>Ga0209257_1000182_pt1 | contig 156672 bp, 136 predicted proteins | sample AraplaCvi_mCL_r2_FD_184277 | JGI IMG/M metagenome (GOLD analysis project Ga0209257, IMG submission 184277) | Arabidopsis root microbial communities from North Carolina, USA - plate scrape MF_Cvi_mCL_r2 (SPAdes) (version 2) | ecosystem: Host-associated > Plants > Roots > Endosphere | place... | reverse complement strand
GGAAGATTTCGAGATGGTGCGCATCTGACGACTCGGCCTCAACGGCCCGCCCCCAGGCTGAAGTTCAGAGGAGACGAGGTTTGAACGAGCAAAGTTCCGGCGCGGGCCCGACCCGCATCCTGGTCATCGACGACAGCAACACCATCCGTCGCAGCGCGGAGATCTTCCTCAAACAGGGCGGCCACGAGGTGGCCCTGGCCGAGGACGGCTTCGACGCGCTTGCCAAACTGGGTGATTTCCATCCCGACCTCGTCTTTTGCGACATCCTGATGCCGCGCCTGGACGGCTACCAGACCTGCGCCATCATCAAGCGCAACCCGCAGTTCGCGGGAGTGCCGGTGATCATGCTGTCGTCAAAAGACGGGCTTTTCGACAAGGCCCGCGGCCGCATGGTGGGCTCGCAGGACTACCTGACCAAGCCTTTCACCAAGGACGAACTGCTCCAGGCCGTGCTGCGGCACGCGCGCCAGGAAGCACGCACCTAAGAGAGACAACGCCATGAGCATTCACAACATCCTGCTGGTTGACGATTCCAAGACCGAGTTGCACGCGCTCTCGGAGATGCTGGTCAAGAAGGGCTTCAACGTGCGCACCGCCGAGAACGGCGAAGAGGCCATGAAGCGCCTGGCCGAGGCCAAGCCCGACCTCATCCTGATGGACGTCGTCATGCCCGGCCAGAACGGCTTCCAGCTCACCCGCGCCATCACGCGCGACGAGCGCTACGCCGGCGTGCCCGTCATCATGTGCACCAGCAAGGGCCAGGAGACCGACAAGGTCTGGGGCATGCGCCAGGGCGCCAGCGACTACGTCGTCAAGCCCGTCAAGGCCGAAGAGCTGCTGGCCAAGATCAAGGCCCTGGGCTGAAGAACAAGGCAACAAGCGCATGGCCAACAAGACCGCTCTCCGTGAACTCCAGCAGCGCCTGGCCGAGCGCATGCAGGCCGCGCGCGAGCAGACGCTCATCGCGACCTGGCTGGCCGTCGAGTGCGCCGGCGTGGGCCTGCTGTTCTCGCTGAAGCAGGCCAGCGAAATCTTCGCGCCCGTGCCCATCAAGCCGGTGCCCTACGCCAAGCCCTGGCTGGCCGGCGTGGCCAACCTGCGCGGCGGCCTGTTCACGGTCGTGGACCTGGCCGTGTATCTCGGCCTGCGCGACGCCGCGGCCGGCCGTGCCGTGGCCAGCCAGAGCCGCCTGGTGTCGCTGGGCACCGACCTGAACCTGAACTGCGCGCTGCTCGTGGACCGGCTGGCCGGCCTGCGCAGTGACGAACAACTGCCGCTGGTGGCCCAGCAGCCCTCGGGCGCCCGGCCGCGCTTTGCGGGCTCGCTGCGCCGCGACGAGGCGGGCCGCCACTGGCAGGAAATCAATCTCGAGGCGCTGTCGCGGCAGGAGAACTTCCTGCACATCGTTGCTTGATGCGCGCGTCGGCATCAGTCAGTTACAAGACCAAGACCCCACGGCCCGCGCCGAGCGCGGACATCACAAACATTGAAGGACGAGGGTGAGATGAGCCTGCTGGACAAGATCAGGGGAAAGTCCGAAGCCGATGAGCTGCCCCCGGCAGCCCCGGAAGGCGTCGACACGACCATCGATTCACGCGGCGGTGGCTTCGACGCCACGCGCAACGTGGACTCCACCCTCGCCGGTGTCGAGATCCCGGCGGCCGAGCGCACGATCGCCTTCACGCGTGCCGATGCGCCCTCCATCATCTCGCAGGCCGTGCCCACCGAGCCCGGCCCCAACAGCGAGTTCCCGGCCAGCTCCATCAGCTTTGCGCCCACCACGCAGGCCGCTGACCCCACCACGCTGCCCCAGGCCACGCCCGCGCCCACCGGCGCCGAGAAGCTGCTGGACCTGATGGGCCGCCACCGCCAGCGCGTGCTGACGGGCTTGGTCATCTTCGGCCTGCTGGGCACGGCGGCCTCAGTCAGCCTGGTGCTGGTGAGCTCCAACAAGAGCGCGGCCCAGGTGCGCGCCACCGGCCAGGCGCTGATGCACTCGCAGCGCATGGCCAAGTCCGTGTCCGCGGCGCTGGTGGGCAACCCCACGGCCTTCGCGGAACTGCGTGAATCAGTGGGCACGCTCAGCGGCGTCGTCAACAACCTGCGCACCGGCGAAGGCGAACTGGCCAAGGCGCCGGACAACGTGCAGCCCACGCTGGACTCCATCAAGGGCGCCGTTGAGCGCGCCGAGAAGAACGGCAAGGTTGTCCAGAACCAGGAAAAGATCCTGACGCAGGTGGGCCAGGCGCTGCGCGCCATCAACCGCCAGTCCAGCGACCTGCTGGAAAGCGCCGAGGCCGTGTCGTCCCAGGCGCTGCAGATCGGCTCCTCCGCGGGTGAAGTCTCCGCGGTCGGCCAGCTCGTCATGTTGACCCAGCGTATCGGCAAGAGCGCCAACGAATTCCTGACGCAGGAAGGCGTGAGCCCCGAGGCCGTGTTCCTGCTGGGCAAGGACTTGAACTCCTTCAAGCTCATCACCGAGGCCCTGATCAGCGGCAGCCCCGAGCTGCGCCTGAACGCCGCGCGCGACCCGCAACTGAAGGAACGCCTGCAGACCCTGCTCAAGCAGTACGAGCAGACCCGCACGCAAGCCTCCGCCATTCTGGGCAACCTGCAAGGCCTGGTGGCTGCCCGTGAGGCGCAGACCGCCATCCTGAACGACTCCGAACCGCTGCGCAAAGGCCTGGAAACGGCCGCCAGCGAGCTGGAGAAATCCGGCGGCGCGGGCTGGGGCCTGATCCTCTTCATGCTGTTGTCGCTGGCCGCCCTGGTGGGTGGCGCCTTCGGCTTCCTGCGCCTGTTCGTGGCCGACCAGTCCGAACGCGCCGCGCTCGCTGAAAACCAGCGCCGCGAAGCTGAAGCGCAGGAGCAAGAAGCCAAGCGCGTCAACGACGCCAACCAGGCGGCCATTTTGCGGCTGATGAACGAACTGTCCACGGTCGCTGAAGGTGACCTGACACAGCAAGCGACGGTGACCGAGGACATCACCGGCGCGATTGCCGACTCCGTGAACTACACGGTGGAAGAGCTGCGCAACCTGGTGGGCCAGGTGCAGGCCACGGCAGCCCGCGTGACGGACACCACCGGCGCGGTGGACCAGACCTCCACCGACCTGCTGGCGGCCTCGAAAGAGCAACTGCACGAGATCCGCGCGACCGGCGAGGCCGTGCTGGGCATGGCAGGCCGGATTACCGAGGTGTCCGCGCAGGCGCAGACGACGGCCGCGGTGGCGCGCCAGAGCCGGCAAGCGGCCGAGCAAGGCCTCTCCGCGATGCAGAACAACATCGCCGGTATGAACACCATCCGCGACTCCATCCAGGAGACGTCCAAGCGCATCAAGCGGCTGGGCGAGTCGTCGCAGGAAATCGGCGAGATCACGGAACTGATCTCGGACATTACGGAACAGACCAACGTGCTGGCCCTGAACGCCGCCATCCAGGCAGCCTCAGCGGGCGAAGCAGGCCGCGGCTTCTCCGTCGTTGCGGAAGAAGTGCAGCGGCTGGCCGAACGCTCGGGCGATGCGACGCGCCGGATTGCGGCACTGGTGAAGACCATTCAGACCGACACCCACGACGCCGTGGCCGCCATGGAGCGCTCCACGCGCGGTGTGGTGGAAGGTACGCAACTGTCCGACGCGGCCGGCAAGGCGCTGGAAGACATCGACAGCGTGTCGCGCCAGCTGGACGGCCTGATCGGCCAGATCTCCACGCAGGCCCAGCAGGAAGCTGCGCACGCCAACGACGTGGCGTCCAACATCCAGCACATCTTCGCGGTGACCGAGCAGACGTCGGAGGGCACGCGCTCCACGGCGCAGATGGTGCATGAGCTGTCTCGTTCCGCCGAGGCGCTGCGCACGTCGGTGGCCCGATTCAAGGTGGCCTGATCCTGACCCGGACCGAGCAAGAAAGCCCAGGCATGGACAGCTCCCTGCGAGACTCCGAATTCCCGGCCGACCTGAGTCCGTTGGCTTGGGTGCAGGAGGAATTGCGCCGCTCCCTGGAGTCGGTGCACAAGACCCTGCGCCGGCTGGTGCGCGACGGCGGCGACAACCGCCTGTCCGCATTTGGCGGCGACGCCCAGCCCAGCGTGCCGTTGCAGCAGGCCGCGGCCCAGCTGCACCAGGTCACCGGCGTGTTGTCGCTGGTGGGCCTGCCCGCCGGCGCCGCCGTGCTGCGCGCGGCCGAGGCCGCCGTCACGCGGCTGGCCCAGCACCCGCTGGAAGTCGAGCCCAGCACCGTCGACACCATCGAGCGCGCCGACTTCGCGCTGCTGGCCTATGTGGCCCGCCTGCTGGCCGGCAACAAGACCTCCACGCTGTCGCTGTACCCCAGCTATCGCGAGTTGCAGCAGCTCAACGGGGCGGAGCGCATCCACCCGGCCGACCTGTGGCAGTTCGACTGGTCGTGGCGCAACATCCCGCTGGAGCCCGGCGTGGCGCCGCGCTCGCCCGAGGCCATGCGCGCGCCCTTCGAGACCGCGCTGCTGCGCCACATGCGCGAGCCCAGCCCCGCGCATGCGGCCAACCTGTCGGGCCTGTGCGCCGGCCTCGCCGCCGCATTGCCCGCCGGCCAGGAGCGCACCGTGTGGCAGCTCGCCGCCGGTGTATTCGAAGGCCAGTCGCTGAAGCTGCTGGCCAATGATGCCCACACCAAGCGCCTGAGCTCCAAGCTGCTGCACGAGCTCAAGTTCATCGGCCGCGGCGACGCGTCCGAGCGCCTTGCGCAAGACCTGCTGTTCTTCTGTGCCCAGTGCCGCATCGCCAAGGGCGGCGGCCCGCGCCTGAAGGCCGTGCACGAGGCCTACCGCCTCACCGAAGAACAGGCCGGCGACTACGAAGACGCCAGCCTCGGCCGCATCGACCCCGCCTGGGTGGCCCAGGCCAAGCGCCGCGTCATCGCCGCCAAGGAAAGCTGGAGCAGCGCCGCCGAGGGCGACCAGCACCGCCTCACGGGCCTGGACGAGCAGTTCGCCGCCCTGGCCGAATCGCTGACCCGCCTGTTCCCCAGCGGCGAGGTGCTGGCGCAGACGCTGCAGCGCGCCGTCGTCGCGACGCTGCGCTCGCGCAGCACGCCGCCGCCGGCCCTGGCGATGGAAGTGGCCACCAGCCTCTTGTACGTGGAAGCCGCGCTGGAAGACGCCGCCTTCGACCAGCCCGAGCAGGCTGACCGCGTGCGCCGCCTCGCGCGCCGCGTCGAGGGCGTCGCCCACGGCTCGCCCGCCGAGCCGCTGGAAGACTGGATGGAGGACTTGTACCGCCGCGTCTCCGACCGCCAGACGCTGGGCAGCGTGGTGCACGAGCTGCGCGCCAGCCTCTCGGAAGTCGAGAAGCAGTGCGACGAGTACTTCCGCAACCCCACCCAGCGTGAGCTGCTCATCCCCGTGCCCGGCCAGTTGCAGGCCATGCGCGGCGTGCTCAGCGTGCTGGGCCTGGACCAGGCCGCGCAAGCCACCGTGCGCATGCGCGACGAGGTGGACGGCCTGGCCAACACCGAGATCGACTTCAACCGCCCCGGCGCCAAGGACGTGTTCGAGCGCCTGGCCAACAACCTGGGTGCGCTCGGCTTCCTCATCGACATGCTCAGCGTGCAGCCCCAGCTCGCCAAGCGCATGTTCCAGTTCGACGATGCCTCCGGCCGGCTCGACCCGGTCATGGGCCGCCGCGAAGGCGCCGTCGAGCTGCCCGACTTCGAGGCCAGCGGCTTCCACACCGACCTGGAGCCCGACACCTCCCCCGGCAGCCACGCGATGGACGCCACGCAGCCGATGCGCGTGGACCTTGGCGACCTGGACCTGCCCGACCTCTCCCTGCCCGACGTGGACCTCAGCCAGCCGGCCCCCGAGCCGGCCACCGTGGTGATGGTGAAGTCCATGCCGGCGCCTACGCCCGCACCGGCGCCTGCCGCCGTCGCCGAGCCCAGCGTGGCCGACGACCCGGAGATGCGCGAGATCTTCCTGGAGGAGGCCGACGAGGTCATCACCAACGCCCGTGCCGCCATGGACGAGCTGCGCGCCGCCCCGGCGGACCACGCCCAGCTCACCATCATCCGCCGCGCCTTCCACACCCTGAAGGGCAGCGCCCGCATGGTGGGCCTGAACGACTTCGGCGAAGGCGCCTGGGCCTGCGAGCAGCTCTACAACGCCCGCCTGGCCGAACCCACGCCCACGGCCGATGCCGCACTGATGGGCTTCACGACCGAGGCGCTGGACTACTTCGCCCACTGGCGCAACCAGATCGCCGGCAACGAGAGCGGCCACAGCACCCCCGACCCGGTGCGCCGCAGCGCCGATTCGCTGCGCCTGCACGGCCAGCCCCTGCCGCTGGACTGGCCGGCCGACGGCACCGTGGAAGTCGCAGGCATCGACCTGCCGCTGGACGTCGCGACGCCAGAGATGGCCGAACGCGCGCCCGAGTTGCTGGCCATGGCCGAGGCCGAGCCGGAAGTGGCCTTCGTGCCCGCCGACGAGGAAAAGCTCCAGCCCATCGCACCCGACTTCACGCTGGACCTCGAACCTTCCACGCCGCTGGCAGTGCCCGAGGTCGAGGAGGTCACGCTGGACCTGGGCGCGTTGCCGCCCGAATACCACGACGAACATCGCGACGGGACCCCCACCGAGCTCATGCCCCACGCGCATGCGCCGACCGAGCCCATGGCGCTGCCGCCGGTGCGCGGCGAAGAAGAGACGCTGGCCAACTTCAAACTGGAGCTGGACCTCGACGAGCCCACCATGGCCAACGTCACGCTGCCCGACATCGCTACCGAAGCTCCGCCGGCGCGCCCGGAGGAAACCACGCTGGCCATGCGTGCGCTGGAGCCGGCCGAGCCCGAGGAGATCATCGAGTACGGCGAGTTCGCGCCGACCGAGATCCCGGACGAGGCCCCCGTGCTCACGCTGGTGCGTTCCGCGCCGGCCCCCGAGCCGGAGCCCGAGCCCGCACTGGTGGACCCGGACGAGGGCTTCAAGCTCATCGGCCCGCTGCGCATCAGCATTGCGCTGTTCAACATCTTCCTGAACGAGGCCGACGAACTCTCGCGCAAGCTGTCCATCGGCCTGGCCGAGTGGGCGGCCGAGCTCAACCAGCCCGTGCCCGCCAGCTGCGAGGCGCAGGCCCACCAACTCGCAGGCAATGCCGCCACGGTCGGCTATGACGACCTCTCGGCCCTGGCCCGCGAGCTGGAGCACACGCTGGGCCGCGCCCAGCGCGCCGTGCGCTACGAGCAGGCCGACGCCGACCTCTTCGTGCGCGCCGCCGACGACATCCGCCGCCTGCTGCACCAGTTCGCCGCCGGCTTCCTGAAGCCCAACGACGCCGAGGTGGTGCAGCAACTGCACGCCTACGAGCCGCAGGAAGAGTCGTACACCGAGGCCGGGTCGCTGGACGAGGCACTGGTGCCCGCTCTCCACGACACCATGGCCGGCGAGCTGCAGGACGCCCCGGCCACCGAGGCCGCCGCGCTGCCCGAGCCCGTTGTGGAACCAGTGGTCGAGCATGTTCCCGAGCCGGTCGTGGATCTGGCCGACGAGCCTGCCCCCGCCCCGGCGGTGGAGCTGGAGCCCGAGCCCGAACCCGGCCTGCCCGACAACATCGAGCCCGACCTCTACCCGATCTTCGAAGAGGAAGGCCGCGACCTGTTGCAGCAACTGCACGGCGCGCTGCGCGACTGGCTGGCCCACCCGGCCGAGCTGGGCCGCTCCGACGCCTGCATGCGTGCGCTGCACACCTTCAAGGGCGGCGCCCGCCTCGCGGGCGCCATGCGCCTGGGCGAGCAGGCCCACCACCTTGAGTCCGCCATCGAGGAGCTGCTGCGTGCCGGCAGTGCCGATTTCGGCCAGGTCCAGGCGCTGCAACACGAGGGCGACGCGCTGGAGCATGCCTTCGAGGAGCTGGGCCGCAGCCTGATGGCCCCGGCGCCGGTTGCCGCACCGGTTGCTTCCCCCACGCCCGCCATCGTCGCGCCGCCCCCGCCCGCACCGGACGCCCCGCCGCCACCCGCGCCGGCACCGGAGCCCGCCGCAGCCGTCCAGCCCATCGTGTCGCCCATGGCGCCGGTGGTCGAACGCGTCGCCGAGCCTGTCCGCGAGATCGACTGGGCCCGCTTCACCGACACCGCCGAGATCGCCCCCGGCAGCGACAACCTGGCCATTGGCCAGGCCCTGGTGCGCGTGCGCGGCAGCCTGCTGGAGCGCATGGCCACGCAGGCCGGCGAGGTCAGCATCCGCCGTGCGCGGATGGAGTCCGAGCTGGCTCAGATGAAGAGCGCGCTGCTCGACCTGGACGACAACCTGGAGCGCCTGCGCGCCCAGCTCCGCGAGCTGGAGCTGCAGGCCGAAGCCCAGATGCACATCCAGCAGGAGATGGCACAGCAGGGCGGCCGCGAGTTCGACCCGCTGGAGTTCGACCGCTACACCCGCTTCCAGGAACTGACCCGCATGCTGGCCGAGTCGGTCGGTGACGTGGGCACCCTGCAGCGCACGCTGGGCCGCAACGTGCAGACCGGCGAAGACGAGCTGGCCGCCCAGTCCCGGCTGACGCGCGAGCTGCAGGACGACCTGCTGCGCACCCGCCTCGTCGAGTTCGACTCGGTCGGCGAGCGCATGCACCGCGTGGTGCGCCAGGCGGCGCGCGACACCGGCAAGCAGGTCAAGCTGGAGATCTCCGGCGGCCAGACCGAACTGGACCGCTCCGTGCTGGAGCGCATGGCCGGTGCCTTTGAGCACCTGCTGCGCAACAGCGTCAGCCACGGCGTGGAAACGCCCGAGGCCCGCACGGCCGCGGGCAAGGACGCTACCGGCACGCTGCGCATCGAGGTCAAGCAGCACGGCAACGAAGTGCTGCTGAACTTCTCGGACGACGGCGCGGGCCTGAACCTCGCCCGCATCCGCGAGCGCGGCCTGCAACTGGGCCTGATCGCGGCCGACGCCGAGCCCGACGAGGCCCAGCTCAAGCGCCTGATCTTCGCGCCCGGCTTCTCCACGGCCAGCCAGGTCACCGAGCTGTCCGGTCGCGGCATCGGCATGGACGTCGTGCGCGCCGAAGTCGGCACGCTGGGCGGCACCATCGAAACCACGTCCACCAGCGGCTCGGGCACCAGCTTCCTGCTGCGTCTGCCGCTCACCACCGCGCTGACGCAGGTCGTGCTGCTGCGCACCGGCGATCAGGTCGTCGCCGTGCCCGCGGCGCTGATGGCCTCGGTGCAGCGCGTGCCGGCGGCCGCCGTCGAGTCGGCCTACGCCACCGGCAAGCTGCATCACGGCGGCGCCGAGATGCCGTTCTACTGGCTGGGGGGCCTGCTGGGCCACCACGGCCGCGGCCACATCCACGGCAAGTACGCCCCCATCGTGCTGGTGCGCACGGCGCAGGCCGCCATCGCCCTGCACGTGGACGAAGTCGTGGGCAACCAGGAAGTCGTCGTCAAGAACCTGGGCGCGCAGCTCAACCGCGTGCCGGGCCTGGCGGGCATCAGCCTGCTGGCCTCCGGCGACGTGGCGCTGATCTACAACGTCGTGGCCCTGGCCGACTGGTACGGCGTGGACGCGCAGGCCCGCCTGGCCGCGGCCCATGCCCATGCGCTGGCGCCCACGCTGGAGACCGCGCCGGTCGTCGAGGAAATCACCCAGGCGCCGCTGGTCATGGTCGTCGACGACTCGCTGACCGTGCGCCGCGTGACCCAGCGCCTGCTGGAGCGCGTGGGCCTGCGCGTGCTGCTGGCCAAGGATGGCCTGGACGCGATGGAGAAGCTCTCCGGGGACGAACTGCCGTCGGTGGTGCTGTCCGACATCGAAATGCCCCGCATGGACGGTTTCGACCTGGTGCGCAACATGCGCGCCGACTCGCGGCTGGCCGGCCTGCCCGTCATCATGATCACCTCGCGCATCGCGCAGAAGCACCGCGACTACGCGGCCCAGCTCGGTGTCGATCATTACCTGGGCAAGCCGTATGACGAGGAACACCTGCTGGGCCTGATCCAGCAATACACCAGCAAGCAGGCCCTCGCGGCCTAGGGCAAAGCATGTCCCAGGTTGTCGACCACCTTGCCGAGCTGACGGGCTTCCGTGACCGTGACGTCATGGACGTCACGCTCGTCATGGCGCTGCGCGACCTGCTCGAGCCCGAGTCGGCGGCCATCTACCGGCTGGTGGGCGAGCCTGGCAACGAGCGCTGGCTCACCCGCGCCCACCTGCGCGCAGGCGACGCCGTCGCCTCGGCCGACCCGCTGTGGGCCAAGCCCGAGGCGCTGCCGCAGGCGAATGAGCACCCGCTGCGCCTGGAGGCCATGCGAAGCCGCAGTGTCACGCAGGTGGCCGACGGCGGCAAATGGCTGTACCTCTTCCCCATCGCGACGGACCGCGACGTCATCGGCGTCATCGAGATCCTGTCCACGCGGCGGCTGGGTGCGGGCTCGCAGCGCATGGTCAGCAGCGTGCTGCGGATCTATCACAACTTCCAGGGCCTGCTGGACTACTCCGAGCGCGACACGCTCACCGGCCTGCTCAACCGCAAGACCTTCGACGAGAGCTTCCTCAAGGTGTTGTCGGAGCTGCCGGGCAAGCAGCCCGTGCCCGAGCATGGCGCCGAGGACCGCCGCCATGACGGCGCCGTGCCGCACTACGTGCTGGGCGTCATCGACATCGACCACTTCAAGTCCGTCAACGACCGCTTCGGCCACCTGATCGGCGACGAAGTGCTGCTGCTGCTGTCGCGGCTGATGCGCGGGTCGTTTCGCTTCCACGACCTGCTGTACCGCTTCGGCGGCGAGGAGTTCGTCGTGCTGATGCGCTGCGACGAGGAAATCCACGCCGGCGAGGCCTTCGAGCGGTTGCGCCTGAACACCGAGCGCTACGCCTTCCCGCAGGTGGGCCGCATCACGGTCAGCATCGGCTTCACCGAGGTGCGCGCCGGTGATTCGCCCGCGGCCGCCTTCGAGCGCGCCGACAAGGCCGTCTATCACGCCAAGGGGCACGGCCGGAACCAGGTGCACAACTACGCGGCCCTGGTGGCCAGCGGCGTCATCCAGGAAGCCGCCCAGGTTTCCGACATGGAGTTGTTCTAGGGCGTTCCGCCCCCATGTCCGGCCGCATGAACCGCCGCCAGCTTGTTGTCACGCTGGGCCTGACCTGCCTGGCCCCGTCACTCACCCGTGCCCGCGACATCGACGCGCCCGCCCCGCTGGCGCCCGTCGACCCCACGCGCATCAAGTCCATCGACCTGGACTGGCGCGATGACACCCGCCAGCGCGCCGTGCCCGTGCGCCTGTACCTGCCCACGGCCGCCGCCGCACCCGCACCGCTGCTGCTGTTTTCGCATGGCATCGGCAGTTCGCGGCGCGGCTACAGCTACCTGGGCGGCTGGCTGGCCTCCCAGGGCATCGCGGCTCTGCATGTGCAGCACGTGGGCAGCGACCGTGAGCTGTGGAGCGGCAACCCGCTGACCCTCATCGGCCGGCTGCAGGGCGCCGCGCACGAGGCCGAGGCCCGGGCGCGCGTGCGCGACGTGCGCTTCGCGCTGGACAACCTGCTGGCGGGCGAATGGGCCGAGCGCATCGATGCCCAGCGCATCGTCGCCGCCGGCCACTCCTACGGCGCCAACACCACGCTGCTGCTGGCCGGCGCCCGCGTCATGCGCGAGGGCGCCCCGCTGGACCTGCACGAGCCGCGGCTCAAGGCGGCCGTCGTCATGTCCGCGCCGCCCTTCTATGGCGAGGGCAACCCGGCCGCCATCCTGGGCCCGGTGCGCCTGCCCACGCTGCACATCACCGCGACGGAAGACGTCATCCAGATCCCCGGCTACCACTCCCCGGCCAGCGACCGCGTGGCCGTCTTCGACGCCATGGGCGGCCCCGCCTGGCTGGCCATGTTCCGCGGCGGCTCGCACAGCATCTTCACGGACCGCGCCGGCACCGGCGGCGTGGCGCTGAACCCCCAGGTCAAGGCCGCCACGCGCGAGCTGGTGTTGGCGTTTTTGTCCAGCGTGCTGGACGGCCGCGCCGAGGCGTTGCAACACTGGCCCGAGCGCTGGCAGCCCATCCTGGAGCGCTGGCAGCCGGCCAGGGGCTAACAGCCCTTTCGAGCGCGGCAAGACCGCAGCTTGACTTTTTGGCGGTCTCCGCCATAGCCTACGGGCGTCGCCCGACCGAGTACCAACACAACAAGCCGGGGGGTGGCCCAGCGAGGGGTAGGCGTGGGCGTTGTCCGTCGTCATCAATGGGTGCCGCTTCCGGCGCCCGCGGCGAGCCCACAGGTGTGGCGTGGCTGCGGGTCCAAGCATTGCGATATTCATGGCTTCCACTCAGTCTGCTGGCGGCGGCCTTCCTGGCCTTCGTCGGCACCGCCGTGGTCGCGTCGCAAAGCCTGTCGGAGCTGCTCACCCGTGACGCCGAGCGCAGCCAGGCCTTGCGCACCCAGACCGAGCTGCAGCGCCTGCTGACGCTGCTGGTGGACGTCGAGACCGGCCAGCGCGGCTTCATCATCACCGGCCAGAAGCCTTTCCTGCGCCCCTACGAGGAAGCGCTCGTGGAGCTGGACCGGGTGCATGCCGGCGTGAACCAGCGCCTGGCCCAGGCCGGCACCAGTGCCAACACGCTGCGCCGCATGGACGCATTGATCCAGGAGCGCCTGGCGCAGACCAAGCGCACCATAGACCGCCGCCTCAGCGATGGCGACGCCCTCACGCGGGACCTGGGCGCCTATGTGGACGGCAAGCGCGTCATGGACGAACTGCGCTTCGAGATCGAGCAGCTCGCGCTGGAGCAGCAGCGAATCATCAGCCTGGCCGACCAGGTCACGCAAGACGTGCAGCAGCGCACCACGCGCGTCACCCGGCTGCTGCCCGCCGTGGGCACCGTGACGCTGGCCCTGGCGCTGGCCCTGCTGCTGCGCGAGCGGCGCCTGCGTGACCGCGCCGAGGCCGCGCTGCTCAACGCCAACGCGGGCCTGGAGCAGCAGGTGGCGCAACGCACCGAGGCGCTGAGCCGGGCGCTCACGCGCATCCGCAAGTTCGCCATCGAGGCGGAGCGCGGCGTCGAGGCCGAGCGCCGACGCCTCGCGCGCGAGGTGCACGATCAGGTCGGCCAGGTGGGCACGGCCATCAAGATGCTGGTGATCTCGCTGCGAGCCAAGCTGGCGCCGCGCAGCGAGCCGCTGGTGGACGAGCTGCAGTCCATGGCCGACGAGGCCATACGCTCGGCGCGGCAGATCTCGGCCTCGCTGCGCCCGCCGCTGCTGGACGAGCTGGGCCTGGAGGCCGCACTGGGCCACTACCTGCAGACGCTGCAGCGCCAGACCGGCCTGGCGACGACGCTGGAGCTGAAGGAGTCCACGGCCCTCGCACCCGAGCAGGCCAATCCATTGTTTCGCATCGTGCAGGAGGCCTGCACCAACGTGCTGCGGCATGCGCAGGCGCGCTCGCTGCGCGTCGTGGGCCGGCCGCTGGAGGCGGGGCGCGTCGCGGGCGAGGAGGGCTACGAGCTGGAGGTCATCGACGACGGCCGCGGCCCGGGCGACACGCGGGCCGATGCCTCGGGCCTGCGCGGCATGCGCGAGCGCGCGGCGCTGGCCGGCGGCGGCTTCGACTTCGGGCCCGCTTTGGGCGGCGGCACGCGGGTGCGCGTGTGGCTGCCGCTGGAGCCGCCGGAGCGCGCCACGAGCGAAGAAGACGAGATCGGGGAGGAATGGGTATGAGGCTGCTCATCGTCGACGACCATCCGCTGATGCGCATGGGCATCACCCAGCTCGTGCTGCAGGAGTGGCCCGACGCCCAGATCGACGAAGCCCCCACCATCGCGGAGGCGCTGGTGCGTATCGCCGCCGCCAGGCCCGACCTCGTCACACTGGACCTGTCCCTGCCCGACGCCCATGGCACCGAAGGCGCCAGCCGCCTGCTGCGCGTGCTGCCCGGCGTGCCGCTGCTGGTGCTGAGCCTCAACGCCGAGGCCGCCTACGCCGCGCGGCTGATGCAGATGGGCGCCTCCGGCTACCTGCCCAAGGACAAGGCCCCCGAGGAGCTGCGCATTGCGCTACGCCGCCTCTCCGAAGGCGGCCGCTACGTCACCGCCGCCATGGCCGACCACCTGCTGGGCCTGCTCAGCGGCAAGGCCCCGCAGGCGCTGCCGCACGAGCAGCTCTCGACGCAGGAGCACCGCGTCATGCTGCTGATCGCCGCCGGCCACACGCCCGCCCAGATCGCCGAGACCATGCACCTCTCGGTCAAGACCGTGGGCAGCTATCGCGCGCGCATCCTGGAGAAGGCCGGCTGGGCCAACAACACCGAGCTGACCAAGTACTGCGTGCAGCACGGGCTCACCGAGTTGTAGGTAATTTGCCTACACGCGGTTACGGGAATCCCGCTGCTGCACTGCCAGCTTCGCCCGCTGCCGGCAAACCGTCCCCGGACCGACGATTGAGCCCATGAACATATTCCTGGTCGAAGACTCCGTCTCCATCCGCCGCCTGCTGGTGCGGCGACTGGATGCCATGGCCGGCATGCGAGTCGTCGGCGAGGCCAGCGGCGAGGGCCAGGCCCTGGCGCTCATCCATTGGACCCAGCCCGACGTCGTGCTCGTCGACCTGTCTCTGGCCAGCGGCACGGGCCTGGGCCTGGTGGGTGAACTGCGCCGCACCGGCTACACCGGCCGCATTGCCGTGCTGACGGCGCAAGACCTGGACGCCTACCGCCGCGCCAGCATGGACGCCGGCGCCGACGCCTTCTACGACAAGGCCAGCGGCCTGGAGACGCTGTTCGACGACCTCGTCGAGCTGCTGCCGGCTGAGATGAGCGTGCAGGACTCCCGCCCCGCCGCGCTGCTGCGCGATGGCCTGACCGGCCTGTACAGCGAAACCGCCCTGTGCGAGCGCCTGGACCAGGCCGCCCGCGGCGCCACCCGCGACGGCGTGGACCTGGCCGTCTACGTGCTGCGCCTGCCCGCCCTGGCCAAGCTGCCCGCCGAGCTGAGCGACAGGCTCACCCAACAGGTGGCGACCCGCCTGCGCGAGGCCAGCGCCGAGGCCGACATCGTGGCCCGCAGCGGCGGTGACCAGTTCGCCTTCGTGCTGACCCGGGTGGACCAGCCCGGCCAGGCCACCGCCCACGCCCACCACCTCACGCAGCTGATGGCCGAGCCCTTCAGCGTCGATGGCCGCGACTACAAGCTGGGCGTGGAGCTGGGCATGGCCTTGTTCCCCGCCGATGCCGTCGCCCCGCGTGCGCTGCTGACGCTGGCCGAGGCCACGGCCTTCGGCGCTCTTTAAGGCAGGGCTCGCGTCTTGACGACGGCATAGCGCGCCAGCGTGCGCTCGCGCGCCGCGGCGTGGTCCACGATGGGCTTGGGGTAGCTGCTGCCCTGCATGGCCAGCGGCGCGCGGGCCCAGGGGTCATGGATGGCCTTGCCGTCCAGTTCGGCCAGTTCCGAGCAGTAGCGGCGTATGAACTTGCCCTGCGCGTCGAATTTCTCGCTCTGCGCCGTGGGGTTGAAGATGCGGAAATAAGGCTGGGCGTCACAGCCGCTGCTGCTGGCCCACTGCCAGCCGCCGTTGTTGGCGGCGAGGTCGTAGTCCAGCAACTGCTCGGCAAACCAGGCCTCGCCACGCTGCCAGTGGATGCCCAAGTCCTTGCTCAGGAAGCTGGCAGCTACCATGCGCAGCCGGTTGTGCATATAGCCGGTTGCCTTCAGCTGTCGCATGGCCGCGTCCACCAGCGGGTAGCCGGTGCGGCCCTCGCACCAGGCCTCAAACAGTGCATCGGCCTCGGCGCCGGTTTCCCACTCGATGGCGTCGTATTCGGGCCGGAAAGACGCAGTCATCGCATGCGGATGGTGGTGCATGACCTGGTGATAGAAGTCGCGCCAGATCAGCTCCGACAGCCACACCTCCGCCCCATGGCTGCCGCCCTGCATGCGCTCATGCGCCAAGCTGGCCAGCCGCCGTATGGACACGGTGCCAAAGCGCAGGTGCACGCTCAGGTAGCTGGGCCCCTTGAGCGCCGGGAAGTCGCGCTTCTCGTCGTACTGGTCCATGCGGTCCAGGAAGTCCCCCAGCAGCGCCTCGGCACCGTGGCGGCCCTGGCCCACGTGGGCGATCAGCCCGCCGGGCTCGAAGCCGATGTCCTTGAGCGTGGGCACGCCGTTGGCGAGCTTGTGCTTCGCCAGCGCCTTCGCGTACCGCTCCACCGGGTAGCTGCTCAGGTAGAAGTCGTTCACCAGGCGCAACCAGGCGTTCTTGTAGGGCGTGAACACGCCGTAAGGGCCGCCCGTGCCCGTCATGACCTCGCGGCGCTCGAAGATGACGTGGTCCTTGAAGGTGCGCAGCTCGGTGCCGAGGCTTTTCAGCAGCTCAGCCACCATGGCGTCGCGTTTGAGCGCCTGGGGTTCGTCGTCGTGGTTTGTAAAGACGGCCTGCACGCCCAGCTCGGCCGCCAGGCGGGGTATTTCGTCCGTCGCGAAGCCGTGGCGCACGATGAGTGCGCCGCCCTGGGCCCGCAAGTCCTCGTCCAGCACTTGTAACGCGCCCAGGATGAACTCCACGCGGCGGTCGGCGCGGGGCAATTGATCCAGGATGTCGCGGTCCAGGATGAAGGCGCAGAACACCTGTTTCGCGCTCTTTAGCGCGTGATACAGGGCAGCCTGGTCGTCGATGCGAAGGTCGCGGCGAAACCAAACCAGAGCGCGGTCGAAGGAGCGAGTCATGTCCGGAGAATAAAATGCCCGTTATGGCCGCCGAACGGATCTCCCTGACCAACCAGTTCCTCATCGCCATGCCCGGCATGGCCGACGAGGCTTTTGCAGGGACCGTGGTCTACCTGTGTGAACACAACGACAACGGGGCCCTGGGCCTGGTGGTCAACAAACCCACGTCGCTGACGCTGGGCTCGCTGTTCGAGAAGGTGGAGCTCAGCCCGCCCGCCGACCCGCTGGCCGACACGCCCGTGTTCTACGGCGGCCCGGTGCAGACCGACCGCGGTTTCGTGCTGCACGAGCCGCTGGACGAGGAGGGCGGCCACTACAACGCCACGCTGGCCGTGCCCGGCGGCCTGGAGATGACCACCAGCCGCGACGTGCTGGAGGCCTTGTCCAACGGCGCCGGCCCCAAGAAGCTGCTCGTCACGCTGGGCTACAGCGGCTGGGCTGCGGGTCAGCTCGAAGAAGAAATCGGCCGCAACGGCTGGCTGACGGTGGACGCCTCGCCCATCATCATCTTCGACACGCCGGTGGAGCTGCGCTACGAGCGGGCCCTTGGGCTGCTGGGGATCGACCCCCGCATGCTCAGCTCCGACGCGGGGCATGCGTGACGCCGATCGTGGCTGACGCTGCCCGCTTCCAGTCCTTTCTTGCTTTTGACTTTGGCCTGCGCCGCATCGGCGTGGCCAGCGGCACGCGCCTGCTGGGCTCGGCCGAGCCGCGCGGCACCCTCAAGTGGGGCGATTTCGACGCCATCGCGGCCCTCATCGCCGAGTGGCAGCCCGAGGCGCTGGTCATCGGCGTGCCGCGCCACCCTGATGGCGCACCGCATGAGATGACCACCAAGGCGCAGAACTTCGGCCGGCGCTTGTCGGGCCGCTACCACCTGCCCGTCTTCGAGGTGGACGAGCGCTACACCAGCGTCGAAGCCGAGGCCCAGGGCGCGCGCGACGTGGACGCCGCCGCCGCCGCCCTCATCCTTGAACAGTTTTTCCGGGAACACCCATGAGTGACCTCAAGCTCGATGCCGAGGCCCTGTACCTCGAGCTTCAACGCGGCGTGCAGCGGCTGCTGACACCTGAAACCGCCCTGGTGGGCATCTGGAGCGGCGGCGCCTGGCTGGCCGAGCGGCTGGCGGCCGATCTCGGCGTGGCCTCGGGCGTCATCTCCAGTGCCTTGCACCGCGACGACTTCGGCTCGCGCGGGTTGGCCAAGGCCGACCACACCACGCTGCCCTTCGACGTCAACGGCCGCGACATCCTGCTCATCGACGACGTGCTCTACACCGGCCGCACCACGCGCGCTGTCATCAACGAGCTGTTCGACTTCGGCCGCCCGGCGCGCGTGCAGCTCGCCGTGCTGGTGGACCGCGGCGGGCGCGAGCTGCCGATCGAGGCCGCCTACTCGGCTGCGCGCATCGTGCTGGCGAAGGAGCAAAGCCTGCGTCTCGCTCGCAACGAGGCCGGCACCTTCAGCTTCGAGGTGAAGTGATGCTCTCCAAACGAAACCCCCAACTCAACAAGCACGGCGAGCTGATCCACCTGCTGTCCATCGAAGGCCTGCCGCGCGCGGTCATCGAGCAGATCCTGGACACGGCGGGCAGCTTCCTCTCCGTCAACGACCGCGAGGTCAAGAAGGTGCCGCTGCTGCGCGGCAAGTCGGTGTTCAACCTGTTCTTCGAGAACAGCACGCGCACCCGCACCACCTTCGAGATCGCCGCCAAGCGCCTGAGCGCCGACGTCATCAACCTGGACATCGCGCGCTCCTCCACCGCCAAGGGCGAGACGCTGCTGGATACGGTGGCCAACCTGAGCGCCATGCACGCCGACATGTTCGTCGTGCGCCACAGCGAGAGCGGCGCGCCGCACCTGATTGCCCAGCACTGCGCGCCTCACGTGCACGTGGTGAACGCTGGCGACGGCCGCCACGCGCACCCCACGCAAGGCCTGCTGGACATGTACACCATCCGGCACTTCAAGAAGGACTTCCGCAACCTCACGGTGGCCATCGTGGGCGACATCGTGCACTCGCGCGTGGCCCGCAGCGACATCCATGCGCTCAACATCCTGGGCGTGCCCGAGATTCGCGCGGTGGGCCCCAAGACCCTGGTGCCCGGCGACCTGCGCGACATGGGCGTGCGCGTGTGCCACGACATGGCCGAGGGCGTGAAGGACGCCGACGTCGTCATCATGCTGCGCCTGCAGAACGAGCGCATGAACGGCGGCATGCTGCCCAGCAGCGGCGAGTTCTTCAAGCACTTCGGCCTCACGCCCGAAAAGCTGGCCCTGGCCAAGCCCGACGCCATCGTCATGCACCCCGGCCCCATCAACCGCGGCGTGGAGATCGCGTCCGAGGTGGCCGACGGCAAGAGCAGCGTCATCCTGCCGCAGGTCACGTTCGGCATCGCCGTGCGCATGGCCGTCATGGCCATCCTCGCGGGTAACGAGGCATAAGACATGAAGATCCTCATCAAGAACGGACGACTGATCGACCCCGCCTCGGGCCTGGACCGCGTGGGCGATGTCGCCATCGCCAACGGCCGCATCGTGGGCCTGGGCGACGTGAGCGACTTCGGCGCCGAGCGCATCGTGGACGCCACCGGCCTCATCGTGGCCCCCGGCCTCGTGGACCTGTGTGCCCGCCTGCGCGAGCCCGGCCACGAGCATGAAGGCCTGCTGGAGAGCGAACTGGCGGCTGCTGCCGCTGGCGGCGTCACGAGCCTCGTGTGCCCGCCCGACACCGACCCCGTGCTGGACGAGCCCGGTCTCGTCGAGATGCTCAAGTTCCGCGCCCGCAAGCTCAGCCGCTGCCGCCTCTTCCCGCTGGGCGCGCTGACGCGCCAGCTGCAGGGCACGGCGCTCACCGAGATGGCCGAGCTGACGGAGGCCGGCTGCATCGGCTTCTCGCAGGCCGAGGTGGCCGTCAAGGACACGCTGGTGCTGAGCCGCGCGCTGCAATACGCCGCGACCTATGGCTACACCGTGTGGCTGCGCCCGCAGGACGCCTGGCTCGGCGGCGGCGTGGCCGCCAGCGGCTCGGTGGCCACGCGGCTTGGCCTCTCGGGCGTGCCGGCCGCGGCCGAGACGGTGGCGCTGCACACCATCTTTGAGCTGGTGCGGGCTACCGGCGCCCGCGTGCACCTGTGCCGCCTGTCCACCGCCGCGGGCGTGGAGCTGGTGCGCGCAGCCAAGCGCGAGGGCTTGCCCGTCACGGCCGACGTGTCCATCAACTCGCTGCACTTGAGCGACGTGGACATCGGCTACTTCGACTCCGCCATGCGCCTGACGCCCCCGCTGCGCCAGGGCCGCGACCGCGACGCGCTGCGCGCGGGCCTGGCCGACGGCACGATCGACGCGCTGGTGTCCGACCACATGCCCGTCACCACCGACGAAAAGGCCGTGCCCTTCGCCGAGGCCACGCCGGGCGCCACGGGCCTGGAGCTGCTGCTGTCCTTGAGCCTGCGCTGGGCGCAGGACTCGGGCCTGCCGCTGGCGCGCGCGCTGGCCGTGGTCACCGCCGAGCCGGTGCGCGTGCTGGGCAGCACGCTGGGATCACTCGCCGCCAGCGCGGGCCGTCTCGTGGAGGGCGGCGTGGCGGACGTCTGCGTGTTCGACGCGGCCGCGAGCTGGTCTGTCACGCCCGACGCGCTGGCCAGCCAGGGCAAGCACACGCCGTTCGCGTTCGCGTCCAGCGGCTTCGAGCTGCCGGCGCGGGTGCGCTGCACGCTCGTTGCAGGCCATATCGCTTACGAGGCTGAATGAGACGCCTGGTCGCAGTCTGGCGCCTCGCGCGCCTGACCCCTCACGTGCTGCACGGCCTGTGGATCGTCAAGCGCCGCTTTGACCTGATGACCGCCTCCGAGCGGCACGGGCGCATCCAATGGTGGTCCGTCAAGACGCTGCGCATCCTGGGCATTGAACTCAAGTCCCAGGGCGAGGCCACGGCGCTGCCCGTGGGCCATCTGCTGGTGGCCAACCACGTCTCGTGGCTGGACATTGCTGGCGTGCACGCGGTGCTGCCGCAGGCCCGCTTCGTCTCCAAGGCCGACGTGAAGCACTGGCCCGTGGTGGGTGCCCTCGTCGAAGGCGCCGGCACCCTCTTCATCGAGCGCGCCAGCAAGCGCGACGCGCTGCGCGTGGTGCACCAGACCGCCGCCGCCTTGCAGGCCGGCGACTGCGTGGCCGTCTTCCCCGAAGGCACCACGGGCGCCGGCCCGGAGCTGTTGCCCTTCCACGCCAACCTGCTGCAGGCGGCCGTGTCCGTGCAGGCGCCCGTGTTGCCCGTCGTGCTGCGCTGGTACGAGCCCGGCGAACGCTACAGCACGGCGGCCCGCTTCATCGGCGACACGACGTTGGTGCAGAGCCTGTGGTGCATTGCGTCGGCCCAGGGCCTGGGCATTGAGGTCCAGGTGCTCCCGAGCGTCATGACCGAAGGCCAGGAGCGGCGCGCGCTGGGTGAAGTGCTGCGCCAGCTCATCGCGGCCAAGCTCTAGTCTCGTGTCCCTCTCGCGGAGAGGGGCTTGCGTCTATTTTGGTAATTGGCAAAATAGCAAATCATGGACAAGGTCTTCAAGGCATTGAGCGATCCGACGCGGCGGCGCATCCTGCAGCTGCTGCGCGAGCGCGAGATGACGGCCGGCGAGCTGGCGGACTGCTTCGACCTGTCCAAACCCACCTTGTCGGGCCACTTCGGCGTGCTGCGCGAGGCCGACCTCGTCAGCTCCGACAAGACGGGCACCACCATCACCTACCGGCTCAACGTCTCGACGCTGGAAGAGGCCCTGCTGGGCTTCGCCGAGGTCTTCGGCATCGGCGGCGCGGCAGTGACGACGACGGCGGCAACCAGAAAGGCAGGGCGCTCCCATGCTTGAACGATTCGGTACCCGCATCCAGGTCGGCTTGATCGCGGCAATGGCGCTGGCCGGCGCCTGGGCCCGCATCAGCCTGCCCGAGGGAGCCACGGTCCCCGTGCATTTCAATGCCTATGGCGAGGCCAACGGCTGGGCCAGCGCCAACCTGGGGCTGTTCGTGATGCCGTGGACGGCGCTGGTCCTGCTGGCCGCGCAGTGGATCGCGCCGCGCATCGACCCGCGCGGCGACAACCTGCGCAAGTCCGGCAAGGCGTTCGGGACCATCTTCCTGGGCATCACGATGGTGCTGGCGGCGGCCCAGGTCTACATCGTGGTCCAGTCTCTGCAACTGGCCGGACCCGCGCCCAAGCTGCCCATGCTGCTGGTGGGTGGCCTGTTCGTCTTCATGGGCAACGTGCTGGGCAAGCTGCGCTCCAACTTCACGGTGGGCATACGCACACCCTGGACGCTGAGCAGCGAGCGCGTGTGGGACCAGACCCACCGCTTCGCCGGCAAGGCCTTCGTCGCGGCGGGCCTGCTGCTGCTGGTGCTGGCGATGTCATCTCTGCCGCCGCAATGGCAGGTGGCGGCCATCAGCTGCGCCGCCATCGGCGCGGCACTGGCGTCGGTGCTCAAGTCCTATCTGCTGTGGCGGCGCGAGCGCGGCGGCTAGTTCACTCGGACAGCGCCTTCATCTGCGCATACAGATCCGCCTTGCCCTCAAAACCAATGCCCGGCAGGTCGGGTAGGGTCACAAAGCCGTTCTGCACCTTCACACCGTCGGGGAAGCCGCCGAAGGGCTGGAACAGATCGGGGTAGCTCTCGTTGCCGCCCAGGCCCAGGCCCGCGGCGATGTTCAGCGACATCTGGTGGCCGCCATGCGGGATGCAGCGGCTGGCGCTCCAGCCGTGTTCCTTCAGCATGTCCAGCGTGCGCAGGTACTCCACCAGGCCGTAGCTCAGCGCGCAGTCGAACTGCAGCCAGTCGCGGTCGGGGCGCATGCCGCCGTAACGGATGAGGTTGCGCGCGTCCTGCATGGAGAACAGGTCTTCGCCCGTGGCCATGGGGTTGGTGTAGTAGTTGCGCAGCGTGGCCTGCAGCTCGAAGTCCAGCGGGTCGCCCGGCTCCTCGTACCAGAACAGGTCGTACTGCGACAGCGCCTTCGCATACGCGATGGCCGTGTCCAGGTCGAAGCGGCCGTTGGCGTCCACGCACAGTTTCTGGCCGTCCTGCAGCACGCTGAGGATGGAATCGATGCGGCGCAGGTCTTCATCCAGCGACGCGCCGCCTATCTTCTTCTTCACCACCGTGTAGCCGCGGTCGATGTAGCTGCGCATCTCGTCCTTGAGCTTGCCGTGGTCCTGGCCCGGGTAGTAGTAGCCGCCCGCGGCGTAGACAAAGATCTTGCGGTTGGGCTGGCCGTCGCCGTAGCGGTCAGCCAGCAGCTGGAATAACGGCTTGCCTTCGATCTTGGCGACGGCGTCCCACATGGCCATGTCTATGGTGCCGATGGCCACCGAGCGCTCGCCGTGGCCGCCCGGCTTCTCGTTCTTGAACATGGTGTTCCAGATCTTGTGCGGGTCCAGGTTGGTGCCAGCGTCGTCGACGAGCGACTCGGGTGCCGCCTCCAGGATGCGCGGGATGAAGCGCTCGCGCATCAGCTTGCCCTGGCCGTAGCGGCCGTTGGAGTTGAAGCCGTAGCCCACCACCGGCTTGCCATCGCGGATCACGTCGGTGATGACGGCCACCAGGCTCAACGTCATCTTGCTAAAGTCGATGTACGCATTGCGGATGGGAGAGCTGATCGGGATGGTCTTCTCCCGGATTTCGACGATCTTCATGGTGGCTTGTCTCTGCTGAGTGGTGGATGGCGGATCAATGATCGTCAACAGGCGGGTTCGCGGCCAATGCTGTTTTTCTCGTCTTTGATGCCCTGAAAGCACCGCCCCCATGTCCATGAACCTGTCGTGGCTCGATGACTTCCTGGCCCTGGCCGCCAGCGGCAACTTCTCGCGCGCGGCCGAAGAGCGCCACATGACGCAGCCCGCCTTCAGCCGCCGCATCCGCGCGCTGGAGGAGTGGCTGGGCACGGAGCTGTTCGACCGCAGCAGCCAGCCGGCCCGCCTCACCGCCGCGGGCGAATGGTTCCGCGACACCGCGCACGAGCTGCAGGCCCGCGTGGCCCGCGTGCCGGGCGAGGCCCGTGCCGTGGCCGAGGCGCAGTCCACCGCCTTGCGCTTTGCCGCCACGCACGCGCTGTCGTTCACCTTCCTGACCGGCTGGCTGCACGGGCTGGAGGCACGCACGGCCATAGGCGCCATCACGCTGGTGTCGGACGTTCTGGCCCGCTGCGAGGCCATGCTGCTGGCCAGCCAGGTGCAGTTCGTGATGGCGCATGCGCACCCGCAGTCATCCAGCGAGCTGCTGGCGCAGGACTTCCCCTTCGTGCGCGTGGGCAGCGACCTGCTGATCCCCGTGTCAGCCCCCGACGCTGCCGGCCGCGCCCGCTACTCGCTCACCGAGGCATCGGCGGGCGCAGCATCCATCCCGCTGCTGAGCTACAGCGCCGAGTCGGGCCTGGGCCGCGTGCTGCGCGAGCTGCGCGGTGCGCAGCTGGAGCGCTGCCCTGCGCACAGCGTGTTCAAGGCCCATCTCGCCTCGGTGCTGCGCACCATGGCGCTGGATGGCCGGGGTCTTGCGTGGCTGCCGCAGAGCCTCATCGCCGAGGACCTGGCCAGCGGCCGTCTGGTGCAGGCTGCGCCGGCCGAATGGCCTATCGAGCTGGAGATCCGCCTGTACCGCGACCGGTCCCCGCTGGGGAGGGCGGCGGAAGACTTCTGGACGGCGGTGTGCGCCTCGGCAGCCTGAGCTGCGTCAGCCCAGCCAGGCCAGCCCGGCCTTGGTGTCGCCGCGCGGCTTGTATTCCAGGCCTACTGCGCCCGGCCAGCCGCGCTCGGTAAGCAACGCCAGCTCCGCTGCGTATTCGCCCGCCTCGGGCTCGTGCCGGCCATCGACACCGGCCACCTGCACATGGCCCAGCAGGCCCAGGTCCAGCGCGCGGGTGAGGTGGCTCAGCGATTCGCCGCCCTCGGCGACGCGGCAGTGATACAGGTCCAGCTGCAGCTTCACGCGCGGCGAGTTCAGCAGGGCCAGCAGGTCCAGCGCCTGGGCTTGGCGGTGCAGGAAGTAGCCGGGCATGTCGCGGCGGTTGATGGGCTCCACGGTCAGCGTGAGGCCTGCGGGCGCCGCATCGGCCGCCCAGGCGAGGTTGGCCAGCCAGGTGGCACGCGTCTCGGGGCCGTCCTCGGTGAGGCCGGACAGCAGGTGCACCACAGGCGCGCCGATCTGCTCGGCCAGCGCGAAGCCGCGCAGCGCGTGCTCGCGGAACTCCGCCTCGCGGCCGGGCAGGGCGGCCAGGCCACGTTCGCCCTGCGTCCAGTCGCCGGAAGGCGCGTTGATGAGGGCCACGGGGAAGCCGGCCAGGCGGGCCAGCAACTCCTCGCGGTTTTCCAGGTGGGCGAACAGCAGCTCCACGCGGCCAAAGCCTTCGGTGCGGGCGGCGTCTATGCGGTCGAGGTAGCTCAGCTCGGGGTAGAGCCAGTCGAGGTTGGCCGCGAACCGCGCCGGAATCACTATTTGGACTCCGCCACCAGCGCCGGGTTCAGCCGCGGGTCGTTGTACATCTTGAACTGGCGGTAGACCTTGAAGTAGGCCAGGCCCGCTTTCGCGTCGGTCAGCAGTTGGTCGTAGCAGCCGCCCAGGTCGATGCGCTGCTGGTGCAGGCGCATCAGGCGGTCGGTGCAGGCCTGGCGGTGGGCGTCGTCCACGTCGGTACGCAGCGTCTGCTCATGCATGGCGGCGATCTTCAGGCCCAGGATGGAGATTCGGTCCAGCATGGAGCCGGCCGTTTCGCTGTTCAGCCGCGCGCCGGGCTCCACGGTGGAGACGGGCAGGGCGCTGGCGATGGTGGCCGGGTCCACCAGGCCCAGCGCCGACAGCAGGAACTCGTCGATGCGCTCGATGGCGTCGTTGCGGGCCTGGTTGTGGCGGTCGATGGCGCGCTTGTTGGCCACGATCTCGGCATCGGGCGCCTGCGTGCGGCGGGCCAGGTCTTCCTGGGCCCACAGGCTGCGGTTGTGGAAATGGTTGACGGCCACCCAGCCGCGCACGTCGTTGGCCTCGATGGCAACGGGCGCGGAGGCCAGGGCCGCGTCATGGGCGGCGATCACTTCGGCTGAAGAAGGCAATGAGGTCATGAATTGAGATGAAAATCCTGCGCCACTCTTTACACCCAGCAATGATAGAAGCCCGCCCGCTCATCGTCCGCCTGCGCAACTTCGTCGGCGACACGGTGCTGAGCCTGCCGGCGCTGCGCTTGCTGGAGTCTCACGGCTACCGGCTGGAACTGGTGGGCAAGGGCTGGGCCAAAGGCCTGCTGGAGGCCGAGGGCTGGCGCGTGCATGTGCGGCCCAACAAGCTGCGGGAGCGGATCAATCAGTTGCGCGAGTTGCGAAAGCGCTTCAGGGCCGAGGACCCGACGTTCGACAAACGCTCCAACACGCTGCTCTTCCCCTACGCCTTCTCGGCCGCGCTGGACTCGCGCCTGGCCGGCCTGAAGGCCGAGGGCCATGCGGGAGACGGCCGCACCTGGCTGCTCAAGCGCGGCCTGCCGCGGCGCGAGGGGCGGCACACCATGACCGAGTATTGGGAGCTGGCCTGCGATTTCCTGGGCGTTGAGGCTGCGCCGCCGACCGACATCGGCATGAAGGTCAGCGAGGGGCAGCTCCAACAGGCACGGGCGCTGCTGGCCGGTGGCGGCATTGCGCCGGGGCGCTTTGTGCTGATCTGCCCCTTCGCCAACGGCCGTGTCGAGTTCCTGGACCGGAGCTGGCCGGCTTTTCCCGACTTCGTGCGCGCCTTGCGCGCGGCCGGGCGGCATGTCGTCATCGTGCCGGGGCCGGGGGAGGTGGAGGGGGCGCGGCTGCTGTACCCGGATGCCATACGGCTCAAGGGCGTGCCGCTGGGGGTCTACAACGCGCTGTTGAAGCTGGCTGGGGTGGTGGTGGCCAACGATACGGGGCCGGCGCATATGGCGGCGGGGGTGGGGGCGCGGCTGCTGAGCATCTGGGGGCCGGTGGATGCGGAGCGGTGGGCGCCGCGTGGCTCTACCGTCACGCTCATGAGACGGGAGCCGTGGGTGGGGGTGGCGGAAGTGTTGACGGCGGTGGATCGAGCGTTGGCTTGAGGGCAAGGCCCAGCCGGGATTTCGTCCCGGCGGCCGACTCACTTTCTTGGGCGCCCAAGAAAGTAAGCAAAGAAACCGCCCCTGCAAAACCGCCCACCCGCAAGGGGTGGGTGCCTTGCGCTTCTCGGTCATTGAGGCCGCGACGAACTCGCTCCGCTTTGCTCTGCTCGAACAAGCGTCGCGAGTCAGATGTTGAAGCGCGCCAAGGCGCGCGCCTCAATGCCCTGTGATGCTCAGCGGTTTAGAAGGGGAACTCCAAACAGCCAACAGCCGAAACACCAACGCCAAACGCACCAACCCGCCCGTGCGGGCTGTTCCTTCACTCCCCCTTTGAGTCCCGCCGAGGAGCGCAAGGAACTTGAGGCCGCGTGCGCCAGCACGCTTCAAGCTCTGACTCCGCGCAACTGTCAGACCGGAGCGTAGCGAAGGGAGTTTTGCGCGGGGCCTCAAGTTCTGCGTACCGCAGGGAACCCCTCGCGCCAGCGAGGGGCGGGCGGTTCGGGGGCGACTCTTTGCCCACTTTCTGGTCGCCCAGAAAGTGGGTCGCCCGCCGGGGCGAACTCCCGGCATGGGCCTTGCCACAAAGCCAAACGTTGAATCCGCTTAAGCCTTGCCCTGCGCAGCCACCGCCGCCGCAGCCTTCGCCGCCGCTTCCGGGTCGCCGAGGTAATAGCTCTTGATCGGCTTCAGGTTCGCATCCAATTCGTAGACCAGCGGAATGCCATTCGGGATGTTGACCCCAACGATCGCATCGTCCGCGATGCCATCCAGGTACTTCACCAACGCGCGAATGCTGTTGCCATGCGCGGCAATCACCACGCGCTGGCCGCTCTTGATGGTGGGAGCCACCGTCTCGTTCCAGAACGGCAGCACACGCGCCACCGTGTCCTTCAGGCACTCGGTCAGGGGCACATCGCCCTCGGCCAACCCCGCATAGCGGCGGTCACTGCGCTCGCTGCGCGGGTCGGTCGCTTCCAGGGCCGGCGGGGGGGTGTCGTAGCTGCGGCGCCAGATCAGCACCTGTTCGTCGCCGTATTGCTTGGCCATGTCGGCCTTGTTCAGGCCTTGCAGGGCGCCGTAGTGGCGCTCGTTCAGGCGCCAAGCGTGGCGCACAGGCAGCCAGGTGCGGTCCATCTGGTCCAGGCAATGCCACAGCGTCCAGACGGCGCGCTTCAAGACCGACGTGTAGGCGATGTCGAAGTCGTAGCCGGCTTCCTTCAGCAGGCGGCCAGCCGTCTTGGCCTGCTCCACGCCGGTGGGCGTCAGGTCCACGTCGGTCCAGCCGGTGAAGCGGTTTTCCAGGTTCCAGGTCGATTCGCCGTGGCGGATGAGGACGAGCTTGTACATGGGGCAGTGTGAGGACAAGTGGACGGCGGATTATCCAGTCGGCAAGCGCGACCGGACGAGCCAGCGATAATGGCAGGCTTCGTTGAACTGCACGGGATGCTTGCTTGAACTTCCTGATCGAGAACTGGTTCCTGATCGTCGCCGCCGTCGTTTCGGGCGGCGCGCTGCTGTATCCCATGCTGGTTGCCGGCAGCCAGGGCGCTGCGGTGTCCACCGCGCAGGCGGTGCAACTCATCAACCGCGAAAAGGGCGTGCTGATCGACGTCAGCGAGCCCGAGGAATACGCCAAGGGCCACGCCGTGGGTGCGCGCAACATCCCCTTCGGCTCGCTTGAGGGTCACAAGTCCCTGCCCAGCAACAAGGCGCTGCCGCTGGTGCTGGTGTGCCCCACGGGCGCGCGCGCCGGCCGCGCCGCGGGCATGCTGCGCAAGCTGGGCTACGAGAAGGCTCAGGTGCTGGCCGGCGGGCTCAAGGCCTGGCGGGAGGCCAATTTGCCGGTGGAGAAGACCGCTTGAGCGGTTTTTGCTGAACGGGCTCGTTTTTTGAGCACTTTCGGCAGTAGGTCGCGTAAGCGGCCTTCCGCCGAACTGACCCGTATTTATGAGCACTTTCGGCAAAAGACTGCACAGGCAGGTTTTTTCATAGGCATGGAAAATTGCGTCATGGCTCCCGTCAAGATGTACACCACCCTCGTCTGCCCGTACTGCGTGCGGGCCAAGATGCTGCTCAAGCAGCGCGGCGTCGACCAGATCGACGAGATCCGCGTGGACCTGAACCCCGCCGAGCGCGCGGTGATGATGGACAAGACCGGCCGCCGCACGGTGCCGCAGATCTTCATCGGCGACACCCATGTGGGGGGGTGTGACGACCTCATCGCGCTGGACCAGCGCGGCGCCCTGATGCCCCTGCTTCAAGCGGCCTGAAACGGAGCCCCTCGTCCAAGGAGTACCTTGGCCGGTCCCCCGAGGGGACGGCGATGCTTGCGGCATCGAGCCGCAAGCACATCGCCAGAGCGGGCCGGCTCGGGAGCGGCCCAGCGCTCGGCCCGCAATCAGACACTTCGGCCACCCTGTCCGATTTCAAGCCCAGGCAAGCCCCAGGCGGTTTGTCACGGGGCCTCGCCCATAATCCGGCTACCGCCCGCAGCGTCGTCTGCGGGCTTTTGTTTGAAGCTTGTTAGAAAGATTCCCATGTCCGACGAGATCCAGGCCCCCGAGGGCACGCCCGTGTTCCAGATCCAGCGCATGTACCTGAAGGATCTGTCGCTGGAGCAGCCCAATGCGCCGCACATCCTGCTGGAGCAGGCCCAGCCCCAGGTGGACATCAACCTGACGCTGGCCGCCGAGAGCGTCACCGACGGCATCTATGAAGTCAGCGTGACCGCCACGGTCAACACCAAGGTCGGCGACAAGACGCTGTTCCTGGTGGAAGCCAAGCAGGCCGGCATCTTCGAGATCCGCAACGTGCCGCAAGAGCAGGTCGACGGCATCCTGGGCATCGTCTGCCCGCAGATGATCTACCCCTACCTGCGCGCCATCGTCTCCGACGTCTGCACCCGCGCCGGCTTCCCGCCCGTGATGCTGACGGAAGTGAACTTCCAGGCCATGTTTGAGGCCCAGCAGGCCCACCGCGCTTCGCAAGCCAGCCAGGCAGTGAACTAAAAGGTTCTTGCCTCGGCAACGACGCCCCGCCTTCGAGCGGGGCGTTTGCTTTGGGGGACACTTCCCCGCATGACGACGATGAAGATCAGCGTGCTGGGCGCCGGTGCCTGGGGCACGGCCCTGGCCATCCAGGCGGCCAACGCCGGCCACGACGTGTGCCTGTGGGGCCGCGACGGCGCCGCGCTCGAAGCGATGCGTGCCAGCCGCCGCAACGCGGCCTACCTGCCCGACAGCGAACTGCCCGCCGCATTGGCATTGACGGGCGACCGCGCGCAGGCCGTGGCCCATGCCACCGACGGGCTCACCATCATTGCCACGCCCATGTCCGGCCTGCGCGAGACGCTGGCCGTCCTGCCTTCGACCCAGCGCGTGCTGTGGCTGTGCAAGGGCTTCGAGGCCGGCACGGGGCGGCTGGGCCACGAGATCGCGCGTGAGCTGCAGCCTGCCATGCGTGTGGGTGTGCTCTCGGGCCCCAGCTTTGCACAGGAAGTGGCCGCCGGCCGGCCCACGGCCCTGGTGGCCGCCAGCGAGGATGCCGAGCTGGCGCAGGCCGCCGTGGACGCCTTTCACGGCGAGCGCCTGCGCGTCTACACGTCAAGCGACCCGGTGGGCGTGGAGGTGGGCGGCGCGGTCAAGAACGTCATGGCCATCGCGGTGGGCGTGTGCGACGGCCTGAGCGCCGCGGCGCCCGACGCGCCGGGCCTGAACGCCCGCGCAGCCCTCATCACACGCGGCCTGGCCGAGATGCTGCGCCTGGGCCTGGCCCTGGGCGCCAAGGTCGAGACCTTCATGGGGCTCTCAGGCCTGGGTGATCTGGTGCTGACGGCCACCGGCGACCTGTCGCGCAACCGCCGCGTGGGCCTGCTGCTGGCGCAGGGCCTGGCACTGCCGCAGATCCTGGCCCAGCTGGGCCATGTGGCCGAAGGCGTCTACAGCGCACCCACGGTGCTGGCGCGGGCGCGTGAGGCAGGCGTGGAAATGCCCATCACGGAGGCCATGGTGGCGCTGCTCAATGGGCGCGTCACGGCGGCCCAGGGCGTGGACCTGCTGATGGGCCGCGAGGCCCGCGCGGAATAGTCAGCTTCCGCCGCTGAAGCCGTTCTGCCGCCAGGCCTCGAACACGGCCACCGCGACGCTGTTGCTGAGATTCAGGCTGCGCTGCCCCTCGCGCATGGGCAGGCGCACGCGCTGCGTATTCGGGAAGCCGTCGCGCAGCGCAGGGGGCAGGCCGGCCGTTTCGCTGCCAAAGACGAACCAGTCACCCGGTTGCCAGGCCACTTCGCCAAAGGGCCGGCTGCCACGCGTGGTGAACGCGAACATGCGTTCGGCCGGTGGGGCTTCGGCGGCCAGGAAGGCGGCCCAGTCGGCGTGGCGGTGCACGCGGGCGTACTCGTGATAGTCCAGCCCGGCGCGCTGCAGCAGCTTGTCTTCCATGGAGAAGCCCAGCGGCTCGATGAGGTGCAACGCGCAGCCGGTGTTGGCCGCCAGCCGGATCACGTTGCCCGTGTTGGGCGGGATCTCGGGGTGGACGAGGACGATATTGAACATGACGGGAGTATCCCGTCAGCCTTCTGCTCCTGGCTCGGGCGTGCGTGCCACCACCCAGGCCTGCACGCTCATGACACCGGCCTGCAGCAGCACGCCGGCCAGTTCGTACAGCGTGGCGCCGCTGGTCATCACGTCGTCCAGCAAGGCCACGCTGCAGCCGCGCAGCTTGCTGGCGCGCAAGGGGTCCACGGCGAAGATGCCGCGCACGTTGGCGGCGCGGGCCTGGAGCGCCAGGCCGGCCTGCGGGGCGCTGTCGCGGATGCGCAGCAGCATGTCTGGGTCGCAGCGCAGGCCGCGGCGGCGCGCGAGGGCCTTGGCCAGCTCGTGCGACTGGTTGTAGCCGCGCTCTTGCACGCGCGCGGTCGACAGCGGCACGGGCAGCAGCCAGTCGGGCGTGTCGACCTCGGCGGCGCTGAGCGCCGAGTTCATGCGCTCCAGCAGGCTTTCGCGCAGGTCCAGCGCCTGGTGGTACTTGAAGTGCTGTAGCAGGCCGTCCCACGGGAAGCCGTAGTCCAGCGCGGCCACGGCGCGGTCCAGCGGCGGGGCCTCGCGCAGGCAGCGGCCGCATTGCGGGCGCGGGCGGCCCACCAGCTCCAGCGGCAGGCGGGCCGCGCAGGTCCAGCAGCGCGGCACGGGGCGGGCGTAGCGCTGCAGGCAGTCCTCGCAGACGGTCTGGTGGCTCCAGGCGCGACAGACGGCGCACTGGCCGGCGCAGCGCAGCAGGACTCTCCCGGTCAGTGTGGGCTTGGGCGGGGCCAGGGAACGCTCAGGCATCGGCTCAATATACTGACCGCCCCATGAGTGAGCCGCCAGCGCCCCCTACTTCAAACAAGGGGCCGCGGCCCCAGGACCTCGACGCAGCCGCCGTGCGCCATCAATTGCGCCGCCTGGCCCGTGCCGAGCAGCAGCCCTGGCTGCATGCCGAGGTCGCGCGCCGCATGGCCGAGCGGCTGAGCTTCATCAAGCTGCAGCCCGCCCGGGTGCTGGACGCCTCGCCCGCGCTCGGCGCCAGCGCCGAGCTGCTGCGCCTGGCCTACCCGAACGCTGAAGTGCTGTGGCACGAGGCCGATGAGGCCTTGGCCGCGCGTGCGGCCGAGAGCCGCCAGCGCAACTGGTGGCAAAAGCTCCGCGGCGCGCCCTCGGCGCAGGTCGAGGCTCTGCCGGTCAAGCCCGAGGTGGAGATGCTGTGGTCCAACATGGCCTTGCATGCCACGGCCGACCTGCCGGCGCTGCTGGCGCAGTGGCAGGCCAGCGTCGCGGTGGGCGGCTTCGTCATGTTCTCGTGCCTGGGGCCGGACAGCTTCATCGAGCTGCGTCCGCTCTTTGCCCGCCGGGGCTGGGGCCGCACGGCGCCGGACTGGTGGGACATGCACGATGTCGGCGACCTGGTGCTCAAGGCCGGTTTTGCCGACCCCGTCATGGACCAGGAGCGCCTGCGCCTGACCTGGGCCACGCCCGAGGCCTTGCTGGCCGACCTGCGCGCGCTGGGCGGCAACCTCGCGCCCACACGATTCGCCGGGCTGCGCGGCCGGGCCTGGCACGAGGCGCTGCTGGCGGAGCTGGAAACGTTGCGTGACCCAGAAGGCAAGCTGGCGTTGACGCTGGAGCTGGTGTTCGGCCACGCTTTCAAGGCCGCGCCGCGCTTGACGGTGGCGGCAGAAACGCATGTCTCGATGGACGCAATGCGAGCGACACTGCGCAAAGGACGGCCCAACACCTGAACGACCACGGATTCGCTAGGTGATTCCCAGGGCATAGAGCGGCCGGGAGCCCTCGGGACCCTGGGCTAAAATCCCGCGCCGCAACAAGGGTCAAGTGCAAACCCGACCCCATCCACGGATCTTGCGGCTGCACATCCGGCCTTCAAGGCGGTTTGCAAGCCTCGCACTTCAAAGAACCAAGTGACAACCATGACGATGATGAACGCACGAGTGCATAGCGCCTCACGCGGTTGGGCCCAGCGGGCTGCCGCGGCGGCGATGGCGGCCCTGGCGACGGGCTCGGCCTTCGCGGTGAACGATCTCAAGGGCGGCCCGGGCGTCAACCAGCTCAACCTGCATGAGCCGGTCACGAACATCGCGCGCGACCAGATGTGGTTGCACAACTTCATGCTGATCGTCTGCCTCGTCATCTTCGTGGCGGTGTTCGGCGTGATGTTCTATTCCATCTTCAAGCACCGTAAGTCCAAGGGTGCGGTGTCGGCCAACTTCCATGAAAGCGTGGCCGTCGAGATCGCCTGGACCGTGGTGCCCTTCCTGATCGTCATCGGCATGGCCCTGCCGGCCACCAAGGTGGTGGTCGCGATGAAGGACACCACCAACGCCGACGTGACCATCAAGGCCACCGGCTACCAGTGGAAGTGGGGCTACGACTACCTGAAGGGCGAGGGCGAGGGCATTGGCTTCCTGGCCACGCTGGACACCGAGCAGCGCGTGTCGTCCGACTCCGGCCACCCGGAAAAGGTCGACAACTACCTGCTGAAGGTGGACAACCCGCTCGTCGTGCCCGTCAACAAGAAGGTGCGCATCATCACCACGGCCAACGACGTCATCCACGCCTGGATGGTGCCGGCCTTCGGCGTCAAGCAGGACGCCATCCCCGGCTTCGTGCGCGACACCTGGTTCAAGGCCGAGAAGGAAGGCGACTACTACGGCCAGTGCGCCGAGCTGTGCGGCAAGGAACACGCCTACATGCCCATCCACGTGAAGGTGGTGTCCGCCGAGGCCTACACGGCCTGGGTGGATGGCAAGAAGAAGGAAATCGCCGCCAAGGCCGATGACCCGAACAAGGTCTGGGAACAGGCCGCGCTGATCGCCCGTGGCGAGAAGGTCTACGCCAACAACTGCGCCGTCTGCCACAAGCCCGACGGCAAGGGCGCCGGCCCCATCAAGGCGCTGGACGGCTCGCCGACCGTGCTGGCCGAGGACAAGATGAAGCAGGTGCTCGTCGTGCTGAACGGCCAGAACAACGGCGCGATGCCGTCGTGGAAGCAGCTCAGCGACACGGAGATCGCCGCCGTCGTGACCTACACGAAGAACTCCTGGTCCAACAAGACGGGCCAGACCGTGCAGCCGTCCGAAGTGCTGGCCGCCCGCAAGTAATCGACCGAACGCCGAATCAGAGGAATTCACATGAGTGCAGTGCTCCCCCCCCACGGCGCGGTCGGAGGCCATGATGGCCATTCCCACGGCCACGACGACCACCACGACGATCATCACGACCACCACGCACCCACCGGCTGGCGCCGTTGGGTCTTCGCGACCAACCACAAGGACATCGGTACGCTGTACCTGCTGTTCTCGTTCGCGATGCTGATGGTGGGCGGCATCCTGGCCCTGTGCATCCGCGCGGAACTCTTCCAGCCGGGCCTGCAGTTCTTCAACCCCGAGCTGTTCAACCAGTTCACGACCATGCACGGTCTGATCATGGTGTTCGGCGCCATCATGCCGGCCTTCGTGGGCTTCGCGAACTGGATGATCCCGCTGCAGATCGGCGCGGGCGACATGGCCTTCGCGCGGATGAACAACTTCAGCTTCTGGCTGCTGATCCCCGCGGCCCTGATGCTGGTGGGCAGCTTCTTCATGCCCGGCGGCGCCCCGGCAGCAGGCTGGACGCTCTACGCGCCGCTGACGCTGCAGATGGGCCCGTCCATGGACGGCGGCATCTTCGCGATGCACATCATGGGCGCTTCGTCCATCATGGGCTCCATCAACATCATCGTGACCATCCTCAACATGCGCGCCCCCGGCATGACGCTGATGAAGATGCCGATGTTCGCGTGGACCTGGCTGATCACGGCCTACCTGCTGATCGCCGTGATGCCGGTGCTCGCTGGCGCCATCACGATGACGCTGACCGACCGCCACTTCGGCACCGCCTTCTTCAACCCCGCGGGCGGCGGCGACCCGGTCATGTACCAGCACATCTTCTGGTTCTTCGGCCACCCCGAGGTCTACATCATGATCTTGCCGGCCTTCGGCATCGTCAGCCAGATCGTGCCGGCCTTCGCCCGCAAGCGCCTGTTCGGCTACGCCTCCATGGTGTACGCCACGGCGTCCATCGCCATCCTGTCCTTCATCGTGTGGGCCCACCACATGTTCGCCACCGGCATGCCAGTGACGGGCCAGCTGTTCTTCATGTACGCGACCATGCTGATCGCGGTGCCCACGGGCGTGAAGATCTTCAACTGGCTGGCGACGATGTGGCGCGGCTCGATGACCTTCGAGACGCCCATGCTGTTCGCGGTGGGCTTCATCTTCGTGTTCACGATGGGCGGCTTCACCGGCCTCATCCTCGCGATGGCGCCCATCGACATCCAGCTGCAGGACACCTACTACGTCGTGGCCCACTTCCACTACGTGCTGGTGGCCGGCTCGCTGTACGGCATGTTCGCCGGCTACTACTACTGGGCGCCCAAGTGGACGGGCGTGATGTATTCCGAGACGCGCGGCAAGATCCACTTCTGGGGCTCGCTGGTGTTCTTCAACATCACCTTCTTCCCGATGCACTTCCTGGGCCTGGCCGGCATGCCGCGACGCTATGCCGACTACCCCATGCAGTTCGCCGACTTCAACATGATCGCGTCCATCGGCGCCTTCGGTTTCGGCCTGATGCAGGTGTACTTCTTCCTGTTCGTCGTCGTGCCGGCCATGCGCGGCAAGGGCGAGAAAGCCCCGCAGAAGCCCTGGGAAGCCGCCGAAGGCCTGGAGTGGGAAGTGCCGTCGCCGGCCCCCTTCCACACCTTCGAAGAGCCGCCCAAGCTGAACGCCTCGGCCACCAAGATCATCGGGTGACGTGATGGCACTGAAGCCCGAGCAACGCAAGGCCAACCGCCGTCTGGGGTTGATCCTGCTGTCGATCGCCCTGGTCTTCGGCGTGGGCTTCGTCGCAAAGATGGTGATGTTGGGTCACTGACGCCATGCGCCTTCGCTCGCTAGCCGCCGCGCTGCACCGCGACAACCGCCAGCTCTTCGTGAAGCTGGGGGTGGTCGTGGCGCTGATGTTCGGCTTCGGCTATGCGATGGTGCCGCTGTACAAGGCCATCTGCAACGCGTTGGGCATCAACGTGCTGTCGCTGGCCGAGAAGCAGGCGGCGCTGGCCGAGCGGGGCGTGGCCAACGGCAACGGGCAGATCGACTACAGCCGCGAGATCACGGTGGAGTTCGACGCCAACGCCCGCGGCCCCTGGGACTTCAAGCCGGCGGTGCGCCACTTGACGGTGCACCCGGGCGAGCTGACCCAGGTCATGTACGAATTCAAGAACGTGCAAGACCGCACGATGGCCGCGCAGGCCATCCCGAGTTACGCGCCCATGCAGGCCAGCGCGCACTTCAACAAGCTGGACTGCTTCTGCTTCAACGAATACACGCTGAAGCCGGGCGAGAGCAAGCAGTGGCCGGTCGTGTTCGTCATCGACCCCAAGCTGCCCAAGGATGTGAAGACCATCACCCTGTCCTACACCTTCTTCGAGGTGGCGGGCAAGGGCGGGGTCAAGATCGGCCAGGCACCGCAATCGGTCAAAGCCACCGGAGGCGCCCTGTGAGTGAAGCCGGCAAGGACCTGAAGGAAGCGGTGGGCCGCAAGGGCTCATTCGTCCAGACGGTCTCGGCCGTGGCCTGGAGTTTTTTCGGCGTGCGCCGCGGCAAGGACCATGAGAACGACATGGCCAAGCTCAACCCGGTGCACGTCATCATCGCGGGCGTGCTCGGCGCGGCCCTGTTTGTATTGATGCTGGTGCTGCTGGTCCGTTGGGTCATCGGCAGTGGCGTGGCCGGGGCTTGAAGGTCCCGGGCGCAAGAAGTTCAGAACGAGAGTAGAAGGAGAACGACATGTCGGCAGCGACCACCACGGGCAAAGCCCCGTACTACTTCGTCCCGGCGCCCTCGCGGCATCCGGTGATGGCCGCGATCGGCCTGTTCTTCGTCATCCTGGGCGCGTCCCAATGGGTCAACGGTCACGGCTGGGGCATGTACTCGCTGTTCGGCGGCCTCGCGCTGTGGGCCTTCGTGCTGCAGCAGTGGTTCCGCCAGGCCGTGGGCGAGAGCGAGGGCGGCCTGTACAGCGAGCGCATCGACGTCTCCTTCCGCTGGAGCATGGGCTGGTTCATCTTCTCGGAGGTGATGTTCTTCGCGGCCTTCTTCGGCGCGCTGTTCTGGGCCCGTGTGTTCTCGGTGCCGGAGCTCGGCAACCTGCAGAACAGCATCCTGTGGCCCGACTTCAAGGCCATCTGGCCCAGCACGGCCCCTGGCTTCACGGGCGCGCCTGGCGGCACGGTGGAAGCCTTCAGCACCATGGGCCCCTGGCCCATCCCGACGCTGAACACCGCGCTGCTGCTGACCTCGGGCGTCACGCTGACCATCGCCCACCACGCACTGATCGCCGGCAACCGCGGCAAGACCATCCTGTGGATGTGGATCACCGTGCTGCTGGGCGCCACCTTCCTGGGCTTCCAGGCCTATGAATACCACCACGCCTACACCGAGCTGAACCTCAAGCTCACGTCCGGCATCTACGGCTCCACGTTCTTCCTGCTGACGGGCTTCCACGGCTTCCACGTCTGCGTGGGCGCGCTGATGCTGCTGTTCATCACCATCCGCCTGATGAAGGGCCACTTCACGCCCGAGCACCACTTCGGCTTCGAAGGTGCTGCCTGGTACTGGCACTTCGTGGACGTCGTCTGGCTGGGCCTGTACGTCATCGTCTACTGGATGTGATCTCCGGTCACACCCACAATGAGAAAGCGCCGCGGAAGCGGCGCTTTTTTCTTACTGGGACTTCAAGGGCAACCCGGTCGGTTGTATCCAGCCCATCTTCCAGCACAGCAGGATGACCAGGAACAGCGCCACCGACACCCCCACCCGCACCGCCAGCGCGCGGGCCATGTTGGGGCTGCGCTTGTTGCCGCCCTTGCGCAGCATGAAGAAGCCGGCGGACGCCAGCGCGCCGAGGATGCCGATGAAGGCGATCAGGATCACGAATTTCATGGCGAGGAATTATCCGCTCGGGGTGCGTGCATGACGGCGCGGCGCTGGCTGGTGCTTGTGGCCGCACTGCTGGCCGCCGCACTGACGGCGCGGTTGGGCGTGTGGCAACTCGACCGCGCGGCACAAAAGATCGCGCTGCAGGCCGCCATCGAAGGCGAAGCCGGCAAGCCCGCCATCACCAATGCCCAACTGGGTGGCGAGGGCCAGTTGCACCGTCGCGTGGCGCTGCGCGGCACCTGGCTGGCCGAGCGCACCGTCTGGCTGGACAACCGGCCCATGGACAGCCACGCGGGCTTTTTCGTCGTCACGCCGCTGCGCTTGGCGGGCCGCGGCGACGCCATCCTCGTGCAGCGGGGCTGGGCGCCGCGCAACCAGCTCGATCGCCAGCAGCTCCCGCCGCTGGCCACGCCCACGGGCGAGGTCGAGGTGGTGGGGCGCTTGGCCGCCACGCCGTCGCGGCTTTATGAGCTGGGCGAGGGGGCGACCGGCGCGATCCGGCAAAATCTCGACCCTGCGGCCTTCGCCGTCGAGTCGGGCCTGCAGCTGCTGCCGCTGATCGTCGTGCAGACGGCCGCGGATTCACCCGACGACACGCTGCTGCGCCACTGGCCGGCGCCCGACCTCGGCCTGCAAAAACACTACGGCTACGCCTTTCAATGGTTCGCGCTCTGCGCGCTGATCGTCGGTCTCTATGTCTGGTTCCAACTCATCCGCCCCCGGCTCCGCCGCCAGTCCTGAGCCCCTGAGCTTCGCCGTGCACAGCCTGCCCGACCCGCAGGCCACCGTGCAGCGGCGCGTGGGCCGCTGGAAGATGCTGCTGGTGATGGCCATGTGCGCCGCACCCGTCGTGGCGTCCTACTTCATGTACTACGTGGTGCAGCCGCGCGGCTCGGCCAATTACGAGCTGTTCTCGCCGCCCATCGACATGCCGGCCGACCTGCCGCTGACCGACGTGCAAGGCGGCGCCGTGGCGGCGAAGTCGCTGCACGGCCAGTGGCTGCTGGTGGTGGCGCAGCCCGCCGACTGCAGCGAGGCCTGCGAGCGCCAGCTCTATGTGCAGCGCCAGTTGCGCGAGATGCTGGGCAAGGAGCGTGGCCGCGTGGACAAGGTCTGGCTGGTGCCGGGCGACGCCGTGCCGAACGCCAAGGTGCTGGCGGCCATCAGCCAGAAGGGCGCCGAAGTGACCGTGCTGCGCGTGCCCAGGGACCGCCTGGAGGCCTGGCTCAAGCCGGCTGCGGGCAAGACGCTGGCCGACCACTTCTTCATCATCGACCCCATGGGCAACTGGATGGAACGCGCCCCCGCCGACGCTGACCCCAAGAAGCTCAAGGCCGACCTCGACAAGGTGCTGCGCGCCAGCGCCAGCTGGGACACCCCAGGCCGATGAATGAAACGCTGATGCCCCTGGGCCAGGTCGCCGCCATCGGCGGCGCGGTCGCCCTCGGCCCGCTGATCTGGTGGCGCCAGCGCTCGCGCGACAGCAGCCCCACCGGCCGGCTGCGTGCGCTGACGCTGCTGACGCTGTTCCTGACCTTCGATCTCATCGTTTTCGGCGCCTTCACGCGCTTGACCGACTCCGGCCTGGGCTGCCCCGACTGGCCGGGCTGCTACAGCGAGGCCAGCCCCGTGGGTGCACACGCGCACATCGAGGCAGCGCAAACGGCCATGCCCACCGGCCCGGTGACGCACACCAAGGCCTGGATAGAGATGCTGCACCGCTACCTCGCCAGCGGCGTGGGCCTGCTCATCCTCGTCTTGTGCGCGTTGAGCTGGCGACTCAAGCGGCGTGACGGTGAAGCCGCGCCGTCGCCGTGGTGGCCCACGCTGTCGCTGTTCTGGGTCTGCTTGGTTGGCGCGTTCGGCCGGCTCACCGTCACGATGAAGCTGTTCCCGGCCATCGTCACCGGCCACCTGCTGCTGGCCGTGGGCCTGTTGATGCTGCTGGCCTGGCAGCGCGAGGCCTACGCGCCGCAGCCGGTCGTCGTGCCGGCGTGGTTGCGCCGCGCGGTCGCCGTGGTGCTGGCGCTCGCGCTGCTGCAAGTCGCCCTGGGCGGCTGGGTCAGCACCAACTACGCCGTGCTGGCCTGCGACGAGTTCCCCACCTGCCATGGTGGCCAGTGGTGGCCGCACCTGGACTTTGCCCAGGGCTTCCAGCTCTGGCGCGACCTGGGCCTCAAGTCCGACGGCAGCATGCTGGGCTTCGAGGCGCTGGCCGCCATCCACATGGCCCACCGCATCGGCGCGGGCGTCGTTTTTGCAGCCATCCTGGGCCTCGCCTGGGTCCTGCGCGGGCATGCTTCGCACTGGACCCGCTGGCTGCTGGCCGCGGCCGGCTGGCAGCTCGCCACCGGCCTGTCCAATGTCGTGCTCGATTGGCCCATCATTGCGGCCTTGGGCCACACCGGCGGCGCCGCCGTACTGCTGGCCCTGCTCACCACCTTGCTTGCGCGGCTGAAGGCCGCGAAGAAACACTGATCATGTCCACCACGTCCACCGCCAGTGCCTTCGTGCACAGCCCGCGCTGGCAGCAGTTCTACCAGCTCACCAAGCCGCGGGTGGTGCAGCTCATCGTCTTCTGCGCCGCCATCGGCATGGCCCTGGCCGTGCCGGGCCTGCCCTCGCTGGCGCAGGCGCTCACCATGCTGGCCGCCATCGCCGGCATCTGGCTGGTCGCCGGCGCGGCCGCGGCCTTCAACTGCCTCATCGAGGACGGCATCGACGCGCGCATGAAGCGCACGGCCTGGCGCGCCACGGCCAAGGGCGAGCTGAGCCGACCGCAGACGCTGCTGTTCTCGGCGCTGCTGTGCGGCGCCGGCATGGTGATGCTGGCGCTGTGGGTCAACCTGCTGACGATGTGGCTGACGTTTGCCACCTTCGTGGGCTATGCCATCGTCTACACCGTCATCCTCAAGCCCACCACGCCGCAGAACATCGTCATCGGCGGCGCGTCGGGTGCCATGCCGCCCGTGCTGGGCTGGGCCGCGATGCGCGGCGAGGTCGGCTTCGAAGCCTGGCTGCTGTGCCTCATCATCTTCCTGTGGACGCCGCCGCACTTCTGGGCGCTGGCGCTGTACCGCAGCGAGGACTACGCCCGTGCCGGCCTGCCCATGCTGCCCGTGACGCACGGCAACGACTACACCCGGCTGCAGATCCTGCTCTACACCTGGGTGCTGCTGGCGGCCACGCTGCTGCCCTTCCTGACCGGCATGAGCGGCTGGTTCTACCTGTGCTCCGCGGTGGCCCTGGGTCTCGTGTTCTGCGCCTATGGCTTCCGGCTGTGGCGCTCGTATTCCGAGATGCTGGCGCGCCGCACCTTCTGGTACTCGATCTGGTACCTCTCGCTGCTCTTTGCAGCCCTCTTGATCGACCACTACATCTCATGAGCATCACCCGCCGCGCCCTCGTCGCCTTTGCAGCATCCCTGGCCCTGGCAGGCTGCCAGAAGGCCGGCCCCGACAAGCCCAACTTCAAGGGCGTGGACCTCACCGGCGCCGAATACGCCCGCAGCCTCAACCTCACCGACCAGGACGGCCGTGCCCGCACGCTGGCCGACTTCAAGGGCAAGGTGCTGGTGGTGTTCTTCGGCTACACCCAGTGCCCCGACGTCTGCCCCACGACGATGGCCGAGGTGGCCGAGGTCAAGCGGTCCCTGGGCGCCGACGGCGACAAGGTGCAGGGCATCTTCGTCACCGTGGATCCCGCGCGCGACACGGCCCAACTGCTGAAGGCCTACCTCGCCAGCTTCGACCCCAGCTTCGTGGGCCTGCGCGGCAGCGAAGAGCAGACCCAGGCGGCCGCCAAGGAGTTCAAGGTCTTCTTTGCCAAGGTGCCCGGCAAGACGCCCGAGACTTACACCATGGACCACACGGCGGCCAGCTTCATCTTCGACACCGAAGGCCGTGTGCGCGTCTACGCGCGCTACGGCGCCGGCGCCCAGCCGCTGGCCGACGACATCAAGCTGCTGCTGGCCGAGAAGAAGAGCTGAGCTGCGCGTTGCCGTTGGCGCCGGCCTTGGCCGGCGCGGAGCCGTCCCTGTTCACACTGCTGTAAACCCGTAGGCTGGATGGCTTGCCATCGCCTTCGGTTGCGCCCACAATAAGCTAACGTTAACACAACGACAGACAGGTTCTAACAGGCCATGGCCACACACCAGGATGATGACGCCGGCAGCGGCCCGGGCCGCGTGACCGTCACGGACATCGCCGCCGTCGCGGGCGTGTCGGTCATGACGGTGTCGCGCGCGCTCAGCGGCAAGGGCTATGTGGCCGAGGGCACGCGGGCCAAGGTGCAACAGGTGGCGCAGTCGCTGGGCTATGTGGCCAACATCGGTGCCAAGGCCATGAAGGGCGGGCGCACCGGCGTGCTGGGGCTGCTGGTGAGCGATTTCCAGTCGCCGGTCGTCGCGGCCATCATCGGCTCGACCAGCCGCATGGTGAAGCAGGCCGGCCTGGACCTGATCCTCTATGACATCGCCCCCGTCGCCGGCGGCAAGGCGAGGACCGACATCGGGCAGATGTTCTCCAGCCTGTGCGACGGCCTGCTGCTGATCCTGCCTGGCCAGCATGCCGAGCAGCTGGAGCAGTTCCAGCGCCTGAACCTGCCGGTCGTGCTCGTCAACTACTGGCGCGGGCCGACGCCGCTGCCCGTGGTGCGCGCCGACAACTACGAGGGGGCCTACGGCATGACCGAGCACCTGCTCGGCCTGGGCCATCGTCGCATCGCCTTCATCCGCGGCACGGCGTATTCGGGCCAGAGCGCGGAGCGCGAGCGTGGCTACCTGGCCGCCCTGGCCGCGGCTGGCGTCGCGGCGGATCCGGAGCTTGTCGTGGAGGGGCAGTTCAGCCAGCAATCCGGGTTCGAGCAAGGCCAGGTCTTGCTTGGCCTGGACAACCCACCCACCGCCGTGTTCTGTGCCAACGACCTGATGGCGCAGGGCATGCTCGACGCCGCGCGCGTGGCGGGGCTGGAAGTGCCCGCGCAGCTGTCCGTTGCCGGCTTCGACGACATCCCGGCCGCCGCGCAGTGCCACCCCGCGCTGACGACGGTGCGGCAGGACTACGAGCAGCTCGGCGAGAACGCCGTGCGCCTGCTGCTGCAGCACATCGAGCACGGCAGCCAGCGCGGCATGCGCATCGAGCTGCAGAGCCATCTCGTCATCCGCGACTCGACTGCACCGCCGCCGGTGCCCACCCCCGCGCCGGGGCGCGCTGCACGCGCGGCAGCGGCGGCGCGCAAGCGTGGTTGAACGGGCTGCGCCATGGATGCCAGCGTGAGCACGCACGCCGCAATGACCGAGGCGCCGCGCCAATGGCACCGGGGCAGCCTCGTGTACGGCGTCACCGGCCTGGCCGTGCTGTTCGGCTGGCTGTTGCTGGGTGACTTCGCCTGGAGCATCAAGGAGCGCGCGGTCGTGCCGGTGGCGCAGGTGCTGCTCAAGCAGCTGCAGGCCAGCGACTTCTTCATCGCGCTGGTGATCGGCTCATTGCCGGCGGGGCTGGGCATGCTGCTGGGGCCCGTCATCGCGGTGCGTTCGGACCGCCACCGCGGCCGCTTTGGGCGGCGCATCCCTTTCCTGCTGATGCCTGTGCCGCCCATCGTCGCCGGCCTGCTGGGCATGGCCGCGACACCCGCCGCGGGCGCCTTGCTGCACGGCCTGCTGGGCGCGGCGTCGCCGGGCGAGCGGGTGTGCCAGCTCGCGTGGTTCAGCCTGATGTGGACGGTGTTCGAAGTGGCCTCCGTCACGGCCAACGCCGTGTTCGGCGGCCTGATCAACGACGTCGTGCCGCAGCCGCTGATCGGCCGCTTCTACGGGCTGTTCCGCGCCACCAGCCTGCTGGCCGGCATCGGCTTCTCGTCGCTGGTGCTCGGGCATGCCGAGCAGCAATTCGCCGCCATCTTCGCGGGCATCGCGCTGGTCTATGCGTCGTGCTTCGCGCTGGTGTGCTGGCGCGTGCGCGAGGGCAGCTATGCGCCGCCCGAGCCACTGCCGCCGGACGCGGGCGGGTGGGCCGGCGCGGCACGGCGCTATCTGCGCGAATGCTTCAGCCACCGCTTCTACGTGCTGCTGTTCCTCGCCATGATGATGGGCCTGGTCGCGGGCAGTCCGGTCAACAGCTTCGGCGTGTTCTACGCCAGGCAGGTGGGGCTCGGCCTGGGAGGCTACGGGGATGCGCTGGCGGTCACCTATGGCTTCTCGCTGGTGCTGGCGCTGCCGGTGGGCTGGCTCGCGGACCGCTTCCACCCGCTGCGCGTAGGCCTGGTGTCCATCGCCGCGTATGCGCTGAGCATGCTCGCCGCCGGCGCCTGGGTGACCGATGCGCGGCAGTTCGGCTTCGCGTTCGTGCTGCACGGCGTGGTGTCGGGCATCTACCTGACCGGCACGGCCGCGCTGGGCCAGTACCTGTTCCCTCACGCCCGCTTTGCCCAGTTCCAGTCGGCCATGAACCTGGTGGCAGCCATCGGCTACATGCTGGTCGCCCCCGGCATGGGGGCCTGGCTGGATGCCACCGGCAGCCAGTACCGGCACACCTTCTTCGCCAGCGGTGCGCTCGCCGTGCTGTCCTTGCTGTGCTACGTGGCGCTGCTGGGCCAGATGCGCAGGCTCGGCGGCTTCAGCGCCTACCGCGCTCCCTGATCTCCTTTGGCGGCCGCGCGCGGGCGCGGCCGTCTTTTTTTCTGAATATGTTGACGTTAACTGAAAATAACATGACCTACCACTCGCCAGATGCCACATCGGGCGCGGCGACGTTCGAGCATGCGCTGGGCGACGCATGCGCCCAGCTCAGGCGCTGCCTGGATGACCTTGGCCCGCACTTCCCTGGCGACACCAGCAACGGCGGCCGCTTCGAGCCGTCGGCCTGGCCCGGCATGCCGCCGGGCACCAACGGCAGTTGGTCGGCCGGCTTCTGGACCGGGCTGCTGTGGATGGCGCACGAACTCAGCGGTGTGGCCCGCTTCGCCGACGCGGCCCGCGCGCAACTGCCGGGCTATGCGCTGCGGCTCGAAAAGCGCTACGTGCTGGACCACCACGACCTGGGCTTCCTGTTCCTGCCGTCCTGCGTCGCCGCGCAACGCAGCGGCTCGGACGCCACCGAAACGGCGCTGAAGGCGGCCGACCTGCTGATGGAGCGCTACCTGCCGCGAGCGGGTGTCATCCAGGCCTGGGGCCAGCTCGACGACCCGGCCCAGCGCGGCCGCATCATCATCGATTGCCTGCTGAACCTGCCGCTGCTGCACTGGGCCAGCGCGCATCGAGGCGACCACGCGATGCGCGATTGCGCCATCAGCCACGCGCTGCGCTCGCAGCAGTACCTGGTGCGCAGCGACGACACGAGCTTTCACACCTTCCATTTCGACCCGGACAGCGGCGCGCCGCTGCACGGCACGACGGCGCAGGGCGCATCGCACGACTCCTGCTGGGCGCGCGGCCAGGCCTGGGGCGTGTACGGGTTCGCGCTCAACCACCGCCTGGCGCCGGGCTTCGGCTTCCTCGCCACCGCCGAGAGGCTGGCGCAGCGCTTCCTGCGCGGACTGCCCGAGCATGGCGTGGCCTGCTGGGACCTGAGCCTTGCCGCCGACGCGAGGGAACCCTGGGACAGCTCGGCCAGCGCCATCGCCGCCTGCGGCCTCATCGAGATGGCCGACCTGCTGCAGGCCGAAGGCGACGCCTCGCGGGCCGCGTTCTACCGCGGCCAGTCCGAGCGCCTGGTGCGCGGCCTGCTGCAGCACTGCGCCGGCTGGCGCGGGGACAGCAACGCGCTGCTGCTGCACGGCGTCTACAGCATGCCCGATGGGCTTGGCATCGACGAGGCCAGCCTGTGGGGCGACTTCTTCTTCCTCGAAGCCCTGGCCCGCCACGCGCGCGGCTGGCGGCCTTTCTGGCATCCCATGGCCACGCCCGCGGGCCGCAATTTCTAAATCATCATTAAGACGGAGACCCACCATGCGATCGTTTGCTTCCTGCTCCTCCTTCCCGCGCCCGACGGCGCTGACGCTGGCCATCTGCAGCCTGCTGATGCCCGGCGCGCACGCGCAGGACAGCAATCCCGCAGCGAAGGCCGATGCCGACAACAAGCTGGAGACCGTGCTCGTCACCGGCATCCGCGCTTCCCAGCAGAAGTCGCTGGCGCGCAAGCGCAATGGCGACACGGTGAGCGAGGTGGTCACGGCCGAGGACATCGGCAAGATGCCCGACAAGAACGTCGCCGACACGCTGCAGAAACTGCCCGGCGTGTCGACCATCACCGGCGCGGGCGGGCAGGGCGGCTATGACGAGAACGACCGTGTCAGCCTGCGCGGCACCAGCCCCAGCCTGGCATTGACGCTGATCAACGGCCACGGCGTCGCCACCGCCGACTGGGACCCCGCCGACCAGATCTCCGGTGGCGCCGGCACCAGCACGTCAGGCGCGGCGCGCAGCGTCAGCTACCTGCTGTTCCCGTCCGAGATCGTTAGCCAGGTCATCGTCCAGAAGAGCCCGCAGGCCGACCAGGCCGAGGGCGGCATCTCCGGCTCAGTCAACATCGTCACCCGCCGCCCGCTGGAATTCAGCAAGCGGCTGACGCTGGACGCCAACCTGCAGACGGTCTACTCCGACATGGCGAAGAAGATCGACCCGCAGCTCAGCGCGCTGGTCAACTGGAAGAACGAGGACAACACCTTCGGCGTGATGCTGCAGGCCTTCAGCCAGGAGCGCCACATCCGCCGCGACAGCGGGGCCGAGATCAACTGGGCGCGCATCACCGAGCGCTTGCCCAACGGCCAGCTGAACCCGGTCTACCAGGCCGTGCCCGCCGAGCTGCGGGACAAGTACTTCATCCACAGCGCCGTCAACACGCTGTTCGAGCAGGAGCGCAAGCGCACCGGCGGCATGATTGGCGCGGAGCTGCGGCCGCTCGCCGGCCTGTCGGTCAATGTCGACGCCTTCTACTCCAAGCTCGACGCCAGCTACACCGCCAACCGCCTGGTGGTGCGACCCAACAATTCGCTCAACGGCGGCGTGGTGCCGACCAACGTGACGGTCAACGGCGACCTGATCACGGCCGCCACCTTCGCCAACACCGGCAACGCCATGGGCGCGCAGCTGGAGACGCAGGCCAATCCCAAGGCCTCGTCGCAGACGCAGTACCTCAACGGCGACTTCAAGTACGAGCTCAGCGACAAGCTTGCGCTGACCGGCCAGCTCGGCCGTACCGAGGCGAAGGGCGAGAGCTACCTCTACTGGAACTACATCTTCCTGCCCAACACGGCCACCGCCTACACGTTCAACGGCATGGACAAGCCGGTGTCGTTCAGCTTCCCGAGCGGCGTCAGTGCCGCCAACTTCTCGGCGCTGCCGGGCAACTCCGGCGCGGACAACAGCTTCAGCATGCAGCGCAGCCGGGACCGGGAGAGCTACGGTAAGCTCGATCTCGAACGCAGCTTCGACAGCGGCCTGCTGGCGTCCCTGAAGGGCGGCATCCGCTGGACCGCGCACGACCGCGAAGGCTCGCGCCCGATGAAGGGTTCTGCCCCCATCAACGCCGCCCGCACCGGCAGCGTCACGCTGACCACCATCCCGAGCTGGGAGGGTGGCTTCTTCCCTGGCAACTTCGGTTCCAACATCGGCGGCGTCGGCTCGGCCGGTGCCGGCACGCCGTACATCTCGTCGAACTCCATCGTGGCCTGGTCCGACGCCAACTTCAGCAACGACCCCGCCTACAACCTGCCGGTGTCCGGCGTGTTCAACGTCAAGGAAGACACGTCGGCGGCCTACGGCATGGCCAAGTTCGCCGGCGACAACTGGCGCGGCGACGTGGGCCTGCGCTACGTGCAGACCGACGTCTCGGTGCGCACCAACCGCGGCGTGCCCTGCGGCGCCGTCACGGCCACCAACGGCGTGACCTACGGCAGCCAGGCGCAGATCGACCAGTGCGTCAACGGCGGCTTCGTGCCGGCCGGCGCGACGCTGTTCACCGGCTCGCGCTTCGGCAACTTCATCCAGTTCACCACCGAGTCGAGCTACAAGGAGTGGCTGCCCAGCGCCAACTTCGCCTGGGACGCCACGCGCGACCTGGTGTTGCGTGCCGGCGCCGCCAAGGTGCTCTCGCGGCCGGACTACAGCGCCCTCGGCGCCACCGTCGGGCTGGGCTACAACACCGCGCTCAACCCGCCGTCGACCGGTTCGGGCGGCAACCCGGAGCTGGGGGCCAACCTGGCATGGAACTACAACCTCGGCGCCGAGTGGTACTTCAGCAAGCAGTCGCTGCTGTCGGCCCAGCTCTTCCTGCTCGACTTCAAGGCGCTGGTCAGCTCGGGCAGCACCACCCAGCGGCTGTTCAACCCGGCCGTGCCGGCCAGCGCGGGCGGGCCGCAGCTGATGGACACCCTGGTGACCGCGCCGGTGATGGTGACCGGGCGCTCGCAGGGTCTTGAGCTCGGCTACCAGCAGGAGCTGGGCCGCGGTTTCGGGCTGCAGGCCAACTACGCCTTCACCGACGCCAAGGAGACCAGCGGCCAGAACGTCGGCCAGCCCATGCTGGGCTCGTCGCGCGACACCTACACGCTGGGCGGCTACTTCGAGAACGAGGACTTCAGCGCGCGCATGACCTATTCGCACCGCAGCAAGATGCGCACGGGTCTCTACGGTGGTTCGCAGAACTACCTGGCGCCGACCGGCACCTTGTCGGCCGCGCTCAACTACACGGTGTCCCCGCACCTGACGCTGAGCTTCGAAGGCCTGAACCTCAACAACCCCACGCTGCGCTACTACAACGCGGCAACGGCGGCGGTGCCGTTCGAGGCGTCGACCGGGTTCTACAACAGCGGTCGCCAGTACTACGTGGGCCTTCGCTACAAGTATTGACGCGAGCTCATCACACAGACACCAAGGAACCGCCATGCCCACAGCCCTGCAACCCGCTCCCCGGTTCATGCGCTTCGAGCTGGCGCTGCTCGCCTTGGGGCTGGCCTTCTCCGCCGGGCCGGCCCTGGCAGCCGACGCCGTGCCCGCCCGCCCGGCGCTGGCCGATCCCTTGAACCGCGATGCGGACTACCGCTGGTTCCAGCACGACCGGCTGGGCATGTTCATCCACTTCGGCCTGTATTCCAGTGCCGCCCGCCACGAATGGGTGATGAACAAGGAGAAGCTGTCGCCCGAGGCCTACCGCAAGTATTTCGACGCCTTCGATCCCGACCTCTTCGACGCTCGCGCCTGGGCGAAGGCGGCCAAGGCCGCGGGCATGAAGTACATGGTGCTGACCACCAAGCACCACGAGGGCTTCGCGCTATGGGATTCCCGGCTGACCGACTACAAGATCACCAACACCGCGTTCAAGCGCGACCTGGTGCGCGAGGTCGTCGACGCGCTGCGGGCCGAAGGCCTGAAGGTGGGCTTCTACTACTCGCTGATCGACTGGCACCACCCCGACTTTCCGGTCGACGGTTTCCATCCGCTGCGTGACGACCCGGCGGCGCGCGCCGCGCCGCGCGACATGAAGCGCTACGCCGCCTACCTTCACGGCCAGGTGCGCGAGCTGCTCACCGGCTACGGCAAGATCGACTACCTCTGGTTCGACTTCTCCTATCCCGACCGGCACCAGGAATGGGGCTGGGGCAAGGGCAAGGGCCGCGACGACTGGCAGAGCGAGGAGCTGGTCAAGCTGGTGCACCAGCTGCAGCCGCACATCATCCTCAACAACCGGCTCGACCTGCCCGGCGGCGTGCAGACGCCCGAGCAATTCCAGCCCAAGGTCGACGGCGCGGTCGCGGCCGCCACCCGGCTGGTCGAGGAGTGCGCCACCCTGAACGGCTCCTGGGGCTACGACCGCGACAACCTGGCCTGGAAGTCACCCGAGGCCGTGGTGACCCTGCTGGTCGACGCGGTTGCCAAGGGCAACAACCTGCTGCTCAACGTCGGCCCGACCGGTCGCGGCGACTTCGAGCCGCGCGCCCGCGAGCGCCTGGCCGCGCTGGGCGACTGGACCCGGCTGAACGCCCGCAGCATCTACGGCGCCGGCCCGAGCGCCTTCACCGCACCCTACGGTGCGCGCTACACCCAGCGCGGCGACCGGCTCTATCTGCACCTGCAGCGCTATCCCATCGGCGCCATCGAGCTCGAAGGCTTGGCCGGCAAGGTGCGGTATGCGCAGTTCCTGCACGACGGCTCGGAACTCCAGTTCGAGGAGCCCGAGAAGAAGAACTGGCACAGCTTCATCCACACCGCCGTCAGCGAGGGCGCCATCCGGCTCAAGCTGCCCGCGGTGAAGCCGGACGTGACCGCGCCGGTGGTCGAGCTGTTCCTGAAGTAGCGCGACGCCGGCCCAGACCGGCGCGGGCGGATCCCGATCACTGAACAAGAACGGAGACATCTCATGCACCTGCGTCCGATATCGCTCTGGCGTGCCTTGCTGGCCGCCTGGTTCGCCATGCTGGCGTTGTGGAGTACGGCGGCGCGAGCCGACGAATACGACACGCTGCGCGAGCGCTGGGTCACGGTACAGACCGGCGGGCCCGCCCTCGATACCTCGCAACCCGACATCGCCGCCGCGGTCACGCGCATCACCGCCGCCGCGCAGTCCTCGTGGGACGGCCTGCACAAGGAGGCCGGTCGCACGCGGCTGTGGGACGACGTCGGCGTGACGGACAACGGCGTGGATGCCTCCGCCAACTACGCGCGCCTGCGCGGCATGGCCGTGGCCTATGCCACCGTGGGCTCCTCGCTGCAGGGCAATGCCGCGCTGGCGGCCGACATCGTCAGCGCGCTCGACTGGCTGTATGCCAACGTCTACAACCCGAGCAAGCCCGTCACCGCCTGGGCCGATCTCGAGTTCGGCGCATCGCAGGCCTCGATGACCACGTCGCTGCTGGTCTACGCCCATCTGACGCCGGCCCAGATTGCCAACTACACCGCCGCGGTGGACCGCTTCGTGCCCGACTGCTCCAACTGGATCAGCATGTACAACACGGTCAACCCCGCCACCGGCGGCAACCTGGTCGACCTGTGCCTGGCCGTGACGCTGCGCGGCATCCTCGGCAAGAACAGCGGCAAGATCGCCGCCGCGTCCTCCAAGATCAGCCCGGTGTTCCTCTACGTCACCAGCGGCAACGGCTTCTATCCGGACGGCTCCTACATCGACCATTCCACCAACGCCTACATTGCCGGTTACGGCGTGGCGGTGCTTGGCGGCCTGTCAAGCATGTTGAACCTGCTCGCGGGCACCACGTGGGCCGTTACCGATCCCAATCTGGACAACGTCTGGACCTGGACATCCAAGGCCATCGTGCCGCTGGCGTTCAACGGCGCCATGACCGACGCGGTCACGGGCCGCGGTGTCTCGCGCTGCGGCCCCGGCGGCCACGGCACCGGCCGGGCCATCGCGCAGTACCTGCTGCGTCTGGCCTACGGCGCGCCGGCCGCCCAGGCCGCCTACCTGCGCAGCGTGGCCAAGGCCTGGGCCACGCAGGACACGAGCTGGAACGGCTACACCCAGACCTGCAGCAGCCCGGCCACCGTCTTCAACAACTACTACTCGGGCCTGGCGCCCTACGACATCGCCAACTTCGTCGCGGTGGTGAACGACCCCTCGGTGGTCGCGGCAGCGCCGCTCAGCGGCACCTTCAACTTTGCCAGCATGCAGCGGGTGACGCACTTCGCGCCCGGCTTCGGCATCACGCTGAGCACGTTCTCCAAGAAGATCTCCGCCTTCGAGTGCGGCAGTTCGGAGAACCTGAAGGGCTGGTACACGGGCGCCGGGATGACCTACCTCTACACGGCCGACCAGACCCAGTTCAACGACCACTTCTGGCCCACCGTCAACCCCACGCGGCTGCCCGGTGTCACGACCGACGGCTCGACCCGGGTGCCGACCTGCAACTACGAGAACTACCTGAACACCTATGACTGGGCCGGCAATTCCGCGGCCGCCGGCCTGCACGGCAGCGCCGGCATGCAGTTCACGCTCGCGCCACTCACCGGCAGCACGCTGAACGGCAAGAAGTCGTGGTTTTTCTTCGGCGACAAGATGGTGGCGCTCGGCTCCGGCATTGCCAGCACCAGCACCGGCACGGTGGAAACCGTGGTCGACAACCGCAAGCTGGTCGCCGCCGGCACCAACATGCTGATCGTCAATGGCACTGCCCAGCCGACCTCGCTGGGCTGGTCGACCACGCTGGCTGGCGTGTCCTGGGCGCACCTCGACGGCAACGTGGCGGGCTCGGGCATCGGCTACCACTTCCCCGGTACGGCCAGCGTGTATGCGCTGCGCGAAGGCCGCAGCGGCGCGTGGCGTGACATCAACGCCAACAGCGGCCCCACCACCACCTACAGCAACAACTTCCTGAGCCTGGCGCTGCGTCACGGCACCACGCCGAGCAATGCAAGCTATGCCTACGTGGTGCTGCCGAACCGGACCTCCGCGGCGACGTCGGCCTACGCGGCGGCGCCCACCATCCAGGTGCTGGAGAACTCGTCGGAGGCCCATGCCGCCCGCGACACCGCGCTCAAGGTCACCGGCGTCAACTTCTGGAACGACGCGGACAAGACGGTCAACGAGGGCAGTTCGCCCTACATCAGCAGCAACAGGAAGGCCTCGGTCACCACGCTGGAAGCTGCCGGTGGCGTGCTGCACGTGGGCATCGCCGACCCGACGCAGCTGAACACCGGCAGCATCGTGATCGAGATCCAGCGCGCTGCCACCGCACTGATCGCGGCCGACAGCGGCGTGACGGTGCTGCAACTCGTGCCCACCATCAAGCTCAGCGTCAACGTCAACGCGTCCGCCGGCAAGACCTTCAAGGCCAGCTTCCAGCTCGGCACGCTGACCCGCCGCGCTGCCGCCGCCGACGCGCATGTGCGCAACGGCACCTATGCCGACACCAACTTCGGCTCGTCCAGCGTCATGGACGTGAAGAAGGAAGGCGCCGGCTACGACCGCCAGACCTTCGTCAAGTTCGACCTGAGCGGCATCACCGGCCCGGTGTCCAGCGCCAAGGTCCGGCTGTTCATGACCACGTCAGGGGGAGCCGCCATCACAAACCAGGCCTACCTGGTGACTCAGGACGGCTGGTCGGAAAGCGGCATCACCTGGAACAACAGGCCGTTGACATCGAGCCTGCTGGGCAGCTGGACGTTCACCGCCAACAGCTTTGTCGACGTCGACGTGACGGCACAGGTCGTCGGCGCGCTGGCGGGCGACAAGCTGGTGTCCGTGATGATCGATGCCGCAGCCAACTACGGCAGCAATGGCTGGTCGCAATACGCTTCCCGCAGCATTGCCAACGGACCGGTGCTGCTGGTCGCAACGCCGTGACCCTGTCGCGCCGCGAACTGCTGGGCCTGGGGCTGCTGCCCCTGTCGGCTTCCATGCCGGCTTCGGCGGGCGCGGCGCCGCCCCTGCCGCACGGCGCGGTGCCGAGCGCACGCCACCTCAGGTGGCATGCGCTCGAGCGCTATGCCTTCGTGCACTTTGGCATCAACACCTTCAACGACCGCGAATGGGGTTATGGCGACGAGTCGCCTGCGCTGTTCGACCCCAGTGATTTCGACGCCGGCCAGATCGTCGGCAGCGCCCGCGCCGCCGGCCTGCGCGGCCTGATCCTGACCGCCAAGCACCATGACGGCTTTTGCCTGTGGCCGAGCGCGCACACCGCGCACAGCGTGCGCAGCAGCCCGTGGCGCGGCGGGCGGGGCGACGTGGTGCGCGAGATCTCGGACGCCTGCCGTCGGCAAGGCCTGGCCTTTGGCATCTACCTCTCGCCCTGGGACCGCCACCACGCGGACTACGGCCGCCCGGCCTATGTCGACTACTTCCGCGCCCAGTTGCGCGAGCTGCTGACGCAGTACGGAGCCATCTTCGAGATCTGGTTCGACGGCGCCAACGGCGGCGACGGCCACTACGGCGGCGCGCGCGAGACGCGCCGCATCGACGCGGCGGCCTACTACGACTGGCCCACCACCTGGCGCATCGTTCGCGAGCTGCAGCCCGACGCGGCGATCTGGGGCCAGCGCGGCTCGGACCTGCGCTGGGTCGGCAACGAAGAGGGGCATGCCGGCGACCCCTGCTGGGCCACGATGGACAACGGCGCCTTCAGCATCGAGAAGAACCATGGCGGCGTGCGCGGTGGCGAGCTGTGGCGCCCGGCCGAGGTGGACGTCTCCATACGCCCGGGCTGGTTCTGGCACGCGCACGAGGACGAGCAGGTGAAGTCGGTGGGCCGGCTGCTGCGCATCGAGTTCGAATCGGTGGGCCGCGGCGCCGGCCTGCTGCTGAACCTCGCGCCGGACCGGCGTGGCCGCATCCCCGACCACGATGCCCAGGTGCTGCGCGAATGGGGCCGGCTGCGCACCGCCGCCTTCGGACGCGACCTGGCGCGCGGCGCTCTTGCCAGCGCCAGTCATGTGCGTGGTGCGGCGTTTGCCGCAGGCAGCGTCAATGACGGCCGTGCCGACACCTATTGGAGCTGCGACGACGACGTGCGCCAGGTGGAACTCGTGCTCACGCCGCGCCGGCCCGCCACCTTCGACGTGGTGCGGCTGCGCGAACACCTGCCGCTGGGCCAGCGTGTGACGACGTTCGCGCTGGACGTGGACGACGGCACCGGCTGGCGCGAGATCGCACGCCACCAGGCCATCGGCAGCCAGCGCCTCGTGCGCCTGGCCGCCCCGGTGACCGCACGCCGCGTGAGGCTGCGCATCCTGGAGGCCGAGGCCTGCCCGGCGATCAGCGAGTTCGCGCTGTTTTGCCTGCCCGAGATGCTCGAGCCGCCGTCCATCGCGCGCGATGCCGCCGGGCAGGTGTCGCTGGGCAGCGAATGGGCCGGGGTGGCCATCCACTACACCGTCGACGGCAGCCCGCCGCACGCGCGCTCGCCTCGCTTCGAGGCGCCGTTCGCGCTGCCCGACGGCGGCACTGTCAAGGCGATCTGCCGGCGCCCCGGGCGCTCGGCGGCCAGCGCCGTCGCCACGCGCAGCTTCGACGTCGCCAAGGCGGGCTGGCGCATCTCGGCGGCCAGTGCGCCGGGCGCCGAGGCGCTGCTGGACGAGAGCGCGGCCAGCCTGTGGCGCTGCCCGGCCGGCGGCCAGGTCACGGTCGACCTGGGCCGCGAGCTGCCGTTGAAAGGCTTCACGCTGCTGCCCGCCGCGCACACGCCGGCCGGCAGCGGCGCGCCCGCCGCCTACGCCTGCGAACTGAGTGCGGACGGCTCCGCATGGTGGCTCGCCGCGCGGGGCGAGTTTGCCAACATCGCCGCCAACTCGGCGCTGCAGACGGTGCGCTTCGATGCCGCGCTGCCGGCGCGTTACCTGCGGCTCACGCTGCCGCGCGCCGTGGGCGGCGAGGCGCAGATCGCCTTCGCCGGGCTCGCGGTGCTGACGCGCTGACCGCTCCTCCTCTTTACATCTTCAACAAAGCCATCCCATGCAACGACTTCTGCATCTCGCCACTTGTGCCCTGTGCATCGCGCTCGCCGCGTCATCGGCGACCGCGCAGCAGGCCCCGCAGCCCAGGCTGGCCGACCCGCTGAACCAGAACGCCGACTACGGCTGGTTCCTCGACCGCCGCTTCGGCATGTTCATCCACTTCGGCCTGTACGCGAACGGTGCCCGCCACGAGTGGATGAAGCACCGCGAGAAGCTCACCAACGCGCAGTACCAGAAGTACTTCGACACCTTCAACCCCGATCTCTTCGACGCGCGCGCCTGGGCGCAGGCGGCCAAGGCCGCGGGCATGAAGTACGTGGTGCTGACCGCCAAGCACCACGAGGGCTTTGCGCTCTGGGATTCCAAGCTGACCGACTACAAGATCACCAACACGCCGTTCAAACGCGACCTGATCCGGGAGTACGTCGATGCGGCGCGTGCCGAAGGCCTCAAGGTCGGCTTCTACTACTCGCTGATCGACTGGCACCACCCCGACTACCCCATCGACGGCATGCATCCGCTGCGCGACGACGAGGAGGCCAGGAAGACCAACGGCCAGCGCGACATCCGCAAGTACCAGGCCTACCTGCACGGCCAGGTGCGCGAGCTGCTGAGCAACTACGGCAAGATCGACTACCTGTGGTTCGACTTCTCCTATCCCAAGGAGGACTGGGGTTGGGCCAAGGGCAAGGGCCGCGAGGACTGGCAGAGCGAGAAGCTGGTGGCGCTGGTGCACCAGCTGCAGCCCGGCATCATCCTCAACAACCGGCTCGACGTCCCGGGCGGGGTCGACACGCCCGAGCAGTACCAGCCCCGCTTCAGCGGCGTCCCTGCCGAGCTCAAGCTGGTCGAGGAATGCACCACCTTCAGCGGCTCCTGGGGCTATTACCGCGATGAGCTGACCTGGAAGTCGAACGAGCAGGTGGTGCGCCTGCTGGTCGACGCGGTCAGCAAGGGCCACAACCTGCTGCTCAACGTCGGCCCCAATGCGCGTGGCGAGTTCGACGCGCGGGCGCGAGAGCGCCTGGCCGCGCTCGGCGCGTGGACCCGGCTGCATGGCCGCGCGATCTACGGCGCTGGCCCCAGCGCCTACGCCGCCCCCGACGGCACGCGCTACACGCAGCGCGGCGACCGGCTCTACCTGCACCTGGAGAACTACCCCATGGGCTCGATCGAGCTCGAAGGCCTGGCCGGCAAGCTGCGCTATGCGCAGTTCCTTCACGACGGCTCGGAGGTGCTGTTCAAGGAGGCGCAAAGGAAGGTCGATGGCAACAACCTGACCAGCAACCTCGGCGAGGGCGCGGTCCGGCTGACGCTGCCGCAGGTCAAGCCCGACGTGGCCGTGCCGGTGATTGAGCTGTTCCTGAAACAGGCAGGCGGCACGCCATGACGCGACCCGATCCGGTCCGCTCCCCGTTTGGCGGCGATGCCCCTGCCACCGCGCCGCGACTGGGCCCGGCATGGCTCGAGAACGCGGTGTTCTACGAGATCTACCCGCAGACCTTTGCCGACTCCAACGCCGACGGCATCGGCGACCTCGAGGGCATCATCGCCAGGCTGCCCTATCTGCATGAGCTTGGCATCGATGCGATCTGGCTCAATCCCTGCTTCGAATCGCCGTTCCGCGACGCCGGCTACGACATCAGCGACTTCTACAAGGTGGCGCCGCGCTACGGCAGCAACGACCACCTGCGCCGACTGTTCGACGAGGCCGGCAAGCTCGGCATCAAGGTCATGCTCGACCTGGTGGCCGGCCACACCTCGGACCAGCATCCTTGGTTCCAACAATCGCAGCGCCATGCGCGCAACGCCTACTCGGACTGGTTCGTCTGGACCGACAGCGTGTGGACGCGACCCAAGGAGCTCAACCGGCCCGTCGAAGTCGGCGCGGCCGAGCGCGACGGCAACTACGTGGTCAACTTCTTCTCCTTCCAGCCCGCGCTCAACTACGGCTTCGCCAAGCCCGACCCGGCCCAGCCCTGGCAGCAGCCAGTCGACGCGCCAGGCCCGCAGGCGACGCGCGCCGAGCTCAAGAAGATCATGAAATTCTGGTTCGACCTCGGCGCCGCGGGTTTTCGCGTCGACATGGCGGGCTCGCTGGTCAAGAACGACCCCGACGGCAGCGCCACCGCCGCGCTGTGGCAGGACTTTCGCGGCTGGATGGACCGCGAGTACCCTGACCGCGCCATGGTGTCCGAATGGTCCAAGCCGGACGTGGCAATCCCGGCAGGCTTCCACATGGACTTCCTGCTCGATTGGGGCGTGCTCGGCTACAAGCGGCTGTTCCGACCCGACGGCGCGATGGCTCCGGTGTTCGACCGCAGCGGCAGCACGGGCTTCCGAGCCTTCCTCGACGACTTCGAGCCGCTCTACGCGGCCACTCGCGGCAAGGGCTTCATCGCCATCCCGAGCGGCAACCACGACACTGTGCCGCGGCTGGGCGACGGGCGCGACGCGCGCGACCTGGCGGTGGCGCATGCCTTCCTGCTGACCATGCCGGGCGTCCCGTTCCTCTACTACGGCGACGAGATCGGCATGCGCTCTATCGCCGGCCTGCCGTCCAAGGAAGGCGGCTTCAACCGCACCGCCTCGCGCACGCCGATGCAGTGGGACAACAGCGTCAACGCCGGGTTCTCGCGCGCCCCGGCCGAGCAGCTCTACTTACCGCTCGACACGGCCACCGACCGCCCCACGGTGGCGGCCCAGCGCGGCCAGGTCGCCTCGCCGCTTGAAACCGTGCGCGCCCTGATCGCGCTGCGCCGCGCCCATCCGGCGCTTGGCGCCAGCGGCGACTACCGCACCCTGTCGGCCGAGCCCGGCCAGCCACTGGTGTTCGAGCGCATCAAGGACGGCGAGCGCATCCTGGTGGCGATCAACCCCACCGGCGAGGCGGCCGAGGCGCGCCTGCCGGGCTCGCTCGCGCTGGCTGGCGCGCAACACCTGGCCGGTTGTGACGACACCCTCTCGCGCGACGGCGACGGCTGGCGCGTGCGACTGCCTGCGGTTGCCTATGCGGTGCTGATCGCGGCGACATGAGCCTCATCCCCTTCCTGTCCAATACCGACCCTGCTCCCGCCATGCCCACCTTCACAGTCGTCGGCGACGACTTCCACCTCGACGGTCGGCCCCACCGCCTGCTGTCGGGCGCCCTGCATTACTTCCGCGTGCTGCCCCAGCAGTGGGAGGACCGCCTGCTCAAGCTCAAGGCGATGGGCCTGAATTGCGTCGAGACCTACGTCGCCTGGAACCTGCACGAGCCGCGCCCCGGCGAGTTCGACTTCTCCGGTGGGCTGGACCTGGTGGCCTTCGTGCGGCTGGCCGAGTCGCTCGGCCTGCACGTGATCGTGCGGCCAGGTCCTTACATCTGCGCCGAGTGGGAGTTCGGCGGCCTGCCGGCCTGGCTGCTGGCCGATCCCGAGATGGCGCTGCGTTGCAGCTACCGGCCCTACCTCGACGCGGTCGAGCGCTTCCTCGACGCGCTGCTGCCGCCGCTGCTGCCGTTGCAGGTGCAGCGCGGCGGGCCCATCCTGGCCATGCAGGTGGAGAACGAATACGGCAGCTACGGCAGCGACCAGGCCTACCTGGCCTGGCTCAGGGAAGCGCTGCGCGGGCGCGGGGTGGAGACGCTGTTGTTCACCTCCGACGGCGCGCTCGACTTCATGCTGACCCACGGCGGCGTGCCTCAGGTGCTCAAGACCGCCAACTTCGGCTCGCGCGCTGCCGGCGAATTCGCCAAGCTGCGCGAGTTCCAGCCGACCGGCCCCTTGATGTGCATGGAATTCTGGTGCGGCTGGTTCGACCACTGGGGCGAGACGCAGCACCTGCGCAGCGCCGAGGATGCAGCCCAGGCCCTCGACGAGGTGCTGGCGGCCGGCGCCTCGGTCAACGTCTTCATGTTCCATGGCGGCACCAGCTTCGGCTTCATGAACGGTGCCAACACCGACCTGGAGACCGGCGCCTACCAGCCGACGGTGGGCAGCTACGACTACGACGCGCCGCTCTCGGAGGACGGCCAGCCGACCGCCAAGTACCACGCCTTTCGCCGGGTGATCGGCCAGTACACGGCGCTGCCGCCGCTCGAGCCGCCGCCGCCGGCGCCACGCTTCGAGACCGGCACGCTGGTGCTGCCCGAGTCGCAGCCGCTGCTGGCCGCGCTGCCACTGCTGTCGGCACCGCAATCGACACCCGTGCCGCGCGCCATGGAGAGCCTGGGCCAGAACTACGGCTTCGTGCTCTACCGCACCCGGCTCAACCACCCGGCCGGCCCGACCACGCTGCACCTGGAACAGCTGCACGACCGCGCCCAGGTCTTCGTCAATGGCGTCGAGGTCGGCACGCTGGAGCGCAACGGGCCGCTGTCGCTGGCGCTGACGCTGCCGGCCGGCCCGGCGACGCTGGACATCCTGGTCGAGAACCTGGGCCGGGTGAACTACGGCCCCAAGCTGCTCGACCGCAAGGGCATCCTCGGCATGGTGCGGCTGGGCACCCACACGCTGCTGCACGGTTGGCAGAGCTACACGTTGCCGCTGGACGACTTGTCGCGCCTGGCCTTCGCGCCGGGCACCGCCGCCGTCGCCTTCGCAAGCGGGCCAACCTTCTACCGCGGCCGCTTCGAGGTCGGGCAGCCGGGGGACAGCTTCCTGTCGCTGCCAGGCGGCGGCAAGGGCGTGGCCTGGCTCAACGGCTTCAACCTCGGCCGCTACTGGGAACGCGGGCCGCAGGCTGCGCTCTACGTGCCGGCCCCGCTGCTCAAGCCCGGCAGCAACGAGCTGACGGTGCTCGAGCTGCACCCGCGCGGCGAGTGCCAGGTACGCTTCACGGCGCAGCGTCCGCCGGGGCAGTGAACCTGCAAAGGAACGAACCTCATGGACCGCCCCATCAGCTGCATCGTCATTGGCGCCGGTTCGCGCGGCCGTGGCTACGCGGGCTACGCCACGCTGCATCCGGACCGTGCCCGCGTGGTCGGTGTCGCCGAGCCGTGCGAGCCGGCCCGCCGCCTGCTGGCCGAACAGCACTGCATCCCGGCTGCAAACGTCCACGTGGATTGGCGCGAGGTTGCCGCGCGCGGGAAGCTTGCCGACGCCGTCGTGATCACCACCCAGGATGCGATGCACACCGAGCCGGCCATCGCCTTCGCCGCCCTGGGCTATCACATCCTGCTGGAAAAGCCGATGGCGCCCAGCGAGGATGAGTGCGCGCGCATCGTCGCGGCGGTCAAGGCGGCGGGCGTGCTGCTGGCGGTCGGGCACGTGCTGCTCTACACACCCTATACCCGGGCCCTGAAGCAGCAGCTGGACCAGGGCGCGGTCGGCGACGTGGTGTCCATCCAGCACCTCGAGCCGGTCGGCTACTGGCACCAGGCGCACTCCTACGTTCGCGGCAGCTGGCGCCGCGAGGCCGATGCGACCTTCATGCTGATGGCCAAGTCCTGCCACGACATGGACTGGATACGCCACGTCATGGGCAGGCGCTGCGAAGCCGTCAGCTCGTTCGGCTCGCTCACCCATTTCCGCAGGGCGCAAAAACCCGCCGAGGCCGGTGCCGCCACGCGCTGCCTCGACTGCAGCCACGAACCGCACTGCCCTTACTCCGCCCGCAAGCTCTACCTCGGCATGCTTGAGCGCGGCGAGCTGACCTGGCCGCTCACCGTGGTGAGCTTCGGGCTGGACCGCGACAGCGTCACCAGGGCGCTGCGCTGCGGGCGCTACGGCCGCTGCGTCTACGAGTGCGACAACGACGTGGTGGACCATCAGGTGGTGAACCTGCAGTTCGAAGGCGGCCGCACCGCCTCCTTCACGATGACTGCCTTCACCCCCATCGCCGGCCGGCAGACCCGCATCTTTGGCACCCGCGGCCAGATCGAGGGCGACGGCAGTGTCATCCGCGTCACCGATTTCCTCACCGACACCACCACCGTCATCGACACCCAGGCCAGCGCCGCCTCGCTCGCCGGCGAGCATGGCGGCGGCGACCATGGGCTGATGGGAGCCTTCGTCGAGGCGGTGCGCAGCGGCGATCCGGGCCGGTTGCTGTCCGGCCCCGACGAGACGCTGGAGTCGCACCGCATGGTGTTCGCCGCCGAACGCGCGCGCCGCGAGCAGAGGGTGGTGCGGCTGTGAGCGCGGCCTGCGACCGCCGCCGCTTCCTGCGGGGCGCCGCCGCCACCCTCCTGCCAGCCGCCATCCAGCGCGCGATGGCCATTCCGGCCACGCGTGGCGGCGGCAGCATCGCCGACGTTGAGCACGTGGTGATCCTGATGCAGGAGAACCGCAGCTTCGACCACTACTTCGGCACGCTGCGCGGCGTGCGCGGCTTCGGCGACCGCATCACCATCCCGCTGGCCGGCGGCAAGTCGGTGTGGGAGCAGAGCAATGGCCGCCGCACCGTGCTGCCCTATCACCTCGACGGCCGCCGCGGCAACGCGCAGTGCGCGCTGGATCTGCCGCACAGCTGGAACGACGCGCAGGCCGCCTGGTTCGGTGGCCGCATGCGCGCCTGGCCGACCTTCAAGACAGACGCGGCCATGGCCTACTACCGCGAGGCCGAACTGCCGGTCCAGTTCGCGCTGGCCCAGGCCTTCACCGTCTGCGACGCTTACCACTGCTCGCTGCAGGGCGGCACCAACCCCAACCGGCTGTTCCTGTTCACCGGCACCAACGACCCCGAAGGCAGCGGCGGCGGCCCCGTCATCGACAACACCGTCGACGGGCTGGGCCCGGTCGAGGCTGGCTTTCGCTGGACCAGCTATGCCGAGCGGCTGGAGGCGGCCGGCGTCAGTTGGTGCGTCTACCAGGACATGGACGACAACTACGGCGACAACCCGCTGGTCACCTTCAGGAGCTTTCGCGCCGCCCATGCGGGGGGCGGCGGCCCCCTGATGAAGGGCATGAGCAGCACGCTCAAGGGTGTTTCGCTCGACGGCCTGCGGCGCGACGTGCTGGCCGGCCGGCTGCCGCAGGTGTCGTGGGTGGTGGCGCCGCGCGAGTACTGCGAGCATCCCGGCCCGTCGACGCCTGTGCAGGGCGGCTGGTACGCCGAGCAGGTGCTGGACGCGCTGACCGCCGACCCGGCCGTGTGGAGCAAGACGGTGCTGCTGCTGATGTACGACGAGAACGACGCGTTCTTCGACCACATGCCGCCGCCGGCCGCGCCGTCGCGGCGCGCCGACGGCAGCCTGGCCGGCAAGTCGACGGTGGACGACCGTGCCGAACGCCACCGCGATGGCCAGCTCTACGGCCCCGGCCCGCGCGTGCCGCTCTGGGTGATCTCGCCGTGGAGCCGCGGAGGCTGGGTCAACTCGCAGGTGTTCGACCACACCTCGGTGATCCGCTTCCTGGAGGCCCGTTTTGGCGTCATGGAGCCCAACATCAGCCCATGGCGCCGCGCGGTCTGCGGCGACCTGACCTCGTGCTTCGACTTCGCCGACCCCGATCCGCAACCACCCGTGCTGCGGCCGCGGGGCAGGGCCTGGGCCGACAAGCTGCGCGCCAGCCAGCGCCTGCTGGCCGGCATTGAAGTGCCGACGGCCGCCGGCCAGCGCCTGCCGGCTCAGGCACCCGGCGTGCGGCCGTCTAGGGCGCTGCCCTATCGGCTCGACGTCGCCGTGCAGCCCGATCCGGCCGGGACGGTGACGCTGGAATTCATCAACAGCGGCAGCGTCGGCGCGGTGTTCCAGGTCTACGACCGGCTGCACCTGGACGCCTTGCCGCGCCGCTACACGGTCGAGGCCGGCGAGCGGCTCGACGACGCCTGGCGACCGACGGGACGCGACCGCGCCGCCTACGACCTGTGGGTGCTGGGCCCGAACGGCTTCCATCGCCACTTCCGCGGCCGGCTCCAGGCGACAACCACCGGCCAGCCGGCGCCGAAGGTGGCGCTGGCGATCCAGCGCGAGCAACTGGTGTTCACGTTGCGCAATGACGGCGACGCGCCCTGCGAGTTCCGGGTCACGCAGCAGGCTTACCGCCGCGCCACGTCGCTGCGCCGCACGCTGGCGGCCGGTACGACGCTCGAATGGCGCTGGGATCCGGCGGCCGATGGCCACTGGTATGACCTGGAGGTGAGTGCCGAGGGGTTGGCGCAGCGCTATGCCGGCCGGGTGGAAACCGGGCGCCACGGCGTCAGCGATCCGGCGATGGGATTGAGGGCGTGAGGCGCTTTCAACCGGTGTCCAGACCGGAAAGCAAAACGGCCCCGAAGGGCCGTTTTTCATGGAGAAGGCAATCGATCAGGCCGTGGCCGTCTCGGTCAGCGCCTTCTTCATCTTCTTCATCGCCGCGACCTCGATCTGGCGAATGCGCTCGGCCGACACGCCGTATTCGGCAGCCAGCTCGTGCAGCGTCATGCCGCCGGAGGCGTCGTCGTTCACCTTCAGCCAGCGCTCCTCGACGATGCGGCGGCTGCGCGGGTCCAGCACGTCCAGCGCGCGTTGGATGCCGTCGCCGGCCAGGTCGTCGCGCGAGCGGGCCTCGATGACGCGGGTGGGCTCGTGGGACTCGTCGGCCAGATAGGCGATCGGGGCAAAGCTCTCGCCCTCGTCGTCGGTCTGGGGTTCCAGCGCGACGTCGCCGCCCGACAGGCGGGTTTCCATCTCCAGCACTTCCTCGCGCTTGACGTTCAGCGTGCTGGCAACGTGTGCCACCTCGGCCTCGGTCAGCGTGTTGCGGTGCGTGCCGGCGTCATCCTGGCCCGCCTTGAGCTGGTGCTTCATGGAGCGCAGGTTGAAGAACAGCTTACGCTGGGCCTTGGTCGTCGCGACCTTGACCATGCGCCAGTTCTTCAGGATGTACTCGTGGATCTCGGCCTTGATCCAGTGCATGGCGTAGCTCACCAGACGCACGCCCTGGTCGGGGTCGAAGCGCTTGACGGCCTTCATCAGGCCCACGTTGCCTTCCTGGATGAGGTCACCCTGGGGCAGGCCGTAGCCCATGTACTGGCGGGAAATGGCCACCACCAGGCGCAGGTGCGACAACACCATGCGGCCGGCGGCTTCCAGGTCACCCTTGTCGCGCAGGCTGCGGGCGGCGGAGCTTTCCTCCTCGGCGGTCAGCAGCGGCAAGCGGTTGACGGCGGAGATGTAGGCGTCCAGATTGCCCAGCGAGGGCACTACGGCCCACGGGTCGCGAACGGCAATGGCAGAAGAGGCGGACATCGTCTTGAATCCTTAAACGGCAGCGCAATGTGCTGCGTTGATCGGAATATTAGCACTCCGATTGGTTGAGTGCTAAGTTCAAAGACGCTATGGGCTGAATGCAGTGTTTCTATTGGTGAAACAGTGAGTGGCTGCTAACTTATGTCATGCCAGCGCCCTGCATGGCGCCGTCCTTCGGTGGGCGTCAGACCGGTCGCAGTCGACGCAACCGTGGTATTCGGGCCGAGCGCTGGGCCGCTCCCGAGTCGGCCCGCCGGGCGATGTGCTTGCGGCTCGATGCCGCAAGCATCGCCGTCCCCTCGGGGGACCGGTCAGGCGCACCCGCGTTCAGCGCGGTGCGAATGGACGAGGGGCTTCAATCAACCAAGCCGAAATCCGGGCTCTTGATCATCGCCTCGATGTCCAGCAGGATCAGCATCCGGTCACCGATCTTGCCCAGGCCGGTGATGAAACGGGCGTCCATGGCGGCCGGCACCTCGGGGCGGGCCTTGATCTCTCCGGCGCTGAGTTCCAGCACGTCGGACACCGAATCGACGACGACACCCACCACCCGGTTGGCCACGTTCAGCACGATGACCACCGTGAAGGCGTTGTATTCGCTGGCCTGGCCCAGGCGGATGCGCAGATCCAGGATGGGGACGATAACGCCGCGCAGGTTGACGACGCCCTTGACGAAGGCGGGGGCGTTGGCAACGCGGGTGGGGGCCTCGTAGGAGCGGATTTCCTGCACGCGCAGGATGTCCAGGCCGTATTCCTCGCCGCCGATGCGGAAGGTCAGGAACTGGCGGCCATCGGGCCGGGCCGCGGTCTGGATGGCCTGGGCACCGGTGGTGGGAACGAGGTCGGTGGAGCTCATCGGGTGCTAACGGGATTTGGGGGGCTGGGCCCTCATTCTGCCCCGTCCGCACCCTGCGGCGGTGCCAACAATTCGTCAACCAGGCTGCCTGCGGGGCAGGGTGGCGGATCGCCGGGTGTCCATGGCAGTGCCGCAAGTGCCCAGGCCACTTCCAGTGCCCTGTCCTGGGGTGAATTCGGCAGCGCCGGCGCGACGGCACAGTGGGGTGGCACGCCGCGGCCCAGCGGCAGTTCGTCCCAGGCGAAGCGGAACCGGAGCAGCGGGAGGTGGAGTTGCATCCGGCTGTTGGGCAGCGCGATCTCCCATCGGTAGCCGCTGGTGTTGCCCGCGTGCGCGCCGGCCACCTCTTCGCCGACGAAGAGGCCGCGCCGGGCGTGATAGAGCATGGAGGACAGTTCGGCGGCACCCGAGAAGGTGTTGCCGCCGGCCAGCACGATCAGCCGCCCGGTGAACACGTCGGGGCGAGGTTCCCAATGGGACATCAGGCCTTCCGGGGGCACGTTGAGCCGTGACAGCTGGCCGGTCGGCAACGGCACCTGGCGCCTTCTTTCCTCCTCGTCGTAGACCTCTGTCGCGTAAAGGCGGCCGTGGGCGTCGCGAACCGACACAGCCGCGCCGCGCGCCTCGACGGCCGCGTATTTGCGCATCGGCTCCCGCACGAGGAAGGAGAACAGCTCGTTCTCGTTGCCTTCCGAGCCGCCGCCGTTCTCGCGCAGGTCCAGGATCAGGCAACGTGCGCCGCGGGCCTGCAGCGACGCGAAGAGCTGGCGGATGACCGTCTTGTAGTCGCTCCCGGCTTCGCGGTAGCGGCGATTGCTGAACGTCGGCACGGTCAGCCGGGCCGTGTGGTCGTCCAGCCATTGCAGCGTGGCCAGCGCCGGCCTGGCGGGCCTGGCCTCGGCGGGCCGTGCCGATGCGGCGATGCCCCCGGCGACGAGTTCGGACACGTGGCCGGCACCGTCCTGAAGCTGCAGGCGGTAGTGCGCCGCGCCGCCCCGCATCCAGTGGCGCACCCTGGCATAGCCCGCGCCGTCTAGGTCGCGCATCACCCCGGTCGGGATCATGCCGTCGTGGCTCAGGGCCGACATCGACTCCCGGAGCAGCTCGCCGACCGCCTGGCCGTCGACGGCCAGCAGCCGGGTGCCAACGGGGATGGCGGCGGCTGCATCCCAGCCTGCCGTCACCCACGCGCCGGCCTCGGTCCAGCGAATGTCGATGGGCAGCAGTCCTTGGGCCAGGCGGTCGTCGGCCTGCATCGAAGCGCTGCGCTGCAGCGAGAGATGGCCTTCCCCGATGCGGCTGAGCAGCGGTCGCAGGATGCGGAACAGCCCCGCGCCGTCCTTGACGGCGGGAAGCGCCTGGCGGGCGCGTTGCTGGGCCGCCTGCCAGTCATGCTTCGACTGGAACCAGGCGACCTCCGGCAGGCCGGCCTCGACGGCGTCAACCGCTAGCTCGAAGTCTTCGCGGGCCTGTGCCGGCGTCAGCGCGTTCGGGCCGCGCAGGGGTGCGGCGTGCGCGGTGGCCGTCGCGCAGGCTGCGAGCGCCAGCAGCAGGAAGTTCCATCCGGGATTGATCGTCGCCATGCCTTGCCAACTGAAGCAAAATATTGCTTGTATCGTATGAGCAAAATTTTGCCTAGCACACCCATCCCCGAATTCCTGGCCTTCGTGGCCTGCAACGTGAGGCAGCGCAGGACCGAAGCCGGCCTGAGCCAGCGCGCGCTGGCCGATGCCGCCAGCGTGAGCCTGAGGATGATCGGCGCCATCGAGAACGGCACCAGCAGCGTCAGCACTTCGACGTTGGACCGCATTGGCGTCGTGCTTGAGGCCAGCCTGGCGGATCTCGTGGCCGATCCCAGATTCCCGTCAGCCCAGGAGCCCCGCCGGCTGGGATGGAAGGGTAAGAAGGGCGGCACGGGCACGCTGCTGTCCAGCGTGCGCGCCGCCCGCGAGATCGAGACGTGGGAGTGGATGCTCGAACCCGGCGAGTCCTACCGGGCCGGTGCCGACCCCCAGGGCTGGCATGTGCAACTGGTGGTCGTCAGCGGACAGTTGACCCTGCTGCTGGACGGTGAAGAGCGGGTGCTGCAGGTCGGCGCACATCTGTTCGCCAGCGACCGCGCGCACGCCTTCCTCAATCGCGGCGCAGGCAAGGTGCAGTTCTTCCGCATGACGATCTGCTAGCTCAGCCCTGCGCCAGCAACTGGTCGACCAGCACCAGCACCTCGCGCACGTCCAGCGGCTTGGTCAGGTAGTGCTGGGCGCCGGCCACCTGGGCCGCGGCGATCTGCTCGGGCTGGGCGTTGGCGGACACCACCACCACCGGCGGCAGCGGGCTGCCGGACTCGCGCATGCGGCGCAGCAGCGTCAGGCCGTCGCCGTCCGGGAGCTGCCAGTCCAGCAGCAGCAGGGCCGGCGGGCGCTGGCGCAGCGCCTGCACGCCGGCCTCCACCGTGCCGGCCACCTCCAGTTCCAGCCCCGGGCGCTGGGCGAGGATGCCGCGCATGACCTCGGCGTTCAGCGGGTTGTCCTCCACGTACAGCAGCCGGCGGTGCGGCCCTGCCTGAGGTGCGGCCGGCCCGTCCATGCCGGCGTCCTGGGGGACCGGGGCTGCGGTGCCGGCCGAGGGTAGCCGCAGCACAAAGCAGGCGCCCGGTCCGTCCACGCCTTCAGCCCGCAGGCTGCCGCCCATCATTTCGGCCAGCCGCTGGCTGATGACCAGGCCTATGCCGGTGCCCGGCAGGCCGGTGCGCTCGCGGCCCAGGCGGTTGAAAGGCTGGAAGAGGGCGGCGCGCTGTTCCTCGGTCAGGCCCAGGCCGGTGTCGCGCACCGCCACCTCGATCCAGCCTTCCTCCGGGCTCGTGGCTTCGATGCTGACGCTGCCGCCGGCGCGGTTGTACTTGACGGCGTTGCTGAGCAGGTTGGTGAGGATCTGCGTCACGCGTGTCGGGTCGCCCACCAGGCGCACGGCGGCGGGATCGATGCGCTGGCTGATGGCCAGGCCCCGCTCGGTCGCGTTGTGCTGCACCAGGGCGAGCGCCCGCGCCAGCAGCGGCGGCAGCTCCAGCGGCACCGGCTCCAGCCGCAGCGAGCCCGACTCGATGCGCGACAGGTCCAGCGTGTCGTTGATCATCTCCAGCAAATGCCAGCCGGCCTGGGCGATCTGCTGGGCGCGGCTGCGCTGGCCCGGCGGCAGCGGCTCGGCGGCGTCCATCTGCATGAGCTGCGTGAACCCCAGGATGGCGTTCATGGGCGTGCGCAGCTCATGGCTCATGCGCGACAGGAACTCGTTCTTGGCCTGGTTGGCCGCCACGGCGGCCTCGCGGTCGCGGTCCAGCGCCTCGATACGGAGCTGGTCGGTGATGTCCTCCACCACGCCCACCAGCCGGTGCGGCCGGCCGTCGGTGCCGCGCAGCAGGCTCACCAGCACGCGGGCATGCATGACGCTGCCGTCCGGCCGGTTGTAGCGCTTGATGCGGCGGTAGAACGGGATCTCGCCGCGCATCAGCCGGCGCGCCAGGCGGATGTCCTCGCGGCGGTCGTCCTCGTGCGTCACGTCGATGGAGCGCTGCGCCATCAGCGCCTCGGCCGAGTAGCCCACCAGCTTGCAGAACTGTGCGTTGACCTCCTGGAAGCCGCCGTTCAGGTCGGTGAAGGCGATGCCTATGGGCGCGTTCTCGAAGATGCTGCGAAAGCGCTGCTCGCTCTGGCTCAGCGCCCGCTCGCCCTGGGTGCGGTTCTCGATCTCGCGCGCCAGCGCCGCCGTGCGCTCGCGCACCAGCGCCTCCACGTGTTGCGTGCGACCCGACATCAGCAGCAGCAGCGCGCCCACCATGGCCGTTGCGAACAGCCCCACCAGCGCGAACGCCCAGCTTCGCCCCGGTGCGTGGATGAGGCCGGGCAGGTCGTACATGCGCACCTCCCAGTGCCGGCCGCCGAACTCCAGTGGCATCTTCACGAGGGGCAGGGCGGAGTCGTCGCCGCGCTGCACGGCCTCGCAGCCGGGGCGGCCGGCCAGGCGGCGGAACGTGCTGCCGGGCTCCAGGTCCACGATGCAGGCCGCCAGGTGCTCGGGCCAGCGCGCGGACAGGCGCGTCAGCAGCAGGTCAGGCCGCAGCGTGGCAAAGACGACGCCATCCAGCGCGGCCTCGCTGGGCGCAGCATGGCCTCGGTACAGCGGCTGGTAGACCACCACGCCCACGGCACCTTCACGATCCTGCGAGAGCTGGAAGCCCGCCGACGCCACCGGCTGGCCCAGCGGCGCTGCCTTCTCTATGGCCGCGCGCGCACCGGGGATGGTGCGCACGTTGACGCCCAGCGCGCCGATGTTGCGCCGTAGCGGCTCGATGAGGCGTATGGCCATCATGTCTTCGTCGGCCGGCGGGCGCAGGTCGCCGGCGCGCGTGCGGTCGCGGGCCTGGTAGCCGCCGGGGAAGGCGTCGGCCGCGGCGGCGGCGTTGAAGCGCTCCACGTCGCTGCGCGCGACGCGCAGCGTCAGGCCCAGCGCGGTCAGCAAGCTGTCTTCGTTGAAGTAGCCGGCCGTGGCGCGCGCGAACTCGTCGCGTGTCGGGCGCGGCTTGACCAGCACCAGGCCGTGCACACCCTCCAGCGCCAGCAGTGGCTCGCGCAGCCGGCTGGCCAGGTCTTGCGCGGCGCTGGTCGCGTCGCGGGTGAAGTCGTTGCGGTTGCGCTGGCGGTCCCATTCCATGGTCACGGCCACGCCCAGCCCGACGAGCAGCGTCGTCAGCAGCATGGGCAGGCCCACGCTGAAGCGCCGCGTGGCCCAGGCCGAGCGCGGCTGCCCGATCAGCGCCAGCGTGATGGGGGTGGCGATCAGCACGCCCATCAGGTCGCCCGTCCACCACACCACCCATACCAGGCCCATCTGCGCCGAGGCGATGACGCCATAGCCCTTGAGCAGCAGCGTCGCGCAGGTGGGGCTGATGAGGCCGGCCAGCGTGGCCGCCGCCAGGTAGGCGACGATCTCGAACGGCGAGGCCAGCACCAGCGGGTGGCCGCACCAGCGGCGTATCAACAGCGTGCCCACGGCCGCCTGCACGGCGGCTCCGAGGCCAATGCCCAGGCCCAGCAGCAGCACCTGGTCGGTCATCTCGGTCATCGTCGTGGCCTGCACGATGAAGGAGCCCAGCGCCACGGCCGGCAGGTAGCGCAGCCCCCAGGCCAGCAGGATGGCCAGGCCCCAGCCCGCGGCCGGGTAGATAGGCGCCACCTGGTAGGGCGGCAACACCATCAACAGGCCCAGGCGGCCCAGCAGGTAGTAGACGACGGTGATGCCCAGCGACAGGGCCAGATAACGGCCAACGGTCACTGGGGCCGGCATCTTCATTCCGCCTGAGCCTCCCGCAGCGTCTGCACCACCGGCCGCTGCAGCACGCCGCGCAGGCTCCACCAGCCCGCACTCCAGGCCAGCAGCGCGCCGAAGAAGGCGCTCACCAGCGGCACCCAGGGCTTGATGTGCCAGTCGAACTCGAAGACGAAGCGCGCCAGGAGCGCGGCCAGCACCAACGCCACGGCGCCGGCCAGGAAGCCCGCGAGCGCGCCCACCCCCAGCAGCTCGGCCCGCTGCACCTGGGCCAGCAGGCTGCCGGGTGCGCCCAGGGCCCGCATCAGCGCGAACTCGCGCGTACGCGCCTCGCGCGTGCTGCCCACGGCGGCCAGCAGCACCACGAGGCCCGTCGCCAGCGTGAAGCCGAACAGGAACTGCACGGCCTGGATGACCTGGTCCAGCACGCCCTGCACCTGGTTGAGCTGGGCCGACACGTCGATGACGGTCAGGTTGGGGAACTTGCGGGCCAGCTCGCGGTCCAGCTTGGCGCCGGCCGGCATGCGGTAGGCAGCGATCTGCGTGGCCGGCAGGTCGGGCAGCTCGGCGGCCTCGAACAGCACGAAGAAGTTCACCCGCATGGACGACCAGTCCACCTTGCGCAGGCTGGTGATGCGGCCCTGCACCGGCTGGCCGGCGATGTCGAAGGCCAGGGTGTCACCGAGCTTGAGGCCCAGTGTCTGCGCCAGGCCTTCTTCCACGCTCATGCCCAATTCACCAGCCTTGCCAGGCTTGGCCTGGCCCCAGGCACCTGCGGTGACCTGGTTGTGCGCCGGCAGCCCGTCCGTATGGCTGAGGTTGAACTCGCGCTCGGCCAGGCGCTGGGCGCGGTCCTCGGTGAACTTGCGGGCCTGCACCGGCTCGTTGTTGATGAGCGTGAGCCGCCCGCGGATCATGGGGAACCAGTCGAAGTTCTTCACGCCTGCGTCCGTCAGCATCTTGCGGAAGGCCTCGCCCTGGTCGGGCTGGATGTTGATGACGAAGCGGTCCGGTGCCGAGGCCGGCGTGGCCTGGCGCCAGCTCGAGATCAGGTCGGTGCGCAACAGCACCAGCAATGCCAGCGCGAGAAGGCCCACCGCGAGTGACGCCACCTGCATGACGGCGAAGCCTGGCCGCGCCGCCACCTGGCGCGTGGCCAGCAGCAGCCAGCGCGGTACACCGGTACCGCTGACGTTGACGGGCACCACGCGGCGCAGCAGCTTCACCGCCAGCCAAGCCAGCAGCGCAAACAGCAGCACCGCGCCAGCAAAGCCCGCCGCCGCAATGGCGCCCAGCACCATGTCACCGGCCAGCACCACGAGGATGGCCGCAAGGCCCGCCACGCCCGCGCCCAGCACGAGGAGGGACCCCGCCTTGGGCGCGCCCAGGTCGCGGCGGATGACGCGCAGCGGCGGCACGGCGGCCAGCTGCAGCACCGGCGGCAGGCCAAAGCCCAGCAGCAGCGACAGGCCCAGGCCCAGGCCCAGCAAGGCCGGCCAGATGCTGGGGGGAGGCAGGCTCACGTCGATGAGGCCGGCCAGCAGCGACACGAAGACTTGGTGCAGGCCTAGGCCCACCAGCACGCCCGCAAGGCTGGCGCCCACGCCGGCCAGCAAAAACTCCAGCCCATAGGCCCAGGCGATGCGCCGCTGCGGCTGGCCCAGCACGCGCAGCATGGCGCAGGCGTCGAGATGCCGCGCCGCGAAGTCGCGCGCCGCCAGCGCCACGGCCACGGCCGCGAGCAGGGCCGACAGCATGGCCACCAGGCGCAGGAAGCGCGCCGCGCGGTCCAGCGTCTGGCGCATCTCGGGGCGGCCGGACTCCAGCGACTCCAGCCGCACGCCGCGCAGCTTGTCGGTCTCGACGAGCTTCTCGGCGCCGGTGACGAAGCGCTTCACCGCATCCGGCGCCGCGCCGTCGCCCGGCACCAAGGCCATTCGGTAGGTGATGCGGCTGGCCGGCTGTACGAGATGGGTCGCGGCCAGGTCGGCCTCCGACAACATCACGCGTGGCGCAAAGTTCAGGAAGCCGGCGCCGCGGTCGGGCTCTGTTTGTATGAGGGCGGCCAGCTTGAGGCTGGCGTCGCCCAGCAACAGCGTGTCGCCCACCTTCAGGCCCAGACCGTCGGCCACGGCCGGGTCCACCCAGACCTCGCCGGCGGCTGGCGCGCTGCCCTGGCCGGGCAAGGCCTCGCGCAGCTTGATGCTGCCGCGCAGCGGGTAGCCCGCACCCACGGCCTTCACGGCCACCAGCCGGCTCTCGCCGCCCTGGGCTTCGCCCGCCCGCGCCATGCTCGGGAAGGTGGCGCTGCGCACGGTGGTGAGCTTGAGCTCCGCGGCCAGGTCCACGATGGCCTTGGGCGTGGGCTGGTCGCTGGCGACCACTGCGTCGCCCCCCAGCAGCTGGGCCGCGTCACGGCGCAGGCCCTGGTCCAGCCGGTCCGACAAAAAGGCCACCGCGCACAGGGCGGCCACGGCCAGCGCCACGGCCAGCATCAACAGGCGCAGCTCACCTGCCCGCCAGTCCCGCAGCAACTGTCGCCACGCGATCAACAACGTGGCGGGAGGACGCTGGGCAGCAGGGGCAGGGGACGGCATGCTGGCGACTGTAGCCGCGCAGTCAAGACCTAGCGTTCGTTTGTGGCGCCCAGTGTTGCGCGCGCGGCATCACGCCAGGCCGGCTCGGCCGCGTCGGCCCGCTTGACGGCACGTTCGGCGGCGATGCGAGCGCCTGTGCGGTCACCCGCGTCCAGCCGCAGTCGGGCCAGGTTGATCCATGCCACGGCGCTGTCGTGCCGTTCCGCGACGTTCTCGAAGGCCGCTCGCGCGCCGGCCACGTCACCCGCCGCATGGCGCGTGTTGCCCAGGCCGATGCCGGCCAGCAGGTTGCCCGGCCAGCGGGCGAGCAAGGCCTCATAAGCGAGGGCGGCTTGGGCCGGCGGCGCGGCACGCTCGAAACCCACGGCGGCGTCCTGCGCCTCCGCCTCACGGGCCGTGGCCGGCAGCTCGCGCGGGGGCAGGGCTGTGATGGCCCAGCGGCCGCCGCGTGCCCAGGTGAACTCGAAGGTGCGTAGCGGCATGGTCTCGCGCTGCGTGGTGCCGCTGCGCAGGATGACCTCGCGCGTGCCCAGGTCGTAGCCCACCAGCACGGCGTAGTGCCAGCGCGGCAGCCAGCTCAGGCCCAGGTTCTGCAGCACCACGACCGCATGGCCGGCCGCGACCTCGCGCAGCAGCGCTTCCAGCTCGCCCGGCAGCCGCGTCGCGACGGCGCCCTGGCGGCGCGCGCCGCCCAGCATCTCCAATTGCAGGCTGCCGCCGCGGGAAGGCAGGAAGACGGCGTCCGCCAGCCGGTCGGGGTCGGCCGGCAGCTTCACGTCGGCCAGCGCGGTCGCGAGCGCGGCCGGGCCGCAGTGGTCGCGCGTCTGCGGGAAGAAGGGCACCTCGGCCCGCTCCACGCGTGCCGGCAGGCCGGTGGGTGGTGCGGCCAGCAGCGCGGCCGTCTGCGGCGGCGTACCGAACGCCGCGCAGCCGCCCAGCAGCAGCGCGGCGACGGCGGCCAGCAGCCGTGCGATCAACGCACCGAGCGCGTGAACGGGAAGACCTTGGTCAGGCCCAGGATGTCGGTCACCAGCAGGATGATGAAGATGGTGAACAGGATGCCCACCACGTCGCTGCTGCCGGCGGGAGCTTGGTCGATCTGCTGCAGCATCTGCTGCGCTTCGGCATCGGTCAGCGCGTTCACACGGGCGCGCAGCTCGTCGGCCGACACGCCACGGGCCTGCAGCATCGCGGCCAGGTCCTCACGGTCGAGGGTCGCTTGCAGGCGCGCATGCGCCTCGCTGCGCGGCGCCGCCTGCATCGCGGCCGCGGCCTGCTCGGTGCTGATCAGCGCCGTCGGCGCCGCCTGGGCCATGCCGCTGAAGACGATGGACGAGATGAGGATGGAAGAAACGATGCGCCGTGCTTTGTTCATGTCGGTCTCCTGCAGGGGCGAGGCGAGTGGGGAAGGGGCTTGATTGTCCGAAATGCCGGGGCTCACTCAGGCCTGCCACGCCGCCCGGCTGCCATGTTGCGGCCTTGTCCTACACAGGGCGTGGCGCCTTCACGTCAGGCACGGAGTCCTGCACCTTCCAGATCCAAGCCTCGGCGTCACGTAAACTCGCGCCCCAATGCGGGTGTAGTTCAATGGTAGAACTTCAGCTTCCCAAGCTGACTACGTGGGTTCGATTCCCATCACCCGCTCCAAACAACAACGGCCCCCAGAGGGCCGTTGTTGTTTGGAGCGGGGTTCTGGGATGAGGACCCACGATTCGCTCAAGGACAGCCAGTGGCTGTCCTTGGACGGCGCCCTGCGCCGGGCCGAGCACCCGCGAGGCCGAGGAATCCGTCCTGCGGATTCCGAGCATTCCCATCACCCGCTCCAAATGCAGACGGCCCCCTCCAGGGGCCGTTCGCATTTGGATAGGGGTTTTGGGATGAGGACCCACAGTTCGCTCAAGGACAGCCAGTGGCTGTCCTTGGACGGCGCCCCGCGCCGGGCCGAGCACCCGCGAGGCCGAGGAATCGGTCCTGCCGATTCCGAGCATTCCCACCAGCCTCGCCACCAGCCCGCCTCACGCCCCGTTCCCCCGCCTCCTCTCCGCATTCCCCAAATCCGCAATCGGCACCAGCAGCCCGGGATCGAACCTCTCCACCGGCACAGCCTCACGCACACGCCGCGGCCAGTCCGCATGCGTCAGCGCTCCGCGGCCCAGCGACACGAAGTCCGCCTCACCAGCCGCCAGCATCTCGGCCGCTCGCGTACCTTCCTGCAACGAGCCATTTGCCAGCACAGGCACCGAGACCCGTTCCCGCGCCAGCGCAGCGAGGCTCGCGCCCTGCGCGAACGCCGGCTGCCAGGCTTCGAACTCGGTGGTGTGCAGGTAGTCGATGGCGAGTCGCCCCAGCGCGCGGAAGATGGTCTCGGCATCCGCGATGCCGCCGGGCCATTTGTAGGCTTTGTCGTTGACCTTGCCTTGCGAAACGCGCACGCCAACGATGAAGCCCGATCCCACCGCGCGCCGCACCGCCTCCACGACCTCGGTGATCAACGTCAGCCGGCGTGCCAAGCTGCCGCCGTAGCGGTCCTCGCGGGTGTTGGTGTGCACGTTCATGAACTGGTCGAGCAGGTAGCCATTGGCGCCGTGGATCTCGACACCATCGAACCCGGCCTCCCTCGCCCGCAGGGCGGCGTCCGCGAAGCCTTCGACGGCCTGCGCGATCTCGTCGTGCGTCATGGCTTCAGGCAGGCGGTATGGGCCTTGGCCGCGATAAAACGGCATCTGCTGGCCAATGGGTTGCACCGCCGAGGGCGCCTTCGTGCCGGGCCGGTGAGGATTGCCTTGCGACAGCGCGCCTGCATGCATCAACTGCGCGACGACGCGGCCGCCGTGCGCGTGCACGCCATCCACCACAGGCCGCCAGGCATCGCGCTGGGCGGCGTCGGCCAGGCCGGGCTGGAACAGATAGCCCTGCGACCAGGCCTTGTCGGTGTAGGTGCCTTCCGTGATGACCAGGCCAAAGCCGCCTTGCGCAAAGCTGGCGTAGTAGTCGGCCATGCGGGCGGTGGCCAGGCCGTCGGCGGTCGCGCTGACACGGGTCATGGGCGCCACTGCCCAGCGGTTCGGCAGCGTCAGGCGGCCCAGCGACAGGGGTTCGAACAGCACGCTCATGTCACGGTGCCTTCGCGTCGCGGACGGCGGCGATGGCTTCGATCTCGATCATGGCGGCCGGGTCGTACAGCGCCTTGATCTCGGCGATGGTGTCGGCCGGATAGGGCGCGGCGAAGAACTGGCGGCGCAGGGCGACGACGTCGTCGAAATGCCCCATGTCGGTGACGAAGATGGTGACCTTGATGACGTTCTTCAGCGATGAGCCACCTGCCTCCAGCGCCCGGCGCAGGTTCGCGAAGGCCTGTTCGCCCTGGGCCCTGAAGCCGCCGGGAACGATGCGGCCGTCGTCAGCGGCACCCGCCTGGCCGGAGATGAACAAGAGGTTGCCGAACCGTATGCCCTGCGAGAGCAGATAGGGTTCGTAGTTGTCGGGTTGGGTGATGACGCGTTCCAGCATGATGATGAATCCATTTCATTCATGGCCGGCCGATGCGAGAGGAAGGCAGGCCAGGCACGAACGAAAGATATGGATGAATCGTGCCGCCGACAAAGGTTCATTTGTCAGGCATAAGATGAGGAAAACTTATCCATCCTGTTCGTCACAACCCGCCATGCGACGCCACCTGTTGCCGCTCTCCGCGCTGCGCGCGTTCGAAGCCGCCGCCCGCCTGGGCAGCTTCAAGGCCGCCGCGAAAGAACTGGCGGTCACGCCCACGGCTGTCAGCCACCAGATCCGGGCGCTGGAGGAGCAGACGGGCCTGGCCTTGTTCGAACGCCAGGTGCGCAAGGTCTTGCTGACCGACATCGGCGCACAGCTCTACCCGGTGCTGCGTGAAGGCTTCGACGCGTTCGAGTCGACGCTGGACCGACTGATGCGTGCGCGCACTCGCGCCACGGTCTGCATTTCCGCCACCTCGGCGTTCACCGTGAAATGGCTGGTGCCGCGCATGGCGGATTTCCAGGCGCAGCATCCGGACATCGACCTGCAGCTGCATGCGTCCGACGTGACTGTCGACCTGCGCTCCACCGCGGTCGACATCGCCATCCGCTACGGCCACGGACCTTATCCGGGCCTGGTGACAGAGCCGATGTTCACGGACAGGTTCGCGCCCGTGGCCAATCCCAAGCTGGGTGTGCTGACGACAGATGACCTGGCCCGTGCGCCGCTGATCCATTTCGACTGGCGCCGGCCGCATCCCCAGAACCCGACGTGGGAGCGATGGTTCGCCGCGGCGAGCCTGCCTTGGCCGTCACCGGGCGGGCAGTTGCGGTTCTCCGATGAAGGCCATGCCATGCAGGCCGCGGTGGCAGGGCATGGGATTGCGCTGGTCAGCCTGGTGCTGGTGGCGGAGGAACTGGCGGCCGGGCATCTCACGCAACCGTTCGGCCCGGTGATCGAGGGCTACACCTACCACCTGGCGATGCATGCCGACCGGGAGCCCGCGCCCGCCGTGCGTGGGGTGGCGCAATGGTTGCGACAACAGGTATCGCAGGCGCCATCGGCTGGTCAGGGTTGACGCCTCACCCCTCCACCCAACTCACCCTCCCGCGCCCCGCGGCCTTCGCCAAATACAACGCCCGATCCGCCCCCTCCACCAACCCCTGCGCCTGGCTCCCCGCCGATACCCCCAGGCTGATCGTCACCGGCCCCTCCACCCCTGGATGCGGCAACGCCAAGCCCCGCACCGTGTCCTCCATCAGCTGCGCCACGCCGATGGCGCCGGCCAGGTCGGTGTCCGGCAGCAGGCACACAAACTCTTCCCCGCCATAGCGCGCCAGCAGATCGGTAGGCCGCCTTAGACAAGCACGCAAGGCAGCCGCCACCCGGCGCAAGCAGTCGTCCCCCGCCAGGTGGCCCAGCGCATCGTTGTAGCGCTTGAAGTGGTCCACGTCGGCCAGCACGATGGCCAGGGGCGACCGGGTGCGTTGGGCGCGGCGGGCTTCGGCGAGGAAGCGTTCGTCGAAGTGGCGGCGGTTGTGCACGCCGGTGAGGCCGTCGACGAAGGCGAGTTCGCGCAGCAGGTCGGCCTGGGCCTTGAGGGTGAGCTGGGTGCGCACGCGGGCGCGCACGACGGTGGGGTTGAAGGGCTTGGTGATGAAGTCGGCGGCGCCGGCGTCGAGCGCCCGGGTTTCGTCCTCGGGCTGGTCCTGGGCGGTGACGAAGATGACGGCGATGGAGCGCAGCAGGGGGTCGGCCTTGAGCTCGGCGCAGAGCTGGTGGCCGTCCATGCCGGGCATCTGCACGTCCAGCAGCACGAGGTCGGGGCCACGTTCTCGGCAGAGCTGCAGGGCGCGGTTGCCGTCGGTGGCCATCAGCACCTGGCAGTCGGTGGCGAAGACGCGGTGCAGGGCCTGGATGTTGACGGGCTGGTCGTCGACAAGAAGCAGGCGCGGGCGGCGGCCAGGCGGGGCGGTGTGGCCCGGCAGCAGCGGCGTGCGCTCGGGCAGTGAGAGCTGCATCATGGTGAGGTGGCCTCCAGCGTGGCGCGCAGGCGGCGGCACAGCGTCAGCGCGGTATCGAAGTCGAGGGCGGAGATGGCCGCCTCGATGGCGGCCGCGGCGTCGGGGGGCAGTTCGCTGCGCAATGCGGCATGGGCATCCAGCGCGGCAAGATCGGAGCCTTCCAGCAGTTCGGCCAGTGCGCTGACGCGCTGGGCCAGGCTGCCCACGGGCACCGGGCGATCCTGCTCGGCGTGGCTGTCATGCACGGCTTGGCGGGTGCTGAGGTCGGCGGCCAGGCGGTCCAGCGCGGCAAGATCAGCCTGGCGGCGCTCCAGGAAGCGGCGGCGCCAGTCATCATCGGGCGCGCTGGCATGCTCGCCTTCGGCCGCCAGCGAGGCCAGTTCCTCGGCGCCCAGCATGGCGGCCAGGCCGCGGAAGCCGTGCAGGCCGCGCGCGGCGGCTGTGCCACCTTCCAGTAGCGCATGGGCGAGCTTGCGGTCCTGCTCGTGCAGGGCGGCCAGCGTGCGCTCGAACAGCTCCACGCGGCCGGACATGCGGGCCAGCGCCTCAGCCAGCGCGATGCCGGCGCGGCCGGCGTCGGCCAATAGGGCAGGGGGCAGGTCGGCCGCGGCGGCGGGGGCCTTGTCCTGCGCGGGCGCGGCGCCACAGCGGCGGCGCAGCACGGCCACCAGCGTGTCGGGGTCGAAGGGCTTGCCAATGTGCTCGTCCATGCCGGCGTCCAGGCAGGCCTGGCGTTCGGCCTCCAGCGCGCCGGCCGTCATGGCGATGACGGGCAGGGCCAGGCCCAGCTGGCGGCGGATCAGCCGGGTCGCGGTGGTGCCGTCCATGACGGGCATCTGCACGTCCATCAGCACGGCGTCGAAGCCGCGGCGCCCGCGGGTCTGGGCCAGCAGGGTCAGGGCTTGCTGGCCGTCGCCGGCCAGCGTGACGTGGGCACCTTCCAGCTCCAGCAGCTCGCGGGTGACCTGCTGGTTGCCTGGGTTGTCCTCCACGACGAGCAGGCGCAGGTCCGCCAGGCGCTGCGGTGCGGGCTCGGGCGCTGCGCCATCGCTGCAGCGGGCCTGGATGGCGGCGGCTACGGCCTGGCTGAGCATGGTGGCGGTGATGGGCTTGACGAGAAAGCCGTCCAGCAGCGCCTGCTCGGCGGCGCTGCGCTGGGCCAGGCGCTCGCGGTCGTGGCTGGTCACCATCAGCAGCAGCGGCTCGGGGCCGAGCTGCTGGCGCAGGCGCACGGCGGTCTGCCAGCCGTCCATGCCGGGCATCACCCAGTCCAGCAGCACCACCTCAGGCGGGCTGGCGGCGGCCAGCTCCAGCCCCTGCGCGCCGCCGGCCGCGGTGCGGACCTGCCAGCCCAGCGACTGGGCCAGCACGCCGATGACGCGGCGGGCCTCGGCATGGTCGTCGATCACCAGGGCTTGCATGGCCTGGCGGGGCGTGGCTTCAGCCTCGTCGGTGGGCAGCGCGAAGCTCAGCGTGAAGCTGAAGCGGCTGCCCTGGCCGGGCGTGCTCTCCACATGGATGTCGCCACCCATCAGCCGCACGAGGCGCCGGCTGATGGCCAGCCCCAGGCCCGTGCCGCCAAAGCGCCGCGCAGTGGAGGCCTCGGCCTGGGCAAAGCCCGAGAAGATGCGCTCCAACTGCTCGGGCGCGATGCCGATGCCGGTGTCGCGCACCGAGAAGGCCAGCGTCACGCTGTGCTCGCTCTGCGCCTCGCGGTGTATGCCCAGCACCACCTCACCGGCCTCGGTGAACTTGATGGCGTTTGTGGCCAGGTTGATGAGCACCTGTTGCAGCCGCAGCGCGTCGGCGATGACGACCGGGGGCAGGTCGGGGTCGAGGTCGAACAGCAGCTCCAGCTCGCGCTTGTCGACGTTGGCGGCCAGGATGACGGAGAGGTCGCGCAGCAGCTCGTCCAGCCGCGTGGGGTGGGGGTCCAGCCCCAGGCGGCCGGCCTCGATCTTGGAGAAGTCCAGGATGTCGTTGAGCAGGCCCAGCAGCGTGCGAGCGGCGCCTTCGCTCTTGACGGCGTAGTCGCGCTGGCGGGCGTCCAGCTGCGTCTTCTGCAGCAGGCGCAGCATGCCCAGCACGGCGTTCATGGGCGTGCGGATTTCGTGGCTCATGTTGGCCAGGAAGCGCGTCTTGGCCTTGGAGGCGCGCTCTGCCGCCAGGCGGGCCTGGGCTTGCGGCGTCAGGTCCAGCAAGGTCAGCACCAGGCCGCCGTCGGGCAGCGGCGCGGTGCGGGCCTCGATGAAGCGCTCGCCCGCGCGGTAGGTCTCCAGCCGGTTGGCGCCCTGCTCGCGGCCCAGGGCCAGCGCCGCCTCGACGGACAGGCGCGCCTGCTCGCCCTGGCCGTAGTCGCCACGCGCGGCGAAGAAGAGGATGAGGTCGTCGAAGCGCAGCGGCGGCTCTTCGAACAGCGACGCCGGCACGTTGAGCAGGCGCTCGAACTCGGCGTTGTGCACCAGCAGGCGGCGCTCGGCGTCGAAGACCGCGAGGCCGCAGGGGAGGTTGGCGACGACCTCGCGGATGAGTGGGCTGGGAGGGCTGGGCGCGCGACCGGCGACCGAGGGCCCGGGCCGAGGCTCGGCTCCCACGCCACCCTGCATGTCCCACGCCGCCATGTCTCCCCCGCCGGCCAATGAGACCGGACGCGTCGAGTCTAGGACTGCCTTGTCAAAACACCGATGCGGGGTCGCTACAACCGGTTACAGGTTTGCCCTAGTCAATTGTTACGGCGGGGTTGGACGGACTCAATCCCGAAGGATGCGACCTGGTGCCGCCTGTGCCAGCGCCTTGGGGTTGTCGCGCAGCGTCTCCACCAGTGCGTCGATGTCGGTGCCCAGCACGGCGCGGTCGCGGCCGTGTTTGAAGCCGCCCTGCTCATCGCCGCCTTCGGACAGGAAGTTGTTGATGACCACGCGGTAGTCCTTGGCCGGGTCGATCGGCTTGCCGCCCAGCTTCACATCCAGCAGCTGGGGCGCGCCATCGGCACCCTTGCGCCAGTGGTAGCTGAGCGTGGAGGAGGGTTGCAGCATGCGCGGCGACGCATCGCCCTTGGGCAGCTGGCGCTGCAGGATGTCCAGCAACTGCTGGCCGGTCAGCGTGACCGCGACGATGTCGTTGCCGAAAGGCTGGATGGCCAGCAGGTCGCTCATGGTGGTGGGCTTGCCGGGCTCCACCACTAGCTCGGCACGGATGCCGCCCTGGTTGATGAAGGCCACATCGGCCGGGCCCTGCTTGCGGGCGAAGGCGAGCTGGCTGTCGGCGATGAGATTGCCCACCACGGCGTCGCCATAGGGGTCCTTGGGGTAGCGCGTGGCGCCGCCCGCCAGCGTGGCCACCGGCTTGTTGCGGGCGGCCTGCGTGAGCGCCGCGGCTTGCGCCACCAGGTTGGCCAGCGCCGGGTTGGGCGCGTAGGCCGACTGCAGCACCGGGTGGTTGATGGCCTGGGCGTCCAGCACCTTGCCGCTGGCGTCCAGTGTCAGGCGGCTCTCGGTGATCCAGCCGCCGTAGCTGCCGGCCTGCACGACGAGGCGGCCGTTGATCTTGCAGGTGTAGGCCTGGTGGGTGTGGCCGCCGATGATGATGGCGTAGGCCGGGTCAAGCCGCTTGGCGATGTCCTGCACGCGGCCGGTCAGGGCGGGGCAGGCGTAGGTGGGGTCGTTGGCGTTGCCGCCTGCGCCCTGCACGCCGCCCTCGTGCATGATGGCCACGAGCACCTGCGCGCCCTCGGCCTTGAGCTGGGGCACCAGCGCGTTCAGCGTGTCGGCCTCGTCGGCAAAGCGAATGCCCTTGATCGCGCGGGCCACGATGACGTTGGGCGTCTCCTTTGTCGCGACGCCGGCGATGGCGACCTTGAAGCCGGCGGCCTGCTTCATCACGTGGGTGGGCAGCAGCGGCTTGCCGGTGGCGGCGTCCAGCACGTTGGCGCCCAGATACGGGAAGCCGGGGCCCTTGAAGCCGGGCCACAGGCATTCGGTGGGGCCGCATTCGCCGCGCGCCTTGCGCAGCAGCTCGGGCAGGCCGTTGTCCAGCTCGTGGTTGCCCAGGGCGCTGGCCGAGATGTCGAACTGCGACATGGCCGCGAGCGTGGGCTCGTCCTTCAGCAGGCCCGAGATCAGCGGCGAGGCGCCGATCAGGTCGCCGCCGGCCACCACCAGCGAGTCCGGGCGCTTGGCGCGCAACTCGGCCATGGCGCTGGCCAGATAGGCCACGCCACCGGCCGGCTGCGGCTTCACCTCGCCGGTCTTGGCGTCCGGCAGGCGCGGCATCAGCGGCGTGGGCTGGGCCGGCTGGATGTTGCCGTGGAAGTCGTTGATCGAGAACAGCGTCAGCTCGGTCGTCTTGGGTGGCTGCTGCGTGGCGCAGCCGGCGAGCAACGTGGCGGCGATCAGCGCGACGGCGCAGGGGCGGAAGGGGGCGAGGAGGGCCATGGTGGGTGGGGCTTGATTGAGGGCGCGATCTTAGAAGTGACTGTGTTTCGCGGATTTGTCTCGCTTTCACTACAGCCCAACGCTTTGGCATCGAGGTTTACATTCGGCCGATGTTTGCACCAAATCGGTGCGATGGCGGTCAAATGCCTCGTCGATGAGGCGTTACCAGGCCCGCTTTGGGGCCGAAAACGCGGGTTGTCGCGGACATGCAACGCACAATTTTGGTGCGCCATCATGATCCGCCGGCTTGTAGGGGTCGTACTCTGACTTACCCGTAAAGTTCTGTCACAGAAAGTCATGACAATTCCGTCACCGTCGCAGCGCCCCCTACCGAGGGCGAGCCGTGCTGCGGCCGCGGAAAGCGTTTCATGACGCTTTCGTGACCATTTTCGACATCAGCAGCGCGTGAGTTGCGCGCACAAACAGGAGTGATTGGGATGAGCAACAGGTTTGGGTCTGGGTTCCCGCTGTCGGCCCTCTGCGCCGCCGTGGCCATCGTGGCCGCCGCGCCCGCAATGGCACAGAACACGACGGCCGCCATCGGCGGCCAGGTGCTGGGCACCGATGGCAAGCCGCTGGCCGGCGCCTCGGTCACGATCGTGCACCGTGAATCGGGCTCGACCAACACGCTGACCAGCGACTCCGAAGGCCGTTTCGTGGCCCGCGGCCTGCGCGTCGGCGGCCCCTACACGGTCACCGCCGTCAAGGGCAACGACCGCGAAGTCCAGAACGACATCTACCTGGCCCTGGCCGAGACGCTGAGCCTGGAACTGCGCGTGCGCAACGCCAACGTGCTGGAAACCGTCGTCACGACCGGCTCCTCCACCGGCAACCCCAAGTTCGACAGCACGAGCATGGGTACGGGCACGAGCCTGGGCAAGCAGGAACTGGCCGCCTACGCCTCCATCTCGCGCAGCCTGCAGGACTACGCCCGCAATGACCCACGCGTCGCCCAGTCCGACAAGGGCAACGGCGAAATCTCCGTCGCCGGCCAGAACGGCCGCTTCAACACCGTCACCATCGACGGCGTGAAGGTCAACGACACGTTCGGCCTGGAGCTGAACGGCCTGCCCACGCTGAAGCAGCCGATCTCCATCGACGCCATCCAGGCCGTGCAGGTCAACGTCTCCAACTACGACGTGACGCAGCAGGGCTACACCGGCGCCAACATCAACGCCGTCACCAAGTCCGGTACCAACGAGTTCACGGGCAGCGTGTATTACGCCTACCGCGACGAGAAGCTCACCGGCGACCGCTATGACCGCGTCCGCCAGGTCACGTTCCGCACCCCGGGCTTCTACGAGAAGCTGATGGGCTTCACGCTGGGCGGCCCCATCATCAAGGACAAGCTGTTCTTCTTCGCCGGTTACGAAGAGCTCAAGAGCAGCCGCTCCACGCCGGCCTTCGGCCCGGTGGGCACTGACAGCGTCAACGTCGGCATTACGCAGGCCCAGATCCAATCCGCCATCGACCTGGCCAAGAGCAAGTACAACATTGACGCTGGCAACCTGTCGACGCCCAAGGGCGTGGAGCTGGTCGCCAAGGACACGCTGCTGAAGCTGGACTGGAACGTCAGCGACAACCACAAGGTCAACGTCCGCTACACCAAGTCCGAGGAAAGCAACCCGATCTTCCCGAACTTCACGGCCAACCAGCTCTCGCTGTCGTCCAACTGGTACACCCAGGTCAAGACGCTGGAGACGGTTGTCGGCCAGTGGTTCGCCGACTGGAACGACATCTTCTCCACCGAGCTGAAGCTGTCGCAGCGCGACTACAAGAGCGACCCGCACAACAACAGCGACCTGCCGCAGATCGGCCTGACCTGGACGACCGCCGCCCCGGCCGGCACGGCCACCGGCAACCGCACGCTGACCTTCGGTACGGAAGTCAGCCGCCACTTCAACAGCCTGCATACCAAGACGTTCAACGGCTTCTTCGCCGGCAACGTGTTCCTGGACAAGCACGAGATCAAGGCCGGCGTCGACGTCGAGCGCAACGAGATCTTCAACGCCTTCCTGCAGAACACCAAGGGCGTCTACACCTTCAGCGGCACCGATCCGATCGCGCTGTGGAACGCCGGCGTGCCGACGTCCTACCAGGTCCAGCAGCCGCTGGCGGGCAACACGTTGCAAGACGGCGCCGCCAACTGGACGCTGGCCAACATCGGCCTGTTCCTGCAGGACACCTGGAAGGTCAGCAAGCAGCTGACCCTGGTGGGCGGCCTGCGCCTGGACACGCTCAAGACCGACGACAAGCCCAAGTTCAACGCCACCGCCTCGGCGCCGATGACCATCGGCACCAATGGCCGTGCTGCCGGCGGCTTTGGCTACGACAACAGCTACACGATTGACGGCCAGAAGATCGTGCAGCCGCGCTTCGGCTTCAACTACCAGTTCGACAAGGGCGCCGACAACCTCAAGACGCAGCTGCGCGGCGGTGCCGGCCTGTTCATGGGCTCGGCTGCTTCCGTGTGGCTGACCAACCCGTACCAGAACACGGGCGTCACGACCGCCAACTTCAGCTGCGGCGGTGGCTCCACCCCCTGCGCGGCCATCCAGTTCTCGCCGAACCCGAACTCGCAGCCGGCTGTGGCCGGCCAGCCGCCGGCCGCCAACGTCGACTTCATCGCCCCGGGCGTGAAGCAGCCGACGGTCTGGAAGATGAACCTGGCCATCGACCGCGAACTGCCCTGGTACGGCCTGACGGCTGGCGCCGAGTGGCTGCACACCGAAGTCGACAAGGGCCTGTTCTATCAGTTCATGAACCTGGGCCCGGTCACGTCCACCTCGCCGGTCGACGGCCGCGAGATGTACTACAACGCCGCTGGCCGCAGCCCGCTGTGCTACGCCGGTGGCAACGACACCAGCCCCAGCACCTGCGGCCGTCTGGTCAAGGCGCTGAACAACCCGAACTTCAACAACGTCACGCTGCTGAAGAACACCGGCAAGGGCGATGGTGACGTGCTGACCCTGTCGCTGAACAAGCCGACCCAGGCAGGTTTCGGCTGGGGCGTGGCCTACACCTACACCCGCGCGACGGAAGTCAGCGGCCTGACGTCGTCCACCGCCAACTCCGGCTGGCTGAACCGCGCCAACTACAACCCGAACGAAGAAGTCGCGGCCAACGCGGCCTCGCTGATCCGCAACCGCTTCACCGGCAACGTGAACTGGTCCAAGGCCTTCTTCGGCAAGTACAAGACGACCTTCGGCATGTTCTACGAAGGCCGCACGGGCCACGCCTACAGCTGGGTGTTCAACAACGACGTCAACGGCGACAGCGTGGCCGGCAACGACCTGCTGTACATCCCGAAGGGCCCGGGCTCCGGCGAAGTCATCTTCCGCTCGTCCAACACCGGCTCGACGATGACGACCCAAGCCCAGATCGACGCCTTCACGGCGCAGACCTCGGCCGCCGCCGAAGCCAAGTTCTGGTCCATCGTGGATGCCAACCCGGGCCTGCGCAACTCCAAGGGCAAGGTCGTGGGCCGCAACGCCTCGTTCTCGCCTTTCGTGAACAGCTTCGACGTGCGCGTCAGCCAGGAGGTCCCCGGCTTCTTCGGCAACAACAAGGGCACCATCACCCTGGACGTGCTGAACATCGGCAACATGATCAACAAGCGTTGGGGCCGCATCGACGAAGTCGGCTTCGGCACGGGTGGCGCCACCCGCCGCTGGATCAACTACGCCGGTATCGACCCCACGACCGGCAAGATGGTCTACGCCGTCAACGATCCGGGCGACTACACGACCAAGCAGACCCGCGGCGAATCGCAGTGGGCCATGCAGATCACGGCCAAGTACGAGTTCTAAAGAACTCCCAGGCGGGGCCGCTCGACGGCTCCACCAAATACAAAGGGCCCCGCAAGGGGCCCTTTCTTCATTGGCGCGGGGAAACGGCTATTTCTGGATGTCCCCCAGGCACAGGTACTTCACCTCCACATAGTCGTCCATGCCTTGCCGGCCGCCCTCGCGGCCCAGGCCGGACTGCTTGACGCCGCCAAACGGCACCTCGGCCGTGGAGATGAGGCCGGTGTTGATGCCCACCATGCCGTACTCCAGCGCCTCGCCGACGCGAAAGATGCGGCCGATGTCGCGGCTGTAGAAGTAGCTCGCGAGGCCAAACTCGGTGGAGTTGGCCAGCGTGATGGCCTCGGCCTCGGTGTGGAACTTGAAGACCGGCGCCACGGGGCCAAAGGTCTCCTCGCGCGAGCACAGCATCTGCGGCGTGGCGTCGGCCAGCACGGTGGGCTCGAAGAAGTTGCCACCCTCGGCCGCCGGGAGGCGCTTGCCGCCGGTCAGCAGCTTGGCGCCCAGTGCGATGGCGTCGGCCACATGGGTTTCGACCTTCTGCATGGCCGCGTCGTCGATCAGCGGGCCCACGTTGACGCCGGGCTCGAAGCCGTTGCCGATCTTCAGCGCGTTGACCTTGGCGGTGAGCTTTTCCAGGAAGGCGTCGTACACGCCGGCCTGCACGTAGACGCGGTTGGCGCAGACGCAGGTCTGGCCGGCGTTGCGGTATTTGCTGGCGATGGCGCCTTCCACGGCGGATTCCAGGTCGGCGTCGTCGAAGACGATGAAGGGCGCGTTGCCACCCAGCTCCAGGCTGAGCTTCTTGATGGTGGGCGCGCACTGCTTCATTAGGATGCGGCCCACCTCGGTGGAGCCGGTGAAGGACAGGTGGCGCACCACGTCGCTGTCGCACAGCACCTGGCCGATCTCTATGGACTGGGCCGAATCGGCGGTCAGCACGTTCAGCACGCCCGCGGGCATGCCGGCGCGCTGGGCCAGCTCGGCCGCGGCCAGGGCAGTCAGCGGTGTGGCCTCGGCTGGCTTGATGATGACCGGGCAGCCGGCGGCCAGGGCAGGGGCCACCTTGCGGGTGATCATGGCCAGCGGGAAGTTCCACGGCGTGATGGCCGCGCACACGCCCACGGCCTGCTTGAGCACCAGGTAGCGCTTGGTGGGGTCGGTCGTCGGGATGGTTTCGCCGTAGACGCGCTTGCCTTCCTCGGCGAACCAGTCCAGGAAGCTGGCGCCATAGACCACCTCGCCGCGCGCCTCGGCCAGCGGCTTGCCCTGCTCGGCCGTCATCAGCCGGGCCAGGTCGTCGGCATGCTTCACCAGCAGCTGCTGCCAGCGCACCAGCACGGCGGCGCGCTCCTTGGCGGGCTTGCCGCGCCAGGCGGCCAGCGCGTTGGCGGCGGCGGCGATCGCGGCCTCAGCGTCCGCGCGGCCCAGGTTGGGCACCTGCGCCAGCTCCCGGCCGGTGGCTGGGTCGGTCACGGCAAAGGTGGCGGCGCCGCCCACCCATTCGCCGTTGATGAGGGCCTGGGTGCGCAGCAGGCCGGGGTCGTCCAGCGCGGCCAGGGGGGAATTCGCGTCCATCGAGGGGCTCTCCAGAGATATCTCTCTTCACTCTACCGCTGCCACGTAAAGGCCCTTCTCTACAATCGCCCCTCTTTGTCACTGACCTTTTCCAGGAAGCCCCCGGGATGAAAGCCGCCGAGATCCGCCAGACCTTTCTGAAGTTCTTCGAGTCGAAAGGCCACCAGATCGTCGCCTCCAGCCCTGTGGTGCCGGGTGACGACCCGACGCTGCTGTTCACCAACGCGGGCATGAACCAGTTCAAGGACGTGTTCCTGGGCTTCGACAAGCGCGCCTACAGCCGTGCCACCACCAGCCAGAAGTGCATCCGCGCCGGCGGCAAGCACAACGACCTGGACAACGTGGGCTACACGGCGCGGCACCACACCTTCTTCGAGATGCTGGGCAACTTCAGCTTCGGCGACTATTTCAAGAAGGACGCCATCAGCTACGCCTGGGAGCTGCTGACGGTCAACTTCGGCCTCCCGAAGGAAAAGCTCTGGGTCACCGTCTACGAAGAGGACGACGAGGCCTACGAGATCTGGAACAAGCAAGTGGGCGTGCCCGCCGAGCGCATCGTGCGCATCGGCGACAACAAGGGCGCGCGCTACATGTCCGACAACTTCTGGATGATGGGCGACACGGGCCCCTGCGGCCCCTGCACCGAGATCTTCTACGACCACGGCCCCGAAGTGGCCGGCGGCCCCCCGGGCTCGGCCGAGCAGGACGGCGACCGCTACATCGAGATCTGGAACAACGTCTTCATGCAGTTCAACCGGACTGAAGACGGCGTGATGCACGCGCTGCCCAAGCCCAGCGTGGACACCGGCATGGGCCTGGAGCGCCTGGCGGCCGTGCTGCAGCACGTGCACTCCAACTACGAGATCGACACCTTCGTGAACCTGCTGGCAGCTGCCAAGTCGGCTGTGGATGCGGCCGGCGGTGGCGACTGTGATGCCACGAGCCCGTCGCTGAAGGTCATTGCCGACCACATCCGCGCCTGCTCGTTCACCATCGTCGATGGCGTCATCCCCGGCAATGCCGGCCGCGGCTATGTGCTGCGCCGCATCGCCCGCCGCGCCATCCGCCACGGCTACAAGCTGGGCGCCCGCACCCCGTTCTTCCACAAGCTGGTGGCAGCCCTCTCCGCCGAGATGGGCGAGGCCTATCCCGAGCTGCGCGCAGCGCAAGCCCGCGTCACCGACGTGCTGAAGCAGGAGGAGGAGCGCTTCTTCCAGACCATCGCCACCGGCATGGAGATCCTGGAGACGGCGCTCGCCAAGGGCGGCAACGTGGACGGCGACACCGCCTTCAAGCTGCACGACACCTACGGCTTCCCGGTCGACCTGACTGGGGACGTCTGCCGCGAGCGCGGCGTGACGGTGGACGAGGCCCGCTTCAACGAGCTGCTGGAAGAGCAGCGCAAGCGCGGCCGCGATCAGAGCAAGTTCAAGATGGCGCAGGGCCTGGCCTACAGCGGCGCGCCCACCGAGTTCCACGGCTACGAGCACCTGGTGTGCGAGCACTCCAAGGTCACGGCCATCTACGTGGACGGTGCCCAGGTCGCCGAGGCGCAAGCCGGTGACGACGCCGTCATCGTGCTGGACCACACCCCCTTCTACGCCGAGAGCGGTGGCCAGGTGGGCGATGCTGGCGAGCTGCGCAACGGCACGACGCGGGTCGTCGTTGCGGACACGCTGAAGATCCAGGCCGACGTGTTCGGCCACCATGGCCAGGTCGTCGAAGGTTCGGTCAAGGTGGGCGACATCTTCGTCGCCCGCGTCGACGCCGAGCGCCGCGCCAAGACCGTGCGCAACCACAGCGCCACTCATCTGATGCACAAGGCGCTGCGCGAGGTGCTGGGTGCCCACGTGCAGCAGAAGGGCTCGCTGGTGAACGCCGAGCGCACGCGCTTCGACTTTGCGCACAACGCACCCATGACGGCCGAGGAAATCCGCGAGGTCGAGGCCCTGGTCAACGCCGAGATCCTGGCCAACGCCGGCGCGACCGCCAAGGTCATGGCGCTGGACGACGCGCAGAAGTCCGGCGCGATGATGCTGTTTGGCGAGAAGTACGGCGAGACCGTGCGCGTGCTGTCCATCGGCAGCTCCAAGGAGTTGTGCGGCGGCACGCACGTGAAGGCGACCGGCGACATCGGCCTCTTCAAGATCGTGGCCGAATCGGGTGTGGCGGCCGGCATCCGCCGCGTCGAGGCCGTCACGGGCGACAACGCGCTGGCCTACTTGCAGTCGCTGGAAACGACCGTGCAGGGCGCGGCCATGACGCTCAAGACCTCGCCGCACGAGCTGGGCGCCCGCCTGCACGCGGTGCTGGACCAGATCAAGGCGCTGGAGAAGGAACTCACCGCCGCCAAGAGCAAGCTGGCCTCTGCCCAGGGCGACGAGCTGCTGGCCCAGGCCGTGGACGTGGGTGGTATCAAGGTGCTGGCCGCCAAGCTGGAAGGCGCCGACGCCAAGACGCTGCGCGAGACCATGGACAAGCTCAAGGACAAGCTCAAGACGGCGGCCATCGTGCTGGCGGCCGTGGACGGCGACAAGGTCCAGCTCGCAGCCGGCGTCACCGCCGACAGCGTGGGCAAGGTCAAGGCCGGCGAGCTCGTCAACTTCGTCGCCCAGCAGGTGGGCGGCAAGGGTGGCGGCAAGCCCGACCTGGCCATGGCCGGCGGCACCCAGCCGGCCGGTGTGGCCGCGGCGCTGCAAAGCGTGGCGGGCTGGGTGGCCGAGCGCGTGTAGTCAACACCTGACCCCCGCAACGAACCAGGCCCGCGAATCGCGGGCCTTTTTCTTTGTCGGTGCGGCCTGGGGACGCAACCTGCCGACCATGCCGACGATCGTGCGTTTCGTCGGCAAGTGCTGGCTCGCAAGGAGGGTGCCGACAACACTGCGCGGCCCTCCAACTCCTACCCATACCTCAGGGGGCGGTCCTGCATCGTCATGTCGAGCTGCGGAATCGGTATGTCCCAAACCGAAGAAGCACAGAGATGAAACACAGAATCTGCACGATTGCCCTGGCCGTTTGCGCCACGTCGTTCGCGGCTGTCGCAGCCGATGCGCCGCAGCTGCCCGCGTCCGCAGCCAAGGCCTCGGTCACCCTCAGCCTGCAAGCCCGCCTCGAAGCCAGCGTGGGTGGCAAGCTGCCGGCCATTGGCGCCGTGTTGATACGCCATGGCCAGGTGACGGAGCTCGCGGTCGCCGGCCTGCGCGCCAAGGGCGGGGCGGACCCGGTTCAGCGCGGCGATGTCTGGCACCTCGGCTCCAACGGCAAGGCCATGACGGCCACGATGATTGCGCGCCTGGTGGAGCGAGGCGTGCTGTCCTGGGACACGCCGTTGAGCCAGTTGCTGCCCGAGCTGGCGGCTGACATGCAGGCCGCCTACCGTGACGTCACGCTGCGTGACCTGCTCGCACACCAGGCCGGCCTGCAAGGGGATATCGATGAATCCTGGGCGGCCGTCTTCTACAAGGACAAGCGCCCTTTGCATGAACAGCGCCTGGCCTTCGCCCGCATCGCGCTGGCGCAAGCCCCGGCCTTTGCGCGCGGTGCCGGCGACGGCTACTCGAACTCGGGCGTGCTGATCGCCGGCCTGGCGGCCGAGCGCGCCACCGGCCTGCCCTACGAGGCCTTGATGCAACGCGAGCTGTTCGAGCCGCTGGGCCTGCGCAGCGCGGGGTTTGGCGCCACCCACCGCGGCCAGCCCTTGGGGCACAAGGCCGGCGAGCCCGTCGAAGGCGTGGAGGCGGACAACCCCGCCGTCATTGCGCCGGCGGGTGGCATCACCATGTCGCTGGAAGACTGGGCCAGGTTCGCGATCGACCAGATGGCCGGCGAGCAGGGCCGTGGCAAGCTGTTGAAAGCGCAGACCTACCGCCTGCTGCACGAACCCGCGCGTGAAGGTGGCAAGTTCGCGCTCGGGTGGCGGGCGCAGAGCAGCATGGCCGGCGTGAACGCCCGCCACCTCGCCCACACGGGCAGCAACCAGGCCTGGTTCGCCCTCATCGTGCTGAAGCCGGACACCGAAGATGCCGTGCTGGTGACCAGCAACGCGAGCGAAGACGTCGAGGCCGACAAAGCCGTCCGCGCGGTGGCGGTCGCCACCCTCAAGGCCATGGCGCCGTAGGCGGGCATCAACGGCAGCGCATCAAGCTCAGAAGGTTTCCCAGTCGCCTTCCTCGGTCGCCGGTGTGGGCGCCGGGGCAGGGCGGGGTGCTGCGGCGGGAGCGGCGGGCTTGGCAGCGGGTTTGGCAGCGGCAGGCTTGGGCGTTGCCGCCTTCGGAGCCGCAGCCTTGGCCGCAGGTGCCTTTGCGGCGGGCGCATGCGCCTTGGCCGGGGCCGGAGCCGGCTTGTGGACCGGTGCCGGTGCGCTGGCCCGGCGCTGCGTCTCGTTGCCGGCCACGCGGAACACGGCCACGGCCTCGACGAGGCGCTGGGCCTGCTCCTTCAGGCTCTCGGCGGCCGCGGCGGATTCTTCCACCAGGGCCGCGTTCTGCTGCGTCATCTGGTCCAGCTGCACGACCGAGGTGTTGACCGAGGCGATGCCCTCGCTCTGCTCGGTGGCGGCGGAGCTGATCTCGCCAATGATGTCCTGCACGCGCTGCACGCTGGAGACGATCTCGCCCATCGTCGTGCCGGCCGTCTGCACCAGGCGGGCGCCGTTCTCGACGCGCTCCACGCTGTTGCCGATCAAGGCCTTGATCTCCTTGGCGGCCTCGGCACTGCGCCCGGCCAGGCTGCGCACCTCGCCGGCCACGACCGCGAAGCCGCGGCCCTGTTCGCCGGCGCGCGCCGCTTCCACGGCCGCATTCAGCGCCAGGATGTTGGTCTGGAAGGCGATGCCGTCGATGGTGCCGATGATGTCGGAGATCTTCTTGCTCGCCACATTGATCTCGTCCATGGTCGTGACGACCTGGCCCACCACCTCGCCGCCGCGCGTGGCGGCCGATACGGCGGACTGCACGAGCTGGTTGGCGGTGCGGGCCGAGTCAGCGGTCTGACGCACGGTGCCGGTCAGCTCGCTCATGGACGAGGCGGCGTTCTGCAGGTTGCTCGCGGTCTGCTCGGTGCGCTGGCTCAGGTCCAGGTTGCCGGTGGCGATCTCGGTGCTGGCGGTGCCAATGCTGTCCACCGAGTTGCGCACGGTGCCTATGGTTGAGGCCAGGCGCTGGCGCATGCTCTCGGTGTCCTGGATCAGCGAGCCGATCTCGTCGTTGCGGCTGCTGCTGACCGACTGGCTCAGGTCGCCGTCGGCGATGGCGCCCACGGCCTTTTGCAGCGACGCCAGCGGCTGGGCCACCCAGCGGCGCATCATCCACATGAGGCCGAACCCCAGGCCCACGGTGGTGAGCGCCAGCGCCCCCCAGAAGAACCAAAGCGTGGAGCGGCCGGCGGCCGAGGCCTCGCCGCGCGAGACCTGGGCGATGACCCAGTAGCCGGTCTTGTCGCTCTTGCGGGCGATGGCGAAGTTGTCGGACAGGCCGTTGCCCAGCACGTCGGGGGCGTCGTCCAGCAGGACGGCGCTGTCCTTCTGCTCGGCCAGCAGCTTCTCGAAGCCCGGCGCGACGCTGGACAGCAGCTTGCCCTTGGCCGAGGGGTGGGCGGCGAGCAAGGCCTTGGACGGGTCCTTGGGCATCGCGACGATGTAGGTGCCGCCATGCTCGAAGAATTTGGCGCTGCCGGCCATGCGGTCCATGGCCTGCTCGAAGGCGTCGAGGTCGAAGCCGACGAACAGGATGCCCACGACCTTGCCGGCGTCGCTCTTGATGGGCTCGTAGTGCGTCATGTAGGCGCGCCCGAACAGCAGCGCGCGGCCCGTGTAGGACTTGCCGGCCATGATGGAGGCGTGGGCCGGGTGCTGCTTGCCCAGCATGGTGCCCATGGCGCGCTCGCCCTTCTCGTTCTTCAGCGAGGTGGTGATGCGCTCGAAGTCGTCACCCTTGAGGGCGAAGACGGTGGCCACGCCGCCGTTGACGGCCGCGAACTTGTCGACCTGGGTGAAGTTGCCGTTGAGCTTGGGGCCCCAGTCGCGCAGGTCGCCGGTGGCCTCGTCCAGCGTGAAGCTGGGGCCGAAATCCTGGCGGAAGGAGCCAAAACTGCGCTGCACCTGCTTGGCGGCCACGTCGTCCATGGCCTGCATGGCATCGACGAGGGTGGCGGCCTTGTCGCCCACCCAGGTCTGCACCTGCTGGTTGGCCGAGCGCTTGAGCAGCGCGCCGACGACGAGGCTGACGACCAGCAGCACCGCGGCGACCGCGATGGCGCCGGTCAGAGAAACCTGGCGGGCAATGGAGTTGACGGGCTGACTCATGCGTTTCTCTCCAACAAAGCCAAGCGGGCAGGGCGCCGCTGGCACCGCGGGTTCCCGGCGGTGCGCTAGGGAACGGATGACGGGGCGGTCAGGCGGCGATGGCCGCGTCCATCAGGCCCATCTCGGCGCTGCTCATCAGCCCCTCGATGTCCATCAGGATGAGCATGCGTTCGCCGACCGAGCCGATGCCGGTGATGAAGCTGGTGTCCACCGACGCGGCGCTCAGCTCCGGCGCCGGCTTGATCTGGTCGCGGTTCAGTTCCAGCACGTCGGAGACCGAGTCGACGACGGCGCCGACGACGCGGTTCTTCACGTTCAGCACGATGACAACCGTGAAGCTGTTGTACTCGGCGCTGGGACAACGCAGCTTCAGGCGCAGGTCCACGATAGGGACGATGACACCGCGCAGGTTGACGACGCCCTTGATGAAGTCCGGCGCATTGGCGATGCGCGTGGGCTGCTCGTAGGAACGGATCTCCTGCACCTTCAGGATGTCGATGCCGTATTCCTCGGAGCCTAGGCGGAAGGTCAGGTACTCGCCGCTCTTGGGGCCGTGGCCCTTGGCCGTGACGGCGCCTTGCTGGCGCAGGGCAGGGACGTTGCTGGCTTCCATGCAGACCTCTCCTTGTTGTGTATCGGGTTAGTGGCGCGAACGGCGCACGAGGCTGCCGACGTCCAGGATCAGCGCCACGCGGCCGTCACCCATGATGGTGGCGCCCGACACGTCGTTGACCTTGCGGTAGTTGGCTTCGAGGTTCTTCACGACGACCTGCTGCTGGCCGAGCAGTTCGTCCACCAGCAGCGCGACGCGGCCGCCTTCGGCTTCCACGACGACCATGATGGAGCTGACGTGCTCGAAGTCGAAGCGCGGCACGTCAAAGACGCGCTCCAGCTCGATGACGGGCATGTACTCGTCACGCACCTCGACGACGCGGCCGGAGCCGGCGACGGTCTTGATGGTGTCGGACTGCACCTGGAAGGACTCGACGACGGAGGACAGCGGCAGGATGTAGCACTCGTCGCCCACGCCCACGCTCATGCCGTCCATGATGGCCAGCGTCAGCGGCAGGCGCACGGACACCTTCATGCCGTAGCCCTCAGCGGAGTCGATCTCCACCGTACCGCCCAGCGAGGTGATGTTCTTCTTCACCACGTCCATGCCCACGCCGCGGCCGGACACGTCCGTGACCTGCTCGGCGGTGGAGAAGCCCGGCGCGAAGATGAGGTTCCAGCACTCGGCGTCGGTCATGCTGTCCGGCGCATCGATGCCCTTCTCGCGGGCCTTCTTGATGAGCTTGTCGCGGTTCAGGCCGCGGCCGTCGTCGCGCACCTCGATGACGATGCTGCCGCCCTGGTGGGAGGCGACCAGCGTGATCGTGCCCTGCTCTGGCTTGCCGCGCCCGATGCGGTCCTCCGGCATCTCGATGCCGTGGTCGCAGCTGTTGCGCACCAGGTGGGTCAGCGGGTCGGTGATCTTCTCGACCAGGCTCTTGTCCAGCTCGGTGGCCTCGCCCTGCGTAACCAGCTCGACCTTCTTGCCCAGCTTGGCGGCCAGGTCGCGCAGCATGCGCGGGAAGCGGTTGAAGACCGTCGACATCGGAATCATCCGGATCGACATGACCGATTCCTGCAGGTCGCGCGTGTTGCGCTCCAGGTCGGCCAGGCCCGAGGTGAGCTGCTGGTACAGGCCGGGATCGAGCTCGCGGCTGTTCTGGGCCAGCATGGCCTGGGTGATGACGAGCTCACCGACGAGGTTGATGAGCTGGTCCACCTTTTCGATGGAGACGCGCAGCGTGGTCTGGTCCATGCCGCCGGCGGCCGGCTTGTCAGCCTTGGCGGGCGTGGCGGCGCGGGCCGGCACGATGGCGGCTGCCGGCGCGGGCGCAGCGCTGGGTGCGGCTGCGGCGGCACCTTCGGGCACGCCGGGGGCGTCGTCGAAGAAGCCGTAGCCCGGGTCGCTGGCGGGCGCTTCGGCCGGCGGTGCGCCGGGGGCGCCGTCGTAGAAGCCGAAGCCCGGGCCCAGCGGGATCAGCTTGACCTGCTCACGCGCGACGTGGAAGGTGAAGAGGTCCAGCAGGTCGTTGTCGGTGGAGCTGGTCAGCACCTTGAAGCGGCGCATGCCGTCGGAGCTCTGGCCGGCGTCCAGCGGCTCTATGGTGCCGAGGTCGGTGATTTCCTTGAACAGCTCGACGAGGTTGTCGGCCAGCGTCAGGTCGGTCAGCGGGCCCACCTGCAGCTCCAGCAGGCGCGCGCCCGGGTTGGCAGGCGTGGCGGGTGCCGGGGCGGCAGCCTTGGGGGCCTGGGCCGCAGCGGCCTTGGGCGCCGGTGCGGCTGCCGGGGCGCCACCGCCTTCAACGAAGCTCTTGATGCTGACCAACAAGTCGGTCGTGTCGAACGGGTCGGCGCCGGAGCCCTGGTGGCGGCCCAGCTGCGCGCGCAGCGCGTCGCCGGACTGCAGCAGCACGTCCACCATGGCCGAGTTGGGTTGCAGCTCGTGGCGGCGCAGCTTGTCCAGCAGCGTCTCCATCTGGTGCGTCAGCTCGGCCACGTCGGAGAAGCCGAAAGTCGCCGCGCCACCCTTGATGGAGTGGGCGCAGCGGAAGATGGCGTTCAGCTCTTCATCGTCTGCCTCTTCGACATTCACATTGAGCAGCAGCTGCTCCATGTTGTCGAGGTTCTCGCCGGCTTCTTCAAAGAAGACCTGGTAGAACTGGCTGAGGTCGATGCCGGCGCTGATGCTTGCGCCCTCGGAGGTCATGTCACCCATGCGGTGCTCCTTCCTTCTCGCGTGCTCGGTCGGCGATCAGCGGATGACCTTGCCGATCACCTCGATCAGCTTGGCGGGGTCGAACGGCTTGACCAGCCAGCCGGTGGCACCGGCGGCACGGCCTGCCTGCTTCATCGCGTCGCTGGACTCGGTGGTCAGGATCAGGATGGGCGTGGTCTTGAACTTGGGGTTCTCGCGCAGCTTCTTGGTCAGGCTGATACCGTCCATGCGGGGCATGTTCTGGTCCGTCAGCACGAGGTCGAAGTCGCGCTGGCCCGATTTTTCCCAGGCGTCTTGTCCGTCCACCGCTTCCACCACGTTGAAGCCGGCATTCTTGAGCGTGAAGGCCACCATCTGGCGCATCGAGGCCGAATCGTCGACAGCGAGGATTGAGTGCATTTGAGTTTTCTCCGAGAGACGTTGCCTGGGGGGCTGAGGAATCAGTAGTCAGAAATCAGAAAAGTTCGATGGAGCCGGCGTCCATCTCGTCCTGGGTGACGGGATTGGGGCGCAGCGGCGCAATCTCGACGACGGCGGCGCCGTCCTCGTCATCCATGCCGAAAGTGTCGCGGGCCAGTTGGTCCGAGCAGTTGCGCAGGCGCTGGCTGGTGTGGGCGATGAGCTGGGTGGCCATGTCCTGGAACTGCAGCGCGGTGATGGCGCCGGCGATGTCCTGCATGATCTGCTTCAGGCCTTCGGAAGCGGGGGTGCCGTCGCTGCCGCTGAGCAGCGTCATGCACTGGTTGGACGCGCTGTAGAAATGGTTGGACAGGGCCTCGCCCGCGTCGTCGAGCAGGCGCTGCAGGCGTTCAAGATCGTTGGTCACCGTCATCAGGTGATCCTGCAACTCCGCGGCCGCCAGCAGCGGCATGGCGGCCACGGCTCCATCAAACTCGGCGGTTGCGGCGGTTGGTTCTGTCTGCATCGTTTCTCCGCGAGGGGATGCCAGCTTCTTTTACCTAAAGCCCTGTGGTTTCCCTCAGGGCGAATGCATCATGGCATGTTCACCCGTTTTTCGGCACCTGTCGACCGTGAGATGTCGCGAGAACGAGCCGTATTACCGGTCTGAACTGATCAGAAGTGAGTTCAGTGTTGCGTCAAACGAGGTGTCGTCAGCGGCGGCATACTGCGGCCCCATGACGATTTCTGGTGTGGAGCAGGCCGACCGAGTCCTGCGCGTACTGCATGTCGAGGATTCCGAGCTCGACCACCAACTCATCCTGGCCCAACTGTGCCGGGCCGGGTTGCGGGTCGACATGGTGCGGGTGGACGCGCTGCCGGCCGTGCTGGCCGAGCTGGAGCGCCCCTGGGACGCCATCATCTCGGACTACAACCTGCCGGGTTACTCGGGCCTGGAGGTGCTGGAGGCGCTTAAAGGCCACAAGCTGCTCACGCCCTTCATCCTGGTCTCGGGCGAGATCGGCGAGGACACGGCCGTGGCGGCCATGCGCAACGGCGCGTCCGATTACCTGCTCAAGAACAACCTCAACCGCCTCGCGCCGGCGCTGTTGCATGCCATCGACGCCGCCGAGAACGAGCGCGCCCGCCTCGCGGCCGACCAGGAACTCGTCAAGTCCAAGCATCGCCTGCACCAGCTGGCCGGCCACCTGCAGACCAGCGTGGAGCTGGAGCGCGCGGCCATCGCCCGCGAGATCCATGACGACGTGGGCGGGTCGCTCACGGCCATCAAGTTCGACCTGGCCTGGATAGACCGCCACGCCACCGACCCCGAGGTGCGCCAGCGCGTCGCCTCGGCGCTGGAGACGGTCAACGCCGCCATCGACGCCAGCCAGCGCATCATGCACAACCTGCGGCCCGCCATTCTGGAGCAGGGGCTCGTCGCCGCGCTGCAGTGGATGACGGCGCGGTTCGAGCGCCGCACCGGCATCGAGGCGGCCTTGCGCATCGGCGAGGAGCGGCTGGCGCTGCCATCGGGCGTGCCGCTGGTGGCCTACCGCACGGCGCAGGAGGCGCTGACCAATGTCTCCAAGCACGCGCTGGCGTCGCGCGTGGACATCGAACTGAGCCTGGACTCCGGCGTGCTGACGCTGGAAATCCGCGACGACGGCCGCGGCATCGCCCCGGGCGACCTGGCCAAGGAGCGCTCCTTCGGCATACGCGGCCTGCACGAGCGGGCGGCCACCGTGGGCGGCTGGGTGGACCTGTCCAGCCCGCCGGGGGGCGGCGTCAGCCTCATCCTGACCGTGCCGCTGGCGGCCGAGGCCATAGACGCGCTGGACGACTCGACGGACTTTGGCGCCGACGACACCGGCCTGTCCATCTGGGGACGTGTGTGATCAAAGTGATCCTCTGCGACGACCATGGCCTCATCCGCCGCGGCATCCGCGACACGCTGGCCGACGCCCAGGACATCCAGGTCATCGGCGAGGCCGGCGACTACACCGAGCTGCGCGGCCTGCTGCACACGCTGGGCAAGGACAACCCCTGCGATGTGCTGGTGCTGGACATCAACATGCCCGGCCGCTCGGGCCTGGACGTGCTGCATGTGCTGAAAGAGGAGGGCAACCCGGTGCGCACCCTCATCGTGTCCATGTATCCCGAGGACCAGTACGCCATCCGCGCGCTGCGTGCCGGCGCCTATGGCTACGTCAACAAGGGCGGCGACCCGGCGACTCTCGTGCAGGCCGTGCGCACGGTGGCCCAGGGCCGCAAGTACGTGACGCCCGAGATTGCGCAGATGCTGGTGGAGAGCCTCACCGCCCCGGTCACCGAGCAGGCCCACCACAAGCTGTCGGACCGCGAGCTGCAGACGCTGGTGATGATCGCCTCGGGCAAGCGCCTGTCGGACATCGCCGAGGAGCTGATGCTCAGCCCCAAGACGGTCAGCGTCTACCGCGCCCGCGTGCTGGAGAAGCTGGGCCTGTCCAACAACTCCGAGCTGACGGTCTACGCCATCCGCAACGGGCTTGTTGCCAGCTGACAAGAACTGACAGGGCCTGACGCTACCGTCGCTTCCGGCCAGCCGTCTGCCGTTCATCGGCCCCACCGTCCGTTCGGCGGTGTTTATTGCCGTTCGTCGAAAGTCCGCGTCGACTGATGGGTCTAACTGTGCAAAATGCGCGCGGTTCCTGGTTGCGTTAACTTTTGGGGGCTTGTCATCGATACCGGATTGCTGAAGGAATTGCGCATCGACGGTGCGCATCGCGAAGATCACGACGATGGCGGGCCGCCCAAGTGGGTTTGGGGCGTGGGCGTTGCCGTGGTGCTGCTGGCGCTGGCGGGCGGTGCCGCCTGGTGGTTTCTGGCGGGTAACAAGCCCGTCGCCGTGCAAATGGCGACCGTCCGGGCCAATGGCCAGGGGCCGTCCGCCGACGCCGTGCTGCAGGCCACGGGCTATGTGACGGCGCGCCGCTCGGCCACCGTGTCGGCCCAGATCACCGGCACGCTGACCGAGGTGCTCATCGACGAGGGCTTCAAGGTCAAGAAGGGTCAGGTGCTGGCGCGGCTGGACGACAGCGGCCTGAGGGCCGGCTTGGCCACGGCGGAAGCGCAGGCGCGCAGCGCCCTGGCGTCCACGGGCCAGGTGCGCGCCCAGCTCGCCCAGGCCGAGGCCGACGCGCGCCGTCAGGCCGAGCTGGCCGCCAGCGGCATGACGACGCGCCAGAACCAGGAGCAGACGGCCACCGCCGTCAAGAGCTACACAGCGCAGCTCGAAGCCTCGCAGCGCCAGGCCGAGGCCGCCCAGGCCCAGGTGAGGCAGGCGCGCGTGAACTTCGACTACGCCACCGTGCGGGCGCCCTTCGACGGCATCGTCACGGCGCGCGCGGCGCAGGTGGGCGAGATCATCTCGCCGCTGTCGGCCGGCGGCGGCTTCACGCGCACCGGCGTGGGCACCATCGTGGACATGGACTCGCTGGAAGTGAACGTCGACGTCAACGAGGCCTACATCGCACAGGTGAAGTCCGACATGCCCTGCGAGGCCGTGCTGGACGCCTACCCCGACTGGAAGATCCCCGCCCACGTGGTGGCCGTGATCCCGAGCGCCGACCGCGGCAAGGCCACGGTCAAGGTGCGCGTGGCGCTGGACCAGAAGGACGACCGCCTTGTGCCCGACATGGGCGTGCGCGTGAGCTTCCTGGCTGCCAAGCCCAAGGTCCAGGCCGCGCCGACGCCCGGGGTGCTGCTGCCGCCCGAGGCGCTGGCGCAGCGCGACGGCGCTGACGTGGTGTTCGTCGTCCAGGAGGACCGCGTGGAGCAGCGTGCCGTGAAGCTCGGCGCCGACGCGGGCAAGTTCAAGCTGGTCACCAGCGGGTTGAAGACGGGCGAGACGGTCGTGCTGTCGCCGCCGGCCGAGTTGAAGCAGGGTTCCAACATCGTGAAGAAGGACTGAACAATGGCTGCACTGATCGAGATCCGTGACCTGTCCAAGGTCTACACCCGCGGCAAGCAGAAGGTCGAGGTGTTGCACCACATCGACCTGGACGTCAGCCAGGGCGACTTCCTCGCGTTGATGGGCCCGTCGGGCTCGGGCAAGACGACGCTGTTGAACCTGATCGGCGGGCTGGACGCGCCCAGCGGCGGCGCCATCAGCGTCGGCGGCGAGCGCATCGACAAGTTCTCGGGAGCGCAGCTGGCCAAATGGCGCGCGGCCCGGGTGGGCTTCGTGTTCCAGTTCTACAACCTGATGCCCACGCTGTCGGCGCAGAAGAACGTGGAGCTGCCGCTGCTGCTGACCAAGCTGTCCGCGGCCGAGCGCAAGAAGCGCGCGGCCATCGCGCTGCAGCTGGTGGGCCTGGCGGACCGCGCCGCCCACAAGCCCACCGAGCTGTCGGGCGGCCAGCAGCAGCGCGTGTCCATTGCGCGGGCCATCGTGTCCGACCCCACGCTGCTGGTCTGCGACGAACCCACCGGCGACCTGGACCGCCAATCCGCCGAGGACGTGCTGACGCTCTTGCAGGTGCTCAACCGCGAGCACGGCAAGACCATCGTCATGGTCACCCACGACCCCAAGGCCGCCAGCCGCGCCAGCCACACGCTGCACCTGGACAAGGGCACGCTGGTGACCGAAGCCGAAGCCCTCGCTTGAGGAGACGGCCATGAAATACCTCCACCTCATCTGGGCGGCGCTGTTCAGGCGCAAGCTCCGGACCTTCCTGACGCTGGTGTCCATCATCACGGCCTTCCTCCTGTTCGGGCTGCTGGATGCCGTGCGCGTGGGCTTCGAGCAGGCCGGGCAGAGCGCCAATGGCGCGCAGCGGCTGCAGACGGGCTCCAAGCTGAGCTTCATCCAGTTGCTGCCCATGTCGCTGGGCAATCGCATCACCGCGATCGACGGCGTCAAGGACACGACCTTCGCCAACTGGTTCGGCGGCGCCTACCAAAAGCCCGAGAACCAGGTCTTCAGCTTCGCGGTGGCGCCCAACTACCTGGACATCTACCCCGAGATGGAAGTCTCGGCCGAGCACCGCAAGGCCTTTGCCGAGACCAAGAACGGCGCGCTCGTGGGCGAAGGCCTGGCGCGCAAGTTCGGCTGGAAGGTGGGCGACCAGGTGCCCATGCAGTCCACCATCTTCCCGGACCGCAACGGCAGCCAGAACTGGCCTTTCACCATCGTGGGCCTCATCCACGTGGCCGACCGCAAGACCGCCGGCTGGTGGGACCAGATGTTCCTGCTGAACTGGAAGTACTTCGACGACACCACGCCCTGGAACCAGGGCCAGGTGGGCTGGTACGTCACGCGCGTGAAGGACGTCAACCAGGCCGACCGCGTGCTCAAGGCCATCGACGAGATCTCGGCCAATTCCGACCATGAGACGCGCACGCTGACCGAGCAGGCCGCCATGTCCAGCTGGATGAAGCAGGTGGCCGACATCAACCTCATCGTCACCTCCATCATGGGCGCCGTGTTCTTCACGCTGCTGCTGCTGGCCGGCAACACCATGATGCAGGCGGTGCGCGAGCGCACCGGCGAGATCGCGGTGCTCAAGACGCTGGGCTTCTCCGGCGAGAGCGTGCTGTCCATGGTGCTGGCCGAGTCCGTGCTGCTGCTGCTGATCGGCGGCGTGGTGGGCCTGGGCCTGGCCAGCGTCATCGGCCCCATCGTCAGCAAGGGCAGCGGGGGGGCCTTGAACCTGCCAGCGGCCGGGCCGGCGAGCTGGGTGACCGGCGTCGGACTGACACTGCTGTTCGGCCTGGTGGTGGGTGCGCTGCCGGCGCTGCGCGCCATGCGCGTGAACATCACCGACGCACTGGCGGGGAGGGCCTGAAATGAGGCCCCTCGCCCATTCTCGCGACGCTGAACGCGCGCGAGCCTGGTCGGTCTTGCAGACCGCGCCGCGGCAGGTGCCGCAGCCCTTCGGCAGGCACAGGCCGCCCACTGGGCGCCATGTGTCCGGCCTCAGCCCCCTGGGGGACGGCGATGCTTGCGGCATCGAGCCGCAAGCACATCGCCCAAGCGGGCCGGCTCGGGAGCGGCCCAGCGCTCGGCCCGAATACGCTGGCTTCATGCGTCGCGGGTACCGCGAAATGTGCAGTGGAGAACTGACATGAGATTTCTTAAAAATTTCGGCCTGGTCCTGCTGACCATCGCCATGCTGGTCGCCTGGGTGATGCTGCCCTGGCAGGGCGCGCTGGTGCTGGCCGTGTTGCTGGCGGCGTGGATGTTCGTGTTCCGCACCGGCGCGCAGACCCGTTCGGTCGCCGCCGTGGGCGTCAGCACGCTGACGCAGCGCCTGGGCTCATCGGCCGTCATCGTCGTGGGCATTGCCGGCGTGGTGGGCGTGCTGGTGGCGCTGCTGGCCATGGCCGAGGGCTATGCGCAGACGCTGCGCAACTCCGGCAGCCTGGACACCGCCATCGTCATGCGCGGCGCCTCGGCCAACGAGGTGTCGTCGTCGCTGAGCCGGGAAGACGTGATCCAGATCGAGCAGGCACCGGGCGTGGCCCGCAATGCCAAGGGTGAGCCCATCATCTCGGCCGAGACCGTGGTGGCGGCCAACCTGCCGGTCAAGGGCAGCAAGACCGGCGACGAGGCCAGCGCCCAGGTGCGCGGCATCAGCGAGGCCGCCTTCGCCGTGCGGCCCAACGTGAAGATCATCGAGGGCAAGACCTTCCAGCCGGGCCTGCGCGAGCTGGTCGTCGGCAAGGGGGCGGTGCGCCAGTTCGAGGGCTTCAAGGTGGGCGGCACGGTCAATCTGGGCAACCAGCCCTGGACCATCGTGGGCATCTTCGCCTCGGGCGACGCGATGGAGTCGGAGCTCTGGGCCGACGCCAACGTCGTCAACGACGCCTACCGGCGTGGCAGCGGCCGCAACTCGGCCACCGTCAAGCTGGAGAGCCCGGCCGCCATCAAGGCCTTCAGCGAGGCGCTGGACGCCAACCCGCAGCTCAAGGTCAAGGCCAGCACCACGCTGGACTTCTTTGCCAAGCAAAGCGAGCAGATGACCAAGATCCTGCGCGCCATCGGCATCACGGTGGGTGCCATCATGGCCGTGGGCGCGGTGTTCGGCGCGCTGAACACCATGTTCGCGGCCGTGGCCACACGCGCCCGCGAGATCGCCACGCTGCGCGCCATCGGCTTTCGCGGCCTGCCGGTGGTCATCGCGGTGATGCTGGAGACCATGCTGCTGGCGCTGGTCGGCGGGGCCATTGGCGGCTTCATCGCTTTCCTGCTGTTCAACGGCTTCGAGGCGTCCACGATGGCGGCCGGCTCGGTGGGCAAGCTGAGCTTCAGCCTGCGCGTGTCGCCCAACCTGCTGTGGGAAGGCGTCAAGTGGGCACTGGCCATCGGCTTCGTGGGCGGCCTGTTCCCGGCCGTGCGGGCGGCGTCGCTGCCGGTGACGACGGCGCTGCGCGAGCTGTGACGTCAATCTAGGGGTAGGGCGCCGGCGCGCGCATCCGGTGGCCCGCCTGGGGTCGTAGGGGTAGGGGGCTTTGTCCCCACCCCCAACCGAACCTGGAGCCAGCCCCATGACTCATGCCCTGCCACAGTTCCTACGCATTGCGCTTGCCGCTGCGGCCATCCTTGCCTGCGCCTCGTCGCAGGCCGTCACGCTGATCGGCCTGAACAGCCAGAACCAGATCAGCCGCATCAATACCGCCAACATCGGTGCCGCGGTGAACATGGACATCACTGGCCTGGCCGCAGGTGACCGCCTGGTGGGCATGGACACCCGGCCCAAGGACGGCAAGATCTACGGCGTCAGCCTGTCCAACGGGCTCTACACCGTGGACGAGATGACCGGCGCGGCGAGCTTCGTCGCCGCGTTGAGCCTGCCGGTCATTCAGGCCAACCTGGGCTACGGCATCGACTTCAATCCGGTGGCCGACTTCGGCACCGGTGCCTCGCTGCGCCTGGTCAGCTCGGCCGGCGACAACTTCGCGATCAACGCGACCACGGGCGTGGTGGGCAATGCCGCCAACAAGATCGCCGCCGGTTACACGGGCGTGGCCTACACGAATGCGACGTTGATGCCCGCCAGCGCGCCGGCCAGCACCGCGCTGTACTACATCGACGCCAACAACGACACGCTGGCCATGGCGCCCGCGGCCTTCAACACGCCGGTCATCACGACGGTAGGCGCGCTGGGCGTGGATGTGCTCAAGGCCAATGGCTTCGAGATCCTCGCCAGCGGCGAGGCCTATGCGGCCTTCAACGTCGATGCGGGGCCGTCGCTGGCCACCGGCATCTACAGCATCAACCTCGCCACGGGCGCAGCGACGCTGCTGGGCAGCTACAACGGCACGCTGTCCGGGCTGACCGTCAGCGCGGTGCCCGAGGCGCAGACCTGGGCGCTGATGGGCATGGGCCTGCTGGGCGTGGGCGTGCTGCGGCGTCGCCGCGTCTGAGGCGGCTGGGCCCTGCAAAAACCAAGCCGACTCGGCAGTACTGGCTCAGCAGTACTGGCGAATCGGCTCGGCGGTGGTGGAAAAAGGCGTCACGTGCATATCGGTGCTACGCCTTGCTCAGCCGCGCTTCGTGGAGGTCTTGGCGGCAGCCAGGGTCTGGCGGGCCAGGGTGGTGGTTTCGCTGTAGCCGGTGACCACGACGCGCGGCAGCTGGGCCACTTCGCGTTGGGCGTAGCCGGTCACGACGACGCGGGGCAGTTGGGCAACTTCTTGCGTGGCCTTGCCGGTGACGACGACGCGTTCCAGCTTGACGATGGTGCCGGCTTGGGCGCTCAGGGCAGAGAGGGCCAGGACAGCGGCGGTGAAGACAGTTTGCAGGCTCATGATGGACTCCGTTGGGTGGGGTTCGAGAAGCGTGATTGCTTGTTCGATGGAGTCAGTTTCGGCAAAGGAGCCCCTCGCTTCCAGGGCCCTGCGATCAATCGCGAGCCGCGCCGGATGAACTGCAAGTTCGACAGACAGGCTGCTGGAGCAGCAGCCTGTGCAGGCTAGGAAAACGCCGCCAGCAGGCGCTCCAGCGCCACGGTGAACGGCGTCTGCATCAGCGGCAGCGTGGCCACCATGCCGATCAGGCCCACGCTGACGGTCAGCGGGAAGCCGACCGAGAACACACCAATCTGGGGCGCGACGCGGGAGATCACGCCCAGCACCAGGTTCACGAACATCAGCATCGTGATCAGCGGCAGCGCGATCCACAGGCCGATGTTGAAGATCTCGGCCCCCCACTGCTGAGGCAGGGCCACGCGCAGGAAGGCGAAGGGCTCGGCGCCCACGGGGAAGGCGTGGAAGCTCTGGATCAGCGCATTGATCAGCAGCAGATGGCCGTTGATCGCGATGAACAGGAAGGCCACCATGCTGCCGAAGAAGCGCGCACTGGCGGTGCCCTGGGCGCCGGTGCTGGGGTCGAAGAAGCCTGCGAAGTTCAGACCCATCTGCAAGCCGATGATTTCACCGGCGAACTCCAGCGCCGCGAACACGATGCGCACCGCAAAGCCCATGGCCATGCCGATGAGCAGTTGCTGCGCGATCAGCAGCGTCAGCAGGGGCAGCGAGTCCAGCGGCGTGGCGGGGATCTCGGGAAGCGAGGGCTGCGCCGCGACGGCGATGAACAGCGATAGGCCCACGCGCAGTCGCAGCGGCACGTTGCGTTGGCTGAAGGTGGGCATGCCAGCGAAGAGGGCCAGCGTGCGGATGAAGGGCCAGAGCAGCGGGTTCAACCACGCCAGCAGCTGGGCCTCGGTGACGGAGAACATATCAGCTTGCCACGACGCGTGGAACTGCGGGCCGAGCGCCGGGCCGCTCCCTAGCCGGCCCGCTCTGGCGATGTGCTTGCCGGTCGAACCGGCAAGCATCGCCGTCCCCTCGGGGGACCGGCTGGGCTTGCCCGCGTTCAGCGGAGCAAGACTGGACGAGGGGCAGCATCCTTAGCCTACGACGGAGGGGATGGTCTGCAGCGTCCGCTGGATGTACTCCACCAGCTCCGTCATCATCCACGGCCCCGCCACCGCCAGCGTCAGGATGGCGGCGATGACCTTGGGCACGAAGGACAGCGTGGCTTCGTTGATCTGCGTCGCCGCCTGGATGACGCTGATGACCACGCCGACCAGCAGCACCACGATGAGGATGGGTGCGGCAACCAGCATCATCATGTACAGGCCTTGCTGGCCAAAGGTGAAAACTTGTTGGGCGTCCATATCGCGATCAGGTCACAAAAGAGGCAGCAAGAGAACCGAGCAGCAAGTTCCAGCCATCGGCCAGCACGAACAGCATCAGCTTGAAGGGCAGGGAGACGAGCACCGGCGACAGCATCATCATCCCCAGGCTCATCAGCACGCTCGCCACGATCATGTCGATGACGAGGAAGGGGATGAAGATCAGGAAGGCGATCTGGAAGGCGCTCTTGAGCTCGCTGGTGACGAAGGCCGGCACCAGCACCTTGAAGGGCACGTCCTCGGCCTTGATGCTGCTGTCCAGCTTGGCCAGGCGGGAGAACAGGGCCACGTCGGCCTGGCGCGTCTGCTTGAGCATGAAGCCGCGCATGGGCACTTCGGCGCGCTTCAAGGCCTCGTCGAACTGGATGGTGCCGGCGCTGTAGGGCTGCCAGGCGTCGGTGTAGACCTTGTCGAGCGTGGGGCTCATGACGAAGAAGGTCAGGAACAGCGACAGGCCCACGATGACCTGGTTGGGCGGCGCGGCCTGGGTGCCCAGGGCCTGGCGCGTCAGGCTCAGCACGATGGCGATGCGCGTGAAGGCCGTCATCATCAGGATGACCGCAGGCAGGAAGCCCAGCGCCGTGAAGAACAGCAGCGTCTGTATGGGCACCGAGTAGCTGCCGCCAGAACCTTGGCCCACCAGCAGGGGCAGGGTGGCCGGCTGCTGACCTTGTTGCGCGAGGGCGCTGCCGGCGGCGAACAGCAAGCCGAAGGCGGCGAGGGACTTAAGCCTCATTGCCACGCTCCTTGCCCAGCAGCTTGGCGAACGAGGCCGGTGCAGGCGGCTCGACCTGCGGGGGCAGCGTGTGCAGCGTCGTGATGTTCTGGGCCGTGGCGCCCAGCACCAGCCAGCGGCGGTCCTCGCCCTGGCCCACTTCCACCACCAGCAGGCGCTGGTTGGGGGCGGTGGGCAGTTGCGCGACGACGCGCAGCACGCCAGCCGCGGCCGCGCCACCCATGGGCGTGCGCTTGAGCAGCCACAGGGCGACCGGGATCAGCGCGACGATGGCGAGAAACCAGAGAAAGGGGAGCAGGCCGGAAGCATTCATGCCTCGGCATTCTGCGGACCGACTTGAGCCGTCGGTCCCGACAACTGAGCGGGGATTCGCCCCTTGTTTACGCTGCTTTGGAGAGCCGGCGCATGCGTTCGGACGGCGTCACGATGTCGGTCAGGCGGATACCGAACTTGTCATTCACCACCACCACCTCGCCCTGGGCGATCAGGTAGCCGTTGACGAGCACGTCCATGGGCTCGCCGGCCAGTGCGTCCAGCTCCACCACCGAGCCCTGGGCGAGCTGCAGGATGTTCTTGATGGGGATGCGGGTGCGGCCGAGTTCAACGGTGAGCTGGACGGGGATGTCCAGGATCATGTTGATGTCGCCCGCCGGGCCGGCGCCCTGCGTGGGCGTGAAGTTGGCGAAGCTGGGCGTGGACACCTGCTCGGGCACTTCCGCCACCACTTCGGTCGCGGTGGAAGGCGCGGGCGCGGCCTCGGCGAGTGCAGCGGCCCATTCAGCCGCCATCGCGTCTTGTTCTTCTTGGCTGGGTGAATCAGGACTCATGTTTGGCTCCCAGCCAGCTCTCTTGAGAGCCGGTCAGCATCTTGTCGATCTTGAGGGCGTAGCGCCCGTTGGAGGTGCCGTAGTGGCACTCGAAGACGGGCACACCGTCCACCTTGGTCTGGATGACGGGTTCGAGGTCCAGCTCGATGAAGTCGCCCGGCTTGAAGGCCAGCAACTGCTCCACCGTCGCCGGTGCGGTGCCCAGCTCGGCGACCAGCTCCACCTCGGCGGCCTGGATCTGCGTCTTCAGCAGGTTGATCCAGCGGCGGTCGGGCTCGGAGGAGTCGCCCACCGTCGTGGAATACAGCACGTCGCGGATGGGCTCCAGCGTCGAGTAGGGGATGCAGAAATAGATGGTGCCGCTGGTCTCGCCGATTTCCAGCGTGAACGACGTCGACACGACGATCTCGCTGGGCGTGGCGATGGTGGCGAACTGGGGCTGCATCTCCGAGCGCTGGTATTCCAGCTCCAGCGGGTAGATGCCCTTCCAGGCCTTGTGGTACTCGGCGAGGATGACCTCGACGATGCGGGTGATGACGCGCTGCTCGGTGGGCGAGAAGTCGCGGCCCTCGATGCGGGCGTGGAACTTGCCGATGCCGCCGAACAGCGAGTCGATGACGGCGAACACCAGCGTCGGGTCGCAGACGATCAGCCCGGAGCCGCGCAGCGGCTTCACCGACACGATGTTGAAGTTGGTGGGGACGACGATCTCGCGCAGGAAGGCGCTGTACTTCTGCACCTTGATGCCGCCGATGGCGACTTCGGGGCTCTTGCGGATGAAATTGAACAGGCCCACGCGGATGTTGCGCGCGAACCGCTCGTTGATGATCTCCATCGTGGGCATGCGCCCACGAACGATGCGTTCCTGGCTGGCGAGGTTGTACTCGCGTATGCCGCCTACCTGCTCCTCTTCGGCCTCGAGCTTCTGGCTCTCGCCGGTGATGCCCTGGAGCAGTGCATCGACTTCGTCTTGGGAAAGGATCTGCTGGTTCATTGCCGATCCAGGTTTACTGCACGATGAAGTTGGAGAACAGGACTTGCGTCACGGGGCTTTCCACGTGGGCTTTCTTCTTCTTTTTCTTCTTGGGCGCGTCGCCCGCGGGCTCTTCCTCGTCATCGTCAAGCTCGATGCCCATGGGGCGCACCGACTCGCGCATGATTTCCTTGGCCAGCTTTTCCTTGCCCTCGCGGCTGAGCAGCTCGACGGCCGTCTTGTGCGACAGCACCATCAGCACGTTGCTGCGGATGGCGGGCATGTAGGCCTTGATCTGGTCGGCGAACTTCGGGTCTTCGACCTGCAGCGTGACGCCAACCTGGGCGAAGCGGTCCACGTCCTTGTCGGCCAGGTTGACCGTGAACGGGTCCAGCGGCACGAAGGTGGGCGGGTGGTCGGGCTTGGCGTGGGCCTTGGCCTTGGTGGGGGCCTCGGTGGTCTCGGCACCGTCCTCGTCCTCGGCGGCGGGCTTCTTCTTGAGCAGCATGACGGCCGCACCACCGCCCACCAGCACGAGCACGAGCACGGCGGCGATGATGATGATCAGCTTCTTGCTGCCGCCCCCTTTGGGCGCGGCCTCTTCGGCAGCCGGCGCAGTCGCCATGAGAACTCCTTGAACGGTGCACGGCCCACTGCAGGCAGTGGGCACCTCTTCGCCCGATTATTGACCCGGGGCCCGGCCGGTATGCGCGGATTAGCTTGAGCGGGGCGTGCCTATTTCCGCTTCAGTTTCAGGCAAACGTGTCGAGCAGGCCCACGGTGCGGCGAACGGGGGCGGCCACGGTGCTGGCGCCCATCGCACCGATGCTGCCGGTGGTGCCGGCGCGGGCGCTGCGGCCCGTGCTTTCTTCACGGTCGGAGGCCTCACCGGAGTCGCGCGGGGCCTGCTGGAAGACGCCACCGCCGGACAGGGTCAGGCCCTGGCCTTGAAGCGCGGCGGCGAGGTCGGGCAGGCTCTTTTCCAGCGCGGCACGCGTCTCGGCGTGGGCGGCATGGAAGGACACCTGGGCCTGGTTGCCGTCCATGACGATCTGCACGGCCACCGGGCCCATCTCGCCCGGGTTGAGCTGCAGTTCGGCCGACTGCTGGCCATCCACGGCCAGCAGGCTGACGCGGGCGCCCAGCTCGGCCCCGAAGGCGTTGCTGTGCACGGCGGCGTGAATCTGGCCCTGGGCTGGGGTGCCTGAGACGTCGGCCGCGGCCGCGGTTGCGGTGGGCAGGGCCTGGGCCAGCACGGCGGCGAAATTGGGCGCGGCAGCGCTCTGCGTTGCCGCAGCGCGGGGCGTGTCGGCGGCCGCGGCGGGCAGGGCTTGCAGCTTGTCGGTGCTGCCGGCACCTTGCACGGCGATCTTGTCTGCGGCGGCGGCGGCGTCGGCGGCCTTGGCGCGCGGCTGGGCGGCATCGGCGCGCACCGGGGCCTCCGTGGCCCGACGCTCGGCAGGTTGCTGCTTGGCGGTGACGCTGTCGTCGGCCGGCGCGATACGCGCCTCAGACGCGTCGCTGCTGTCTTCGGTGGAAGGGCCCTTGCCGGCGTGCGCGGCATGCGCGCTCTTGGCCGCGGCCTCACCCGCAGCGGCAGCTACCGCTTCAGCGGCCACCGGCGTGGCCGGCTGTACTGGTGCGGTCAGCCCGATAAGCTGGGTGAACTCGGTCAGGCCCGAGGTCTCGGGTTCGTCCTGGGCGGCGTCAGCTGTCGCCGTTGCATCGGTCGTGGCGTCACTGTCTTCGCAGGCGGCGGTGTCCCTGGCCGAGGCTGCCGCCCCTTCAGCCGTGTTCTTCTGGGCTGGCGCGGCGGGCTGCTTGGCCTGGGACGAAGACGATGCTGGGCGGCGTGCCGGCGCGTTCGCGGCGGGGGAGGGCGTGGGTGCCGAGTCGGGCTCGCGCGGAACGGGGTCGGTGTGGGCCGGCGGCGGCGTCAGCACTTCCGGCTGGGTATTCAGGAACTGGGCAAAGCTGGGGCCATTGCCGGTGTTGCCCGCATTGCCATTCCCCGGCAGGGGCGTGGGCATGGCGGGCGGCAGGGCGGCCGGCTTGGGGGTGAGGGTTTGCGGGCTGCTGAGCATGGCGCGGGCTGCTTTCAGGCGTGGGCCGTGCGGCGCAGGTGGGCGCGGGCGGCGAACTCGTCGGCGGCGCGCTGCTCGATGCGCTGGGTGGCGCGGTCGGCTTCGGCCTGGCGGCGTTTGATGAGCTGGCGCAGCGCGGCGACGCGCAGCTCGGCCTGGCGCAGCGCGTCACGGGCGCGGTCCTGGCGCTGATCGGCGTGCTGGGCCACGTGGCCCTGGGTGTCGACGGCCTGGTTCAGGCGTTGGCCAAAGCTCTGGTAGCAGGCGACGATGTCCATCGTGGTGGCCTGGGCGAAGCTCTGCGTCCAGCGCTGCTGGTAGTCCTGGCGGTAACCCGCCAGTTCGCCATGCTGGGCGCGCGCGGCCTGGGCCTGGGCGCTAGCCGCATGCAGGGCCTGGGCCGCGGCGTCGCGTTCGGCTTCGGCACGTTCCAGCAACAGGCTCAGCGTAGATGCACTCATTCACAACTCCAGCGCAGCGCTCGACCGGCGGCCGCGCGCTCTATCGATATCGGCGGCGCCGACCTGGGGTTTAGGCGCCTTGGACCACAGCCTGCAATTGGCTGACGCTGGCGTGAAGAAGTGCCGGGCTGTGCATGTCTTGCTGCAGCAGCCGCGTCATGTCGGCATGCAGGCGCACGGCCAGGTCCAGCTCGGGGTCGCTGCCCGGGGCATAGGCACCGAGCTGGATCAGGTCGCGGGCCTTGTTGTATTTCGCCAGAAGCTGGCGAAAGCGACGCGCGGAATCGACCTGGTTTTGGGGTGCAACACTGGTCATCACCCGGGAGATGGAGCGCTCGATGTCGATGGCCGGGTAGTGGCCGGCCTCGGCCAGGTCGCGCGACAGCACGATGTGGCCGTCCAGGATGCCGCGCGCCGCGTCGGCGATCGGGTCCTGCGGGTCGTCGCCCTCGGTCAGCACCGTGTAGAAGGCCGTGATCGAGCCCTCGCCCGGCAGGCCGTTGCCGCTGCGCTCCACGAGCTGGGGCAGCTTGGCAAAGCAACTGGGCGGGTAGCCCTTGGTGGCGGGCGGCTCGCCGATGGCCAGGGCGATCTCGCGCTGGGCCATGGCATAGCGGGTCAGCGAGTCCATCAGCAGCAGCACATGCTGGCCCTGGTCGCGGAAATACTCCGCAATCGCCGTGGCGTAGTGCGCGCCCTGCATGCGCATCAGCGGCGGCGCGTCGGCGGGTGCCGCGACGACCACGCTGCGCTTGAGGCCTTGCTCGCCCAGGATGTCCTCGATGAATTCCTTGACTTCGCGGCCACGCTCGCCGATCAGGCCCACGACGATGACGTCGGCCTGGGTGTAGCGGGCCATCATGCCCAGCAGCACCGACTTGCCCACGCCCGTGCCCGCGAACAGGCCCAGGCGCTGACCGCGGCCCACGGTGAGCAGCGCGTTGATGGCGCGCACGCCGGTGTCCAGCGGGGTGCGCACGGGGTCGCGGTCCATCGCATTGATGGGCCGGCGCACCATGGGTTCGTTATGGATGGCGCTGAGCTCGCCGCCGCGGTCCAGCGGGTGGCCGTGCGGGTCCACCACGCGGCCGAGCAGCCCCTCGCCCATGGGCAGGTGCAGGCCGCGGTCCTCGCCGCGGCGCCAGGGGTGCAGCGGCTGGCCCAGCTTGGGCGCCAGCGGCGGCAGGTGGCGGGGCATGACGGTGGCGCCGCTGGACAGGCCTTGCACCTCGTCGGTGGGCATCAGGTAGGCGCGGTCGCCCGAGAAACCTACGACCTCGGCGTTCACCGGCGCCATGCCACGGCGCGGCGAATTGCCGCTGCTGGGCATCTGGATGCGGCAGACCGAGCCCATGGGTACCTTGATGCCGGTGGCCTCCAGCACCAGGCCGGCCACGCGCACCAGCTTGCCCTGGGACTCCAGCGGCATGGCGTTGCCGGCCAGCGTCTCCAGGTCGCCCAGGTAGCGCTGCCAGCGTTCGGTGCGGTCGCCGGTGGTCATTCCTCGTCCTGGCGGCGGTCTTGCCAGATGGACTGCTGGCCAATGGAGGAGACGGCCTGCAGCCAGCGTGTCTCCATCGTCGCGTCGACGCTGGCGATGTCGGCATCGACCTTGACGCCGCCGCGCGGCACGTCGGGGTCGGGGATGAGCTGGGCTTCACGGGCCTGCATCTCGTTGCCGGCGCCTTCCTGCACGAGCGGGTAATCGTCGGGGTGCACGCGCACGCGCACGTGGCGGGCCGAGAGCTGCAGCGCCTCCACGGCGTCATGCGCGACGCGGGCGATCAGTTCGGGTCGCTGCTCCAGCTCGCTGCGCACCACCTGGCGGGCCAGCTCCACGGCGATGCGGGCGATGGAGGCGGCCATGTCGTCCTCCAGCGCGCGCATCTCGGCGTCGAAGCTGGTCACGATGCCGCCAATCTGCTTGCTCATCTGCTGCGCAAAGCTGTGCTTGAAGGCGTCCAGCGCGGCCATGCCGTCACGGTAGCCGTCCTGGTAGCCGCTCTGGCGGGCGGCATGGAGCTGCTCCTGCTGGCTGGGCTCGGGCGGTGGCGGCGGCTCGGCGGCGGGTGCCGAGGCGGCAGGGGCGGGCGCCTGGGCGCCGGAGCGCATGGGCGCGAAGGGCGATGGCGCCGCATTGCCCAGGTTGTCCAGGTTCCAGGCCTTGGCGCCTTGCAGTTCCTCGCCAGGGATGAAACGGGCATAGGTGCCGCGGCGCTCGCTTTCACGGCGGTCGGGCGGCGGGACTTGCCGCGGGGGTTGGCGACCGGTGGCCATGCTCTATCTCAGACGAACTGGTCGTCACCGCCACCGGCGAGGACGATCTGGCCCTCGTCAACGAGGCGGCGCACGATCTTGAGCATTTCCTTCTGCTCGGCCTCGACCTCCGACAGCCGCACCGGGCCGCGGGTTTCGAGGTCTTCGCGCAGCGTCTCGGCGGCGCGGGTGGACATGTTGCGGAAGATCTTCTCGCGCAGCTCGGCGCTGGCGCCCTTGAGCGCGACGATGAGGCTCTCGCTCTGCACTTCCTTGAGCATGGCCTGGACGCCCTTGTCGTCGATCTTGTTCACGTCGTCGAACGTGAACATGTTGTCCATGATCTTCTGCGCCAGGTCGGAGTCAGCCTCGCGGATGTAGTCCAGCACCGAGGCCTCCACGCTGGAGCCCATCATGTTGATGATCTCGGCCGCCGTCTTGGCGCCGCCCAGCGAACTCTTCTTCATGCGCTCGCCGCCGGCCAGGATCTGGCTCATGACCTCGTTCAGGTCCTTCAGCGCAGTGGGCTGTATGCCGTCCAGCGTGGCGATGCGGATCAGCACCTCGTTGCGGCCGCGCTCGGTGAAGAGCTTGAGCACGGAGCTGGTCTGGTCGAAGTCCAGGTGGGCCAGGATGGCCGCGATGATCTGCGGGTGCTCGTTGCGCAGCAGCTCGGCCACGCTGGCGGCGTCCATCCACTTCAGGCTCTCGATGGAGGAGACGTCGCTGCCTTGCAGGATGCGGTCCAGCAGCAGGTTGGCCTTGTCCTCGCCCAGCGCCTTGCGCAGCACGGCGCGCACGTACTCGTCGGTGTCGGTGACCAGGGTGCTCTGGGTCTCGGCGACGGCGTCGAACTTGTCCAGCACCGTCTCGACCTGGGCGCGCTTGATGACCTTGAGCTTGGCGATGGTTTCGCCCAGCGCCTGCACTTCCTTGGGCGACAGATGCTTGAAGACCTCGCTGGCTTCCTCTTCGCCCAGCGACATCAACAGGATTGCAGCGTTCTCTATGCCCTTGTCGTCCATGGTTCAGCTCGGAATCACGCGGCGGTTTCGCCGGCCATCCAGTCGCGCACGATATTGGCGACTGCCACCGGATTGTCGCGGGCCAGCGCGCGGGCGCGGTCGAGTTTTTCGTTCTGCAGCGGGGCTTCCAGGCGCGGCATGCCTTCGGCGCCGGGGAGCAGTTCGGTGTCGTCGACGACTTCGTCCACGGTCTCCGGCTTCTCCTCGGGCGGCAGCGGTGCGGCGGCCTTGATGGCGGGGCGGATCATGCCGAACACGGCGATCAGCGCGATGGCGACGAAGGCCAGCGGCACGATGGCGCTGCGGGCGATGTCCAGCAGCCAGGGCTGTTTCCAAACCGGCACATCGGCGGCCTCGACCTTCTCGACGACGAAGGGCGCGCTGATGACCTTGACCGAGTCGCCGCGGTCGGCGTTGAAGCCCATGGCTTCCTTGACGAGGTCGGTCAGGCGGGTGATCTCTTCGGCCGGCACGGGCTGCTGGGTGGTCTTGCCCTTGGCATCGGTCACCGAGCGGTGGTTGACGACGATGGCGGCGTTCAGGCGCTTGACGTTGCCCACCGCGCCGCGCGTGACGCGCACGGTCTTGTCGACCTCGTAGTTCGTGACCTGCTCGCGGCGGCTGTTGTTGCTGCCGGCGCCACCCTGGGCGGCCTGCAGCGGCGCGCTGGCGCCGTTGACGGGGGCCGTGGCCGGCACGGGCGGCTGGTTGGTGGCCGCGCCAGGTACGCCGGTGGCGGGTGCAGTGTTGGCGTTGTTGGACTCGTTGCTCTGGCTGGAGCGCACCGCGGCCGTGGCGTTGGGGCCCTGGTTGGGGCGGTATTCCTCGGCGGTGGCCTCGGTCTGCGAGAAGTCCACGTCGGCGGTGACGCTGGAGCGCAGGTTGTCGCGGCCCACCACCGGTTCCAGCAATTCGAAGATGCGCTTGTTGTAGCCGGCTTCGATCTGCTGCTTGTACTGGAGCTGCTGGCTGTCCAGGCCGGTGGCGGAGTCGCCGTTGGTCTGCGACAGCAGGGTGCCGGTCTGGTCCAGCACGCTGACGGCCTTCGGGTTCAGCTCGGGCACGCTGGAGGAGACCAGATGCACGATGCCGGCGATCTGGTTGCGGTCCAGCGTGCGGCCGCCGCGCAGCGTCAGCATGACGGAGGCGCTGGGTTTTTGCTGCTCGCGGAAGAACCCGTTCTGCTGCGGGATGGCCAGGTGCACGCGCGCGTCGGCCACGTCGGACATGGCGGTGATGGTGCGCGTCAGCTCGCCCTCCAGCGCGCGCTGGAAGTTCAGCCGTTCGTTGAACTGCGTCTGGCCGATGGAGGACTTGTCCATCAGCTCGAAGCCGACCGCGTTGCCGGTGCCACCCTTGGGCAGCCCGCTGGCGGCGAGCTTCATGCGCAGCTCATAGACCTGGCCAGCCGGCACGAGGATGGTGCCGCCGGCCTCGTGCTTGTAAGGCACGTTCAGCGCGGCAAGCTGGCCGATGACGGCGCCGCCGTCCTTGTCGGACAGGCCGGTGAACAGCGGACGGTAGTCGCCCTGGCTGGACCACAGCGTGATGGCCAGCACCGCGCCCGCCAGCGCCAGCAGGCCGGCGCCCATGGTGAGCTTGCTGCGCAGCGGCAAGCCGTTGATGCGCTGCACGAAATTGGGCGGCTCCACTGGGGTGACCATCACCGGGGCGGCAGCAGCGGGGGCGCTCAGGGCGTTGTCCATCGAGGGGGCAAATACAAGCGGGGCCGGGAATCGGCCGATGGCGCAAATTATTCGTGCCGGCCCCCTCAAGAAAGCTTCGAAGTGGCCGACTGTGCCCGCGTATCTCGGTGCTTCGCAGGTGTGACTTGCTGCCAAAGTGCTGCACCATGGACATGAAGCTGCGCCCCTTCGACTTTGCCCAGGCCGCCGCCCGCGCGGGCCTGGCGGTCAACGGCCAGCCGTTGGCGACCAAACCGGCGGCCACCACCGGCGCCAGCTTCGGCGACGCGATGACCAACGCGCTCAAGTCCGTCAGCACCCAGCAGAACGAGGCCGCACGGCTGCAGCGCGAGGTGCAACTGGACAACCCCACCGTCAGCCTCGAAGAGACCATGGTCGCCATGCAGAAGGCCCAGATCGGCTTCCAGGCGACCTTGCAGGTTCGTAACCGGCTGGTGTCCGCTTATTCAGAAATCATGAATATGCAGATTTAGTGGGCCATAGGCTCACTAAATCACGCCGACAGTTCCGGGATCAACAACCGTTGTTCTTGCGCGCATCGGTGCCGCAGATCTGCGGGCGGCCGAGCGGGTTGAGGTCGATGTGCAGCTGGTGGTTGCGGTCGTTGCTCAGGCCTATGCGTGTCCAGCCCTGGGCGCGGCCCATGCTGGCCTCGAAGGTGACGCCCTGGCCGGCCTGCAGCAGCATGCCCTTGTGCTCACGGTAGGTGATGCCGCTGAGTTCGCAGCGCGGCAGGCCGGTGGTGCAGTCGCAGGGCGACTGACGGCTGGCGCCCCAGCACCACTGCGGGCCGCTGCCGAAGCTGACATAGATGTTGCGGCCTTCGTCCACGCTCATGGCGCGGGCGCGGCGCAGGTCCAGCTCCAGCAGCTCGGCCACGTGGCGCAGGCGCTGGCGGGCCAGGTAATTGGAATAGTTGGGCACCGCCACGGACAGCACGATGCCCAAGATGACGAGCACAAAGGCGACCTCGATCAACGTGAACCCCCTTCGGGGCCAATCTCTGCTCTTCATGGATCGAGCTTGAGCAGCCGGCGGCGCTTCTGGGTCTGGTCCACATAGACCTGCAGCGCGCGCGCCGCGGTGGCGTCCAGGTCGACGAAGGCGCACCCCAACTGCAGCATGCCGCCGGCGTCGCCCGCAATGGGGCTGGCGTGGTGGGGCAGCAGCGTGATGCGCAGCGCGGTGATGCGGTCCAGCTCCAGCACTAGGCCGTCGGCGACCTGGCCGGGGGGCAGGGGGGTGAAGTCGGGCGGCAGGGCCAGGGCCAGGCCGCCGATGCTGATGTCCAGCACGCGCAGCGCGCGGCCGGGCTGGGCGCCGCCGGGGATGATGACGCGCGGGTAGGCGCTGCCGGCCGGCTGCACGCGGAAGGACTGGCGGCGCTGGAAGCGGTACAGCCGCGTGGGCAGCGTGCTGCGCAGCACGGCGCCCTGTTCGCCGCTGACGAGCACGGGCGCCTCCAGCTCGAACTGCAGCTTGATGGCGCCGATGTAGGCGACGGCGGTGATCTCCCCCTCGGCCACCAGCGCCTGGCTGATGCCGTCCGGGTCGGTACCGATCTCCAGGCCGATCACGTCGGCGGCGGGGTCCAGCGCGACGATGCGGCTGGACAGGTTCTGGCCTTGCGGCCCGCTCAGTTGCACGCCGGCGTTCTCACGCTGCAATTGCGCAAGGTAGGCCGCGACCTCGGCAGCGGCGGTGACGCGCAGTTCCTCAGGGATGGCTTCAGGGACGGTCATGCCGCGATGGTAGTCGCCTGTCGTTGTTTTGCCTTGCGGGCCGAGCGCCGGGCCGCTCCCTAGCCGGCCCGCGTAAGGCGATGTGCTTGCGGCTCAATGCCGCAAGCATCGCCGTCCCCTAGGGGGACCGACCAGACCTGCCCGCGTACAGCGGCGCAGGGCTGGGCGAGGGGCTTCAATGCACCATCCGGCTCTTGCCCTTCAAAACGTGATCCAGGTCCTCAAGCCAGGGTTCGGCGAGGTGGCGGATCTCGGCGTCGTTGAGCAGGATGCGCTGCATGATGCGCGTCTTGAGCTGGGACTCGCCCGGGGCGAGATTGCTCTGGTTGGCGGCGGCCTTGAGCTGGGAGATCAGCAGCACGCAGGCGCCTTCCAGCTTGACGACTTCGTCCCAGTTGCCGGTACGGGCGGCCGACAGCATGTCGGCGCTGGCCTGTTCGATGGCCTCGTAGTAGTTCAGCAGTTCGGAGTTCATTGCGGGGTCACCGGGTGATTCTGTGGTCGGGAGGGCTCAGGCGGCGCGGGCGGCCGGGGCACCTTGTGCCGCGGGCGTCTGGGCGATGGCCGTCCAGGCTTCGCGCACGGGGCTGAGCAGGCGTTGGCACTCCTCGATGGCGGACACGTCGCTGCGCAGGTTGGCCTGGGTGAGGCGCATGCACACATAGCCGTAGAGCTCGCGCAGGTCGAGGGCCAGTTGGCCGGCCGACATGTCCAGGCCGGCGCGCAGACCCTCGTCGAGGATGCGCACGGCGCGCGACAGCGCGCGGCCCTTGAGCTCGGTGTTGCCGCTCTGGATGGCGACGGTGGCCTGGTTCATCGCGTCGAACACGCCGTCGAACAGCATGGCAACCAGGCGATGGGGGCTGGCGGCCTGCACGTCGGTTTCCAGGCCCACCTTGGCGTACAGGGTGGCGCTCTGGTTGCGAGCTGCGAAGGGGGAGGACATGTTGCCGTACATGGGAGGGGAGGAGGTGTCGTCGTGTTGACTGTTTTTCGGCCTCCACCGGTGTGAACTTGAGTCACGCCAGACCCGAACTGTGAGGTTATTTTGCTGGATTGCTAAGTCGAAGACAGGGGTTAAAAAGACAAAGGCGACCCTCAGGTCGCCTTTTCAGCCGGAGCAGGCGCATTCAGCTGCTCTTGTTGAGTGAGTTGAGCTGCTGCGTCAGGTAGTTGGACAGGTTGCTGAGCTGGCTCATCTTGGTGTCCAGCGACGCATATTGCGCGCGCAGCCGCTTCTCGGTGGACGCGGAGCGGTCGGTGAGCGTGTCGACGTTCTTGTTGTTGCTGTCGATATTGGCCTGGATGCCCTTTTGCCGGCTGGTGACGCTGCCGTCCACGCTGAGCGCCTGGTCGATCATGGTGCGCAGGCGCACGGCGAAACCGCTGTTGCTGTCGTCCGTGGCGTCCACGCCCATGAAGAACTGCTTCAGGTCGCTGAGGTTGTTCAGCGCCTTGTCGAGCTTGGCGCCCGCGGTGGGCAGGTTGCCGTCGGAGCCGGGGGCCAGGCCCACGTCGGACAGGCGGCTCAGGCTGCCGCCCAGCGAGGTCGCGCCGCCCACGATGCCGCGCAGCCGGTTGTTCAGGCTGATGGCCGCCGAGTCGCCTTGCAGCGGCGCAGCCGTCTTGCTGGCCGAGTCGTACTTGGTCTGGGCGCGCAGCAGCTGGTTGATGGCGTTGTAGGCGGTCGTGAAGTCGCTGACGGCCTTCTTGATCGCGTCGGCGTCCTGGTTGACGCTGATGGTGACCGGCGGCGTCGTCTTCAGCAGGATGATGTTGATGCCATCGATGGCGGAGGCCAGCGAGTTGGTCTCGGAGCTGATGGGCAGGCCGTTCAGGATGGCACGTGCATTCTGTGCCGGCAGAGTCAGCGACAACTGGCTGACCGAGGTGCTGGGGTCGTAGCCGAGCTGCGACAGGCCGTTGGCGTCGCCCGAGTCGCCGTCGGCGTCGTTCACGGTGACGCGGAAGGCGTTGGTTTCGCCCGAATTGCGCGAGGTCAGCGTCAGGCGCGAGCCGGTGGCGTCGGTGACGATGGAGGCGGTGACCCCGGCGCCGGCGGCGTTGATCTGGTCGCGGACCTGGGTCAGCGAGTCCTGGCCAGCGGCGATGTTGATGGTGACCGGCGTCGTGCCGGTCTTGCTCGCGAACGAGGTGACGCCGGTGTCCGCGTCGGTGGCCCAGCTCCCCAGTTCTATCGTGAGGGAGCCGGAGCCCACGGTGGCCGAGGTGTTGGCAAACGTGCCGGAGGCCAGCGTCTGGGCGGCGGCCAGCTGGCTGACGCTGATGGAGGCGCTGCCGATGGCGGCGCCGCTGGAGGCCGTCACGCTGATGGCGTTGGTGTCGCTGGAGGTGGCCTTGGCGCCGGCCCAGGTGTCGGGGTTGGTCAGCTTGGCGGACGCGTCGCGCAGCGTCGACAGCGCACTCTGGATCTGGCCGTAGGTCGACAGCTTGGTCTTGAGACCGTCCGTCTTCTTGTTGATGTCAGCAATAGGCTGCTGCTCGACGGCCATCAACTTGGTGATGATGGATTCGACGTCGAGACCGCTACCTAAACCGAGAGATGAAATCGAGGCCATGGCTCAGCAATGCAAAAAGGGCCGATATGCCAGAGCGATATCGGCCATGGTTGCCGGAACTTTAGGGCCCCGGAACGATTTTTTTAGCGTTGCAGCAGCGACAGCACCTGCTGCGGCAGCTGATTGGCCTGGGCGACCATCGCATTGCCGGCCTGCTGCAAGATCTGGGCCCGGCTCATGTTGGCTGTTTCGGCCGCGAAGTCGGCGTCCATGATGCGGCTGCGGGCGGAGGTTTGATTCTCCACGGCCACCTGCAGGTTGGAGATCACCGCGTCGAAGCGCGACTGCGTCGCACCGAAGGTGGCGCGGGTGTTGTTGACCGTGTCCAGCGCCAGGTCGATGTTGTCGATGACGGTGCCCAGCGCGGCGAAGTCGGCCGTGTTGTCGATCAGCGCCGGGAAGGGCGCCGTGCCCGCGCCGAGCAGGGCGGTGATCGTCGGGTCCTGCGTCAGGTCCAGCGCCGGGACGGTGATGGAGTCGTTGGTGGTGGTGTTGGCGCCAATCTGGAAAGTCTGGCCCGTGCCCGCCGCCACGCCCGCCGTGTCCGCGAGGATGGGCTTGCTGTTGAAGGTGGTCGCGTTGACGATGCGCCAGATTTCCGAGCCGAGTTGCTCGAACTCCTTGTTCAGCGAGTCCTTGTCGGAGCTGCTGTTCGTGGAGTTGCGGGCCTGCACGGTCAGCTCACGCATGCGCTGCAGGTTGTCGCCGAGCTTGCCCAGCGCGCCTTCAGCGGTCTGCGCCAGCGAGATGCCGTCGTTCGCATTGCGGATCGCGACGTTCATGCCGCGGACCTGCGTGTTCATGCGCTCGGCGATGGCCAGGCCCGCCGCGTCGTCCTTGGCGGAATTCACCCGCAAGCCGGACGACAGGCGCTGCATCGACACCGCAAGGGAGCCTTGCGAGGCGTTCAGATTGCGCTGAGCGTTCAGCGAGTTGATGTTGGTGTTGATGGTTTGTGGCATCGCGCACTCCTGGGGTCTTTCGCCAAACCGGCTTCCAAACGTGCCAGTTCGATGAACGAATTCTGAGAGTGCGCCGGTTTGCCAAAAGCCCGATCAAGGGCCAAAACCACGGCTAATCAAAAACTCCGCGCCGCCGCCCGGTTGGGCGCGGCGCGGAGGTCTGCGCGCTTTAGCTACGCAGCAGGGCCAGCACCTGCTGGGGCAACTGGTTGGCCTGCGCCACCATGGTGTTGCCGGCCTGTTGCAGGATCTGCGCGCGGCTCAGGTTGGCGGTTTCCTGGGCGAAGTCGGCGTCCATGATGCGGCTTCGAGAGGCGCTCTGGTTCTCCACCGCGACCTGCAGGTTGGAGATGACCGCGTCGAAGCGGTTCTGCGAGGCGCCGAGCGTTGCGCGCTCGCCGTTGACCTTGTCCAGCGCGGTGTCGATGTTGGTGATGACCGTGTCGATCGCGGTGCCGGTGGCCGTGTTGTCGATGACGGCGCGGCCCGCGCCGGTGTTGTCGGTACCGGCCACCACGGTGACGGCGGCGTCGGTCGTCATGTCGCTGGTGACGATGTCGATGCGGTCATTGGCGGTCGTGTTGGCGCCCACCTGGAAGGTCTGCGTGCCTGCGTCCGACGTCGCCAGCACGGCCTTGCCGTTGAAGGTGGTGCCGGCCAGCACGCGCTGGATTTCCTTGGCCAGCTCGCCGAACTCCTTGTCCAGCGAGTCCTTGTCGGCGCTGGTGTTGGTGGCGTTGCGGGCCTGGACGGCCAGTTCACGCATGCGCTGCAGCGAATCGCCCACCTTGGACAGGGCGCCTTCAGCGGTTTGCGCCAGCGAGATGCCGTCGTTGGCATTGCGGATGGCGACTTGCGAGCCGCGCACCTGGGCGTTCATGCGCTCGGCGATGGACAGGCCGGCAGCGTCGTCCTTGGCGGAGTTGACGCGCAGACCCGAAGACAGGCGCTGCATGGAGACCTGCAGCGACGATTGAGACATCGCCGTGTTGCGCTGTGCGTTCAGCGAGGCGAGGTTGGTATTGATGACTTGAGGCATGACTCAATCCTTTCGTGACAAATAAGTCCGGTGCGAAGCCGGTCAATGGCGGTTGCAAACTGGCCGTCCCCATGGGGGGATGGCCGCGTCCGCGTCCTGCCCGCATGCACCATTGCATGCAGGGCCGGCTGACCGGACCACGTAGTCCTCGAATGAATCGCGAACCCGTTGGACTGGTTATCGTCGACTGATGGATTGACTTGAATCCTTTTGCACATTGCCCCTGAAAGCGCCACCCGCGGCGGCGGATGGCGATCAAGGTGCTTGTGCTGGAGGGGTGAGGATTTCTGTCTTCGTGGCGGACAGTTCACTCAGGGCCAGCGGTGCTGGCCCGGCGTCATCGAAGCAAGGACAGGACCTGCGACGGCAGCTGGTTCGCCTGGGCGATCATCGCGTTGCCCGCCTGCTGGAGAATGTTCGCTCGTGACAGGTTGGCGGTTTCCGCGGCGAAGTCGGCATCGGTGATGCGGCTCCGGGCGGCGCTCTGGTTTTCCACCGAGATCTGCAGGTTGGAGATGACCTGGTCCATGCGGTTCTGGGCGGCACCCAGGTTGGCGCGCTCGGAGCTGACCTTGTTGACCGCGGTGTCGATGTTGGAAATCACCGTGTCGATGGCTGCGCCGGTGGCCGTGTTGTCGATCACGGCTCGGCCTGCGCCGGTGTTGTCCGTACCGGCCACGGCCGTGATTTCCGTCGCGGTCGTCATGTCGGTCGTGACGACGTCGATGCGGTCGTTGCTGGTGGTGTTGGCGCCGACCTGGAAGGTCTGCGTGCCCGCAGCGGTGGTGGCCAGGATGGCGCGGCCGTTGAAGGTCGTACCGCCCAGCACGCGCTGGATTTCCTTGGACAGTTCGCCGAATTCCTTGTCCAGCGAGTCCTTGTCGGCGCTGGTGTTGGTGGCGTTGCGGGCCTGGACCGCCAGCTCGCGCATGCGCTGCAGCGAGTCGTTCACCTTGGACAGCGCGCCTTCAGCCGTCTGCGACAGCGAGATGCCGTCATTGGCGTTGCGGATGGCGACGTTGGAGCCGCGCACCTGGGCGTTCAGGCGCTCGGAGATGGCGAGACCGGCGGCGTCGTCCTTGGCGGAGTTGACGCGCAGACCGGACGACAGACGCTGCAGCGACGTGGCCAGTTGGGACTGGGTCGCCGAGGTGTTGCGCTGCGCGTTCAGCGACAGCAGGTTGGTATTGATAACAGAGGCCATGATGCGCTTCCTTTCAGCTTGAGATACCCGGCAAGGCGCCGGACGAGGACCCGGGTGCCCGGGGGACGACACCCGTGCTGCCGTTTCAAGCGTGCAATAGCTGCACGCCTTCGCGGCGACGCCCGACGCCAGTCAACCGTTGAAGCCCGTGGCACCGCTTTTCAGCGATGTCACACCACCTCGGCCTTCCAGCCGGACCACGAACCTGTTTCCAGGTGCGTTGGAATGGCTATCGGACAGCGCAAGAAGATTCTTGAGCTGCTTTTGTCAAGGGTGTGATCTTTTGAACAGAGCCGTCGCCAGGTCCTTGTTCGTTGGATCGGTTCAGTCAGCCGGGAAGCGCATCGGAAGGGGCTGCTGAAAGGTCCACGCAAGGCGAGGGCTCTGTCGGGCTTGGACGGTCGACGTTTGTGGCGGGGTCCTTCGGTGAAAGCTGAATAAATAGGAAGCGCGAGACCGCCGAGGTGGCGGGGAGGTCTCCTTTGGGTTTTCGGCCGGCGGCGGCGCCAGCATCCAGCGAGAAAAGGTGGGCACAACCGCCTTTTCCTGCAATTGGCCGTAACAAGCCTTCCTACAGTTCAGCCCATCCCGGCCGATATCGCGTGCCGGACTGGAGCCCCGCGATGCGTGCCGTGTCCACGACTGCCCGAACCAAGAAAGCCCACCGTCCCGTTGCGGTGCCGGCCAACGACCCCGCGATGCTGCTGGCCCGCGCCCGCAACACCGCCTTCGCGGAAGCCTCCAAGGGCAACCTCGGTGGCGGCCTGGGTGTGCTGTATGACGCACTGCAGGACGAGCCCATGAGCCACGACCTGCTGTCCGACATGGCGGCCCTGCTTCTGGCGGCCGGCAAGCTGGAACACGCGGCGGCCTACGCCGAGAAGGCGCTGCGCATCCATACGCAGCACGGCCCCAGCCTCTACACGCTGGCTTTCTCGCTGTCGGGCCAGGGCCATGTCGATAGAGCCATCGGCGTGCTGACGGAGCTGCAAAGCGGCACCGGCCGCGACAGCCTGCAGGCCGAAGCGCCCGAACTGGTGCCCGTCGCGATGATCGAGCTGGAGCGCCTGCGCCGCAGCCGCTGACGCATCCGCCACTGTTTCCTCACGGGGCCCCGCCAGCGCAAGCTGCCGGGGCCTCGGTGTTTCAGTGACCCATTCCACACCCGCGACGGGTATTTCGGGCCGAGCGCTGGGCCGCTCCCGAGCCGGCCCCCGTGGCGATGTGCTTGCGGCTCAATGCCGCAAGCATCGCCGTCCCCTAGGGGGACCGGCCAGACGCACCGCGTTCAGCGGGTGCGGCTGGACGAGGGGCCGACACGCCTGTAGGAATTTGGATGACAAGGCCTTCCTGCGAAGGTGACGCCGCGCACCGACGCAGCCTGATATCGGGAAAGAAGAGGGGTCAACACAATCCGTTTCACTGATCCGCAACACCCCTCTACCTCTGAAACGGAAGCCCGCCATGAACGCCGACCAAATGCTCGCCGAGATCCGTGAAGCCAACCTCTCCTACCTGATGCTGGCCCAGAGCCTGATCCGCGCCGACCGCGAGCAGGCCCTGTACCGCCTGGGCGTCAGCGAGGACACGGCCACGCTGATCTCCACGCTGAGCCCGGCGCAGATCATGAAGATCGCCTCCGGCAACACGCTGCTGTGCGCCTTCCGCATGAGCGACGACCTGGTGTGGGGCCTGCTGACCAACCACAACAAGGCCGGCGCCAACGATGCCGTCTCGCGACTCCACGCTTCGATCCTCATGGCCGGCCGCCACGAGCACGCCTGATCCGAAGCCTGTTACAGCCCGCCGTCGTCAACGAATCCAGATAGAGAGCCCACCATGCGCGTCAAGAGCATCCTCACCGAAGCCAAGCAGATCGATCGTGCCGTCCAGTTGATCAACCTGGGCGCCCGGCTGCAGGTGCTGGAGTCGGAGACCGACCTGTCCTACGAGCGCCTGCTGCGCCTCTATAAAGAGGTGTCGGGCAAGTCGCCGTCCAAGGGCCAGCTGCCGTTCTCGACCGACTGGTTCATGACCTGGCAGCCCAACATCCACGCCAGCCTGTTCCTGAACATCCACGAGTACCTGAACAAGGCCGCGGAGATGGACGAGATCGACACCGTCATCAAGGCCTACCAGCTCTACCAGGAGCAGACGACCGCCCAGGGCCTGGAAGCCATGCTGTCGGTGACGCGCGCCTGGCGCCTGGTGAAGTTCGTCGACAACGGCATGCTGACGCTGACCAAGTGCTCCAAGTGCAATGGGCAATTCGTCACCCACCCGCACGAGATCGCCCGCCACTTCGTCTGCGGCCTGTGCAACCCCCCGGCACGTGCCGGCAAGGGCCGCGCACAAGGCTCCATCCAGATGCACTAAACAAGCTTCCGGCACTCCCGGGAGCGTGGCGTGAAGAAATCCACCAGGGCCGTGCCAGCGGCCAGGCCCACCGGCGCTAGCGCCCTGCTGCAGCGCGCCACGGCGCTGCAGGCGGCTGGCCAGGCCAACGAGGCGGCGCAGCTGCTGGCCCAGGCTGTGAACGAATTCCCGGCCGAGCCCGAGCCCTGGCTGCGCCTGGGCAACCTGCTGGCCGGGGCAGGCAACTGGGCAACAGCCGAGCGCTGCTATGCCAGCCGCTGCCGCCTGAACCCGCCCGCCGCCCAGCCGTTCTACAACTGGGGCGTGGCGCTGACCGAACTGGGCCGCGTGCCCGAGGCCGTCGCGGCCTATGAGCGCGCCATTGCGCTCAACCCCACCTATGCCGCGGCGCTTCATGCGCTGGCCCTGGCCCACCTGGGCCTGGAAGCCTATGACGCCGCGCTGACGGCGCTGGAAGCCGCCATTGCGCTCAAGCCCGCCGAGCCCGCCTATCGCATCGAGCGCGCCCGCGTGCGCGTGAAGATGGGCCAATGGGCCGGCGCGCTGACTGATCTCGAGAAGGTTCCCGGCGCCGCCGAGGCGCTGAACCTCAAGGGCATCGCCCTCAAGAACCTGCATCGCCCCGCCGACGCGCTGGCGGCCTACGACCAGGCCGTGAGCCTGAAGCCCGACTTTGTCGAGGCGATCAACAACCGCGGGAACCTGCGGCTGCTGCAGCGCCAGCTCTCGCCAGCGCTGCAGGACTTCGAGCGCGCCTACGCCCTCAAGCCCGACGCCGACTGGCTGGCCGGCCTGCGCCTATACGCGGCCATGCATCTCTACGACTGGACCGGCTTTGACGCGCGCCTGGCCGGCCTGCTCACGGCCGTCGCCCAAGGGCGACGGGCCATACAGCCGCTGTCGCTGCAATGCCTGGTGGATGACCCGTTGGCGCAGCAGCAGGCGGCGCGCATCTGGGCCCAGTACAGCTTCCCAGCCAGGGCAGCGCCGCGCGTGGCTGCCCAGCCGGGCAGCAAGATCCGCGTGGCCTACATCTCACGCGATTTCAGATCCCATCCGGTGTCCTTCCTGATGGCCGAGGTGTTCGAACTGCACGACCGCGAGCGCTTCGAGGTCATAGCGCTGAACTATGGGCCGGTGAGCGAAGACGCCATGCAGCAGCGGCTGCGCAAGGCCTTCGACCGCTTCCTGGACGTGGAATCCATGTCCGACGCGCAAGTCGCCGAATTGGCCCGCAGCCTGGGCGTGGACATCGCCGTGGACCTGACCGGCCTGACCGACGGCGCCCGTGGCGGCATCTTTGCCTGGCGCGCGGCGCCGGTGCAGATGCTCTACCTGGGCTACCTGGGCACGTCCGGCTCGCCGGTCTACGACTACCTGCTGGCCGACGCGACGCTCATCCCCGCCGAAACCCGGGCGGCCTATGACGAGAAGATCGCCTGCCTGCCGTCCTACCAGGCCAACGACCGGCGCCGGCCGCTGCCCGTAGCTGCGTCGTGCGAGGCGCTGGGTTTGCCACAGGACGGCTTTGTCTACTGCTGCTTCAACAACCCCTGCAAGATCAACCCGGCCCAGTTCGCGGCCTGGGCGGAGATCCTGCACGCGGTGCCGAATGCCGTGCTGTGGGTGCTGGATGAGGACGAGCAGGCCAGCGTGAACCTGCGCGGGCACGCCCAGGCGGCGGGCTTGGACCCGCAGCGCATCGTGTTCGCAAAACGCACCAGCCGCGAGGGCTACCTGGCCAGCCTGGCGGCTGCCGACCTGTTCCTGGACACGCTGCCCTACAACGCCGGCACCACTGCCAGCGACGCGCTGTGGATGGGGCTGCCCGTGCTGACCCAGGCCGGCCAGGCCTTTGCCGCGCGCATGGCCGCCAGCCTGCTGCGGGCCGCGGGCCTGCCGGAGCTGGTCACGACGAACAGGGCGGACTATGTGCAGGCCGCCATCCGGCTCGCGCAACAGCCCGAGGAACTCGCGGCAATCAAGGCCAGGCTGCTGGCGGCACGCACGGACTCAGAACTGTTCGATGCACCGCGCTTCACGCGCAACCTGGAGCGTGCCTACGTGCAAGCGCACGAGCAACGGCTTGCCGGGCTGGCGCCTGCCGACCTCGTGGTCTCAGGCGGGTAGTGCCGCGGGCGGCTGCCCGGCCAGCGCGCGTTCCCACATGCGCTGGTACAGCGACTCCAACTCGCGCGCAAAGCGCGGCGTGTCGTAGAGGGCGGCGGGTCGGCCGGCGATTGCATCGCGCAGCGTCTGGCGTGCCACCGCATCGCCGCCCAGCTCACAGATTCTGTCCACATAGCCCGCCACGTCGTCAGTGATGCAGCTTTCAAGCCCGGCGGCCGTCAGGATGCTGGCGGCCACGCGCCCGGCGAAGGTGTCGGTTGCCAGCGTGACGACGGGCACACCGGCGGCCAGTGCGTCGCTGGTGGTGGTGTGGCCGTTGCAGGGCCAGCTGTCCAGTGCCAGGTCGGCGGCGGCGAGGCGAGCGAAATGCTCGTCCATGGATACCGGCGGAGCGAAGACCAGCCGTTCGGGGCCGATGCCAGCCTGCCGGGCGGCCTCGCGCAACCGGGCGTCGGCCTGCTCGCCGCCGCTGAGCTGCCAGAGCTGGGCCTGCGGCAGGCGGCGCAGCACGTCCATCCAGGCCGCCCAAAGCGCCGGCGTGATCTTGTAGACGGCGTTGGCGCCCAGCAGCACCAGGGCGTTCTCTTGCAGCCCGAGTTCCGCTCGTGACGGTGCCGGGCCGGGAACGCGCTTTCTGTCCTGCGGCTGATAGCAGTGCGGCATCTGGGCGATGCATTCGCTGTAGTCGGCGGCGTCGGCCAGCGGCGTGACGATGGGGTCGCCGATGACGTAGTCGATCCAGTCTGCGCCGCTGGTGCCGGGAAAGCCCAGCCAGCTCACCTGCACCGGCGCGGGCCGAAAGGCGAGGGCGGCCATGCGGCTGCCGGCGGTGTGGCCTTTCAGGTCCACCAGGATGTCCACGCCGTCGTCGCGGATGCGCTGGGCCAGCGCGGCGAGGCTCAAAGCGCTGACGTCGGCGAAGTGTTCGGCGGCCGCGCGCACGCGCTGCTCCAGGGCCGAGCCGTCGCTGGGGCCGTGCGAGTACAGGTGGATCTCGAAATGCCCGCGATCGTGGCACTCCAGCAGGTCCACCATCAATGCGGCGGTCGCGTGGGCGTGGAAGTCGGCGGAAAGGTAGCCCACGCGCAAGCGCTTGCCCGGCCGAGCGTGGCAGCGCGTGAGCGGGCGGATGCCGCGAGTGACATGGCGGCTGGCCAGCGCGGCGGACTTTTTCAACTCGGCGCGCGTGTGCGGCAGGCCCACGAACGCGAAAGGCATGCCGAACTCGTCGTCTGCCGTGTCGGGCTTGGCGGCCAGGGCGGCGCGCAGGCCGGCCAGGTCGCTGTCGAACTGCGACCAGTCGGCCGCCTTCTGCGTGGCATGGATCAGATAGCCCTGGGCCATGACGCTGCCGGGGTCCAGGATGGCCGGCGTGCGAAACGCCTCGGCCGCCTGGCTGTGCAGGCCCAGGGCCTGCAGCGCGAAGCCGAGCTGCAGATAGGTGTCGGTGTCGGTGGGCGCCAGCGCCAGGGCTTGCAATAGCAGGTCCACGGCTTCGGCCGCGCGGCCGGCCAGGCGCAGCGCCTCGGCTTCGCTCCTCAGCGTGGCAGGCGTCACCGTCACTCGGCGGGCACGCGGCTGGCCACCACGAGCAGCGAAATGCCGTTGAAGAAGAACATGCCGTCGACCTGCCAGGGCGTGTACTTGCGGATCACGTTGGACAGCGTGAACGGCGTGTACCAGCAGTTGTGGTCGGGGTGGACCACCTCGACGAAGGTCTGCGCGCCGCTGTTGTAGTCGAAGTGGCGGCGGAAGCACGAGTAGGCATCCGGCACGGTGATGATGTACTGGGCCGCACCCAGCGAGTCCAACTGGCGCAGGAAGCCCTGCACGTCGGGCACATGCTCCATGACCTCGGGCACCAGCACCACGTCGTACTCGCCCTTCACGTCGGCCCAGTCGCTGTAGAGCTGGCCCTTGAGGTGCGGGCGCATCAGCTCGAAGGCCTCGCCATGGATGTCAAAGCCATCCAGCGTGCAGTGGGCGTCCAGTTGCAGGTGCAGCGAGCGCTTCAGGTCGGTGATGGGCCAGTCCACGCAGCCCACGTGCAGCACGCGCTTGTCGGCGCACAGCGCCACCAGGGCGTCCAGCCGCGGCACGCCCACGAGCGCCTCGCTGACGGGCACCTTCTGCACGAAGTAGCGCTGGTGGGCGTACTCCAGCGGGGAGACGGGCAGGTCGGCCATATCTTTGCGTTCAGCAGCGAGTGCGGGCTTCATGCGGCCACCTTCTTCTTGTGCAGTTCGTCGTATTTGCCGAGGGTGCTGCCCCATTCCTGCGCGGCGAAGACCGAGCCGCCGCCGGTGTATTCATGGCCGGTGAAGTGGCGCGGGATGAAGAAGTGGCTGGGCCAGATCGTCAGGCCCGCATAGCGCTGCATGCGCACCGATTCGGTCAGGTACAGCGGGCCCACGCTCTGCCAGGCCATGCGGTCCACGACGCTGGGCTCCTTCTGCAGGTCCAGGATCATCTGGCCGAAGAAGGTGTTCTCGGGCTTGGAGGCCACGTAGCCTGCGGCGATCAGGCCCGGGCGGATCAGCTCGTTCTCCCAGCAGGCGCAGGCCTCGCCTTCGAACAGCCAGGGCTCCAGCGGGCGCAGGCAGATGCTGTCGGCGTCCACGACGAAGCCACCCTCGTGATAGAGGATTTCCCAGCGCATCAGGTCGGCCACGCCGTTGAGCTCGCGGCCGGCCATTTCGCGCATGTGCTTGGCATTGACCCAGCCGTAGCTGGCCAGGTCATCATTGCCCCAGACGCGCACGGTCCAGTCGGGGTTGTGGCGGCGCCAGGTATCTATGCAGTTGTCGGGGCGCTTGGATTCGTCGCCGACCCAGATCACGTGCAAGTTGCGGGGGATCATGGGGAGCCTCGCGGACGTTGGAGAGACTGCCACTCTAGGCCGGTAGGCCGGAGGGTGAAACGCTATGGAATGGGGGAAATCCGGCCCTGAAATGCCCCATTGCCCCCTCGCGCGTGAACACAATGCAAGCATGACCGCTGCCGCCCTGTCGCGCCGCCTGGCTCTTGTCGTGATCGCCCGCGACGAGGGCGGCCGCATTGGCCGGCTGCTGGACAGTGCCCGCCCCTGGGTGGACGAGATGCTGGTGCTGGACACCGGCTCCCGGGACGACACCGTGCACGTCGCCCGGGCACACGGCGCGCGCGTCGAATTCTTTACCTGGTGTGACGATTTCTCGGCCGCTCGCAACCGCGCGCTGGAACTGGCCCGGGCCGACTGGCACCTGGTGCTGGACGCCGACGAATGGCTGATCGAAGGCGGGGAGGCGCTGCAGGCGCTGCGTGACACGCCGCCCGGCTTCGTCGGCGCCATCAAGCTGCGAGACCGCTTCGACATGGCCCCGGGCCAGCAGGGCGAGGCCATCGCCTGGCTGAGCCGCGTGCTGCCGGGGGACATTCGCTATGCCGGCCGCGTGCACGAGCAGCCACAGCACGCGCTGCCCGTGCGCCGGCTGCCGCTGGTGGTGGGCCATGACGGCTATGTCAGCGAGCGGCTGGCGGACAAGCGCGGACGCAACCGCCGGCTGCTGGAGCAGGCGCTTGCCGAGGCGCCAGGGGATGCCTACCTCTGGTATCAGCTCGGCAAGGACTGCGCCGTCTACGACGAGCACGAGCCGGCCGAGGTCGCCTTTGCGCGCGCCTGCGAGCTGCCGGCCGCTTCTGAAGCGCCCTGGTGGCTGGACCTGGTGTCGCGCCGCCTCTTTGCGCTGAAAAGCCTGGGCCGGCATGCCGAAGCAGTGGACTTTGCGCAGACGCAGATGGAGGCCGGTGCCGAGTCGCCGGACTTCTTCTTCACGCTGGGCGACCTGCTGCTGGACCTGGCCGTCGGCCAGCCGGAGCAGGCGGGCGAGCTGCTGCCCATGATCGAGGACGCCTGGCGGCGCTGCCTGGTGCTGGGCGAGCGGCCCGAGCAGGTGGGTGCCGTGGCCGGCCGGGGCAGCCACCTTGCGGCGCACAACCTGGCGGTGGTGCTGGAGGGCACGGACCGCGCGGCCGAAGCGACCGAGCTGCGCGCCGCTCATCCGTGGCCGTGAAGCGGCTGCTCACCGGCTGGCCGCTGTCGGCGCTGTGGGTATGGCTGGCCGCCTGGCTGGGCCATGTCGCATTGCGAGGCTTGGGGCAGGAGGTGGCGCTGGCTGGTGGTTTGCTCGTCGGCGTGGTACTGGCTTTCTTCTACCGGGAGCGCTGGCGCCGGCTGATCGCTGCGCTGGGCTTCCCGGTCTCTGCATTGATCCTGGGCTGGCGGCCCGACGGCGCCAACTGGGGTTGGCTGCTGGCCTTGGCGCTGCTTTGGTGGCTGTATCCCAAGCGAAGCTGGGGCGACGCCCCCATCTTCCCGACGCCGCGCGGCGCATTGGCGCCACTGCCAGGCCTGGCGCCGCTGCCGCCCGGCGCCCGCGTGCTGGACGCCGGCTGCGGCGCGGGCGATGGCCTGCGCGAGCTGCTGCGCGCCTACCCCGGCGCCCAGGTGGAGGGCGTGGAATGGAGCCGGCCGCTGGCGCTGCTGGCCCGCTGGCGGGCGCGCGCTGCCCGGGTCAGGCAGGGTGACATGTGGGCCGACGACTGGGCGGCGTTCGCGCTGGTCTATGTGTTCCAGCGGCCGGAGTCCATGCTGCGCGTCTGGGAGAAGGCGCGCGCGGAGCTGGGCGAGCAAGCCTGGCTGGCCAGCCTGGACTTCGCCGTGCCCGGCGTGGAGCCCGTGGCAAGCTGGCAACTGGCGAGTGGACAGAACGTGTGGCTTTACCGCCCGGGGCGGAAAGCCGCGCCAAAGTCAGCCAATTGATGCTTTCCAGCCGGTTTCGCCACGGCATACTTGGCTAAAGCCCCCCCGGCACCGGGCCGATATGGCCTGAACACCCCCAACTCGACCACGCATGTTCGTCATCATCGGTTGGGCCATCTCCATGGCCTGCATCTTCGGCGTGTTCATCGCTCACGGCGGGAACATTGGCGTGATCCTGCACGCCCTGCCTTTCGAGATGATCACCATCTTCGGCGCGGCCATTGGCGCCTTCCTGGCCAACAACCAGATGAAGGTGGTCAAGGCGACCGCGGCTGGCCTGGGCCTGTGCTTCAAGGGCAGCAAGTACAGCAAGGCCCGCTACATGGAGCTGCTGGCGCTGATGTACGACATCCTGCAAAAGGCCCGCAAGGAAGGCCTGATGTCCATCGAAAAGGACGTCGAGGACCCGCACACCAGCCCGCTGTTCCAGAAATACGCGACGGTGGGCAACGACCACCACGTCACCGAATTCATCACGGACTACCTGCGCATGATGGTGTCGGGCAACCTGAACGCGCACGAGATCGAGTCGCTGATGGACAGCGAGATCGAGACCCACCACCAGGAAGAGCATGCCGCCGTGGCGGCGCTGCAACGCCTGGCGGGCGGCCTGCCGGCCTTCGGCATCGTGGCCGCCGTGCTGGGCGTGGTGAACACCATGGGCTCGGTCGGCCAGCCACCGGCGGTTCTCGGCGGCATGATCGGCTCGGCGCTGGTCGGTACCTTCCTGGGCATCCTGCTGGCCTACGGCTTCGCGGAGCCGCTGGCCGGCCTGCTGGAGCAGAAGGTCGAGGACGCCGGCAAGGAATTCCAGTGCATCAAGACGACGCTCCTGGCCAGCATGCAGGGCTATGCGCCCCAGGTGGCCATCGAGTTCGGCCGCAAGGTGCTGTTCTCGGGTGACCGTCCGTCGTTCGTCGAGCTCGAAGGCCACGTGAAGAAGAAGTGATGAAAGCCTGACATGGCAGGAGATGCCAAGAAGCTCCAGCCCATCATCATCAAGAAGGTGAAGAAGGGCGGCCACGCGGCGCATGGCGGCGCGTGGAAGATCGCCTATGCCGACTTCGTGACGGCCATGATGGCCTTCTTCCTGCTCATGTGGCTGCTGGGCTCCACCACCGAGGGCGACAAGAAGGGCATTGCCGACTTCTTCCAGTCGCCGCTGAAGGTGTCCATGCTGGGCGGTTCGGGCTCGGGCGACTCCTCAAGCGTCGTCAGGGGCGGTGGCAAGGACCTCACGCGCGAGACCGGCCAGGTCAAGGAAGGCGACAGCGCCGCCAAGAAGGCCAGCTACACCCTGCGGGCGCTCAAGGAAGAGCAACGCAAGGCCGAGCGGGCGAGGCTGGAGCAGCTCAAGACCAAGGTCGAGGACGTGCTGGCCGAGAACCCCAAGCTGGCGGCCCTGGGCGGCCAGATCCGGCTGGACATGACCAAGGAAGGCTTGCGCATCCAGATCGTGGACGAGGGCAACCGCCCCATGTTCGACAGCGGCAGCGCCATCGTGAAGCCCTATATGCGGGAGCTGCTGCGCGAGCTGGGCAGCGTGCTGACCGAGGTGCCCAACCGCCTGACGGTGGAGGGCCACACCGACGCCCAGGCCTTCCCGGGCGGCGACAAGGGCTACAGCAACTGGGAGCTGTCGGCCGACCGCGCAAATGCGTCGCGGCGCGAACTGGTGGCCGGCGGCCTGTCGGAGGCCCGCATGCTGCGCGTGCAGGGGCTGGCCGCCAGCAAGCTGCTGGACGCCAAGGACCCCAACAGCCCCTTGAACCGGCGCATCAGCATCATCGTCATGAACCGTGATGCCGAGGACGCCGTGCTGAAGAACATGCCGGCGGACGAGGCCGACGATGCGGCGGCGCAACCCGCACCGGCCGCGAGCGTCCCGGCATCGCGGTAACGAACTCACACAAGTGCCGGGGATCGGCAAAATGCCGCAAACTCAAATTCCACCGGCTTCGCGCTAGAACTAGACTGCTCACTTACCCGTCTGTTGCAGAGAGAGGATCGCCATGAGCGCTGACATGAAATTCCTGGTTGTTGACGACTTCTCCACCATGCGCCGCATCGTGCGCGGCCTGCTCAAGGAAATCGGCTACAACAACTGTGAAGAGGCCGAAGACGGCGTCGAAGCGCTGAACATGCTCAAGGGCGCCAAGTTCGATTTCGTCGTCAGCGACATCAACATGCCCAACATGACGGGCTTCGAGTTGCTGAAGGCCATCAAGGAAGACCCCAACCTCAAGCACCTGCCGGTACTGATGGTCACCGCCGAGGCGCGCAAGGAAGACATCGTGCTGGCCGCCCAGTCGGGCGCGGCCGGCTACATCGTCAAGCCTTTCACCAAGGCGACGCTGGAAGAGAAGGTCCAGAAGATCATGCAGAAGCTGGCCGCCGCGGCCTGACAACAAACAACTAGGGGACTGCCATGTCGATGGACCAACTGGAGCAATTGGGCAAGGCCCAGGAGCCGCTGCTCGTCTCGCCGGAGGTCTTCCAGCAGCTCGGCACGATCACCCGTACCCTGCACGACACCATGCAGCGCCTGGGCGTCATGCCCAAGCTGCAGGTGGCCACCGACGGCCTCCCCGACGCGCGCAGCCGCCTGAGCTACATCGCCGAAAAGACGGCCGCCGCTGCCGAGAAGGTGCTGAACTCCGTGGACCAGGCCAAGGCCGAGCATGCCGGCATCAGCAAGGCCACCACCGAGCTCGCCGCAGCCATCGTGGCCGATCCGGTGCGTGCGGTCGCCAGCGGCGCGGTCATGAACTTCGTCAAGGACGTCGAGAACCGCACCGCGAGCATCGACAACCACCTGACCGACATCATGCTGGCCCAGGACTTCCACGACCTGACCGGCCAGGTCGTCGCCAAGGTCGTCAAGCTCGCCAACGACCTGGAAGACAGCCTCGTCAAGCTGCTGGTGCAGGTGGTGCCGCCCGAGCAGCGCGAGAAGGTCGACCCGACCATCCTGCAGGGCCCGGTCGTCAACGCCGAGGGTCGTACCGACGTGGTCACGAACCAGGGCGAGGTCGACGACCTGCTGGCCAGCCTGGGTTTCTGAGTTCGTCTCTCCTGCGAAAAGGCCGGCCACTGCGCCGGTCTTTTTCATTTCGGGCCGAGCGCTGGGCCGCTCCCGAGCCGGCCCGCCGTGGCGATGTGCTTGCCGGTCAATCCGGCAAGCATCGCCGTCCCCTCGGGGGACCGGCCAAGGTATTTCCTTGGACGAGGGGCTTCAGTCCATGTCGGGCACCAGCTCGCGGATGGCCTGGTTGAGCTTGTCCAGGGTCTGCGGTGTCACCTGCTGCGAGCAGGCCAGGTAGCGCAGCTGGCCGCGCGGCATGTCGGCGAACTCGATACGCACCAGCGGCAGCGGCGTGAACTCCGGGTCCCTGCGCAGCCAGGCCAGGTCTTCCTCGTCGATGAGCATGTAGTCCACACGGCGGGCGCCCACCATGCGGGCGAGCTGCAGCGGCGTGAGCTGGGCGCGCAAGGGCGACTTGGCGGCGCTGGCGAGCATCTGGTCGAGCTGCTGGCCATAGGACACGCCGTCCAGCAGGCCCGGCTGCAGCGACGGGTCGGCGAAGAGCTGGGCGATGCGCGGCAGCGCGCGGATCTGGGCCGCCGCTGCCGCATTGGCCAGCACCACGTGCGGCTTGTCGCGGTGTATGGGCAGCGAAAAGCGCGCGAAGGCCTCGCGCTCCGGGATCTTGTACAGGCCGGGCGAGCACATGGCCGCTGAATTGGCCTGCAGGTTCAGCAGCGTGCGGCGTATGGGCACCTCGGCATAGCGGCCCTCGATGCCGGCGCGCTTGAGCAGCTTGATGGTGCGCTCCATCAGGAAGCCGGCCGGCTTGCCCCCCTCGGTGAAGGTGTAGGGCGGCTTGTCGCGGTATTCGATGGCCAACGGCGCCTGGGGCTGCGCCGATGCCGTGCCGGCCAGCAGCGCTGTCGTCAGGAAGAGCAGACCGTGGAGTGGGCGGGACATGGGGGGCGTACAACGGCTTGAGGGCATTAGAGCGCCAGCCGGGGGGCTCCCGCCACCGCCAGGGCGGGAATCCTGCACAGATTGCGGCAGGCTTCACCGGCTGTTGCATCCGGGGTCCGGATAAGCCACCCATCCACCCCGCTTTTCTCGCTCAAGTTTTTGGGGGCGCCTCGAACAATTCGGTCCATCGCTGTAGAACCGCCATGGCCGACCAAGACGCACAAGACCGCAACCTGCCAGCATCGGCCAAGAAGATCGAAAGATCCCGGGCCGAGGGCCAGGTGCCGCGCTCGCGCGACCTGCCTCACTTCGCCATGATGGTGGCCGGCGGCGCCATGCTGACGATGGGCGGGCCGCAGATCATCGAGCGGTTGCGCCAGATGCTGATCACGGGCCTGCACTTCGACGCCCACCTGTTGGCGCAGAAGGGCTTCATGGGCGAGCGCCTCATCGACATGACGCTGGCCTTCGCCGCCGTCATGGGGCCCATCGCGGCCGTGCTGATGATCGCGGGCATTGCCAGCAACCTCGCCAGCGGCGGCTGGAACTGGACGATGAAGCCGCTGGCGCCCAAGTTCTCGCACCTCAATCCCATCCCCGGCCTGGGCCGCCTGTTCACCGGCCAGGGTTTCGGTACGGCGCTCAAGGCGGTGCTGCTGGCCCTGGTGCTGGGCATCGTGGGCGCCATGGTGCTGAAGGACCGCCTTGCGGCCTATGTGGGCATCATGTCCGTGCCGCTGCCCTCGGCCCTGGCCTACGCGGGCCAGCAGTTGATGGGGGGCCTGGCGCTGCTGGCCGTTGCGCTGGCCGTGTTCGCCGCCATCGACGTGCCGCTGCAGCGCCAGCTCTGGCTGCGCCGCCTGAAGATGAGCCGCGAAGAGGCCAAGCAGGAAATCAAGGAAGTCGAAGGCAATCTGGAGATCAAGGCCAAGGTGCGCGCCCGCATGCGCGAGATGGCCAAGCGCCGCATGCTGGCCGCCGTGCCGCAGGCCGACCTGGTGGTCATGAACCCGACCCACTACGCCGTCGCGCTGAAGTACGAGGAAGGCAAGATGGCCGCTCCCAAGGTCATCGCCAAGGGCGCCGACCTGCTGGCCATGAAGATCCGCGACCTGGCCAAGGAGAGCAAGGTCCCCGTGCTGCAGCAGCCAGTGCTGGCCCGGGCGCTGTACGCCCACGCCAAGGTGGACCACGAGATCCCCGCGGCCCTTTTCGGCGCCGTGGCCCAGGTGTTGGCCTATGTGTACCAGCTGCGCGCCGCGATGAAGTCGCGCAACCTGAACACGCCCGACATGCCCAAGCCGCACGTGCCGCCCGAGCTCGACCCGCACAACAAGCCGGGCTGGGCGCCCGAGCCTGATGAGGACTTTGCAGAATGAAAGCTGGCTTTGCCACATGGCGGCGGGCCGAGCGCCGGGCCGCCCCTAGCCGGCCCGCCATCCCCTTGGGGGATCGGCCGGCGTACTCGACGGGCGAGGGGCTGACATGTCTCCGTTGATCCAACGACTGCAAGGCCTGCTGGGCCCCCGCGCCGGCATCATCGCTGCGCTGGGCGCGCCCATCGCGGTGCTGCTGGTGCTGTCCATGATGGTGCTGCCGCTGCCGCCCTTCGCGCTGGACCTGCTGTTCACCTTCAACATCGCCATGGCCGTCATGGTCATGATGGTGGCGGCACACATGATCCGGCCGCTGGACTTCGCGGCCTTCCCGACCGTGCTGCTGCTCACCACGCTGATGCGCCTGTCGCTGAACGTGGCTTCCACCCGCGTGGTGCTGCTGGAGGGCCACACGGGCACCGGCGCCGCGGGCAAGGTCATCGAGGCCTTCGGCCACTTCCTGATCGGCGGCAACTTCGCGGTCGGCCTGATCGTGTTCGCCATCCTGGTGGTCATCAACTTCATCGTGGTGACCAAGGGTGCCGAGCGCATCGCCGAGGTTGGCGCGCGCTTCACGTTGGATGCCATGCCCGGCAAGCAGATGGCCGTGGACGCGGACCTGAACGCCGGCCTCATCAACGAGGCCGAAGCCAAGCGCCGCCGGGCCGAGTTGGGCGACGAGGCCGACTTCTTCGGCTCCATGGACGGTGCCAGCAAGTTCGTGCGCGGCGACGCGGTCGCCGGCATGCTGATCCTGGCCATCAACATCGTGGGCGGCTTCATCATCGGCATCGCCCAGCACGGCCTCTCGGCCAGCCAGGCGGCCAACAGCTACATCCTGCTGGCCGTGGGCGACGCGCTGGTGGCCCAGGTGCCGGCGCTGCTGATCTCGGTCGCCGCCGCCATGGTGGTGTCGCGCGTGGGCACGGACAAGGACATCGGCAGCCAGATCGGCCGCCAGGTATTCGGCTCGGCCAAGAGCCTGGCCATCACGGCCGGCGTCATTGGCGCGCTGGGCCTGATCCCGGGCATGCCGCATGTCGTGTTCCTGCTGATCGCCGGGGCCATGGGCTACCTGGCCTACTGGCTGCGCTCGCAAGAGCAGGCCAAGGAAGCCGCCAAGGCGGTCAAGCCCATCATGCCGCCCAGCGAAGGCGCCGGCGAGGCGAGCTGGGAAGACCTGGTGCCCGTGGACACGCTGGGCCTGGAGGTGGGCTACCGCCTCATCACGCTGGTGGACAAGACCCGCGAGGGCGATCTGCTCTCCCGCATCAAGGGCGTGCGCCGCAAGTTCGCGCAGGAGGTGGGCTTTTTGCCGCCGCCGGTGCACATCCGCGACAACCTGGAGCTGCGGCCCAGCCAGTACCGCATCTCGCTGCGCGGCGCGGTCGTGGGCGAGGCCGAAGCCTTCCCGGGCATGTGGCTGGCCATCAACCCCGGCCACGCGACGCAAAAGCTGCTGGGCACCCAGACGACCGACCCCGCCTTCGGCCTGCCGGCCGTATGGATCGAGGAACGCCAGAAGGAGATGGCCCAAATGAGCGGGTTTACGGTGGTTGATTGCTCGACCGTCGTGGCCACCCACCTTTCACACTTGATGCAAGTGCACGCGGCCAAGTTGTTGGGTCGCGTGGAGACGCAATCGCTGGTGGAACACCTCACCAAGCAGGCGCCCCAACTCATCGAAGACGTGATCCCCAAGATGGTCAGCATCGCCTCCCTGCAACGCGTGCTCCAGCTGCTGCTGGAGGAGGGCGTGCACATCCGCGACATGCGCTCCATCGTCGAATCCATCGCCGAGAACGCCGCCACCGTGACCGACCCGGTCGAGCTGGCCCGGCGCATCCGCACCCACATCGCGCCGGCCATCGTGCAGCAGATCTATGGCTCCACCAAGGAGCTGGACGTCATTGCGCTGGAGCCCGAGCTGGAGCGCCTGGTGACGCAAGCCCTCAATTCGCCGCACGGCGCCGCGCTGGACCCCGGGGTGGCCGACACGCTGGCCCGCAGCGCCGCCGAGACGGCCCAGAAGCAGGAAGACCGCGGCGTGCCCGCCGCGCTGCTGGTGCCCGACCTGATCCGCGCCCCCATGGCCCGCCTGCTCAAGCGCGCGGCGCCCCGACTCAAGGTCCTCGGCCACAGCGAGATCCCTGAAACCCACACCATCCGCATCGGCTCCATCATTGGAGGCACAGCATGAACGTCCGCAAATTCACCGCCCGCACCTCGCGCGAGGCACTCGCGCTCGTCAAGCAGGCGTTCGGCGCCGACGCCGTGGTGCTGTCCAACAAGACCGTGCCGGAAGGCGTGGAGGTGCTGGCCATGGCGCCCGAGGGCATGGGCCAGATCGAACAGATCGCCGCCACCGCGCCGCGCGCTGCCGCCGCCCGCCCGCTGGCGCCACCGCCCACCCAGCCTGCCCAGGCTTCGTCCCGCGGCAGTTTTGCCGAGCGCGCTCGCATGGAACCCAGCTTTGGCGCCCCCGAAGTGCAGGGCGACGTGGAGCAACTGGCGATGAGCACGCTGTCCTTCCAGGACTATGTGCGCGAGCGCGTGCTGCGCCGCCGCGAGGCCGAGCTGGCCGGCCAGCCCGACCCCGTTGCACGGCAGACGGCCCGCGTCGCTCCGCCGCCCACCCAGCCCGCTGCCCGCATCGCCCCGCCGCCTACGCAGCCGGCCGCCCGCTTTGCCCCGCCGCCCACGCAGCCCGCCGTGTCCCTTGACGCCGCCCGTGCCCAGCGCGAGCGCCGCGCCGCCGAAGCCATGGCCGCACTGGCGCCCAAGCGCGCCGTGCCGCCGCCCACCGCCCCGCAAGCCCGCCCCGCGCCGCCCGTGCTGCGCGACGAGATCCGCATCCCGTCGGCCGCGCGCGGCGTGCCCCAGTTGAGCGATATCGGCAACAGCGGCGGCATGGAACCCATGCCCCTGCCGGGCCAGCCCAGCGCCAGCCAGCGCAGCCAGATGGACATGGCCTCCGAGCTGCGCCAGATGCGCGGCCTCATCGAGGAGCGCTTCTCGTCGCTGGCCTTCATGGAAAAGCTGCAGCGCCAGCCCGTGCAGGCGCGCCTGACGCAAAAGCTGCTGGAGCTGGGCTTCTCGCCCGCGCTGGTGCGCAAGCTGGCCGAGAGCTGCCCATCCGACTTCAAGGCCGGCTCGCCGCATGACCCGACCGACGAGACCGCCTGGGCCGCCCACGTGCTGTCGCGCAACCTGCAGACCGACGAGGCCGCCCCGGCCATCGAGGACCGCGGCGGCGTGTTTGCGCTGATCGGCTCCACCGGCGTCGGCAAGACGACGACGACCGCCAAGCTGGCCGCCCACTTCGCCACCAAGTACGGCGCCAGCCAGCTGGGCCTGATCACGCTGGACGCCTACCGCATCGGCGCCCACGAGCAACTGCGCGCCTACGGCCGCATCCTGGGCGTGCCCGTGCACACCGCTCATGACCGCGCCTCGCTGGACGACCTGCTGGACCTGCTGTCCAACAAGAAGCTGGTGCTCATCGACACCGCCGGCATGGCCCAGCGCGACAGTCGCACGCAGGAGCTGCTGGAGATGCTGGCCCACCCCAGCATCAAGAAGCTGTTGGTCATCAACGCGGCCCAGCAGGGCGAGACCATCGAGGACGTCGTCGGCGCCTGGAAGGGCGCTGCCTGCGAAGGCGTGGTGCTCAGCAAGATCGACGAGGCCGTCAAGCTTGCCCCGGCGCTGGACACGCTGATCCGCCACAAGCTCAAGGTGCTGGGCGTGGCCAACGGCCAGCGCGTGCCGGAAGACTGGCACCGCCTGCCCGCCGTGGGCCTGGTGCAGCGCGCGCTCAAGGGCGCGGCGTCCGGCGCCTGGCGCATGGACAACACCGATGTGAACCTGATCTTCGCGGGCGCACCGCTGGCGGAAGGTCTGTCCCGGGCGGTGCACTAAAGAATGGCCTTCATGCCACAAGACCAAGCCCATGGCCTGCGCCGCCTGTTCGCGGCCTCCAAGACGCGTTTCGTGCCGGTTGTCAGCAACCCGCGCGTGATGGGTGCCGGTGCGCTGCTCGAAGGGCTGTGCACGGCCTTCTCCGAGCTGAACCTGCACACCCTCGTCGTCGACGCTGGCGAGCACTCACCTCAGCCGTCCGAGCTGGCGCAGGTGGACCTGTCCAACTGCATCGAACGGCTGTCGCCCAAGGTGTCGTATCTCGCCGCGCGCGGGCTGCCGCTGCGCCACATCAACGCCCATGGCTCGGCGGCCAGCTTCCTGGAGGCCGTGGCCGATGCCGCGCCCGAGGCCGACGTCATCCTGCTGCACGCACCGGCCGCCGAACTGGCCCGCGTCGTCGCGCTGCGCGAGGTGCGCCCGCTGCTGCTGGCCGACAGCGACCCTCACAGTGTGACGGAAGCCTACGCCGGAATGAAATGGCTCACACAACGGGCCGGGCTGATGGTCTACAGTCTGCTCATGGCCTGCCACCCTCAGTTGCGCGTGGCCACTCGCATCGCGCAACAGCTGCACTCCTGCGCCGACGGCTTCCTCGGCGCTGTGCTGCGTGACTGGGCCTGCCTGGACCCCAAGGCGTCCCAGCACGCACCGCTCACGCCCGAGCTTCGCCACCTGGCCCGCGAGCTGCTGCTTGCGGCCCCCCCGGGAGCGGCCATTGATGCCGCCTCCGACGCGACCCCGCTGCGCCCGGCGCGCACGGCGTCTAATCCATTTGTTGCAGCGCACTGATCTCCGCCGGAGCTGACCATGTACACGCCCAAAGGACGCCTAGACAACGGCACGCTGATCAAGCAGTACAGCCCGCTGGTCCGACGCCTGGCGCACCAGATGATCGCCAAGCTGCCGGCCAACGTGGAGGTGGACGACCTGATCCAGGTCGGCCTGATCGGCCTGACCGACGCCCTGTCGCGCTTCGACGCCGAGCAGGGCGTGCAGTTCGAGACCTTCGCGACGCAGCGCATCCGCGGCGCCATGCTGGACGAGCTGCGCGGCGGCGACTGGATGAGCCGCGGCACGCGCCGCCAGCAGCGCGAGATCGAGGTGGCGGTGCACAAGGTCGAGCAGCGCCTGGGCCGTGCGCCCAGCGAGACCGAGATTGCCGCCGAGATGGGCCTGCCGCTGGCCGAGTACCAGGACCTGCTGTCCAAGGTGCGCGGCACCCAGCTCGTGTACCTGGAGGACATGAGCGGCGACGAGGGCGACGACGACTACCTGGACCGCCACGTGGTCGACGAGTCCGGCAACCCCATGGCCCAGCTGCAGGACCACCGCATGCGCGAGGCGCTGGTGGCCGCGATCAAGAACCTGCCCGAACGCGAGCAGTTCGTGATGAGCATGTACTACGAGCACGACATGAATCTCAAGGAGATCGCGGCCGTGCTTAAAGTGACGGAATCTCGCGTGTGCCAGCTCCACAGTCAGTCCATCGCAAGGTTGAGGGTTAAGCTGCGGGACTGGTGAATCGGGGTCAGTCTTTGCTGAAGCCCCGGCCTAAAAGCAGGGGACAAACGCATGCTGAAGTGGCCCAAGGTCGGAGGCTCCTCGTCCTCCACCGTCTCTCGCGAAGAACCCCTTCGCCGTGACGACAGCGCAGCACTGAACGTCGTCAAGCGGCTGTCGCGCTCCATCTCCACCGTCGGCAAGGATGCCGCCGAGGTGCGCGGCGCGCTGGAAGACACGCAGCGCATCGTCCAGATGCAAGGCCAGGCCATGCAGGCGCTGGGGCAGCAGCTCCAGCAGATCGGCCAGGCCCAGGCTGCCATCGCCACCGCCACCGCCCAGAGTGCGTCCGCCGTGCAGCGTGCGCGCGGCGCTCTGGGCGTCGTGGGCGGCGAAGTGGTGGGCATGGCCACCACGCTGGCCCAGGTGTCCGACGCGGCGGCCGAAATCACCAAGATCTCGCTGCAGACGCGGCTGGTGGCTTTCAACGCGGCTGTCGAGGCCAAGCACGCAGGCGACGCGGGCCGGGGCTTCGCGGTCGTGGCCGAGGCGGTGAAGGCGCTGGCGGGCCAGGTGGAGGCCTCGTCCAAGGCCATCGTCGGCGCCATTGCCAGCTTGCAGGAGCGCATCGACCGCTTCAGCGCCGAGCTGACCGAGAACCCCAACAAGCCCAGCCCCATCCACGCCGCCTTCCACGAGGTCGAGGAGGACGTGCAGCGCATCTCCGCTTCCGCCGCGCAGAGCGGCCAGCAGATGGGCCTGCTCAACGAGCGCGCCAAGGAGCTGGAACGCGAGGTGCTGGAGGCCTCGCATGGCCTCAAGGTGGCCTTCGATGGCAGCGACCGCTTCCTGCGCATGTCCGAAGACCTCGTCGAGCAGATCGCCGAGAGCGGCGTGGAGGTCGACGACATGCCCTTCATCCGCACGGCCCAGGACGCGGCCGGCGAGATCGCGGCGCTGCTGGAAGGCGCGCTCAAGGGCGGCCAGATCAGCGAGGCCGATTTGTTCGACCAGAACTACCGGCCCATCGACGGCACGGCGCCGCAGCAGCACACGGCGCGCTTTTGCCAGCTCACCGACCGGCTCTTTCCCGCCGTGCAGGAGAAGGCGCTGGGGTTCAGCGACAAGATCGTGTTCTGCATCGCCGCCGACCGCAACGGCTATATCGCGACGCACAACCGCAAGTACTGCCAGCCGCAACGCCAAGGCGACACGGTCTGGAACACGGCCAACAGCCGCTACCGCCGCATCTTCAATGACCGCACGGGCCTGGCCTCGGCACGCAACACGCGGCCCTTCCTGCTGCAGACCTATCGCCGCGACATGGGCGGCGGCCGCTTCGTCATCCTGAAGGAGGCCACGGCGCCCATCATGGTCAATGGCAAGCACTGGGGCGGCCTGAGGCTCGCGTTCAATTTTTGAAGGGATGGTGCCCCTCGTCCAGCTGCACGCCGCTGCACGCGGTGCATCTGGCCGGTCCCCCGAGGGGACGGCGATGCTTGCGGCATTGAGCCGCAAGCACATCGCCATGACGGGCCGGCTCGGGAGCGGCCCAGCGCTCGGCCCGGAATACGAGTCCTTCAGTTTTTTACTGACTGACGGATTTCCTGGTTCAGAGCTTCCAGCCAGGCATCGGCCTGGGGGTGGGTCTTGCTGATGGCCATGAAAGTGGTCTTCACTTCCAGCGGCGGGCCCATCCAGCGCAGCTCGGCCGGCAGTTTGGCCTCCTTGGCGAGCATGAACTCGAACGACGCACGTTCGGAGAACACGGCCTCCACGCGGCCCAGGGCCAGCATCTGCATGGCGGGGTGCATGTCGACGACGGGATTGAGCCGGTAGCGGCCCTCGGCCAGCTCGGGCGGCAGGTAGGAGCCGCGCTGGAAGGCGACGTTGGCGTCGGCCGGCACGGGCTTCTTGCGGTCGGTGCGCACGAAGAAGCCCAGCTGCATGCGCGCCACCGGCAGCGAGTAGCGGAAGAGGGCGTCACGCTCCTCGTTGCGCCACATCGTCATCAGGATGCATTCGCCGTTCTTCGCCAGCGCAAAGGCGCGGGCCCAGGGGGCCTTGATGGCCTGCACCGTCAGGCCAGTGGCTGCGAAGGCGCGCTTGGCCAGCGCGCCCAGCGTGCCGCCGTCGGGCAGTTCGGTGCCGACGTAGGGCGGGAAGTCCGTGAAGCACACCGGCACGGTGCCGGGCTGCCCTTGCGCATGCACCGGCGCGGCGCTGCCGAACAGGGCCAAGCCAGCGGCGCCCAGGCGGGCGCTGCTGCAGCGAAGCAGGGCAGGGAAAGAGAGATTCATGCGGGCGGCGGCTCAAAACTGAGCCTAGCAGCCCGTCTGCAATCAGCAAGTAAGACGGTGCGCCTGCCCGTGTGTTTTGCCGCGCGAAGCCCGACAACGGTGTCGGCGCTCAGGCGCGCAGGGCATCGGCCAGCGCGGCGTGTCCATGTTTGCGGGCATGCTCGGCGGCGTCGCGGCCCGCCTCGTCCTTGAGCCGCGGGTCGGCGCCGGCGCGCTTCAGCAGCTCCACGATGTCGGCCCGCCCGGCGCCGGCCGCACCGTGGAGCGGCGTGATGCCTTGCTGCTGGGGCAGGTCCACCGTGGCGCCGCGCGCCAGCAGCAGTTCCACCATGGCCGCGTCGCCGCACGCCACCGCCGCGTGCAGGGCGGCCACGCGTTGCGGGTTGTCGGCCTGCGCATTGACGTCGGCGCCAGCGTCCAGCAGCCGCCGCGCCAGCGCGTGGTGGCGGAAGAACACCGCCAGCCCCAGCATGGGGAAACCATCCGGCGCGAGCTGGTTCACGTCCTGGCCGCTGGCCAGCGCGCGTTCGACCGCGTCGGCGTCGCCCACGATCAGCGCCTCGAAGGCATCGGGCTCGCCGCGCCGCACGCGCAAGGCGGCCACCAGCTCGGCCTGTTCCATGTAGGCCGCCAGGCTCAGCGGCGACATGCCGGTGGCCGAGCGCTGGGCCAGCAGGGCAGGGCGGGCGTCGGCCAGCGACAGGGCGGCCCCTGTGTCGCGTTTTGCGATGGCGTCGAGCAGGGCTTGCAGGGGATCGGTACTCATGGGTGCAGCCTACGCCGCATGGGCCGGATGCGCTTATCCTGGCTTGCGAAACGACAGCCGGTAGTGCGAGGGCGCGACGCCGAAGGCCGCACTGAAGCGGCGCGAAAAGCTGGGCAGGCTGTCGTAGCCGACGGCGGCGCAGATGTCGGTGATGCTCATGCCATCCTCCTCCAGCAGACTGCGCGCCTGCTCCAGCCGCAGCCGCGCCACATGGGCCGCCGGCGGCTCGCCCAGCAGCGCGCGAAAACTGCGGTGGAAGTGGTGCGGCGCCATGGCGGCCTCGCGGGCGGCGGTGGCGAGGTCGAAGGCGTGGTCGAAGTGCTCGTCCAGCCAGGCCTTGCCGCGCAGCACGCGGCGGTGGATCTCCTGGCGCACGCCGGGCCGCGCGGCGTTGATGCGCTCGCGCTCCTCGCGCACCTGGGCGGCCAGGTCGGCGAGCGCATCCAGCGCTTCGCGCAGCCAGCCGTCCCAGAGGCCGGCGCCGTCGGTGGCACCACCGGGCGGCAGGCGGTCCAGGCCCAGCATGAAGCGGCCCAGCGGCGAGTCGCGTTCCCACAGGCGCTGGTTGACGGGCATGGCCTCGGCGTCGCGCTGGTCCGGCGCGTCCAGCAGCCGCACCAGGGCGCTCAGCCGCGTGGAGGCGACGTCGCGCACCAGCGTGTCGGCGAAGAACAGCACGCGCGTCTCGACCTCTTCAGGCGCGGCGATGTCCAGGTCATAGGGCTCACCGTGCGTGGTGACCAGGAAGCGCCCGGGCCGCAGCGTGAAAGCCTGGCCGGCGACCGTCCAGCGGGCCTGGCCGCGCTTGACCGACTTGATGGACAGCGGGCCCGGGTAGCCGCGCACGTGGTGGGTGCGGCCGCGGGCGCGCAGCAGCACGTTGGCCTCGAAAAGCGCTTCGGGTGTCGTGCGGATCAGCAGCGCGTCGGCCATGCCCGCCTTACCCGCGTCACTCGGCGATGCAAGCCCTGTTCTTGCCCGTGTGCTTGGCCTCGTAGAGCGCCACGTCGGCACGGTCCAGGGCGGCTTCCAGCGTCTCGCCGGCGCGGTACAGCGTCACGCCGGCCGAGAAGGTCACGAAGACGTCCTTGCCTTCGTGGTTGAAGAGGGCGCTGGACAGCGAGCGCTGCAGGCGCACCAGCACTTGCTGCGCTTCATCCAGCGGCGTGTCGGGCAGCATCAGCACGAACTCCTCGCCGCCGTAGCGCGCCACCATGTCGCCCGGGCGCAGCGAAGCCTGGGTGCGCTCGGCCAGCGACTTCAGCGCGATGTCGCCGGCATGGTGGCCCAGGCTGTCGTTGAGCTTCTTGAAGTTGTCGATGTCCAACAGCGCCAGCGCAATGCGCTTGGACTCGCGCTCGGCCTTGGCCTGCTCGATGCCGAAGGCATTGATGAGGCCGCGACGGTTGGCGACCTGGGTGAGCTGGTCGGTGTGCACCTCGCTGGACAGGCGGCGCAGCTCGGTCTCCAGCTCGTCCACACGCTGGGTCAGCGCGGCGGCGCGGTCGTGCTCCAGCGTCAGGCGCTGCTGCGTCTGGGCGACGAGGCCCTGGACGCTGCGGCTTTCTTCCACCATCTCGCGCACGGTGCCGGCCAGGCTTTCCAGCGAGTCGGCCTGCTCGATGGCGTCGGCGTAGCGGCCCACGTTGTTCTGGAAGCGGTCGGTGTGCTTGCCCAGTTCACCCAGCTCGGCCAGCATGCGCTGGATCAGGCCCTTGAGCGCGTCGCGGGCCTTGGAGCGGTCCTCGCGCAGCGTGCGCTGGCGCTCGCGCGTGCCGGCCAGCAACTCGGACACGGTGCGTACGCTGCGGCCAGACAGGCCTTGCGCCAGCGTGTTGTTCATGGCCTCGGCCTGGCCTTGCGCCCAGGAGTCATCCTCGGCCAGGTCCACGAGGCTGCCGCTGAGCTCTCGGCACAAGCCGCCCAGCTCGTCGAAGAGGTGGCGGCGGTGGTCCAGCAGGTGGCGGGCGCGCAGGCAAAGTGCAGCCATCTGCGTGGCGCGCTCGGGCGTGGCGCCACCGGCCTTGATTTCGGCCTGCGCGGCTTCCAGCTCGCGCATCAGCGCGTCGGCGGGCGTGGCCTCGGACTGCGGCGAGCGCAGCGCATGGCGCACGGTGGTGTTGAGGTCGGCGCCGATCTCGGGCCAGTGCGTAGGCTCGGCCGGTGCAATGGTCAGCAGCGGTGCCGGCGCTGAATCGCGCGCGCCGGTGCGGCTGATCTCGGCGAAGCCACTTTCCGCGAATGCGCTCTCAGCGAAGAACTGGCTGGGCGTGCCGCCCTCCTCATCGGTCTCGATGCCGCTGCCGTCGCCGTCCTTGTCCCAGCTCGCGATGAGCTGGCCCAGGCGCCGCACGAGCTTGCCGCTGTCGTTGCGGCCCAGCTCCAGCACCTTGCTGACGCCGTCCTTCTTGCGCGCCAGCGTCCAGTGCTTGCCGCCGCGCTCCAGGCCACGCACCAGGCGCTCGATGACCTGCACCAGCGCCTCGGCCTGGGCGCCCGGGCCGGCGGTGTCCAGCAGCTTGTCGACCTCGCGCAGCAACTCGTCATAGCGCTGCTCACGCAACGCCGTCTGCAGCTCCTGGCGGGTGCTTCCCGAGGGCAGGGCCAGGCTGAGCAGGCGCGACATCAGCTGCTGCACGCGCTCCGGCACGCCATGGCCGTTGCCGGCAGGCTGGTTCTCCGTGCCGGCCTCGATGGCGTAGGCACGGGCGTAGTTCTCGGGCGTCGGCTCCAGCCGGGCCTGGGCAAGGCGCTGGAACGCGGCCTTGGCCAGCTGGGCCGGCGGCAGGGGGGAAGCCATTTAGCGTTGGCCGCGGGCCAAGTCAGATGAACCGTCGGCCTGCGTGATCCAGGGCGCCTTGCGCGGCAGCACGGTCTGGGCGATCCAGCGCTCCAGCTCGTCGGCCGGCAGCGGCTTGCTGAACAGGAAGCCCTGCATCAGCGAGCAGCCCAGGCGGTGCAGCACTTCCATCTGGCGCAGCGTCTCCACGCCCTCGGCAATGACGCGCAGGCCCAGGGCCCGCGCCAAGGCGATGATGGCGGTGACGACGGCCGAGCTTTGCGGCGTGATGCCCAGGTCGCGCACGAAGGTGCGGTCCACCTTCACCTCGGAGATGGGCAGCGTGGTCAGGTAGGCGAGGGACGAGTAGCCAGTGCCGAAGTCGTCGATGGAGATCTCGACGCCCACTTCGTTGAGGCGGTGCAGAGACGGGATGACGTTCTGCAAGTCCTTCATCAGGTTGTTTTCGGTGATCTCGAGCTGGATGGACCGGTGCGGCACGCCATAGGCGCTGACGCACTGGTGGATGTGCTCGACGAGATCGGTGCGCTCGAACAGCCGGCTGGGCAGGTTGACGGCGATGGAGTCGCTGAAGCCGAACTGCAGCGACCACAGCTTGGCCTGGCGGGCGGCTTCCTTCAGCGCCCACTCGGACAGCGGCACGATGAGGCCCGTCTCCTCAGCCAACGGGATGAAGTCGGCCGGCGGCACCAGCACGTTGCCGCGCTGCCAGCGCATCAGCGCCTCGGCGCCTACCATGCGGGCGGCGCGCACGTCGATCTTGGGCTGGTAATGCAGCACGATCTCGTTGCGCTCCAGCGCCTTGTGCAGCGCGCTTTCCAGCTCCAGCTTCTGCTTGCCGTGGCCGGCGAGCTGCGGCGAGTAGACGGCCGAGGCGTTGCGGCCCTGGCTCTTGACGGCGTACATGGCCACGTCGGAGTTGCGCAGCAGGTCGGCCATGGTCTGGCCGTCGCGCGGGTACAGCGCAATGCCCACGCTGGCCGTCACAAAACATTCCTGGCCGCCCACGAAGATGGGCTCGCGAAGGGCGTCCAGCACGCGCTGGGCCACGCGCTCGGCGTCGCGCTCGTCGGTCACCTCGGGCAGCAGGGCCACGAATTCGTCGCCGCCCAGGCGGCCCACGGCCTCCAGGCCGCGATGGCTGCGGTTGCCGAGGCCATCCAGCACGCCTTCGAGGATCTGGTCGGAGTGGCGCACGCAGCCGCGCAGGCGTCGGCCCACCTCGACGAGCAGTTCGTCTCCAGCGGCATGGCCCAGGGTGTCGTTGATGACCTTGAAACGGTCCAGGTCGATGAGCAGCAAGCCCACCTCATGGCCGCCACGGCGGGCGCTTTCGATGGCGCGCTCGACGCGGTAGATGAGCTGGCGGCGGTTGGGCAGGCCGGTCAGCGCGTCGAAGTGGGCGAGCTGGCGGATGCGGTCCTCGGCCTGGCGGCGGTCGGTCACGTCCTGCAGGATGCCGGTGTAGCCGCTGACCGCGCCTTGCTCGCTGAACTCGGGCTCGGCCTCGATGTGGACGACGCGCTGGCGGCCGTCGGGCAGCGTCAGCGGCAGGTCGGTGACGAGGACCGAGGTGTGGGCGATGACGTCGCGCAGCAGGCGCAGGAAGACGTGGCGGTCGTCCGCCGGCACCATGCGCATGACGCCGATGAAGTCCAGCCGGTCCTGCGGGCCGCGGCCAAAGACGCGCAGGCCCTCGGCGGAGATGACGAAGCTGCCGGCGACGCCGCGCCACCACTCGAAGCTGCCCATGCGGGCCAGATCCTGGGCGCGGGCCAGCTTGGCCTTGCTGCGCTCCAGCTCCAGCCGTGTGCGCGAGCTGCGCAGCAGGTAGCGCAGCCGGCCGTCCAGCAGGCTCCATTGGGGTGACTTGACGAAGAAGTCGGTCGCCCCGGCCTGGTAGGCGCGGTTGATGGAGGCCTCGTCGTCCAGGCCGGTGAGCATCAGCACGGGCAGGGACTCGAAGCCGGGCGTGGCGCGCAGCAGCGAGCAGGTCTCGAAGCCGTCCAGCTCGGGCATCAGCGCGTCCAGCACGACGACGTCGGGCGTGCGCGTGGACAGCAGGCTCAGCGCCTCGCTGCCACTGCTGGCTTCGGTGAGTTCGAAACCGCGCTCGCGCAGGGCCGCGGCGGTCAACAGCAGGTTGACCTCGTCATCGTCCACCAGCAGCACGCGGGGGCGCGGCGGGAGGTCGTCGAGGGCTTGACCAGGTGGCAGCATGGGGCTGGTTGTCACAGCAGCGCGGCCAGGGCCACGCGAACCTGTTGGATGTCTTGGAGCATAGCGTCCAACTGCTCCGGCAAACCCTGCTCCCGTCCATCGCGGGCCATGGCTTCAATGTCCGCGCAACGCGCCGACAGCGCCATCGCGCCGAGGCTGGCCGACGAGGACTTCAGCGTGTGGCTGACATGGCGGACGACGTTGAGGTCCAGCGTGTCGCCTTCACGGGCGCGGGCGAGGTCGGGGAGCAAACGGTCCAGTGAGTTGGAAAAGGCGGTCACGACACGCTCCAGCAGCTTGTTGCCGCCGCTTGGGTCAAGCTCGCGCAGGCGGCGTATCGCCTCGGGATCGAGCTGGGCTGCGGGATGGGGGGCGGTCATGAAGAGGTCTGCGGGTCAGGTGACTCGGCATGCTGCAAATGTATCTCGGGTAAGAGGGGGGGCCAACGCGAAGAAATGCACAGATTCGGCCCTATCCACGCTGGTTTGCGGCATATAGCCGCTTCGATGGCTCAGGGTTGTACCGTCGCGGTTTGCTGGCCCGGACCTGGGGATGCGCTGCCTACAATGCCCCGCATGAACAGTCTCAGCGACGACAGCGCGCTCACGTCGCGCCGCCCGGAGCGGCGCCTGCCGATGAGGCTGCTGGTGCTGGGGCTGGCTGGTGCAGCGCTGCTGATGCTGGCCCTGGGCACCCTCGTCGTGCTGGCGCTCACGCGCGTGTGGGGCGGCGAGGTGGGCCTCGTGCATGCGGCCCTCGTGCTGACGGCATTCTTCACCGGTGTCATGGTGCTCATCGCGGCCGCCCTGGGCTGGCATGCCGGCGTGCGCCTGACGCGCCAGCGCCTGGCCGAGCCGCTGCGCGAAGCGCGCCAGCAACTCCTCATGCAGGCCCAGTTGCAGCGCGACTGGCAATGGGCCACGGACGCCACCCACCGCCTGGTGCGTTGGCAGGCGCCCCAGGGTGTGCCTTCATCCAGCTGGGTGGGTGCGGGCGCCAGCACCCAGCAGCTCTGGGAACGCTTCGAGGTGGCCGAGCCCGCCGCCCAGTTGCGCGAGCGGCTGGATCACCACCAACCCTTTGCCGAACTGCTGCTGGGCGCCGCCGAAGGCGACGCGCGCTGGCGGCTGCGCGGCCTGCCCTGCATAGACTCCCACGGCCATTTCGCCGGTTACGTGGGCACGGCCAGGCCCGAAGAGGAGGCTGCGGTTGCCGTGGCCGCAGAACCTGTGCCGGCGGCCCAGTCCGACCTGGCCTCCGAGCACGAGTCCTTCAGCTACACGGTCTCGCACGACCTGCGCGCCCCGCTGCGCGTCGTGGAGGGTTTTGCCCGCATCCTGAAAGAGGACTACGGCGGTCGGCTGGACCGGGTCGGCAACGACCACCTCGACCGTGTCATGAGCGCCGCGGCGCGCATGAACAGCATGATCGACTCGCTGCTGTCGCTGAGCCAGCTCTCCACGCGGCCGCTGGCCCGCCAGCCGGTCAACCTGTCGCAGTTGGCCGGCTACGTGATGGAAGAGCTGCGCCGCTCGGCACCGCAGCGCGAGCTGGTGCTGGACATCGAGGAGAACTTGAGCGTGCAGGGCGACCCCACCTTGCTGCGCATGGTGCTGGAGAACCTGCTGGGCAACGCCTGGAAGTACAGCGGCAAGGAAGACTGCGCGCAGATCGCCTTCGCCAGCGTGCAGCAGGGCGGGCGGCGCGTCTTTGTCGTGTCGGACAACGGCGCGGGCTTCGACATGCGGTTTGCCGAACGTCTCTTTGGCGTGTTCCAGCGCCTGCACAGCGCCAGCGACTTCCAGGGCACCGGCGTGGGCCTGGCTTTGGTGCGCCGCATCATCCGGCGCCATGGCGGGGATATCTGGGCAGAGTCGGCGGTAGGCGAGGGCGCTCGCTTTTACTTCACTCTGAACTAGATCGGCGAACGCCCAGGGCGGGCCAGGAGTTCCACCGCATCCACAAGGCGCCTCGCCTGCTCCGGCAAGCTGTGCCCGTCCGCCGCGGCCAGGCTCATCAGCCGGGCCATGGCTTCGTCGCGGGGCAGGGAGTAGCGGTGCATCAGGATGCCGACGGCCAGGGCGGTCGGGTCCAGCAGCGGCAGTTCGGACATTTCGGCGACGGGCACGGTCTCGGGGGCGGGCGTCGTGGAGCGCGCGAAGGCGGCTTCCACGGCGGGCACGATCTGCGAGATGTCCAGCGGCTTGACGAGGTAGGCGACGGCGCCCAGCTCCTTGACCTTGGCCACGGTCGCCTCGTCGGCGAAGGCGGACAGGAACATGAAGGGCGTCTGCA
>Ga0209257_1000180_pt1 | contig 158090 bp, 118 predicted proteins | sample AraplaCvi_mCL_r2_FD_184277 | JGI IMG/M metagenome (GOLD analysis project Ga0209257, IMG submission 184277) | Arabidopsis root microbial communities from North Carolina, USA - plate scrape MF_Cvi_mCL_r2 (SPAdes) (version 2) | ecosystem: Host-associated > Plants > Roots > Endosphere | place... | reverse complement strand
CCGCCCCACCCCCGTCCCCGGAGAACAGCCATGAAGATCACCATCGCCGCCACACTCGCCAGCCTGGCCCTGTCCACCCTGCCGCTGGCGGCCATTGCCCAGCAGGCGCCGCGCAGCCAGGGCCAGTGGTCCATCGGCGCCGGCGCCGCGCTCATCGACAGCCCCTACGCCGGCGAAGGCACGCGTGTGCGCCCCTTCCCGCTGGTCAGCTACGAGGGGGAGCGCTTCTTCCTGCGCGGCATCTCCGGAGGCATGCATCTCTACCGCAACGAGGGTTTCCGGCTCGACGCGCTGCTCTCGGCCCGCCTGTACGGCTTTGACATCGACGACCTGGGCCGCCGCGAACTGGCGGCCAACGGCCTGGATGCCGACCTGCTGGGCGATCGCGACGACGGCATCGATGCCGGCTTCCGCGCGGTCTACGGCGCCACCTGGGGCTCGCTCACCCTGGATGCGCTGCACGACATCTCCGATACCCACCGGGGCTACGAGCTGGCCCTGGACTATCGCTACACCTGGCTGCTGGACCGCACCGCGCTGACCGTCAACGCGGGCACCAGCTGGATGTCGGCGAACCTGTCCGACTACTACTTCGGCACGCTGGACGAGGAAGTGGCGCGCGGCGTCACCGCCTACCGCCCGGGCTCGGTACGGATCCCACGCGTGGGCCTGACGGTCATGCACCCGCTCGGCGCCAAGTGGCAGCTGATGGCCTCGGCCGAGTACCAGTTCCTGCCCAACGACCTGCAGGACAGCCCGCTGCTGGAAGCGGACCGCAACGGCATGGGGCGCCTGGTCCTGGGGCTGAGCCGGAGCTTCTGAGGCGCCCGCCCCCTGGCCGCCACCACCACACCCACGCCCACCCAGCGCGCCCAGGCCGGGCGCTGGATCGGCGTGCACCCCGATCTTCACTCACCAGGAGTCAACCCATGGAGTCCCAGACCACACCCCAGCCTTTGCACCGCGGCGGCCTTCGCATGCGCCGTCGTTCCCTGCTCGCGCTGGCGCTGTCCCTCGGCGGCGTGCTCGCGGCCGGCCAGGCCATTGCGCAGTCGGCGCCCTCGCCGCAGTGGAGCGTGCGCGACATGCCCTCACAGCAGGGACGCACTTTCCTGGTCACCGGCGGCACCAGCGGCATGGGCTACGAAGACGCCAAGGCCCTGGCCGCGGCGGGCGGCACGGTGATCATCGCCGCGCGCAACCCAGAACGCGGCCGCGAGGCGATCGAGCAGATCAGGCAGGACGTTCCCGAGGCGCAGGTGCGCTTCGCCACGCTGGACCTGTCCGACCTGGCCTCGGTGCGCGCCCTGTCCACCCAGTTGAAGGCCTCGCTGCCGCGGCTGGATGGGCTGATCAACAACGCCGCCATCATGGCGCCGCCGCAGCGCGGGGTGAGCGCCGACGGCCTGGAGCTGCAGTTTGCGACCAACTATGCCGGCCACTTCCTGCTGACCGCCGAACTGCTGCCGCTGTTGCGCAAGTCCAGCGCCGCGCGCGTGGTGACCGTGTCCAGCATCGCCGTCCACCAGGGCCGCATCGACTTTGAGGACCTGCAGTCGGGCAAGGCCTATCAGGCCTTTCCCGCCTACGCGCAATCCAAGCTGGCCTGCCTGATGTTCGCGCTGGAACTGCAGCGGCGCAGCCAGGCCGGCCACTGGGGCATCACCAGCCTCGCCGCGCACCCGGGCGTGGCGGTGACCGAACTGGTGGCGCGTGGGCCCGGCCTGGAAAGCGACCAAGGCCGCCAGTGGTCGGCCAACCGCGCGCACTTCCAGAGTGCCGCGCAAGGTGCAGTGCCCACCCTATACGCCATGACCTCGCCCCAGGCGCAGGGCGGGGCCTACTACGGCCCCACCGGCCCGCGGGAGATCGCCGGGCCGCTGGGCCTGGCCAGTGTGCCCGCCGCGGCGCGCGATACCGCGGCGGCCGCGCGCCTGTGGACGGTCAGCGAGCAACTCACTGGCGCGCGCTTTCCAGACGCGGGCGCTGCCGCCGCGCCTGCCGGCCGCTGAGCCAGGCACGCCCATGACATGCCTGCAGGTCCACGCATGATCCGATTCGCACGCCAACCCGCCGCGGCACTGCGCAGGCTCATCGGTCTGGAGCGTGGCGAGACCGGCCCGACGCTGACGGCCGCGGGCCTGTTCTTCTGCGTACTGACCGCGCTGATGCTGCTCAGGCCGGTACGCGATGCCATGGGGCTGGAACGCGGCATCGAAAGCGTGCGCTGGCTGTTCCTCGGGACCGCGCTGGTGACCCTGGCGGTCAACCCGGTGTTCGGCTGGCTGGTCAGCCGACTCCGGCGGGCGCACTTCATCGGCGTGACCTACGGCTTCTTCGCCTTGAGCCTGTGCGCCTTCTGGAGCTTGCTGGCCTTCGCGCCAGGCGCGGTGGGCCGCGCCAGCGGCCTGGTGTTCTACGTCTGGTTCAGCGTTTTCAACCTGTTCGCCACCACGGTGGTCTGGTCATTGCTGGCCGAACGTTTCAGCAGCGCGCAGGCCAGGCGCCTGTTCGCGCTGATCGCCATGGGCGGGACGCTGGGCGCCATCACCGGGCCCTGGCTGACCTCGCAGCTGGCCGGACCGCTGGGCACCCCGGGGCTGCTGCTGGTCGCCGCCGGCTTCCTCGGCCTGGCCATGCTCGCTGCGACCCGGCTGATGCGCGGTGGGTCGGGCCTGCACCCGGCGCACGGATCGGACCGCGCCGCCTCGCCGCACGATCCTGCCGCGCGCATCGGCGGCAGCGCCTGGGCCGGCCTGCGCGCCATCTCCGGCTCGCCGTATCTGGCCGGGATCGCCGGCTACGTGCTGCTGGTCGCGGTGATGACCACCTTCGTGTACTTCACGCGTCTGCAGATGGTCGCCGAGGTGGCCGCGGACATGGCCTCGCGTGCGGCGCTGCTGGGCCGCATCGACATGTGGACGCAGATCGTCGTGCTGGGGCTGCAGCTCACCCTGACCGGCAGGATCATGCGCCGCTTTGGCGCCGGCGTGGCGCTGGCGGCACTGCCGCTGGCCACGGTCGCCGGCTTTATCGGCCTTGCCGTCTCCGGCTCGTTCCTGGCCCTGGTGTTGCTGGAAGCGTCCCACCGGGCGGTGGAACGCGGAATCGCAAGGCCAGCACGCGAAAGCCTGTTCACCGTGGTGTCCCGCGAGGACAAGTACAAGGCCAAGGCCCTGATCGACACCTTCATCTACCGCGGCGGCGATGTCCTGGGCGCGCAGAGCGAGGGCCTCATTGCCCGCCTGGGCATGGCCGGCGGCGCGCTCTTGGCGGTGACCGCGCCGCTGGCGCTGCTCTGGGCCGCGCTGGGGCTGTGGCTGGGGCGTGCCCATGCCAGGGCGAGTGCGTCGACGCCACGGCATGCGCCCGCACCGACGTCCAGCGCGACGCACATCGACGCTTCCGATGCCACGACGCATTCGCCCACACCACCGCGCGGCCAATCCGCTGCGCTGATCCCGACCGCAGGCCAGGCCAGTGCTACGCCGACCGGACCTGCGCGTCGAACAGCCTTCCCATTCCAACGACCAACGAGCCATACCCATGAGCAACTGGAACGCCTCCGCCATCCCCTCGCTGCAGGGCAAGACCGCCGTGGTCACCGGTACCGGTGGACTGGGGCTTGAGTGCGCCATCGCGCTGGCACGTGCCGGCGCGCACGTCATCCTGGCCGGGCGCAACGCCGCCAGGGGCGCGGCCGCCAGCAGCCACATCCGCCAGGCCATTCCCGATGCGAAGGTCGGCTTTGAGGCGCTGGACCTGGCCAGCCTGGATTCGGTCGAAGCCTTCGCCGCGCGACTGAACCTGGGAGTTGCGCTGTCCGCCTCCGGGGGCAAGCTGGACCTGCTGATCAACAACGCTGGGGTGATGACGCCGCCCCAGCGCAGGCAGACAGCCAACGGCTTCGAACTGCAGCTGGGCACCAACTATCTGGGGCATTTCGCCCTGACCGCGCAGCTGCTGCCCTTGCTCAGACGCGCCAGCGAGCCACGCGTGGTGACCGTCTCCAGCGTCGCCGCGCGCGCCGGAGCGCTCAATTTCGAGGACCTGCAGTCCAGGCGTGCGTACAAGCCGATGGTGGCCTACAGCCAGTCCAAGCTGGCCTGCCTGATGTTCGCGCTGGAACTGCAGCGGCGCAGCGATGCTGGCCACTGGGGCGTGCGCAGCATCGCCGCCCATCCGGGCGTGTCCCGCACCGACCTGCTCACCAACGGCGCCGGGCCCTGGAGCGCGGCGGGCCTGGCCCGGCGCCTGCTGTGGTTCCTGTTCCAGCCCACGGCGCAAGGCGCCCTGCCGACCCTGTATGCGGCCACCGCGGCGGCCGCGCGGGGCGGCGGCTACTACGGTCCGGACAGGCTCGGCGAAACGCGGGGTCACCCCACCGAGGCCAGGGTCCCCACACAGGCCCTGGATCGGGCTCAGGCCGAGCGGCTGTGGCGTACCTCCGAACAACTCACCGACAGCTTCTTTCCCGCCACGCCGGCAGCGCAGGCGGCGGGCGCGGACACGGTGCGCCCCTGAGCGCGCCGTGCACTGTCGCCGGGATCACTTCCGGGCGGCGGAAGCCGGCCCGGTATCGCCGCCGGCCAGCAACTGGGAAAGCCGATCGGGCGTTCCAGGCCTCCTTTCCAGCCGCGGATATCGCAGGCCACCGCGATAGCGCAGCGTGGCCGTCGAACGCGTGGCTTCCAGTAAATAGTCCAAGGCCAGGGCGCGCCCGTCGTCCTCTGCGATGCGCGCGTGCAGCCTAGCCAGCGAGAAAGGCGCGCCATCCAGCGACTGCAGCTTGGCGCCCGGCGCCAGGCCAGCTTCGAAGGCAGGCGAATCCCACAGCACCGAGCGGACCACGCCCTCGGCCGTGACCACCATGCCCACCGAGTAGGTCAGGTCGCTGGCGGCAAGCTCGCGCTCGTGCTGGCGGAAGACCTCGCTTGGCTGCGGGCCGAACGCGAGCGACCAACCGGCCCTGGCCAGCCCGTCCAGCACCACCGGCGTATGCGCATCCAGGCGGGCATCCAGGTAGGCGGACCAGTCCAGGGGCATCACCGCATCCAAGGTCCGGCAGACCTCATCGAAGCCGTACAGGCGCGGACGCTCCGCGGCCTGGACCGCGAAGAACCGGCGCGCGAAGTCGTCCAGGCCCAGGCGCCCGTTGGAGCGCTCGCGCAGGGTCATGTCGACATCCAGCCACAGCAGCACGCCCTCGGTGTAGTAGTCCTTCCTGCGCTGCCATTCCGGCCAGATGGTGGCGCGGCCGGTGACGTAACGCGGGTCGTGGACGGTATCGCGCAGGCTCTTCCAGGCGCGGCCGTTGGCCACCTGTACTTGCGCCGCATCCAGCGCGAGCCGGTCCAGCGCATCCTGGCGGCCACGCAGGCCGCTCCTGGCCGCCAGCACCCGGCCCCAGAACTCGGTCTGCCCCTCGTAGACCCACAGCAGGTCGTTGCGGATCGGCAGGTTGGGGGTGGGCGTCCATTGCCCATCGGGCACCCGCGCACGCCCGTTCCAGGCATGCACGTGCTCGTGCGCGATCAGATCCAGGTTGTTGAGCTGCGCGGCGTGGTCGCGAAAGAAATCCGCGGGCAGGTAGATCTCGGCCGAGTCGGCGTGTTCGATACCCCCGCTGGCAAACGCGTCGCTCAGCACCACCATCGCATCGAAATGCCGATACGGCGCCGGGCCGAACACCGCATGGGTTTGCCCGACCAGGCCACGCAGGCGCGCGATGTCCTGCGGCGTGGTCTCCACCGCTTGCCTGCTCTCGGCCAGCAGCTGAAGGCGCAGCGGCGGCTGCCCCGCCTGGCCCAGCTCCAGGGAGCGCAGGTGCCGCGCCGCGATCAGCGGCGCATCCAGCAGCGTCTCCAGCGAGGTGGCAGCCACATCGAGCCGGTCCTCGCCGGCCACCTTGGTCTGCAGTGAGGTCACCGGCTTCAACCCGGGCGGCAGGCTTAGTTGCGCGTGCACCGCGATGTTGCGGGCGAACCAGCCGGCCGGATAGACCAGCAGCCGCTGCCACTGCACGACCACCAGATCCGCACGCAGCAAGGCATCGCCGGCCCGGGTCACGTACTGGAATTCGACCTCCAGGGTATCCACGCCCGCGGGCACCTGGACGTGGAAGGCGTGCATGTCCAGCACGTCGCGTCGCCACTCGAGGCGTTGCGGCCCGGCACGCACCACCAGCCCGGCCAGCTGGGCCACCGACACGCTGGGGCCATGGCTGGAGGGCTCCCATTCCGGATAGAGCAGGGTCAGCGGCCCGGGGCCCTGCACCGGCAGGGTCTGCCGGACGCGGAACAGTCGATGCCGGATATCGCGGGCATCGACTTCCAGTTCGATCGTGCCCGCGAAGGGGCGGTCTGCGGGTGCGGCGATCGGCGACGCGTCGGCTGCCGCGTGCGCTGGCACCGGCAGCGTTGCGCTCGCCAGGGCCAGCATCGACACCAGCCCCAGCAGAAGCCGGTGCCACGCCATGTCGTCCCTGCCCTGCTTCATCGCCGCCTCGAAGATCGCGCCGATCATCCGGCGACGCGAAGGCTAACGAGCGTCTTTACACTTTGTCAATTAGATACAATTTGTAAAAAATGAGTGCCGGCGCTACGCTGTAGCGGCCTTCACCACGGCCCGCCCGATGCCTGCAACGCGCAAGCCCGACCCTCCCCTGGCCGCTTATTTCGCGGTCGCCGATGCCATCGCCCTGCTGTTCAAGCCGCATGTGGAGGTCGTGGTGCACGACCTGCGCAGCATGACCATCGCTCACATCGCCAATCCCTTCGGCAAGCGCAAGGCCGGCGACAGTTCCCGCGACGAGCGCTTCCCGGACAAGACCCTGGAGCAGCCCGTCATCGGCCCTTACCGGGCGCGCGGCGCCGACGGACGCAACATGCGCTCGGTGACCGCGGTGCTGCGCCAGGGGCGCTCCCCTGCGCACGGCATGCTGTGCATCAACTTCGACGTCGCGCTGCTGGAGCGCGTGCAGGACAGCCTGGCCGCGCTCGCGTTCCTGCCCGCGCCGCCGGAGCCGCAGACCTTCTTCCACGACAGCTGGCGCCAGGCCCTGGAGCAGATCGTCGCTCGCCACGAGGCGGCCACGGGCATGTCGGCGATGGCGCTGGACGCCGCCGGCCGCCGGGCGCTGATCGTGCAGATCCACCAGGCCAGGATCCTGGACGTGCGCAACGCCGCCCCGGCCGTGGCCAGCCGCCTGGGCATCTCGCGGGCCTCGCTGTACAAGTACCTCAGGGAGCTGCGCGACTGATCTGAATGTCCAGCAAGCCCAAGGGATTCTGTGGGAGCGGCTTCAGCCGCGAAGGGGCTTTCCCGGAGAGCCCTTCCGCGGCTGTTGGACCCAGGCCCCAGAGTGGCGCCCACCCCGCAACAGGTAATCGCTCGCTTGTCTCGGAAGTAGCAAGCCCATGGCGTTCGCGTAGACCTGATGCCGGGCATCAGCTCCCGTGCCCGGGTGTCGGAGATGGCCCGCAATGGATTGCCATCGCAGCCTCCGTGAAATCCCGCACGGCCTTGTCTCGGTGAAACGCGCAGGCGCGCGACAACGCGTCGCGCATTGGTGATGGATCTTCACCGCCCCATGCGGTTCCAGGGCGCTTCTGGCGACAGCCCCCGATGCCTAGAGTGGATCGCAGCCGGACACATGGCCACATCGGAAGGTGTTGTCCACCCTACGTAGGGTGGATGGCGCTCTTCCATCCACCATCGCCGCGGAACAGAAGGCGCAGGCATGGTCCCACCGCCTCGCTGCAGGTCTCACGGCAGATCCGCCTCGCACAGGAGCACCCGAACCATGCGCTTTCGATCCGTTGTTCTCGCAATAGCGCTTGCCGTACCAACCACGCTCAGCGCGCAAACGCCCGCACACAACCAACTCGTCGGCACCTGGAGGATGCTGTCTGCCACCCTCGAGGCCGACGGCCAAACGCGCCCCGCCTACGGGCAGTCACCCCAGGGCCTGCTGGTGTTCACCCCCGACCTGCACTTCGTGGAAGTGCTGACCGACGGCGATCTGCCCCGCTTCGCCTCCGATGCGCGCGGCCAGGGAACGGATGCTGAAAACCGCAGGGCCATGGCCGGCAGCATCGGTTTCTTCGGCAGCTACACGGTCGATGCGCGTGGCGCCTTCAGCGGCAACCGGGTGGAAGGGGCCACCTTTCCGAACTGGGTGGGCAGCGTGCGCACCGTCAAGGAGCTGAGCCTGACGGTGGTGGGCGACCGCATGACCGAACGCTTCCGGCGACCGGAAGGCACCGAGATCCGGATCGAGTGGCAGCGCGTGACCACCGGGGAGCAGGGCGACGGCATGCCGCGTTGACCACCGTCCTTGCGCCTGGTTGGGGCACGCAATGGTCCAACTCCGCGGCGTTGGACAGCAGAAACGAGTGTGGAGGAACGAGGAACGAGTGGCGACCTGCGCATTGCCGCGCTTCACTCGTTTCTCGTTCCTCTGCACTCGTTCCTGCGCCCGTTCCTCCACACTCGTTCCTCGCATCAATCCCCAGCGCGCGCCGGCATCGGCTCCCACCAGGTCAGGAACCAGTACCAGACCACGCCGATCAGCTCGTGCAAGGCCGCCTCGGTCCCGGCCACGCCGGTCCTGGACGGGATGAAGATGGTGGGAAAGCGCAGCGGCACGCGCATGCTGTCCGAGGGCAGCATGCAGCTGGCAAAGCCCGCCTGCGTCATGGCGTAGCGCGCGCGCGGCACGTGCACGGCCGAGGTGATCACCACCACCTGGCGCGGCACGGCCGGCTTCATCTGCAGCATGTTCAACGCGTTGTCCCAGGTGTTCTGCGACTCGGTCTCGGTGCGGATCGCCTCGGCCGGCACGCCCAGCCGCCCCAGGTAGACCTTCATCAGCGCGCTTTCCGAAGGCGCTTGCGGGGTCCAGCCGCCGCCGGCCACAACCAGGGTGCGCCCTGCCCTGGCGTGCCACCACTCGGCGGCGCGCTCGGCACGCTGGCGGCCGCTCATGCTGATCACCGAGATGTCCTGGGCATCGCGTGGTTCGCGGTCCAGCCCGCCGGAGAGCACCACCGCGGTCGGCCGGTCGGTGCAGGCCGGCACCTGCAGCGGGGCTTCGATCAGCGCCAGCAGCGCATCGGCCGTAACCGGCATCATCGCCACGGTGGAGATGCCGATGCCGGCCACGGCCAGGCGCCCCAGCCAGCGGCGCGCGCGCTTCCACAGCAGAGCCACCGCGCCCACCAGCACGCTGGCCAGCAACCAGGCCAGCGGCGACAACCAGAACCACCACCACATGCGATGACCTCCCGTCTCAGCCGCGATGACGCAGCTGCACGACCCAGCGGCGCATGCGCGGATCGCTCAACACGCTGCCGCCGTACAGCAGCGCCCACAGCCCACCGGCGGCGAACAGCCGCAGCCACACGTTGTCCCAACCGCTGATACCACTGGTCCGCAGCGCCACCCAGAACAGGCCCGCACCCAGCACGGCGGTGACCACCGCGCGCAGGTCCGGCCAGGCGCGCAGCTCGCGCGGGCACAGCCACCAGCCCGACAGGCCAAGGAAGGCGTAACAGACCGTGGTGGCGTAGACCGCGCCCATCAGTCCCAGGCTCGGCACCCACCACAGGTTCAACAGGATGTTGCCGATGGCGGCGATCAAGGTCAGCGCCAGCACCGTCATCGAGCGCTTGTGCAGCAGCAAGCCATAGCCGGCGATATCGAACAGCGGATACAGCGCGTACTGCGCGCCGATCCAGGCGAACACCGGACCAGACATGGCCTTGTCCGGCCCACTGACGGCCACGATGGCATCGGTGGCCACGCAGGCGATGGCCACCGCCACGCCGATGGCCGCATAGGTCATCGGGAACAGCACCTGCCGCTTGAGCGCGCGCACCGCCGCCGGGCCTTCGGTCTCGAAGCGACGGTTGGCCACCGGCACGAAGGATTCGGACAGCGTGGCATGCATCAGCATGCTGACCTGCAATGCCAGCGAGTAGCCGATGGTGTAGATGCCCACGGCCGCGTAGTCGCCGGTCAGCGACTTGAGCATGACCCGGTCGATGGAGATCAGCAGCACGGTGGCGATCTCGTTGATCACCAGCGGCATGCCATAGCGCACCGACTGGGCGAAGGCGCCCATGTCCAGCTCGCTGCGAGCGAACTGCAGATGACGCAGCACCCAGCGCAGGTAGAAAGCCACCACCAGCCCGGCGGCCAGCAGCTTGCCGCCATAGGCGGCCAGGGCCGAGCGTTCCAGCAGCAGCACCGCGCCGACCATGCCGGCCAGCTCCATCCAGCGCCAGATCACGCGCGTGCCGCTGAGCAGGTCCGAGCGTTCCCCGGCGCGCAGCACCATCTGCACCAGGCTGATGAACACGTTTAGCGGGATGGCCAGCAGCGCGCACCACAGGATCGGCGAAAGCGTCAGCGCGCGCGCCCAGGCCACGCCGCCGACCACGGCGATGCCGACCGCCCACACGCCGCCGGACACCAGCAGCGGCAGTAGGAACAGGTTGGTGGAGAAGCGGCGCATCGCCTGCGCATCGCCGCCATAGGGATAGAAGCGCACGATGGCGTGCTGGGCGCCCAGCTTGGCCACGGCGATGGCGATCATCACCCAGGTCTCGTAATAGCCCAGGATGCCGTACTGGGTGTTGTCCAGCAGCCGCGTGAGCAGCGGGAAGGACACCAGCCCGGCCAGCATGACCAGCAACCCGCTGCTGGCATAGCGCAGGAAATGGGTACCGACGCCGACGCGGGCCGGCGCGCGCTGGGCGGCCATGGTCATGCGCGCGTGGAGGACCGCAGTGCCGCGTCCAGGCAGGCGCGCAGGCTGCGCGCCGCCTCCGGTTGCTCGATGAAGTCCTCGTGCGTGCCGGGCAGGCGGTGGACCAGGACTTCGCCATCGACCCAGCCCTGCCAGCCCAGCGTCGCGTCCCACGATGCCCCCTCGCCGCTGCGCAGCAGGGTCACCCCACCGGCATAGCGACGCGGCCTGTAGTCGCGCAAGGCCCGGCGATGGGCCTGTTCCGCGCGGCGCAGGCGCAGCTCGGTTTCCGGCGCGGTGGTGGCCGAGCGCCAGCGCCGCAGGGCCTGCCAGGCCGCGCGCAGGCGGAAGCGCAGGCGCAGCGCCAGGCGATCGGGATGCCGCAGGGCCGAGGCCAGCGCATGCCAGTGCAGCGAAGCGGGCAGCACCCCCGGAGCGCGCGTGTCGAGCATCACCAGCAGGCCCACTGCATCGCCCGCCGCGCGCAGCCTGCGGGCGATTTCCAGGGCGATGATCCCGCCCATGGAGCCACCGCCGAGCAGGTACGGGCCCTGCGGCTGCAGCAGGCGGATATCGCGCAGGTAGAGGTCGGCCATGTCATCGATGGAAGACAACGGCAGCTCGGGGCCCTGCAGGCCACGCGCCTGCAGGCCGTACACCGGCTGGTCAGGCGGCAGGCCGTTCAGCAGCGGCAGGTAGTTGAGGACATTGCCGCCCACCGCATGCACCAGGAACAGCGCCGGACGGCGCATGCCGGCGCGCAGCGGCACCGCCAGCCGTGGCGGCTGACCGGGCGCGGCGGACGTGGCGGCCTGCTGCAGCGCCTGGGCCAGGCCGGCGATGGTCGGGTGCGCGATCAGCGCCGCCAGCGGAAGCTCCACGCCGTAGTCGCGCGCCAGGTCGGCGAACAGCCGCACCGCCAGCAGGGAGTGCCCGCCCAGCGTGAAGAAATCCTCGTCGCGACCGGGCAGCGCACCGCCGAGCAGCCGCGACCAGCGCTGCTGCAGGTCCGCTTCCAGCGCCGAGCGCGGCGCCTGGTCGGCAGCACCCGCCGCCGGCGACGGCGCCGGCAGCGCGCCGGGTGCGGGCAGCGCGCGGCGGTCGATCTTGCCGTTGGGGGTCTTGGGCAGCGCCTCCAGGACCCGCACGTGGTGCGGGCGCATGTAGGCCGGCAGGGCCACGCCCAGCGCCTTGCGCAGGGTGTCGGCCAGCGTTGCCTCGGCGCCCTGGCGCGCGGCGGCGTACAGCACCAGCACCTCGTCATCGCCGGGATCGCGACGCACCACCGCCACGCATTCGCGCACCCCGGCCACCTGCAGCGCCGCTGCCTCGATCTCGCCCGGCTCGATGCGATAGCCACGCAGCTTGATCTGGTCGTCGGCCCGCCCCTGGAACAGCAGCGCATCGCCCACCCGCCGCCCCAGGTCGCCGGTGCGGTACATGCGCGCCTGGCCACCGGCGAAGGGATCGGGCAGGAAGCGCTCGGCAGTGAGTTCGGGCGCATCCAGGTAGCCATCGGCCACGTCGGCCCCGCCGATCCAGATCTCGCCGATGGCGCCGGGCAGCAGCGGCTGGCGCAGCGCGTCCAGCAGGTACAGCCGGGTCTGCGCGATCGGCCGCCCCAGCGGCACCTGCGCCTGGCCCGGCCTTACCGGGTGCAGGCTGGACCACACCGTGGTCTCGGTGGGCCCGTAGAGATTCCACAGGTCGCAGCCCAGCGCGCACACGCGCTGGGCCAGCGCCGCCGGCAGGGCTTCCCCGCCCACCAGCAGGCGCAGGCCCTCGAACACCTCCAGCTGCCCCACGTCGGCCATCAACGCCAGCATCGAGGGCGTGGTCTGGAACACCGTGCACTGGTGGCGCGTGATCAGCCGGCACAGCGCGGCCGGGTCGCGATGCTCGGCATCGTCGGCGATCACCAGCTGCCCGCCGCTGATCAGCGGCAGGTACAGCTCCAGCGCGGCGATGTCGAAGGACAGCGTGGTGGCCGCGCACAGCACGTCCGCCGCCGCGAACCCGGGCTGGTCGCGCATGCTGCACAGGAAATTGGCCAGGTTGCCATGGGTGATGCGCACGCCCTTGGGTCGCCCGGTGGAGCCGGAGGTGTACAGGACATAGGCCAGCGCCTCGGGCGAAGGGTGCGGCAAGGCGCCCGCCGGCACCGGCCCGTCCAGCAACGCGGCCACGTCCAGCAGAGTGCGGCCCTGGGCCAGCGCCGCCGGCAGCGGCGCCTGGGTGTCCATGAGGATGCGGCTGAGCCCGGCGTGGTCGGCCATGTACACCAGCCGGCTCTCGGGAAAGGCCGGGTCCAGCGGCACGTAGGCGGCCCCGGCGCGCAGGATGCCCAGCACCGCCAGCAGCATGTCCACCCCGCGCGGCAGGCTGACGCCGATGCGCTCGCCGCGGCGCACCCCGGCCCGCAGCAGGGCGCCGGCCAGCTGCCGGCTGCGCAGCTCCAGCGCGCGGTAGTCCAGCGCCCCCGCGCCGCTGCGCACGGCGATGGACCCGGCATGGCGCTGGCAGGCCGCTTCCAGCATCTGCGTCAGCGTCCACCCTGGCTGCTCGTCGGCCAGGCAGGGCGGCGGCGCATCGTTGACCCAGGCGAAGTCCGCCAGCGCGCGCGGGTCCACCAGTTGGACGCCGGCCGGCGTGGCCTGTGCGTCATCGACCAGTGCGTCCAGGATGCGCAGGTAGGCCTGCCCCCAGCGCTGCACCGTGGCCTGGCTGTACAGCGGGACGGCGTGGTGGATGTTGAGCGTGACCCCATCCGGGCCCGGGTTCCACAGGAACACCAGCTCCCAGGCGCTGTGCTGGCGCGGCGGGGCTTCCAGTCTTGCCTGCACCGGCCCGAACGCCAGGCGCCGCATCGCCGGGGCCAGGTTGACCAGGTTCTCCACCAGCAGCATGCGGCCGGGCTCGCGGCGCAGCGGCAGGTGCTGGACGATGCGTCCCAGCGAGATGTGCTGGTGCGCGGCGGCTTCCTGCATGGCCTTGTGCACCTGGGCCACCAGCGCCTGCAAGGGCTGGCCCGGCTGCAGGCGGATGCGCAGGGGCAAGGTGTTGTCGGTATCGCCGACCACGCGAGCATGGCCGCCCGCGGCCGCGGCGCCGGCGAACGGCACGCCGCAGACCAGGTCGGTCTGGCCGCTGAGCCGGTGCATCAGCACGCAATAGGCACTGAGCAGCAGGCTGAAGCGGGTGGTGCCGGCGCGCCGGGCGGCGCCACGCAGGGCGTCCCAGCGCTCGGCGGCAAGTTCCAGCTGCACATGCCCGCTGCGAAAGTCCAGCTCGGCGCCGCGCGGCGCATCCACCGGCAGGCGCAGCGGCTCGGGGAGCTCGGCGTACACGGACTGCCAGTAAGCCAGGCAACGGCGACCCTCCTCGCCATCGCGGATGCCGCGCTCGCGGGCGACATAATCGGCCCACGGCATGGCCGGCAGCGGCGCGCGGGCGTCCTGCCCGATCCGCAGCGCGTACTCGGCCGACAGCTCCTGCAGGGTCAGCCGCAGCGACCAGCCATCCAGGATCAGGTGATGGGCCACCAGCAGCAGCCGCGCATGCTGCGGCGAAAACACGAACAAGGTCGCCCGCAGCAGCGGCGGCTTGGCGGGATTGAAAGGGGCCAGCATGCGCAGCGTGCGCTGCTGCAGCCAGTCCGGCTCCGGGTCCGGGGAATCGGAGAGGTCCAGGCATTCCAAGCGGGCCTGGCAGGGCGGCTGGTAACGCTGGTGCAGCCCGTCCTCGGTGAAGGCCATGGCCAGCACCTGGTGTCGCGCCACGACGGTGTCGAAGGCCTGCGCCAGCGCCTGCGCCTGCAGGGGCCCGTCCAGGACCAGCTCGACCGACTCGCCGAAGGCCTGCCCCGCCTGCACGGCATAGCGCGTGCCCAGCCATTTTTCTGCCTGCGCATCGGTCAACGGAATGCAGTCCCCCGCATTCAGCTGGCCGCCGCCCGTCTGCGTCCCCTGTTCCAACCGCCATCCCCTGTTGCTGTTCGCCCGGTGACTCCCAGTCACCCTTCACAGGCCCTTATCGGCGCCAGGCGCTAACGGTCCTGTTCGACGACATTTCCCCGTTCAAGCCACAATGAACGCAAGTCGTGGTCGTCACCGGACGCCACAGACACTTCCCGGGAGGCTCCATGCAATCGTTGCAACATTCCACGTACCGCAGGGCGGTGCGTTTCCTGTCCCCGTTGTCGCTGACCCTGTTCGCAGCCGCCTGTTCGGGCTCGGGGTCCAACGCCTCCGTCGCCCCGGCCCAGCCGACCCAGCCGGCCCCGCCCAGCCAACCCACCCCGACGCCCACGCCAACCCCCACGCCGGCCGCAGCGGTGTGCGATGGCTTCTACCAGAGCGGCTTCGTCCTCGCCGAGGGCAAGACCACCGTGGCCATGAAGGCGCTGGCCAAGCCGGCCAAGGGCGTGCGCTTTGCCGAGCCGAACTTCGGCACCTGCGAGGTCCGCGCCACCGCCCACGACAACGAGCCGCCGCGCGGCTTCGCCCGCAACGATTACTCGCGCCGGCAAGCCTTCAACGCCGACAACACCTATTTCATCGTCAATGCCTCCGATGGCTGGTGGCACCTGTACGACGCGCGCACGCTCAAGTACATCTCGGCGCTCTCGCCCAAGGTCGCCAACCCGAGCGTGGCCGCCGAGTTCCACCTGGCCGGCGATGCCGAACCGCAGTGGGACGCGCGCGACCCCAACATCCTGTACTACGTGACCACCAATGGCGGCACCAAGCTGCTGAAGCTGGACGTGCGCACCAATAGCTACTCGGTGGCCGCCGACTTCCGCGGCAAGCTGCCGGCGTGGGGCGCCAACGTGGCGCACATCTGGACCAAATCCGAAGGCTCGCCTTCTGCCGATTCGCGCTACTGGGGTTTCCAGGCCGAAAACGCCAGCTTCGGCCTGCTGGGCTACTTCGTGTGGGACCTGCAGGCCAACAGGCTGGTCGGCAGCTACGCCAGCACCGATCGTCCCGACCACGTCAGCATGTCCGCCTCGGGGCGCTGGTTCGTCACCTCTTCCGACACGGCCGGCACCTGGGCCTGGGCGCCGGATTTCAAGACCAAGAAGCTGCTGCATCGCAAGAGCGAGCACTCGGACCTCGCACTGGGCGAGGACAAGCACGACCTGTATGTGTCCATCGACTACCAGAGCAACGACGGCGACGTGTTCTACGTGGATGTGGACAACTGCCCGGCCGTGGACGCCAGCGTCACCCTGGCCAGCGCCACGCTGTGCCCGCGCACGGTGCTGTTCCCCACCTATCTCAACGGTGCGGCCGCGGCGATGCACTTCTCCGGCAAGGCCTTTTCGCGCCCGGGCTGGGTGGTGCTGAGCACCTATGCCACCACCGCCTCGCGCGACGGCGCCCTGCCCTGGTACACCGACAAGGTGCAGGTGGTGGAGCTGAAGGCCAATCCCCGCATCTACCCGGTGGCCTTCACCCACCGCAACGAGTCGCTCAGCGGCTATTGGTCCGAACCGCAGGCCTCGGTCAGCCGCGACCTGACCCGCATCGCCTTCAACAGCAACTGGGGCGGCAGCAGCAACGAAGACATCGACACCTACATCGTCTCGCTGCCGACCACGGCGGTGCCGTAAGTTTCCTGGGCTGCGAACCACAACGGGGCGCCAAGCGCCCCGATCGCCGTCCGGCCGTTGCGCAGCGCGTTTGATCGAACGGCAAGGCAGCCCCGCCCAGCAAGCACGGAAGGCACATGGCGTGCTCGCCGACGACGCCGATGCAGGCCTAGGCTATCCGCCAGTCGGCGTCGGCTCAGCCAGCATCGTCGTGGCGCACGCACGTCGTCGGTGAACCTTCGGCGCGGCAGGCAGTCCAGGCCAAAAGCGGCCGGCTTTCCAAGACGCACCACCGTTTCGGTTCGGCCTCACGACCGGGCGCATGCCGGCCGCGCCAAGGCCCGCCACCACGCGTCTAACGCGCGACGCGCCATCCACTCGCTCAGCAGCGTGCCGGACACGTTCGCCCACTGCGGGCGCCAGGGCAGACAAGCGCGCATGTGCTCGGTTTACGAAGCAGGCCCACGCAGGCCGGAAGCGCAGCTTTCAGCATGGCGGCGCGGACCGTCTCCATGCTGCCAAGACCGACGCGTCGTGCCCCCGCCCGACCCAGAAGCAAGCCAGGCGCTCCGCCGCACGCGCTCACGCGCGTGGTCGAACCCGCTGCGATCGGCGCGCCTGCCTTGCAGACAGTCGCGTCAGCCGCATGCTCCCCGCCCCTCGGATGCTGGCCAACCCCAGGCCTGCGGAGCAGAACGGCAACAGCGCCGGCGCCTGTCCTCGCACCTGCGACCAGCGGTCCATCAGATGCGGATTACGCACAGTTCGACGGCGCTCGAATCCAGCGCAAGTCACTGAATTCATTGAATTCCTAAGCATCTCTGTACTAAAACTGAATGTCATATGAAGCATTCAGCTATCGTCCTCCAGACTATGGCCGGTTTTCCAGCCGTCCGCGTTACCCCCGTTCCTCCCGTTCCACACATCCCCCCTGCTCACGCCACGCAACGACGCACGGTCATCCGCCAAGGACATCGTGCGCGTCGAGCGTCCCCCTGGTGTGTCCAGACCATAGATCCACCTGACCGATTCAACATTCAGCGACTCATTCCAAGCTTTGACCGCGGCGTCAGGCGCTGCGGGCACTCCCGGAGGTTTCATGCAATCACTGCAACACCGTAAGCCGCGCAAGGCGCTGCGTACCCTGTCCCTGTCCTCGCTGGTCCTGCTGGGCCTGGGTGCGGCGCATTCAGCGCAGGCCGCCACCCCGCTTGGGGTGTGCGACGGCTTCTACAAGGACGGTTACCTGGTCAAGGAAGGCAAGAACACGGCCGCCATGAAGGCGCTGGCCAAGCCGGCCAAGGGCAAGCGCTTTGCCGAGCCGAACTTCGGCACCTGCGAGGTCCGCGCCACGGTGCACGACGGCGAACCGCCCAGCCGCTTCGCGCGCAACGATTACTCGCGCCGGCAGGCCTTCAATGCCGACAACACCTATTTCATCGTCAATGCCGCCGATGGCTGGTGGCACCTGTACAACGCCCGCACCCTCAAGTACGTGTCGGCGCTCTCGCCCAAGGTCGCCAACCCCAGCGTGCCGGCCGAATTCCACCTGGCCGGCGACGCCGAGCCGCACTGGGACCCGAGCAATCCCAACATCCTCTACTACGTGACCACCAACGGCGGCACCAAGCTGCTGAAGCTGGACGTGCGCACCAACAGCTACTCGGTGGCCGCCGACTTCCGCGGCAAGCTGCCGTCCTGGGGCGCCAGCGCCGCGCACATCTGGACCAAGTCCGAAGGCTCGCCCTCGGCCGATGGCCGCTACTGGGGTTTCCAGGCCGAGAACGGCAGCTTCGGCCTGCTGGGCTACTTCGTGTGGGATCTGAAGTCCAACAAGCTGGTCGGCAGCTACCAGAGCAAGGACCGGCCCGACCACGTCAGCATGTCCGCTTCCGGGCGCTGGTTCGTGACCTCCTCCGACACGGCCGGCACCTGGGCCTGGGCGCCGGACTTCAAGACCAAGAAGCTGCTGCACCACAAGAGCGAGCACTCGGACATGGCCCTGGGCAAGGACAAGCACGACCTGTACGTGTCCGTGGACTACCAGAGCAGCGCCGGCGATGTGTTCTACGTGGACGTGGACAAGTGCCCGGCCGTGGCCGCCAGCGCCACGCTGAAGAACACCAAGCCCTGCCCGCGCACGGTGCTGTTCCCCACCTACGTCAACGGCGCGGCCGCGGCGATGCATTTCTCGGGCAAGTCCTTCTCCAAGCCGGGCTGGGTGGTGATGAGCACCTACGCCACCTCGGCCTCGCGTGACGGCAAGCTGCCCTGGTACGCCAACAAGGTGCAGGTGGTGGAACTGAAGGCCAACCCGCGCGTGTACCAGGTCGCCTACACCCACCGCAACGAATCCATCAGCGGCTACTGGTCCGAGCCGCAGGCCTCGGTCAGCCGCGATCTGACCCGCATCGCCTACAACAGCAACTGGGGCGGCAAGAGCGCCGAGGACATCGACACCTACCTGGTGACGCTGCCGCCGACTGCCATCCCGTAAGCTCGCATGATTGGCATGGAAACGGGGCGCCTGGCGCCCCGTTTTCGTGTCCGCCCGGCATGCGCCCCCCGGCCACCGCCTGCGTGCGCTAAAGGAAGGACGAGCCTGCCAACGGCCACAGGTAGCAGAGCAGGCGCATGGCGCGTCCACCGATGGCGCCGGCACGGGCACCGAAGCCTGCGCCATCGGCCGCGGCATCGCGCTGGGACGGCTCGGCCGCGGCTGTCATCGCCGGGCGCGAGGCACTTCCCGACAGCGCCCGCGCCAGCGCCGCTGGCAGCTCGGGCGATTCCATCAATGTGGCGTGTCGGCCGCGGATGGACACCACCTCCACCCGCGGCGACATGGCATCCCAGCCCAGCGACGGCCGTGGATCGCCCTGCTCGCTGGCACGGAACAGCACGATCGGCACATCCATCGGCTGCGGCCGATAGCGCAGGTACGCCTCGTAATGCGCCGCCTCCACGTAGGCGTAGCGCAGGCTGTGCGGTAGGGCGATCTGCAGGTGCCGGCACACCGATGCGTAGGCGCGGACGCTGCGGCTGCGCAGCCCCTCGCCCAGCCAACGCCACAGGCCACCGGCGCGCTGGCGGCGGCTGGGCGCCTGGGCAGGCTGTCCGGGGCCTTCCGGACCAGTTGGATCGTGCGCGGTGTCCGGCTCCAGCGAGGCCAGGGTGTCGAACAGTCCCAGGAACGCGACCTGCTCGCCCGCCTGTTGCAGCTGGCAGGCGATCTCGTAGGCAATGGCGCCGCCCATCGAGCCGCCGGCCAGCAGATACGGGCCGGCCGGCTGGACCCGGCGGATCTCCAGCAGATAGCGCCGGGCCATGGACTCGATCCGGCGCAGCGGCGGGGTCTTGCCATCCAGGCCCACGGCCTGCAGGCCGTAGATCGCCCGCCCCGGCGGCAGCACTTCGGCCAGGGGCTTGTAGTTCAGGACATTGCCGCCGACGGCGTGGACGAAGAACAGCGCCGGCTGCCCCGGCGTGCCGGCCCGCATCGGCACCAGCGGCGCCCACGGATCGTCCTGCGGCACCGGGTCGGCTTCATCCACCGCGCCCGCGTCGCGATAGGCCTGGGCCAGGCCTTGCACGGTCGGCGCGCTCAACAGCGTGGCCAGCGGCAGGTTCACCCCGGTGCGCTGGTTGATCTGGTGGAACAGCTTGACCGCCGGCAGCGAGTGCCCGCCGAGCCCGAAGAAGTCCTCGTGCCGCCCCACGCTGGGGGTGTCCTCCAGCACGTGCGACATGGTCCGCGCGATGAAGCGCTCCAGCTGCGTGGCCGGCGCTTCGGCCGGCGTCGGCGCATACAAGGCGTCCGCCGCCTGCGAGGCCAGGGCCGGCATCGCCCCAACGCCCACCAGTTCGGCCGTCAGCGCATCGGGAAGATCCGGCGACTGCAGCAGGGCGGCGTGGCTGCCGCTGAGGTCGACCACCTTCAGCCGCGGCGACATCGCCTCCCAGCCCAGGCCCGGGCGCGCATCGCGCTGCTTGCTGGCGCGGAACAGCACCAGCGGCAGGTCCGTCGGCTCCGGGGTATGGCGCAGATACGCCTGGTAGTGCGCGCCTTCCACCAGGGTGTAACGCAAGGCATGGGGAAGCTCGCGCCCCAGCACCCGGTACAGCGCCGCACGGGTGTGGCGCTGGCGGCGGTGCACGCCATCGCGCAACCAGCTCCACACCCCGTCCAGCCACGAGGCGCGCGAGTCCATGCGCAGGCGCAGGCGCGACCAGACCCGGCCCACGCCAGGCTGCATGGCCTGCTCCACCCCGCGCATGTCCGCCTGCAGGGTCGCCAGCGAATCCACCAGGCCCACGAACGCCACCTGCTCGCCGTCGCGGTGCAGCTGGCGGCCGATCTCGTAAGCGATCACCCCGCCCATCGACCAGCCCGCCAGGTGATACGGGCCCCTGGGCTGCACGCGGCGGATCTCCTGCGCATACAACCGCGCCATCTCGCGCACGCTGCGCAGCGGGGCGGTCTTGCCATCCAGGCCGAGTGCCTGCAGCCCGTACACTGGCAGGGCGGCCGGCAAGGCGTCGACCAGTCCCTTGTAGCTCAGCACGTTGCCGCCGACGGCGTGTACCAGGAACAGCGGGCTGGCCGCTGGCGAGCCCGGCTGCATGCTCACCAGCGGCGCCCAGGGCCCGGCCACGGCGACCACCGCACCGGGCTGGGAGACCTCGTCCACCGCCCCCGCCGCGCGATAGGCCTGGGCCAGGCCGCGCACGCTCGGCGCATTGAACAGCGTGGCCAGCGGCAGGTTCACCCCGGTCTGCCGGGTGATGCGGTGGAACAGCTTCACCGCCAGCAGCGAGTAGCCGCCCAGCTCGAAGAAGTCCTCGTCCAAGCCGACCGCCGGCAGGCCCAGCACCTCGGCCATGATGGTGCCGATGCGCCGCTCCAGTGGCGTGCCCGCCTCGATCTCGGCCGGACACCGCGGCGCCAGGTCCGTGCGATCGGCCGCTGCGGCCGTCGCCGGATCGGCTTGCAGGATCTGCGCGGTCGGTTCGGGCAGCGCGCCCAGTTGCTCGAGCTGGCCGTTGAGCCGCAGGCGCGCATGCATGCCGGTGGGCACCGCCTGGCCATCGCTGGCATCGCGCGGGACGGCCCAGAGCTGCCCGGCCACACCCACCGGGCATGGCTGCCCGAGCGCATCGCGCACATCGCCGCCCAGTCCGGCGGCGGTCCACTGCGCCAGCCAGGCGCGCTCCTTGTCGCAGCGCAGGTCCACCTCGCCCACCGCCACCGCCGGGTTATCGGCGATGGCCTTGAGCAAGGTCACGAAACGCTGGTTGATCAGCGCCGCATTGGCCTCGGACAGGATGTCGGTGCTGTAGCCCAGGGCGCCGGACAGGCCGTGTTCGTGCTCCAGAAACCACAGCCCGATATCGGTATGCATGCCCTTCTGGAAGGTCAGCAGGTGCTCGTGCTCCAGCGCGCCCCAGCGGGTCTGCCGCGCACGCACGTCCTGGAAGGAGAACAGCGCCTGATAAACCGGCGAGCGCGACAGATCGCGCGGCAGGCGCAAGGCGCGCACCAGCGCCTCGAACGGCACCTCCTGCCAGGCGAAGGCCTCCACCACCGCCTGGCGCACCTGGGCGAGGAAGGCGTCGAAGGGCAAGGCCGGATCGACGCGCAGCTTCAGCGGCAGCACATTGACGAAGAAGCCCATGATGCGCTCCAGCGCCTCCTCGGCGCGGTTGCGCACCGGCAGGCCCACCACCAGCTGCTGCTGGCCGCCCAGGCGGTGCAGCAGCACGAAGTACGCGGCCAGCAAAGTCATGAACAAGGTCGCGCCGGTGGCATTGCCCACACGCCGCAGGGCGTCGGCCGTGCTGCGGTCCACCTGCACCCATTCGGTGGCGCCCTGCCCGCTGGCGTGCTTTGGGCGGATGCGATCCTCCGGCAGGCGCAGCGGCTCCAGGCCGCCGGACAGGTGCCGCGTCCAGTAGGTCAAAGCGGCCTGCGCCTGTGCCGACCCGGCCTGCTGGTGCCACTGGGCGTAGTCGCCGTAGTCCACCTCCAGCGGCGGCAGCGGCGAAGGCTGGCCCTTGCTGAAGGCCTCGTACAAGGCCGCCATCTCGCTGTAGAACACGTCGAAGGACCACCCATCCCAGATCAGATGGTGGGTCATGAAATACAGCACGTGGTCGTCCTGGCCCAGCCGGAACAGCCGCGCGCGGAACAGCGGCCATTGCCCGTCGAGCACGAAGGGCGTGGCGGTCATCTGCTCCATCTGCGCCTGCAGCGCGGCGTCGCGCTCGCCCTCCGGCAGCTCGGACAGGTCCGTCGGCGGCAGCAGCTGCGAGGGGACGTGGTCCAGCACGCGCTGGCGGGCGTCCTCGCCGGCCTGCACGATCACCGTGCGCAGGCTGGGCTGGCGCCGCACCATCTCGTCGAAGGCGGCCTGGAAGGCCAGCAGATTCATGGGCCCGCGCAGGCGGTGCGCGGACGGGGTGTTGTAGGCGACCGTGCCCGGCTCGACCTGCTCGTAGATCCACAGCCGCTGCTGCATCGGCGTCAGCGGCGCATGCCGCCGATCCTCACGCGGGGTAATGGGCCTGACCCGGGCCTGCGCTTGGTCGAGGGAAAGCGCGCGCAGCGCGGCCGTCAGCCTGCGCGCGGTCGGCGCTTCGAACACGCAGCGCAGCGGCACGGGCGTGCCCTGCAGGCGCGTCAGCTCAGCGACCAGGCGTGCGGCCAGCAGCGAGTGGCCGCCGACCTCGAAGAAATGCTCGTCCGCCGCCAGCGCCGCGCGGCCCAGTACCCGCGCCATGGTGGCCTGCACCTGGGCCTGCAGGGGGTCATCGCTGTCCGGCGAGGCACTTGCCACCGAGTCGCGCCCGGCCGCCGCCGGACGCGGGGCGGCCAGCTGCGGCGCCGGCAGCGCCTTGCGGTCGATCTTGCCGTTGGGCAGCAGCGGGATGGCGGCCAGCAACACCAGGTGCTGCGGCACCATGTACTCGGGGAGCACGCCGCGCAGCCGGGCGCGCAGCTCGGCCTCGTCCAGGGCCAGGCCCGCCTCGGGCACCACGTAGGCGACCAGGCGCGGGTCGTCGGCCCGGTCCTCGCGCACCATGCAGACCGCGCGGGCCACGCCGGCACAGGCGGCCAGCTGGCTCTCGATCTCGCCCAGCTCGATGCGGTAGCCGCGCAACTTGACCTGGAAGTCCAGGCGGCCCAGGTGCTCGAGCTGGCCATCGGCGCGCCAGCGGCCGCGGTCGCCGGTGCGATACAGGCGCGCGCCGCCACCCAGCGTATCGGCGATGAAGCGCTCGGCGGTCAGCTCAGGACGGTGCAGGTAGCCCAGCGTCACGCCCTGCCCGCCGATGCACAGCTCACCCGGCACGCCCAGCGGGCACGGCAGGCCATTGGCGTCCAGCACCCAGACCTGGGTGTTGGCGATGGGGCGACCGATGTGGACGTCCGGCGCGCCGCCATCGGCAGCGGCAACGACGCGCGCGCAGGTCGACCACACCGTGGTCTCGGTCGGGCCGTAGAGGTTCCACAGCGCGCCGCAGCGCGCCAGCAGCGCGGTGGCCAGATCCGAAGGCAGCGGCTCGCCGCCGCAGAGCGCGCGGAAGTCCGTATGGCCGCGCCATTCGACTTCCACCAGCATCCGCCAGGTCGAGGGCGTGGCCTGCATGACCGTGGCGCCGTGCCGGGACAGCAACGCCGCCAGGGCCATGCCATCCATCGCGGTGGCGCGGTCGGCCAGCACCACGCTGGCACCCACCGACAGCGGCAGCATCAGCTCCAGCACGGCGATATCGAAGGACAACGTGGTCACCGCCACCAGCACGTCGTGTGCCTCCAGCCCCGGCTCGCGCGCCATGCTGGCCAGGAAATTGGCCACCGCCCCATGCGGCACGCATACGCCCTTGGGCTGGCCGGTGGAGCCGGAGGTGTAGATCACGTAGGCGACATCGTCCGGCGCGATCGGCGCGGCGGGCACCACCGCGCCAGCGTCCATGGCCGCGATGCGCTCGGCCTGCGCTTCCAGCACCAACAGGCGCGCCGGCGCATTGGCGAAGCGTTCCAGCAGGGACTGCTGGGTCAACAGCGCGGCAAGCCGGGCGTCCTGGACCATGTAGGCCAGGCGCGAGGACGGAAAGTACGGATCCAGCGGCACGTAGCCGGCGCCGCTCTTGAGGATGCCCAGCAGGGCCGCCAGCATCTGCGGCCCGCGCTCCAGCGCCAGCCCCACCAGATCGCCCTTGCCGATGCCCTCGGCCAGCAGAAAGCGCGCGATGCGATTGGCCTGGGCCTCTAGTTGCGCATAGCTCAGCGCATCCTGGCCGCTGTGCACGGCGATGGCCAGCGGCGTGCGCGCGGCCTGCAGCTCGTAGGCCCCGTGCATGGTGGCGGGCACTTCCAGCGCGGTGGACTCGGGCTGCAAGGCCTCCAGTTCGGCCTTGTGCGCCGCGCTCATCAGCGGCAGTTTGCCCAGCGCGCACGTCGGCTCGGCCGCCGCGGCCGCCAGCAAGGTGCCGTAGGCCGCCAGCCAGTGGTGCACGGTGGCGGCCTCGAACAGGTCGGTGTTGTATTGGCATTCCAGCCGCAGCCCGCCATCGACCTGCACCGCGTTGACCGACAGCTCGAAGTTCTCGTGCGTGCGCGGATTGGTGGTGAAGCTCCCCTGCAGGCCGGTAAAGCCCAGCTTGGGCAGGTCCAGCGACTGGTCGATGTTGAACATCACGCTGACCAGCGGCAGGCGCGCCGGATCGCGCGGGACCTGCAAGGTCTTGAGCAGGGTGCCGAAGGTGTGGCGGCCGTGCTCCAGCGCATCCAGCAACGTGGTCTGCGCTGCATCCAGCGCGTGCGCGAACGGCAGCGCCGGGTCCACGTCGAAGCGCAGCGGCAGCAGGTTGACGCAATGGCCGACCAGGCGCTCGTGTCCATCGAAGGACTGGCCGGCGGCGGGGATGCCGATGACCACATCGCGCTCGCCGCTGATGCGCGAAAGCAACGTCGAAAACCCGGCCAGCAAGGTCGCGAACAAGCTGGCGCCGCGGCGCGCGCCGGCCTTGCGCACGGCGCCCAGCAGGGCCGCGTCCAGCAGCAGGTCCTCGCGCGCGGAGGCGAAGCTGCGGCGCGCAGGCCGTGGGCGATCCAGCGGCAGGTCCAGCACCGGCACCGCGTCGGCGAAGCGCGCGGCCCAGTAGCGAGCATCGGCCTGGGCCTGCGGCCCGTCGGGTTGCGCGGCCAGGGCCAGGGCGTGGTCGGCGTAACCCTCGGCCGGCTCCAGCGGCGCGCCGCTGCGGGTGCTGTGCCAGGCGTAGGCCTGGCCCAGCTCGCGCACCATCACCCACCACGACCAGCCGTCGCAGACGATGTGGTGGGCATGCATCAGCAGCAGGTGCGAGCCGGGCGAGAGCACCAGCAGCTCGGCGCGGAACAGCTCGCCCTGCTCCAGGACGAACGGCGTCCGCACCCCGGCGCGGCGGCGCTCGGCCACGGCGGCGGCCTGCGCCCGCGGCGACAGCGCCGACAGGTCCAGGCGCTGCAGCATGAAGCTTGAGCGCTCCGGCACCCAGAAGCTCTCGCCATCCGGGCCGATGCCGGCCCGCAGCGCGTCGTGCGCACGGACGACATCGCCCAGCGCGGCCGCCAGCGCGTCCGCGTCCAGCGCGCCGTCGAGCTGCAGGGCAACCGATTCGTTGTAGGCCAGGGTCGCCTCGGCTTCCAGCCGCGTGGCCAGCCACAGCTCGCGCTGCGGCTCGGTGGTGGGCACCACCCGGCTCAGCGCTCCCTGCACGAACGGGTCGTAGTCCACCCGCCTCGGCGCCATGTCCGGCGACGCCTTCTCCACCTCAGCCGCCCACCTTGAGGTAGCCGCCCGGCTCGGCTTCGTTCGGCACATACCAGCCGGGTCGGCCGTCGGGATCGCGGCCCAGCCTGGCCCCCGGCACCGGCGGGCGCTGCGCATCCATGTCCAGCCCGGGCATCGTCGGCCGGGCCACCACGCGCCGCGGCAGCAGGCCCGCGTCCTGCAGCTCCAGCACCGAAGCCTTCCAGGCATCGGCGATGGCGCGCATGTCCGCCTCGGTATGCGCGCTGGTGAAGAAGCACGGGAAATTGTCGAGGATATGGATGCCGCGGCTGCGCATCATCGCGAACAGCAGGTCCTGCAGCGGATGGTCTTCCTCGAAATACGTGCGCCACAGCGAGGCGAAGTGCCGCACCTGCAGCGGCGCGCCGACATCGCGGGCGAAGGCGTTGAGCTCCTCGGCCATGGTGGTGGTCAGCGCATTGATGCCGGCCTGCAGCTGCGGACCACTGGCGATCATGTGGTCCAGCGAGGCATTGGCCGCGGCCAGGGTCAGCGGATGGCGCACAAAGGTGCCGGCGAAATAGGTCACGCCCACCTCCGGCACCGAGTCGTCGCCGTACTGCCAGCGCCCGCCGTCCAGCGCATCCATGTAGTCGCGCTTGCCGGCGATCACGCCGATCGGGAAGCCGCCACCGACCACCTTGCCGTAGGTCGCCAGGTCCGCCTGGATGCCGAACAGCGCCTGCGCCCCGCCCGGATGCGAGCGGAAGCCAGTAATCACCTCGTCGAAGATCAGCACCGTGCCGCTGGACTGGGTCAGCGCGCGCACCTGCTGCAGGAACTCCACAGGCTGGAAATCCGGCCGGCGGCTCTGCACCGGCTCGACCAGCACCGCGGCCAGCTCGTGCGCATGTTCGCGCAGGGTGCGCAGGGCGTCCTCGGTGCCGTAGTCCAGCACCAGCACCTGCTCGGCGGTATTGCGCAGGATGCCTGGCGCGGCCGGCACCGCCTTGCCCTTGGGCGTGGCGCGCACGATCACTTCGTCGTTGATGCCGTGGTAGGAGCCGGTGAACAGCGCGACCTTGCTGCGTCCGGTCACCGTGCGCGCGATGCGCAGCGCGCCCAGCACCGCCTCCGAGCCGGTATTGCACAGCGCCGCGCGGTCGTGACCGGTGAGCTGGCAGACCTTGCGCGAGACCTCGCCCGCCAGCGGATGCTGCGGGCCGATCTCATAGCCCAGCTCCATCTGCCTGAGCACGGCCTGGGTGACGAACTCCGGCTGCCAACCGAACAGGCTGGCACCGAAGCCGTTGAGCGCATCGACGTACTCGTTGCCATCGATGTCCCACACGCGCGAGCCGCGCGAGCGCTCGATCACGATCTGGTAGACGATCTCCTTGGTCAGCGGCCGGAAACCGGTGACCACGCGCGGGTCGGCCATGTGCGGCCGATGCTCGCCGGTGTAGCGCTTGGAACCTGGCGTGCGCGCCTGGTAGCGCGCCATGAACGCATCCAGCGCGGCGCGCTGCTGCGTATCCAGCGCGATCCCGCCGGTGCTGTCGATGCGGGCAATGGCACCGAAGGCTTTCTTGACGTCGTAGCGCGCCGGGCCGGCTTCTTCCTCGGTGGACGCCGGCGGCACGGGCGTTGTTGCGCTGACCGCTGCCGGCCGCGGGGCCTGCAAAGGCGTCGGCGAGGGTTGCGGGGCAGGCGTCGGCGTGCCCGACAGCAAGGCCAGCTGCTGGAACATCAGCTGCATCTGCTGCTGAATCAGCGCGCGCAGATCATCGCCCACCGGCAGCGGGCCGGCCTGCGGCAACGCTACGGGCGCGGCCTGCACGGGCAGCACCGCCGCAGGCGCCGCCACCGCCGTCGGCGTCGCTTGCACCACCTCGGCCGGCAGTTGCGCATCCAGCAGCGCGGCCAGCTTGGTGATGCTCGACTGCTCGGCCATCAGCTGACGGAAACCGATCCGCGCGGCGAAGGTCTTCTGCAGCTGCAGGGCCACCTGGGTCAGCGTCAGGCTATCCAGCCCCAGCTCCATGAAATGGGTGTCGCCCTCCTCCACGCCGATCTCGAAACCGGCCACGTCCTCGAACAGCTCGCGCAACTGGGCAGACAGCGCGGGAATGCGCGAGGCGGGGGACACGGCGGCGGGGGCAGAGGACATGAACGACTCCTGGGGGGGCGCGGCGGGCACCGGGGCTTCCATGGGCCCGGCGGCAGGGGCTGCCTGGACGGCAGCGGGTGCTTCCACCCAATAACGTCGACGCTGGAAAGAATAGGTCGGCAGGCGCAGGCGAAGGCGCCGGGCGCGTCGGTCCAGGCGCGCCGGGTGCAGCGCGACCCCGGCGCACCACAGTTGGCCGAAGGCGCCGAGCACGGCGGTGCGTTCGTGGTCGGCCGCATCGCTCAGGGAGGCGATCGCGCTGGCGCCGCTGGCGCGCACCGCCGGGTGCTGGCGCGCCAGCGCGCACAGCGTGCCGCGCGGGCCGATCTCCAGCAGCAGCGCCTGCGGGGACTCGGCCAGGGTGGACAGGGCCGAGGCGAAGCGGACCGGCTCGCGCAGGTGCCGTGCCCAGTAATCGGCGGACACCGCGGTCTGGGCATCCAGCCACTGGCCGGTGGCGCTGGAGACGATGGGCAACGTGGGCGCTTGGCGGGCGACGGCCTCCAGGGCGACGCGGAACGGCGCCACGACCGGGTCCATCATCGCCGAATGGAACGCGTGCGAGGTCCGCAGCGGACGGCAGGCCACGCCCTGCTCGGTCAGCTGCGCCTGCAGGGCATCCACCTGCGGCTGCGGCCCGGCCACCACGCAGGCTCCCGGCGCGTTCTCCGCAGCCAGGCACAGGTCTTGGCTGAGCAAAGGCAACAGCCGCTCGGCGTCCATGCGCACCGACAACATGCTGCCGGCTGGCTGCGCCTGCATCAGGCGCCCCCGCAAGGCCACCAGTCGCATCGCGTCTTCCAGGGCGAACACCCCGGCCAGGGTGGCCGCGACGAACTCGCCCACGCTGTGTCCCACCATTGCCGTGGGCTGCAGGCCCTGCGCCATCCACCAGCGCGCCAGCGCGTACTCCAGCGCGAAGATCGCCGGCTGCATCACCGCCGTGGGAACCAGCGCCTGGGCGTCCTCGCCGAAGGCCAGCGTGCGCAGATCGGCCCCCAGTTCGGCTTCCGCCGCCTGGGCGCAGGCATCGAAGGCCTCGCGGAACGCCGGCTCGGCCGCATACAGCGCCCGGCCCATGCCGGCGTACTGCGCCCCCTGGCCCGGGAACATGAACACCAGCGGCCGGCGCGCCGCATCGTCGGCAGTGCCGGCGGCCTTGCTGACGCGCAGGGCCTGGACCGCGCCCGCCGTGTCCTGCGCCGCCACCGCCAGCCGATACGGAAAGGCACGACGGCCATCGGCCAGCGTCCACGCCACGTCGGCCAGGTTGAGACCCGGCTGGCGCTCCAGGGCATCGGCCAGCGCCGCAGCCATCTGCTCCAGGGCCGCCGGCGCGCGCGCGGACAGCACCAGCAGCTGCGGCCCATCGGCCGGGTCCGAAGCGACCTGCTCGGGGGCCTGTTCGATCACCACGTGCGCGTTGGTGCCGCCGACGCCGAAGGAGCTGACGCCGGCCCGGCGCGGCGCGCCATCGGCCTGCGGCCAGGCCTCGGTGCCGGCGCTGACGGTGAACGGCGTGCGCGCAAAATCGATGGCCGCACTCGGCGCGCGGTAATGCGCCGTCCCCGGGAGGCGGCCTTCGGCCACCGACAGGGTGGCCTTGATCAACCCGGCCGCGCCCGCGGCCATCAGGGTATGGCCAATGTTGCTCTTGACCGAGCCGACCCGGCAAAAGCCCAGATCGGAGGTGCTGGCGGCAAAGGCGCGGGTCAGGCCCTCGATCTCGATCGGATCGCCCATCGGCGTGGCCGTGCCATGCGCTTCGACATAGCCGATCTCGCGCGCCTGCACCTGGGCATCGGCGTGCGCCATGGCGATCACCGCCGCCTGGCCCTCGCTGCTGGGCGCGGTGAAGCTGGCCTTGCCTGCGCCATCGTTGTTCAGTCCGGTCCCGCGGATCACCGCCTGGATCGGGTCGCCATCGGCCAGCGCATCGGCCAGCCGCTTGAGCACCAGCACCGCGGCGCCATCGCTGAACACCGTGCCGCCGGCCGAGGCATCGAAGCTGCGCGTATGGCCATCGGGCGAGAGCATCGCGTCGGGCTGGTAGAGGTGGCCGCTGTTGACCGGACAGGTGATGGCCACGCCACCGGCCAAGGCCATGTCGCAGCGCCCTGCGCGCAGGCTGTCCACCGCCTGGCACACGGCCACCAGCGAGGTCGAGCACGCGGTCTGCACCGTGATCGCCGGGCCGGTGAGGTCCAGGCGATGGGCCACGCGCACGGCCAGGTAATCCTTTTCGTTGCCCAGCATCACCTGGAAGGCGCCCGCGCGCTCGACCTTGTCCGGGTGCGCCAGCACGTTGTGCTGGTAGTAGCTGGCGTTGTACATGCCGGCGAACACGCCTACCGGCCCCAGCTCGGGCCCTGGAGCATGGCCGGCGCGCTCGATCGCCTCCCAGCACAGTTCCAGGAAGATCCGCTGCTGCGGGTCCATCAGTTCCGCTTCGCGCGGGGAGATACCGAAGAAGCCGGCATCGAACAGGTCATGGCCCTCCAGCACGCCGCGCGCCGGCACGTAGGCCGGGTCATCGCGCAGCGCCGGGGCGATGCTGGGATCGAGCTGGCCAGGCGTGAAGCGCGTGATCGAATCCACGCCCGCGCACAGGTTCTGCCAGAACGCCTCCACGTCCGGCGCGCCCGGCAAGCGCGCGGCCATGCCCACGATGGCGATGGGCTCGCGCAGGTTGCGCGCCTGCGTCCTGGGCAGACGATGGCCGGGGATGGCCGTGGCCGACCCGTCCAGCTCGGCAGCCAGCCCCGCCGGCGTGGGCGAACGGAAGATGGCCGTGGGCGGCAGCGGCCCCAGCCCGGCGAACTGGATCCGCTGCAGCAGGCGCATGGCCAGCAGCGAGCTGCCGCCCAGCTCGAAGAAGCCATCGTCGCGGCCCAGCCCGTCCAGGCCGAGGACCTCGCCGAACAGCGCGCACAGCGTCGCTTCCCGCGCATCGCGCGGCGCGGCGTAGGGCCCGGCCCAGTCGGGACGGTCACGCGCCGGCGCCGGCAGCGCACTGCGCTCCAGCTTGCCGTTGGGCGATGTCGGCAGCGCCTGCAGGCGCACGAACGCCGACGGCAGCATGTAGTCCGGCAGCTGCTGGGCCAGCGCGCCGCGCAGTGCATCGACCACGCCCTGGGCGCCATCGGCCACCACGTAGGCCACCAGGCGTCGCAGCCCCGGTACGTCCTCGCGCGCGACCACTGCGGCCTGGCGCACGCCCGGCAGGCCCAGCAGGCAGGCTTCCACCTCGCCCGGCTCGACCCGGTGTCCACGGATCTTGACCTGGAAGTCGGCACGGCCCAGGCACTCCAGCGTGCCATCGGCCTGCCAGCGCCCCATGTCGCCGCTGCGATACATGCGCGCACCGGGAGCGTTGGAGAACGGATCGGGCACGAAGCGCTCGCCGGTCAGGTCATCGCGGCCCAGATAACCATCGGCCAGCACCGGACCGGCCAGGAACAGCTCGCCGGCCACGCCGTTGGGCACGTGCCGGCCCTGCCGATCCAGCACGTAGACGCGGGCGCGCTGGATCGGCGTGCCGATCGCCGGCAGCATCGGCCACAGCGCCGCATCCGGCGCCAGCGTCAGCGCGGTGATGACGTGGGTCTCGGTGGGCCCGTAGTGGTTGTGCAGTCGCGCGCCGGTGGCCTGGAACAAGCGCCGGATGCGCGGCTCGATCCGCAGCGCCTCGCCCGCGGTGATCACCTGCTTCAGGGCCAGCGCGTGGAGCGTGTCCACTGCCGCGGCCTCGTAACCTTCGGCCAGCATCTGCAACGCGAAGTACGGCAGGAAAATGCGCTCGATGCGATGGTCAGCCAGGAACGCCAGCAAGCGCGCACCGCTCAGCCGCGCGTCCTCGTCCGGCAGATGCAGCTCACCGCCGCCGCACAGCGTGGTGAAGATCTCCTGGAAGGCCACGTCGAACCCCAGGGCCGCGAACTGCAGGGTCCGCTGCGGCACGTCCAGCCCCGGCTGCCGTTGCTGCCAGTGGATCAGGTTGATCAGCGGGCCATGCGGCATGGCCACGCCCTTCGGGCGCCCGGTGGAGCCGGAGGTGTAGAGCACGTAGGCCAGCGAGGCCGGCGACGGCTGCGGCAACGCGACTTCGGCCGCCTCCGCCTGCATCAGGCGGTCCAGTGTGAGCACCGTGCTCTGCACGCCCGCACGCTCAAGCAGCGGTGCGATGTCCTGGAGGCGATCGGCCAGCACCACGCGCGGCGCGCTGTCGATCAGCGCGGTCATCCGCCGCTCCTGCGGATAGTCCGGGTCCTGCGGCACATAGGCCGCGCCAGCCTTCAGCACCGCCAGCACGGCCACCACCATCTCGATGCTGCGGCCGGCATGGATGACCACGCGATCGCCGGGCTGCACGCCCTGCGCCACCAGCATCGACGCGGCGGCCTGCGCATGGCGCTGAAGGCCGGCGTAGTCCAGCTGGCGCGCGCCATGCACCAGCGCCACGGCCTGCGGCGTCCGCCGCGCCTGGGCCTCGAACAGCGCCGGAACGCTGTCCGCTTCCAGCGCCGGCACCGGGCCCGCACGGTGCATGGCTTCGATCAACGCACGCTGCTCGTCCTCGTCCAGCAGACCGACCTCATCCCAGGGCTGCCCAGGCTGCGCGAGCGAGGACGCCAGCTGGAGTTCCCACCACCGCAGCAGACGCTCGGCTGTGGCGGCTTCGTAGTGCGCCGCGTCGTACCACAGCGTCGCACCGATGCCGCCTGCGCCGGCGTCCTGCACGCACAACGCAAGCTCACAGCCGGGTAATACGTCCGCTCGCCTTGTCCACGTGAACCCGGCGCCCGCCGGCGCCAACGCGCTGCCATCGTCGAACAGCGCAAGCTCGGCGCCCAGCGCCTGGTGCGACACGCCCTCGGGCAGTGCCTGCTGCAGCTGCGCGCCCTGCGACATGCCCCACAGGGCGACCGACATCGAGGCCTGATGGCCCAAGCGTCCGAGCAGGGCCGCCCAGGCTGTCGCCCCGGACATGGCCAGATCCATGCCCGGGCTCGCCGGCATCGCAGACACCTGCCGGCTGACGCTTCTACGCTCGCCGCGATCCCCCTCCGGACCGGCAACCGCTGCGCGGTCTCTTGGTAGGTGACGGAACGATGGGCCCATGCCCAATCGCCCCGCATCTCCTGTCATCATCTCGGACGCTCCGAATGTCCTGTGTTGCGTCTTGCCCCCGTCCAAGGGAACGCACGACACATCACCAGACGGACACGCATCGCAAAATAGCAGGTGCGCCGTGAACGGGCCCAAGTCTGATGGGGAATGTTTTGAAGCTGGATTTCTCGCAGCTGTACGCACAACTCGATATCGAGCCAGGCTGCAGCCTGGACGAGTTTCGCCGCGCCTACCGGCGCCGGATCGGCACGCTGCATCCTGATCGCAGCACGTTGCCGGAAGAAGCCGATCTTGCTTCGGAGCTGAACATGCTCTACGAGCACGCCATCGACTTCCACAAACGCTTCGGCCGCCTGCCGGGGGCGGCGCCTTCGCCCGCGCCCGCTGTGGCCGATGGCCCGGCCTTGCCGCTGCAGCGCGTGGCGCCGATGGAGTCCATGCGCGCCGCGCCGGTGCCCGCGTTGCCGGAGCCGCAGCCGCCCTCGCGCTACCGCCGGACGCTGTGGCTGCTGATCGTCCTGGCCATCATCGGCAGCATCCTATGGGACAGCTTCGCCTGGCGCCTGGGCTTGTGAAGCGTCCTAGCGCGTTTGCGCAGCCGCGGCGCTCAACGCGCGCCACGGCCGAACATCACCACTTCCACCGTCTGCAGCAGGATCATCAGGTCGAACACCAGACCGTGGTTCTTGACGTAGAACAGGTCGAACTTCAGCTTCTCTTCGGCGTCCTTGACCGAGGCGCCGTACGGGTAGCGTAGCTGCGCCCACCCGGTCAGGCCGGGCTTCACGCAGTGGCGCACACCGTAGTAGCGGATCTCGTGGTTGAGCATGTCCACGAACTGCGGACGCTCCGGGCGCGGCCCGACGAAGCTCATGTGACCGCGCAGCACCGCGAACAGCTGCGGCAGCTCGTCCAGGCGGGTCAGGCGGATGAACTTGCCGACCCGGGTCACCCGGTCGTCGCCGCGGCTGGCCCAGCGCGCCTTGCCATCGCCTTCGGCATCCACCCGCATGCTGCGGAACTTGGTGAGCTTGAAATGGCGGCCGCCCTCGCCCACGCGCTCCTGGCTGTAGAGCACCGGGCCACCGGACTCGAGCCAGACCGCCGCGGCGACCAGCAACATGAAGGGCCAGGCGACCAGCAGCAGCAGGAACGCGGCGGCCAGGTCGAAACAGCGCTTGCTCAGGCGACGCGGCGTGGAGTAGTCGAAGCCGCCGGAAAAGACCAGCCACGACGGGTCGGCGACGTTGAGCTGCACCATCCCCGCCTCGCGCTCGAAGAAGGTGGACAGGTCGATGATGGAGATCCCGCGCTGCACGCACTCCAGCATCTGCTCCATCGGCAGGCCGCCGCGGCGCTCGTCCGGCGCGATCAGGATCTCGTCGATCTGCAGCCGGGTGGCCAGCTCGCCCAACGGCAGCTTGCCCTCCACCAGCAGCGAGCGGTCGACTTCCACCACCTGCCCCTCCACCGGCACGAAGCCGACGATGACGAAGGTGGCGCGGTCGCTGCGCCGACGCAGGCGGGTATTGAGCAGGTTGGCGTTGGTTCCGGCGCCCACCACCAGAATGCGCTGGCGCAAGGACTCGACCCGGATCACGTGCAGGACCAGCAGGCGCAGCAGGGTGATGCCGATGAAGGCCAGCACCAGCGCCATCACCATCACGCCGCGTCCGATATAGACCACCGGGATCAGGTAATAGGCCACGGCCAGCGCCACACCGCCGAAGCCGAAGGACAGCGTCAGCCGCAGCAGCAGGTCGTTGATGCTGTGGCGCACATGCGACTGGTACAGCCCCAGCGCCGCCATCGCACCGGTCACGGCCAGCGACAGCATCAGCGCACGCAGGGGCGCCAGTTCGAAGAAGGCGCGATGCGTCTGCTCATCGTCGTGGAAACGGACCCAGGCCGCGACGATCACCGACGTGGTCAGCACAAGCATTTCCGCCAGCCACAGCACGCGCATGGCGCGCGTCTTGCGGCTGTATTGCATCATGTTCATTCAGCCTTCCCACCAGTCTGGATGCTGCCAAAGGACCTCGGCAGCCCGCGCATGGAGCGCGATGTGCAGGTCAGAACGCGGACCTGCCAGCGGACCGGCCACGCGCCGCGCGCGACCGGCTCAGGGGCGAAGCCAGTGGGCGGCCGGCGCCGGCCCCGGCGCATGCGCCAACGCCAGGCAGACAGGCGCTTCCAAAGCCAGTTCGGAGACCTGGACCCAATCGCCCAGGCCCGGCAGGCGGAAGGGCGTATCGCGTGGCGCCACGAAGGTTTTCGGCTCCAGCGACAAGCCCAGCCCTGCCCGTTTCAGCGCAGCTTCCTTGCGCGTCCACAGGCGCAGCAGGCCCATGCGATCGGCCTGGCCGTGCACGACCAGGCTGTCGCGCTCGTGCGGGTGGCACACGTAGTCCTCCAGGCCTTCCATGCCGGCGGCGCGCTCGCGGCCTTCCAGGTCCACCCCGACCCGGCCTTGCGCGGCCCAGGCGAAGGCGAACCACGGGCCTGCATGACTCAGGCTGATGTCGCCCAGCCCGCTGGCCAATAGCGGGCGACCATCCGCATCGCGCGCCACCTCCACCTGCGCGGACGGCAACCCGATCGTGCGGGACAGCCACAGCCGCAGCAGCGCGTAACCCATGCAGCGCCACTGCTGCTCGTCGGCGCGGCGCAGGCGCGCCAGCTGCCGCCGATCGCGCTCGGAAAGGTAATGCGATGCCTGCCGTTGCCAGCATGACCACTGCCTGACGTCCACGACCACCACCGCCGGCTGCGTCGGCACGATGGTCGAGGCGCCCTCGCGCGCGATGGCGACCCGCAGGGCATCGTCGAGCGCACAGCTTGTCGCATTCAAAGGCATGCGCGAGGTGGCGCTCATTGCGGTAACAGGGGAAGAATCCATCGCATCCTCAACGCGTTCGGGAAGCCAGGCAGGCCAGCTTCGAGCCGAAGATGAAAAAATTGATGCCCAAGTGTTGACGAAAGCCTTCCGACCCCCAATAATCTCGCTCCTCGCAAGGGCGCCCGTAGCTCAGCTGGATAGAGTACCTGGCTACGAACCAGGCGGTCGGGAGTTCGAATCTCTCCGGGCGCACCACTGCGATGACACGAAAGAGCCAGCATTGCATGCTGGCTTTTTTGTTGCCTGTCGTTTGGGAGCCGCATGCTGTTTCTCGATGCGCGCGTGGCGCCGAAGGAGACCGCCAGCGTTAGGTAGATGGCCGGAAAGCCACAGATGCACGCCGCACGCTGCATTTCATCCATCCGGCCGACTGCAGATGATCGAGTCAGTTGAACCCTGCGCCAGGCATGGAACTGGCGGAACGGCTCTATCGCCACAGTCCCGCCAGACGCGCTCGTCGATATCGCCACGCCTTGCGGGACAATGCGATCAGACCATAACCGTCACTGAGAACATCCGACGCAGGCGCCCTGACTTTGGCCCCCACGTGCACAGCCACGGCAGCGCTGATGGCTCATGACGTGGTCCACGCGCCGCAAGGACGAGTGTCTTCTCGCCTCGGCGACGAATGATGGAAGCGCGCTACATGAAGGAAGCGCTCTTCGACGAAGCGTGGCCGTTGGACCTTTCAAGCCCGCATCTGCGCTCCTGGTGGATCGGAGTTCGCCCACCAGCCCGGCCCCGACCGGGCGCGACTCCTCGGCCAGGTTCGCCATCCATGCCTCACGCGCCGCCGCAGCCATCCTGGTCCGCTTTCCGCTGCACCCGGCCGGAGCGAAGCGAGCCGATGGATCGCGACTTCTTCCAACTGGACTGGCAGCCATGACGCGAGCCAACGGCACGACAGGTACCCATCGACCGTGCGACAGATGATGCCCACTCGCGACCAGGCCGCGCGTTTCCCACTGCGCGCGGGACAGGATCATCACAGGCGTGACTCGTGACAGTGCATGACACCGGCGAAAGCGGCAAACACCCTCAACGCCGCACTCGACCAGGGCAGCTCAGTCCCCCGATGGACCGCAATAGCGCCGACCCGCTCCCTACTGCGGTGATGCGCATCAAGACAGCGACAGGTAGCCGCCAACGACGACAGCAGCCGCATGCTTGCATCCAAACAGCGAGGCGGTCGCAGCAAAGATGGCCACGGCCCGAGCGAAATGCGATCCATCGAAGAGCGAGAGACGCACCGCCGCGCATCGCCCGCAACGATGACAAAGAAAAGCCCGCCGGTTTCGCGGCGGGCTTTTCACGTCTGGCGGAGTGAGAGGGATTCGAACCCTCGATAGAGCTTTTGACCCTATACTCCCTTAGCAGGGGAGCCCCTTCGGCCACTCGGGCATCACTCCAAATCTGTTCACACCGTGGTGCGGCAGCCCTCAAGGATAACGGCTGACGAACGCGGCGGCAAACAAAATCTCAGTTGGAGTTGCCTTCGTAGGACTGCGGCTCTTCCCCGCGCTGGATGCGCTGGTAGATTTCTTCGCGATGCACGGCAACGTCCTTCGGTGCGGTGATACCGATACGCACCTGGTTGCCCTTCACGCCGAGGACGGTGACTGAGACCGAATCGCCGATCATCAGGGTTTCGCCGACTCGGCGGGTCAAAATCAACATTTTCAATCTCCGTAATCCGACAAGCGTAGCCTGTCGGAGGCGCACCTGACACCGGGGGGTGCAAACACGCTTCTCAAAAATTTAGGAACGTGAAACATGGTAGCGGGCGGCGCGTTCCGCCCGCAAGAGACCAATGCAAACAATCAGCCGCCCAGGCGTGCCTGGACCCAGGCTTGAACCCCTTCCAGCGCCAGTACAAGGGCGGGCCCGTCCTCGCCACCACCCTGGGCGAGATCCGGGCGACCGCCGCCCTTGCCACCGATCTGACTGGCGACATGGGCCAACAGTTCCCCGGCCTTGACCCGTCCGGTTGGGCTGCCGTTCACGCCGGCGACCAGGGCTGCCTTGCCGCCGTCGGTGCCCGCCAGAACGATCACCGAGTCCCCGAGCTGCTGCTTCAGGCGGTCGATGGCCTCGCGCAGCGCCTTGGCATCGAAGCCTTCCAGCCGCGCGGCCAGCACCTTGATGCCTGCCACGTCGTTGGCGGCGCTGGCCAGTGAGGAAGTCGCGCCGCTGGCGGCCTTGGCCTTGAAGCTCTCCAGCTCGCGCTCGAGTTTCTTCTGTCGCTCGATCACCTGGCGGATCTTGTCCACCACCTCCTGCGCGCTGCCACCCAGCAGGCGCGATGCCTCGCCCAGGGCCTGTTCCTCATGCGCAATGTGGTCGAGCGCACCCTGCCCGGTCACCGCCTCGATACGACGCACGCCGGCCGAGACGCCGCTTTCGCTGGTGATCTTGAACACCCCGATATCGCCAGTGCGCTGGACATGCGTGCCGCCGCAGAGCTCGGTGGAGTAGCCACCCATTTTCAGCACCCGCACGCGCTCGCCGTACTTCTCGCCGAACAGGGCCATCGCGCCGAAATCCAGCGCCTCCTGCATGCCCATGCTGTGCACCTCGGCGGCATGGTTGGCGCGGATTTCGGCATTGACCCGGCGCTCGATCTCGGCCAGTTCCTCGGCCGTGACCGGCTGGAAGTGCGAGAAGTCGAAGCGCAGGCGATCGGGCGCCACCAGCGAACCCTTCTGCTGCACGTGGGTACCCAGCAGTTCGCGCAAGGCCGCGTGCAGCAGGTGGGTCGCCGAGTGGTTGAGAATGGTCGCCCCCCGCCGTGCGGTGTCGATGCCACCCTCCAGCTGCATGCCACGGCGCAGGGCGCCGCTGACCAGGCGCCCGCTGTGGCCATGGAACTGGCCGGCCAGCTTCAGGGTGTCATCCACCTCGAAGCGCACCTGACCTGCGGACAGCACGCCGGTATCGCCGACCTGCCCGCCCGATTCGCCGTAGAACGGGGTCTTGTCGAGCAGGACGATGGCCTCCTCGCCTGCCTCGATGGCCTCCACCGGACGGCCATCCTTGAGCAGGGCCACCACGGTCAGGCCGGCGGCCTCGTGCTGCTCGTAACCGAGGAACTCGGTGGGCTTGAGCTGGGCGACCAGATCGGCCGGCAGCGCGGTGCCGCCGGCGAACTTGCCGGCCGCACGCGCGGTCTTGCGCTGGGCTTCCATGGCGGCCTCAAAGCCGGCCATGTCCACCTCGAAACCGCGCTCGCGCGCGATGTCGGCGGTCAGGTCCACCGGGAAGCCGTAGGTGTCGTACAGCCGGAACGCGTCGGCGCCGGCAATCTGGCCGCTGGAGCGGGCCACGATCTCCTCGAAGATGCGCATGCCGCTGTCCAGCGTTTCGGCAAAACGCTCTTCCTCGGCCTTGAGCGCGCGCTCGACCAGATCGCGTGCGGCCGGCAGCTCCGGATAGGCCCCGCCCATCAGCTCGACCAGCAGCGGCACCAGCTTGTGGAAGAACGGTTCGCGCACGCCGAGCATCCAGCCATGGCGCAGGGCGCGGCGGATGATCCGGCGCAACACGTAGCCACGGCCTTCATTGGAAGGCAGCACGCCGTCGACGATCAGGAACGAACAGGCGCGGATGTGATCGGCGATCACGCGCAACGACTTGTTCTCAAGGTCCGCGGTGTCGGTCAGGCGCGCGACGTCCTTGATCAGGGCGGCGAACAGATCGATCTCGTAATTGCTGTGCACGTGCTGCAGCACGGCCACCAGCCGCTCCAGGCCCATGCCGGTATCCACGCAGGGCGCCGGCAGCGGGATCAGCGTGCCGTCGGGCTGGCGGTCGAACTGCATGAACACCAGGTTCCAGATCTCGATGAAACGGTCGCCGTCCTCGTCCGGCGAGCCCGGCGGGCCACCGGCGATGTGGGCGCCATGGTCGTAGAAGATCTCGGTGCAGGGACCGCAGGGACCGGTGTCGGCCATCTGCCAGAAATTGTCCGAGGCGAACGGCGCGCCCTTGTTGTCGCCGATGCGCACGATGCGCTCGGCCGGCACGCCGATCATGTCGTGCCAGAGCGCGTAGGCCTCGTCGTCGGTGTGATACACCGTGACCAGCAGGCGCTCGGGCGGCAGCTTCCAGACCTGGGTCAGCAGTTCCCAGGCCCAGGCGATGGCGTCCTTCTTGAAATAGTCGCCGAAGGACCAGTTGCCCAGCATTTCGAAGAAGGTGTGGTGGCGGGCGGTATAGCCCACCGCATCCAGATCGTTGTGCTTGCCACCGGCGCGCAGGCAGCGCTGGACGTCGGCCGCGCGTACGTAGCTGCGCTTCTCCGCGCCCAGGAACACGTCCTTGAACTGGACCATGCCCGAGTTGGTGAACAACAGGGTGGGATCGTTGCCCGGCACCAGCGGTGCGGAAGGCACGATGGTGTGGCCCTTGTCACGGAAGAAATCGAGGAAGTCCTGGCGGACCTGCTGGCTACTGGGGAGCTTGGCTGCGTTGTTCATCTGGACCGATGTGGGTTCGGGCACGTCGTGGGTGCCGCGATACCGTGCAGATGCGGGCGCGCGCGCTTTCAGACAACCCTGGGCCGCCAAGGGTAGCAAACACGACCGCCCTAGACCCAGGGGCCAGGTGGCCGGGGAAGATGCGACGCATCCCATCCTGCTCTACCGCCGGGCTCAGACCTCGTCCGGGTCGAACTCGGTCGCCGCGCGGATGCAGTCCCGGTCGAACCCCCGCCGTGCCAGCAGTTCGGCCGCCTTGCGGTGACTGGCAGGATCCTGCGGTCCCTGCTCGCCGAAGCGGCGCCGGACCAGGTCGCGGGCGATCTGCCTCCAGTCGTCCTGGAAAGCCTCGAAATGCTGGGCGATCAATTCCGCGTCGATCCCCTGCAGCTTGAGCTCGGCCCGGATGTGCAGCGGCCCGTAGCCCTGCCCCGCGCGATTGTGCAGCAGCATGTCCACGTAGCGGGCATCGTCCTGCCACCCATGCTCACGCATGTACTCCACCGCCTGGCCAGCGTCCTCGCGGGACACACCCTTGGCCACCAGCTTGCGGGTCAGCTCCTTGCGCGAGTGCTCGCGACGCACCAGCAGGCCCAAGGCACGCTGCTTGGGCGTGGCCTCGGGCCGCCTACGCTTGGCCGGAGCCGGGTCGTCGAACAACCCGCCCCCGACGACCTGCTCGTTGTCGTCGAACTCGGACATCCATCCTTCCAGCAAAAGACACCCATCGGCCGGCAACCACTGACAGCGGCCGGCCGACGGGCCTCAACCAGAATCAATCGTCGTCGCCTCCGCCCTCGGCCGGGGTGACCTCGGTGGGCTGGAACTTCTCGCGCAGCTCTGATTCCAGCTTGGCGGCCACGGCCGGGTTCTCGCGCAGGTAGGTGCGGGAGTTGTCCTTGCCCTGGCCGATGCGCTCGGAACCATAGCTGTACCAGGCGCCGGCCTTGTCCACCAGCTTGGCGTCCACGCCCATGTCGATCAGCTCGCCCTCGCGGCTGATGCCCTCGCCGTAGAGGATCTCGGTGACCACCTGCTTGAACGGAGGCGCCAGCTTGTTCTTGACCACCTTGATCTTGGTCTGGTTGCCGATGATCTCGTCGCCCTTCTTGATCGCACCGATGCGGCGGATGTCCAGGCGCACCGAGGCATAGAACTTCAGCGCGTTGCCGCCGGTGGTGGTTTCCGGGCTCTGGCCCGGCATCATCACGCCGATCTTCATGCGCAGCTGGTTGATGAAGATCACCAGGGTGTTGGAGCGCTTGATGTTGCCGGTCAGCTTGCGCAGGGCCTGGCTCATCAGGCGTGCCTGCAGGCCCGGGAGCTGGTCGCCCATCTCGCCTTCGATTTCGGCCTTGGGCGTCAGCGCCGCCACCGAGTCGATGACCACGATGTCGATGGAGCCCGAGCGCACCAGCATGTCGGCGATTTCCAGCGCCTGCTCACCGGTGTCCGGCTGGGACAGCAGCAGGTCGTCCACGTTCACGCCCAGCTTGGCGGCGTAGACCGGATCCAGGGCGTGCTCGGCGTCGATGAAGGCCGCGGTGCCGCCCTGCTTCTGGCATTCGGCGATGGCCTGCAGGGTCAGGGTGGTCTTGCCCGAGGACTCCGGCCCGTAGATCTCGACCACGCGGCCCTTGGGCAGGCCGCCGATGCCCAGGGCGATGTCCAGCATCAGCGAGCCGGTCGGGATCACCTCGGTGGCCTCGATCACGCGATCGCCCATGCGCATCACCGAGCCCTTGCCGAACTGGCGCTCGATCTGGGTCAGGGCCGCCGACAGCGCGCGCTTCTTGTTCTCGTCCATTGCAGGTGTCCTCAAGGTGATGTGATGTCGTTGGAAGAAAGCTTAGGGGGCGCAGATCGCACAGGCTGAGACGTCGCGCTCCGGGATCAGGATATTTTCGTCATCGCGGCGCCTGGATCGGCGCAGGCGCCGCCGGCCGGTCGGAAAATGCCCTGCCCCGGACCGGAAAGCTCATCGGCTGGGCCGCACCAGCCCGCAGTAGAGGCCTTCGATGGCGAAGTCCTGGTCCGGCTTGACGTCGATGGGGAGGTAGTCGGGATTGCGCGGCAGCAGGCGGATGCGGTCCTTGCCGATCTTCAGCAGCTTGACGGTGATCTCATCGTCCACCCGCGCCACCACGATCTGGCCACTGCGGGCGTCGGAGGTGCGGTGCACGCCGATCAGGTCGCCATCGAAGATGCCCTCGTCCTGCATCGAATCGCCCTTGACCTTGAGCAGGTAATCCGGCGACGGCGAAAAAAACACCCGGTCCAGCACCACGTAATCGTGGTGTCCGGCATCGGCCCCGATGGGCGCACCGGCCGCGACCCGTCCCAGCACCGGCAGGCGCAGGGCATCGTCGTTGGCGGACGCAGCGCCAGGTTTCGACTGGGCCTGCGGAGAACCGACCGGATGCAGCAGGCGGATGCCGCGGGCGCGCCCGGGGATGCGTTCGATCGCTCCGGCCGCTTCCAGCGCTTCCAGGTGGTATTGCGCGGCGCGTACGCCCTTGAACCCGAGCGCGCGGGCGATTTCCGTCTGCGAGGGCGGCATGCCGTCGGCTTCGAGCCGTTCGGCGATCATGGCCAGGATGGTCTGCTGGGTCGGGGTCAGGTCCATGGTTAGTAGTATTACTACTAACGCGGCGGCATGCAATCCCCGCGAAGGTCGCGCGTTGAAGCCGCCGGTGGGCGGCGCACCCTAGCGCGGGAGCAGCCCCTTGAGCGCGGCGTCCACGGTCTGCCGGCGGATCGCATCGCGATCGCCGTCGAACTGGAAGACCTCGGCCCGGGCGTAGCCGCCGCGCTGCTTCCAGCCGATCCACACCGTGCCCACCGGCTTGTCGGGACTGCCGCCGCCCGGGCCGGCGATGCCGGTGACCGCCACTGCCACGCTGGCGCCGGAATTGACCAGGGCGCCGGACACCATCTCGATCACGGTCTCGCGGCTGACCGCCCCGAAGGTCTCCAGCGTCTGCGGGCGCACGCCCAGCAGCGCCTGCTTGGCCTCGTAGCTGTAGGCGGCCATGCCGCAATCGAACCAGGCCGAGGAACCGGCGATATCGGTCATGGCCTTGGCGATCCAGCCACCGGTGCAGCTCTCGGCGGTGACCAGCCGCTCGCGGTGGGCGTGCAGGTGCCGGCCCACCGTGGCGGCCAGCTGGGTCAAATCGGCATCGGAAAGCGGCACGGAAGATCCTGGATCGAAGGGCACCCGGTCAGTATCCCAGATCGACCGACCCGGACGCGGAGGCGAAGCCCCGGATCAGTCCGCACTGCTGCCGCAGCCTGGCCGGCACCGCGCCCGGACCTGGTTCGGCCGTCGAATCGTCAAAGCATCTCCAGCGCGCGCTTGCCGCCAGGCGGCGGGAAGGCACGATCCAGCTCGGCCAGATCATCTCCGGTCAGTGTGAGCGACAGCGCAGCTGCGTTTTCCTCGACATGCCTGCGGCTGCCCGCCTTGGGGATGGCGATGACCCCCTCGCGGCGGAGCACCCAGGCCAGCGCCACCTGGAGATCGCTGGCGCCGTGGCGCTGGGCGATGCTGGCCAGGGTCTTGTGGCCCTTCAGCCGCCCCTGCTCCACCGGGCTGTAGGCCATCGCCGCGATGTCGCGCTGCTCCAGCCACGGCAGCAGGTCGTGCTCGGGCCCGCGCCGGGTCAGGTTGTAGAGGATCTGGTCGGTCGCGCAGTGCGTACCGCCTGCGTCGAGCAGTTCCTCCATGTCCTCCACGTCCAGATTGCTCACGCCCCAGTGACGGATCTTGCCGGCCTGGCGCAGGGCCTGCATCGCCTCGACGGTCTCGGCCAATGGCACCGCACCGCGCCAGTGCAGCAGGTAGAGATCGATGCAATCGATGCCCAGGTTGCGCAGGCTGCGCTCGCAGGCCTGCGGCAGGCGGCCGCGCGAAGCGTTTTGCGGATAAGCCTTGCTGACGATGAACGCCGCCTCGCGCCGTCCCTTGATCGCCTCGCCGACCAGACGCTCGGAAGCGCCCTCGCCGTACATCTCGGCCGTATCGATCAGGCTCAGGCCCAGGTCGATGCCGCTTTGCAGGGCTTCGATCTCGGCCTTGCGACGCGCGGGGTCGTCGCCCATGTTCCAGGTACCTTGGCCGAGAACCGCGACGTCTTGGCCACCGAGGCGTGTGGTGGGCATGCGGGGCACCTTGGATGCGCGGCGGAGTCTGCCGTGTGGATGACCCTAGCCGCTTGGACCTCTGCAGTGCGTGAGCGCGTCGGCCTGAAAGGCCGGGCGGAAGGCGCCTGTCGATGCGTCCATCGCCCACGCGGGGAGCATGGCGATCAACGACCTGCCCGCACAGGAATCGGCTGAAGTCCGCGCGCCGCGAGGTGCAGCTGCGCGACCTGCCAAGACGCGGCCGCGGAAGCGTCGGTAAGCATTTCGCGGCCCGAGGCGGTATCGAGGCCCCGGTGCGCATGGCGCCGGGCAAAACCAACTTCAAGCTCGGCGACTCGACAAGGCGCTTGGTCACGCACCCCGTCCTTGCGATCAGGGAGCTAGTGTGCCTTGCGCTTGAGCACGCTGCAGCGGTGGTCCTGGATCTCCTCGCCCTCGCCGCGGTCGCCCCTGGTCTCGTCGGCGCGGCTCGAGAGCAACCAGAAGCCTTCCAGTCCCGGCCTGCCATAGCCCACCACCGCCAGGGAGCGGTGTCCCAGGCCCTTCCCGCCGACGGCCTGGCGAAGTGAGTGGAATGGATCCTGCTCCAGCGCGGCGCCCACCACGAAGTGCGCGCGATAGCGATGACCCTTGAAACGTGGCCGCACCGCTTTCCAGCCCGAGCGGAAGCGCTGCGGGTGCAAGGTGGCCAACCAGCGCTTGGCGTCCGGACTCAGGCAGTCGATGTGGATGTGAAGCTGATCCTGCGAGCGGGCGACGCTCGAGTTGATGGCCAAGCTGATGTGCTCGCGGGCGATGCCTTGCCCGGCTGCACCCTCCACGAAGCCACGCGCCGCCCAGGCCTGCGCGAAATAGTTCGGCAGCACGCCCCGGCCCAGGCGCGGATCCTCCATGCCGGGCACGCGGTCCAGCGGCACCAGCAGGTACTGGAAGTCCCCCTTCTTGTCCTTGAGGACAGCGCTGCGCATGGACTGGCGCGCATCGACGGCAACGCACGGGAAGACCGGCGCGTTCCCACGCGCTTGCCCGCAGGGTCCTTGCACGATGTTCCACAAGGCATCGCGCGCGTGGACCTGGCCGACGACACCGAACGCGAGCAATGCCAGGCCAAGGCACGAGCTCGGCCTTGGCCATCCAGGCCGCGACATCGTGCGGTCCTTACTGCTTGGCCACGCCCATCTCTTCGAGCAAGCGATCGGCATGATCGAGCTTGTCCATCACCCACAGCATGTAGCGCACATCGACCTGGATGGAGCGGTTGAGCTTGGGATTGAACAGCCAATCGCCACTCACCGACTCCCAGTTGCCGTCGAAGGCCAGTCCCACCAGCTCGGCGTTCTTGTCCAGCGCCGGCGAGCCGGAGTTGCCGCCGGTGATGTCAAGGTCCGCCAGGAAATTCACCGGCAGCGTGCGCTGCCTGGGCGAGGCATAGGTCTTGAAGTCGCGCGCGCCGATCGCCTTGAGCTCCGCCTCGGGGGCGTTGAACGGCACCTTGCCGGTCGCCTTCTCGGCGATGCCCTCGGCGGTGGTGAACGGCTCGTAGTTCACCGCATCGCGCGGCGCCACGCCCTGCACATTGCCGTAGGTCACGCGCAGCGAGCTGTTGGCGTCCGGATACACCGGCAAGTGCTGGGAAGCCTTGAACGCCATCACCGCTTCCATGTAGCGCGGCCGAAGCACGGCCAGCGCGCCTTCGCGCGCCTTCTCGGCCTGCTCCAGGCGGAGCAGGTCTGGCTGCATGGCCTTGGCCAGGCGCATCATGCTGTCGCCCTGCACCTCACCCTTGCCCTCGAAGTACGCCAGGCGCGTCTTTGCATCGCCCAGTCCGGTGCCGGCGTACAGCGAGGCCACCTTGTCGGCAATGGCTGCCGGCGTGCTGGCGCCCGCCAGCCAGGTGTCCAACGCCGCCAGCCGCTGCGCTTGCGGAAGCTTCACGTAGCGCGAGAGCGCGTAGGCCAGGAAGCGCTGGTCCACGCCCGGGTCGAAGCGTCGATCGAGCTGCATCAGGGCATCCTTGATGCGTCCTTCGTCGCGGGACTGGAAGCCGCTCTCGCGCTCGGCGTCCTGCTTGGTCCGCTCCAGGGCCAGGCGGTTCAGGCGAACGGCGCTGGAGAGCAGCGATGCGCGCTGCAGCAGGCTCATCGCCAGGTCGCGCTCACGGGTGGCCTGGGTGTCGGAAAGCTGCGCCTGCAGTGCTTGCAGGCTGCCGTCCAGGCGCTTGGCCTGGCCCGCCTTGCCGGACTTCAACCAGGCGACAAGGGCTTGCTCCTGTCCGGTCTTGACCGCGACTGCATTTGCGCGGCGCAGCCCTTCGATCTGTCCCTGGAAATTCTTCAGATAGTTGTTGAGGCCGGCGACCAGGTTGGCGTACTTGACCCCGACCTCAGGATTGGCCTTGGCCGCCTCGTCGATGATGGCCAGGTAGTCCTCGTAGACCTGGATCTGCGTGGGGTACTGCCAGTCCACTGCGTTTTGCACTTCCTGCGCCAGGCGGTAGCGATTGGTGCGACCGGGATAGCCGGTGACCATCACGAAGTCGCCTTCCTCCAGCCCCTTGGGATTGACCTTCAGCACCTGCTTGGGCCGATAGGGCACATTGGCCTTGTCGAAGCTCGCCGACTTGCCATCGGGCGAAACGTAGGCGCGCAGATAGCTGAAGTCGCCGGTGTGGCGCGGCCACATCCAGTTGTCGATGTCGCCGCCGAACTTGCCGATGGCCTCCGAGGGCGCGTACACCAGGCGCACGTCCTTGATCTCGAGCTGCTTGATCAGCTGGTAACTGAATCCACCGTGGAAGGTGTAGACATCGCAGCGGTAGCCCGGCGTCTCGCACGCCGCCACCAGCTCCTTCTTCGTTGACTCGATGGCCTGCTGACGCGCCAGCGGCTCCATGCCATCGCTGAGCTTGTCGTTGACGAGCCCGGTGACATCGCGGATCTCCTCGGTCACGAACACGCGCATGTCCGGCGAGCCCGGCAGTTCGTCCGCAAGGCTGGGCGCCAGGAAGCCCTGCTCGATCAGGTTCTTCCCGGCCGTCGAGTTGTACTGGAGCGCGCCATACGCGCAATGGTGGTTGGTCACCACCAGGCCCTGAGGGCTGACGAACGATGCGGTGCAGCCGCCCAGGCTGACGATGGCGCCCATCGGGTGCTCGGTCAGCTGCGAGAGCTTGGCCGGATCCAGCGCCAACCCATGCTGCTTCAGGTCCTTGGCGATGGTCGGCAGCTGCGCCGGCTGCCACATGCCCTCGACCGCCGTGGCCGAGAAGGCCCAACCCCCCACCACCAGCGCACAACTCCAAGCCAGCACACGCATAAGAGACCCGCACGAATTGTTATGATGTAACGATATCATGTCGTCAGCGCCCGCGCGTAGCTGCAGGGTCATGCTTGACCGGGGGGACTGGGCCGAGCGGGTGCCCGCCACAACGGCCGAGGAATGCCGGCGGCCTTAGGCTGCAGCGGCGCGTTTTTCGCGTCCGTCGGTGCGCCGAGCGCTGCACCTCTCGCGATACGCATCGGCGACTGTCCGGCGGGCGATTGACCCGTGTTATAACATCTCGAACGGGGATGCTTTGCTGGACGCCAGCCGCGCGCGACTTTGCGCATGCGTGGCGATGGTCGGCCTGCCGCTGCTGCATGCCAGTCCCCAGACTCCCCCCAACGCTCCCCCACCTGAGATCTGAAGGCCTTCCTTTGAGCAGGTTTCTCACGCCCAGCGCACTGCTTGCATTCGCACTGCTGAGCTTCGGCGCCCACGCCGACGCCATCCGCCAGACCAAGGCGCCCTTCGAGGACAAGTTTCGGCAGCTGGAGGGCGAGGACTGGCCAACGCCGACCGACTACCGCAATGCGTCGGGTGCGCCCGGCTATCGCTACTGGCAACAGAAGGTCGACTACGACATCCAGGTCAGGCTCGACGAGCCCACCAGGCAAGTCAGCGGCACGGAACGGATCGTCTACCACAACAATTCGCCCGACAGCCTGCCCTATCTCTGGCTGCTCCTGGACCAGAACCGCTTCAAGCGCGATTCGCTGGACAACCTCAGCCGCACGGTCTCCGGCAGTTCGATCAGCCTGAACCAGGTGCGCAGGGCCAAGCGCTATCAGGAATGGGAAGGCGGCTTCACCATCGCCTCGGTCAAGGACGGCACGGGCACGGCGTTGGCGTTTCATGTCGTGGACAGCCTGCTGCGGGTGGATCTGGCGCAGGCGGTGCCTGGCAACGGCGGGCGGACCGAGATCGAGATCGCCTGGTCTTTCCCGATGATCGAGAACAAGGTCATCGGCGGGCGCAGCGGCTATGAGTGCTTCACCCAGCAAGGGCAGGACGGCAACTGCATCTTCGAAGGCGCGCAATGGTTCCCGCGCCTGGCCGTCTACTCGGACTACGAGGGCTGGCACAACAAGGCCTTCCTGGGCTCGGGCGAGTTCACGCTGGAGTTCGGCGACTACAAGGTCGCGCTGACGGTGCCGGCCGATCACGTGGTGGCCTCGACCGGTGAACTGGCCAATGCCGAGCAGGTGCTGAGCGCGGCCCAGCGCGCGCGACTGTCGCAAGCCCGCAGCGCCACGGAACCGGTCTATGTGGTCACGCCAGCCGAAGCCGAAGCGGCCGAGCGCACGCGCGCGTCTGCGGAGAAGACCTGGATCTTCCACGCACGCAACGTGCGCGACTTCGCCTGGGCCTCCTCGCGCAAGTTCGCGTGGGATGCGCTTGGCGTGCCGCAGCACAGCGCCGAGCAACCCATCGTCATGGCGATGTCGTTCTATCCAAAGGAAGCGCGCCCGCTCTGGGATGCCTACTCGACCAAGTCCATCGCGCACACGCTACGGGTGTATTCGGATTTCACCTTTCCCTATCCCTACCCGACCGCGCAGTCGGTCAACGGGCCCGTCGGTGGCATGGAGTACCCCATGATCACCTTCAATGGGCCACGCCCGGTCAAGGACAAGAAGACCGGCAACCTGACCTACTCCGACCGCACCAAGTACGGGCTGATCGGCGTGGTCATCCATGAGGTCGGCCATCAGTACTTCCCGATGATCGTCAACTCCGACGAGCGTCAGTGGACCTGGATGGACGAGGGGCTCAACACCTTCCTGCAGTTCCAGGCCGAGAAGCGCTGGGACAGGGATTTCCCGTCCCGGCGCGGCGAACCCAAGGACATCGTCGAGTACATGGTCAGTCGCGACCAGGTGCCGCTGATGACCCAGTCCGACTCGCTCCTGCAGTTCGGGCCCAACGGCTACGCCAAGCCGGCGACCGCCCTGACCATCCTGCGCGAGACCGTCATGGGGCGCGAGCTGTTCGATCGCGCGTTTCGCGAGTACGCCAGGCGTTGGTACATGAAGCATCCCACGCCCTACGACTTCTTCCGCACGATGGAGGAATCCTCTGGCGTGGACCTGGACTGGTTCTGGCGCGGATGGTTCTACAGCACCGATCATGTGGATATCGCGCTCGATGGCGTGCTGCGCTACCGCCTGGATGGCGGGGACGCAGAGGCGGAAGCCCGCTGGAACCGCGCCGAACGCGAGCGCGAGCCGGCCTCGCTGACGGCCACGCGCAACACCGGCAAGACCGTGGTCGAAACCGACCCTTCCACGCGCGACTACTACAACACCCACGACGAGTTCGGGCCTACCGCCTCACAAAAGCGCAAGGCCAAGGCCGATGCCCAGGCGCTCGAGCCGGAGGAGCGCCTGGCGCGCGCCGCGAAGGACAGCTTCTACCGCTTCGACTTCCGCAACGTCGGCGGCCTGGTCATGCCGGTGATCCTGAAGCTCGATTTCAGCGATGGGAGTACCGAGACCATCCGGATTCCTGCCGAGGTGTGGCGCAAGAACGCGCGCCAGGTGACTTGGGAGTACGTGACCAGCAAGTCCATCCAACGCGCGGAGATCGATCCGTTATGGGAAACGGCGGACGCGGACCGTGCCAACAATGTCTTCGCCGGCGACATCCAGACGCGCACGCTCAAGATCTCGGCACCGCCCGCTGATAGCGACCGCATGCGCGATGACGATCTGAAGGTCACGCCCGATTCGCTGCAGACCTACCCTGCTCCTCACAAGGACTGATGCCATGAAGGGACTGCGCCTGGCGCTTTTCTCCGCGGCCTGCCTCATGAGCGGGAGCGCGCTGGCCCACCGGGGCCACGACACACTCAGCGTCGTGGAGATCGATGCGCGCAGGGGCGAAGTGGTGGTCACCCATTACCTCGCCGCCCATGACGTCGAACCAGGCGTCCTGCGCCATGTGGCACCTGACGCGCAACCCAGCCTGGACGACGCCCAGGCGCTGGCGGCACTGACCGGCTATGTGGGAGAGAACTTCGCACTGCGTGCCGACGGTGCCGAGATCGCCCTGAAGCCGGACGGCAACACGCTTGCCGGCGACAATATCGAGCTTCGCTATCGCGGGCCCCTGCCCCATCCCCAGCAGTCCCTGCAAGTGCGCGCCAGCGTGTTCGCCGACATCTACCCGGAGATCAACAACCAGGTCAATGTGCGCCAGGACGGAGTAACCCGCACGCTGGTCTTTGGCGACGGCCCGGAATGGCAACGCGTGCCCACCGATGACGTGCAGGCGGCAACGCACCATCGCCACACCGGCCACATGCATCGCTGATCCATCACCTGCTGCGGCCGCTGCCTTGCGCGGCAAGGTGGCGCGGACGATGGGGCCGCAGGTGCACGCCGCCGCAACTGCCCTCCTTGGCGAGCGTTCGACCATGGCCCGTTACGAGCCTGCGCACAGGTTGAACCGCCTCGCACACCGGCGATCAGCGTCCGGGGCGGCATCAACGGCCCCCATTCGGCAACGATCCCCCGGACATAGCGGTATGGAAACAGCGCGCCGACCGTCGTGGCGGCCAGGGCCACGGCTTAAACTGGCAGGCCTTCGATCGCCCCGCTCCCGACCTGCGCTTGCGGCGCAGGCATGAGCGCAATGTGCATCCTCTCGGTACCGGGCCTGCGCGCGACATGGCGTGCAGGCGCCCGGGCCCGACCGGATGCGCCCACACGGAAATTCTGTAAGTTTTTGAAATCCATGGATAAAGACCAGACCGCGCGAGCCGGCAAGCCGAGCGTCGAACACACCCCGCTGATGAAGCAGTTCTTCGCGGCCAAGTCCGAGTATCCGGACCTGCTGCTGTTCTTCCGCATGGGCGATTTCTACGAGCTGTTCTACGACGACGCGCGCAAGGCCGCGCGGCTGCTGGACATCACCCTGACCCAGCGCGGCAGCTCGGGCGGTGCGCCGATTCCGATGGCCGGTGTGCCGGTGCATGCCTACGAGGGCTATCTGGCGCGGCTGGTGGCGCTGGGCGAGTCGGTGGCCATTTGCGAGCAGATCGGCGACCCGGCCCTGGCCAAGGGGCTGGTTGAACGCAAGGTCGTGCGCATCGTCACCCCCGGCACGGTCACCGACGAGGCGCTGCTCAACGAGCGCCGCGACACCTTGCTGATGGCGCTCTCGCGCGGCAAGCGTGGCTACGGGCTGGCCTGGGCCGACCTGGCCGGTGGGCGTTTCCTGGTCAACGAGGTCGAGACCGAGGATGCACTGGAAGCCGAGCTGGCGCGCCTGGAGCCTGCCGAGCTGCTGGTGCCCGACGAGGAAGGCTGGCCGGGTTTCCTGGCCACGCGCACCGGCGCACGCCGCCGCGCGCCCTGGCTGTTCGACGCCGACAGCGGCCAGCGCCAGCTGCTGCAGTTCTTCAAGCTGCACGACCTCAGCGGCTTCGGCCTGGAAGACAAGCCCCAGGCCGTGGCCGCCGCAGGCGCGCTGCTGGGCTATGTGGAAGAAACCCAGAAGTCGCAGCTGCCGCACCTGACGGCGATCGCCTTCGAGTCCTCGGGCGAGGCGATTGCGATGAACGCGGCCACCCGGCGCCACCTGGAGCTGGACACCCGCGTGGATGGCGATACCCGCCATACGCTGCTGGGCGTGCTGGACAGCACCATCACGCCCATGGGCGGGCGCCTGCTGCGGCGCTGGCTGCATCGGCCGCTGCGCGAGCGCAAGGTGCTGAACCAGCGCCACCATGCGGTGCAGACCCTGATCGAGCGCGGCACCGACAGCGACCTGCGGGATGCCTTCCGCGCCTTCGGCGATGTCGAACGCATCCTCACCCGCGTGGCGCTGCGCTCGGCGCGCCCGCGCGACATGTCCACGCTGCGCAACAGCCTGGCGCTGCTGCCGCGCCTGCGCGAGCTGCTGGCCCCGTTGGATTCGCCGCGCCTGCAGGCGCTTGCCGCATCCATGGGCGAGCACGACGCCACCGCCCACCTGCTGCTCACCGCCGTGGCCGAGCAGCCGCCGCTCAAGCTCACCGACGGCGGCGTGCTGGCCAGCGGCTTTGATGCCGAGTTGGACGAGCTGCGCCAGCTGTCCACCAACGCCGACCAGTTCCTGATCGACCTGGAAACCCGCGAGCGCGCGGCCAGCGGCATCGCCACGCTGAAGGTCGGCTACAACCGCGTCCACGGCTACTACATCGAGATCAGCAAGGGCCAGTCGGACAAGGCGCCGGTGCACTACACCCGCCGCCAGACCCTGACCAACGCCGAGCGCTACATCACCGAGGAGCTCAAGGCCTTCGAGGACAAGGTGCTGTCCGCGCGCGAGCGCGCCCTGTCGCGCGAGCGCGTGCTGTACGAGCAGCTGCTGGATGCGCTGAACGAGGTGATCGAGCCGCTCAAGCGCTGCGCGCTGGCGCTGAGCGAGCTGGACGTGCTGTGTGCCTTCGCCGAGCGCGCGCAGGCGCTGGACTGGACGCGGCCGGACCTATCCGACGCGCTGTGCCTGGTGATCGAGCGTGGCCGCCATCCGGTGGTGGAGGCCGTGCGCAAGGAACCGTTCGAACCCAACGACCTGTGCCTGGACGGCAGCGACACCGCCCAGGCGCGCCGCATGCTGGTGATCACCGGCCCCAACATGGGCGGCAAGAGCACGTACATGCGGCAGAACGCGCTGATCGTGCTGCTGGCGCATATCGGCAGCTTCGTACCCGCCAGCCGCGCGCAGATCGGCCCCATCGACCGCATCCTCACCCGCATCGGCGCCGGCGACGACCTGGCGCGCGGCCAGTCGACCTTCATGGTGGAAATGGCCGAGACCAGCTACATCCTGCATCACGCCACCGCGCAGTCGCTGGTGCTGATGGACGAGATCGGCCGCGGCACCTCGACCTACGACGGCCTGGCGCTGGCCGACGCGGTCGCGCGCCACCTGGCCGCGGTCAACCGCTGCTACACCTTGTTCGCCACGCATTACTTCGAGCTCACCGCACTGGCCAGCGAGACCTTCGAGGGCGGGCCCAGCGGCATCGCCAACGTGCACCTGGACGCGGTGGAGCACGGCGATTCGCTGGTGTTCATGCATGCGGTGAAGGAAGGCGCGGCCGATCGCAGCTTCGGGCTGCAGGTGGCGGCACTGGCCGGCCTGCCGCGCACCACCCTGGCACAGGCGCGCCGGCGCCTGGCCGAGCTGGAACAGCGCGGTGGCCAGACCCAGGCTTCGAAGATGGCGCCGGCGGCCCTGGATGCGCCGCAGCAGTTCGGCCTGTTCGCGGCCGCACCCTCGGCGGCGCAGGAGGCGCTGGCCGCACTGGACCCGGATGATCTGACACCCAAGCAGGCCCTGGAGGCGCTGTACCGGCTCAAGGCGCTGCTGTGAAGGTTGCCGCGCGCCGGCCGCTCGCGCGCTGATTCGCTAGGCGGCTGTCGTGGGTGGGGTGATCGCCGCGGAGAAGGATTCATCGGGCAAGCCCCTTCGCCGATGAATCGGCTCCCACAAAAAAGCACTGGCTTTCGAGCCAGCCAGTGCCCCGCTCGAATCAAGCTTTCTCTCTACCAGTGGGAGCGGCTTCCTGTGGAAGCGGAATGCGCGGGAGCGGCTCTAGCCGCGAAGGGGCTTTACCTGGAAAGCCCCTTCGCCGGAACACCGGCTCCGCAAGTCTCTAGGCGGCGACAGGTGCGGGCATGTTCGGGTTCGGATGCTGCGGGATCAGCGCGTTGTCCAACTCCATCGCACGCACGGCGGCGGGGCGCGACAGGTGGGTCTGGGCGAAGGCGACGAAGGCCGGGCGCGACTCCAGCAAGCCGATGCGCAGGTAGTAGCCCAGGTAGGCGGCCACCAGCAGGTCCACGGCTGTGAACCGATCCCCCGCCAGATGCGTGCGGTCCTGGACCGCCTGCTCCATCGTCCGCAGCAGCGCCTCTTCGGTGCCATAGCCGGCGGTGACCGGATCGGCGAGCCCAGACGATGCCTTGGCGGTCAGGAACGCCTCGAACGGACCGGCCATGAAGAACAACCAGCGGAAATAGGCCGCACGCTCGGGCGAGTCCTCAGGGGGCGCCAGCCGGCGCTCGGGCACCAGCTCGGCCAGGTACGCGCAGATCGCCGCGGTCTCGGTCACCACCGCCTCACCGTGGCGCAACGCCGGCACCTTGCCCATCGGATTGATCGCCAAAAAGTCCGCCGACTTCATGTCGCTGCCGTAGTCCAGGATCCTGACCTCGTAGGGCAAGCCGGTCTCTTCGAGCATCCAGCGGGTGGTGCGGCCGCGCGACATCGGGTGGGTGTAGAGGATCAGGGTCTCGCTCATGGCAACGCTCCGTCGTAGGTGAGGCGCCAGTGTCCGGCGGCCCTGCTGACAGGTTCTGTCAGGAGTCCAGGCCATATCCGGTGGCCGCGCGCCAGCGCTTGATCAATACATGCCGGCGCGAGGGATAACGCTCGCCGGTGTCGGCCAGGGCGATGACGCGGTCGGCGCGGAAGTGGCGGAAATCGCGGCGCAGCTCGCACCAGGCGGCCAGCATGCCCAGCCCTTCCATGAAGGCCATGGCGAAGGGCCAGATCAGACGCTGCGTGGCCTGCCCCTGGCCATCGGCATAGTCCATGCGCAGCACGTGCTCCAGACGGATGCCAAGGCGCAGGGTTGGCAGCCATGGCGCGTCGGGGGGCGTCTGTGAGGGTGTGGGCACCAACAGGCCGCTGGTCTCGATCGACAGACGCGTGGACGCCGGCAGGGTTGCGCCGATGCGGGTCATCGCGCGTTCGGCCGCCTGCGCCAGCGCCCGGTCCGGTTGTCGCGTCACCCAGCGCGCGCCCAGGGCCAGCGCCTCCAGTTCGTCCTCGCTGAAGTTCAGTGGCGGCAACAGAAAGCCCGGGCGCAGCAGATAGCCAACGCCGGGGTCGCCCAGGATGTCCGCGCCCTGCTCTCGCAGCGTGGCGATGTCGCGGTAGAGCGTGCGCAGGCTCACGCCCAGGTCTTCGGCCAGTCGCGCGCCGGCCACCGGGCGGCGGCGGCCCCCGAGCGCTTCCAGCAGGTGCAGCAGGCGTGTGGCGCGTTGACTCATCCGGCCAGCATAGCCAGACCATCGCGGCGACTGAACCTTGTGCAATGCGGTTTCCGGTAAGTTCCCCGATTCCCCCGCAAACCATTGGAGCTTGCCCATGAATGAGCCTCTCTCCGGCCTGGCCGCCACGCTGTTCCAGCAACTGCAGGGCGCGCCGGTCCAGCGCATGGCGACGCAACTGGGGACCGACCCACAGCAGACCCAGTCGGCCCTCGGCGCGGCCCTGCCGCTACTGCTCGGCGCCTTGGGCAGGAACACCCAGCAGCCACAGGGCGCCGAAGCGCTGCTCGGCGCATTGCGGCGCGATCATGCCGGCGCGGGCGCAGGCCCCGACCTGAGTGGCCTGCTGGGCGCGGTGCTGGGCAGCGGTGCGCAGGCGGCCACGCCACAGACCGATGGCGCAGGCATCCTCGGGCATATCTTCGGCAACAGCACGCCAGCGGCGGCCAGCGGGTTGGGCCAGGCCACCGGCCTGGGCAGCGACAAGGCCGGCCAGCTGCTGCGACTGCTGGCGCCCATCGTCCTGGCCTTCCTCGCCCAGCGCTTCCTGAGTGGCGGCCAAGGCAGCGCCGAGCAGTTGGGCCAGGCCTTGGGACAGGAGCGCGCCCAGGCGCAGCAATCCGGTGGGCTGGCCGGCGGCCTGCTGGGCAAGGTGCTGGACCAGGATGGCGATGGGCAGGTCGATGTCGGCGACCTGATGAAGCTGGGAGGCAGCCTGTTCGGCAAGCGCTGAGGTCTGGGCGCTTTGCACGTGCTGGTATCAGGGTTTTCATTGGATTGTGAGGCCCGTGGGAGCAGCCGCTGGCCCTGGGCGTCTGCCGCGATGAGCATTTGCGGTAGAGCCTCTTCGCCGATGAATCGGCTCCCACAAAGAGCGCTGCTTTAAGGAAATTCCGCGCGGCCTTGTTAGGACGCGCCTTATTTAGGTGCGAGCGCGGCTTTCCCGGGAAAGCTTCTTCGCCGATGAATCGGCTCCCACACAAAGCCGCTTCCTGGTCGGAGGGCCTGCGTCCGGCCCTGGCTGACCGTCCTTGAGGTGTCGGCGTTTCCAACCTTGAAGCGCTTCTTCCGCACCCAGCACGATCGATAGCTGGTCGCTATCGAATATTGCACAACTGTCAATTTTCTTTTGCCATACGGCTTGCTTAAGGTGTGCGCACACCACCGGACAGCCCAGGGCCTGCATGCGCCATCACACCTGCCAGATCAGCTGAGTTGCGCCGTCCGCGGCACGCCCGGCTCGCCTCGCGCCGCCGACGCCCCGCACCCCGCATGCCCATCCGACGCGCACCGCGTCATCAGCCACCCACCGCATCCCTACAAAGAGGTAGCGAGCCCATGAATATCGAAGCCAAGTGCCCCTTCCACCACACCGCCGGGGGCGGCACCACCAATGCTGACTGGTGGCCCAAGCGGCTGCGCGTGGACCTGCTGGCGCAGCATTCGCCCAAGTCAGATCCGCTGGGCTCGGCTTTCGACTATGCCGAGGCCTTCAAGACGCTGGACTACGATGGCCTCAAGCGCGACCTGCACGCGCTGATGACCGACTCGCAGGACTGGTGGCCGGCGGACTTCGGCCACTACGGCCCGCTCTTCGTGCGCATGGCCTGGCACAGCGCCGGCACCTACCGCACCGCCGACGGTCGGGGCGGCGGCGGCCGCGGGCAGCAGCGCTTCGCGCCGCTCAACAGCTGGCCGGACAACGTCAGCCTGGACAAGGCGCGCCGCCTGCTGTGGCCGATCAAGCAGAAGTACGGCCAGGCCATCTCCTGGGCCGACCTGATGATCCTCACCGGCAACGTCGCGCTGGAATCGATGGGCTTCAAAACCTTCGGTTTCGCCGGCGGCCGCGCCGACACCTGGGAGCCGGACCAGGATGTGTACTGGGGTGCGGAGACCACCTGGCTGGGGGGCGATGAGCGCTACGCGCATGGCTCCACCGGCGTGCGCAAGCCCGGCGATGAAGCGGTGCTGGTGTCCGACGACGACGCCGATGGCGATACGCATTCGCGCAAGCTGGAAAACCCGCTGGCGGCGGTGCAGATGGGCCTGATCTACGTCAATCCGGAAGGCCCGGACGGCAACCCGGACCCGCTCAAGGCCGCCTACGACATCCGTGACACCTTCGGCCGCATGGCGATGAACGATGAGGAGACCGTGGCGCTGATCGCCGGCGGCCACAGCTTCGGCAAGACCCACGGCGCGGGTCCGGCGGACAACGTCGGCCACGAGCCCGAAGCCGGCGAGCTGGAGCAGCAGGGCCTGGGCTGGCACAACCGCTTCGGCACCGGCAAGGGCGCCGACACCATCACCAGCGGGCTGGAGGTGACCTGGACCAAGACCCCGGCACAGTGGAGCAACGACTTCTTCGAGCACCTGTTCGGCTTCGAGTGGGAGCTGTCCAAGAGCCCGGCCGGTGCGCACCAGTGGGTGGCCAAGAACGCCGAGGCGGTCATTCCGCATGCGCACGACGCATCGAAGAAGCTCCTGCCGACGATGCTGACCACCGACCTGGCGCTGCGCTTCGATCCGGCCTACGAGAAGATCGCGCGCCGCTTCCTGGACAACCCCGACCAGTTCGCCGATGCCTTTGCCCGCGCCTGGTTCAAGCTGACCCACCGCGATATGGGGCCGAAGGTGCGTTACCTGGGTCCGGAAGTGCCGGCCGAGGACCTGATTTGGCAGGACCCGATTCCGGCTTCTGAAACCCGGCTGGAGGCGGCGGACATCGACGCGTTGAAGGAAGCGATCGCCGCCTCCGGCCTGAGCGTGTCGCAGCTGGTCTCCACCGCCTGGGCCTCGGCCTCGACCTTCCGTGGCTCGGACAAGCGCGGCGGTGCCAACGGCGCGCGCATCGCCCTGGCGCCGATGAAGGACTGGAAGGTCAACCAGCCCGAGCAACTGGCCCAGGTCCTGGCCAGGCTGCAGGACATCCGCAAGGGCTTCGGCAAGCCGGTATCGCTGGCCGACCTGATCGTGCTGGCAGGTGGCGTGGGTGTCGAACAGGCCGCCAAGGCCGCTGGTCACGCCATCAGCGTGCCATTCACCCCGGGCCGCGCCGATGCCACGCAGGAACAGACCGACATCGAGTCGGTGAACATGCTGGAACCTGTCGCCGACGGCTTCCGCAACTATCTCAAGGGCCACTTCAGCGTGCCCGGCGAGGCCTTGCTGATCGACAGGGCGCAGCTGCTGACCCTGACCGCGCCGGAGATGACGGTGCTGCTGGGTGGGCTGCGCGTGCTCGGGGCGAACGTGGACGGCGTGGCGCACGGGGTGTTGACCGACAGGCCCGGCACGCTGAGCAACGACTTCTTCGTCAACCTGCTGGACATGGGCACCGAGTGGACGCCGACCTCGCGCAACACCTATGAGGGCCGGGCGCGCAACGGCGGCGCGGTGAAGTGGACGGCCACGCGCGTGGACCTGGTGTTCGGCTCCAACGCCATCCTGCGCGCGCTGGCCGAGGTCTATGCCGGCGACGATGCGAAGGAGAAGTTCGTCAAGGACTTCGTTGCGGCCTGGACCAAGGTGATGGAGCTGGACCGCTTCGACCTGAAGTAAGCCACACACGCTGCATCGAACGGACAACGGCGCCTTCGGGCGCCGTTGTCGCACAATACGCGCGTGCAACGCGAGAACCGCCTCCGCCATGACTGCTGCTGACCACCGCGTGCATGGCGTTGGCCAGGAAGACGTGGCGCCGGATTGGCCGCCGCTGCAGTCAGCTGAGATCGACACCGTGCTTGCCGGCTATCCGCAGCTCGCGCACGGCACGCAGCGCATCGTCTGGCACAGCCCGCGCCCGCTGTCGGCCGCCGCGCTGGTGGAGACCGTGCAGGGCCGCCTCTTCGTCAAGCGCCATCACCTCAGCGTGCGCACGGCGGCCTGCCTGGAAGAAGAGCATCGCCTGATCGCCCATCTGCGCCAGACAGGCATTCCCGTGGTGGAGGTGTTGGCCGATGCGCAAGGCCGCACCGCGGTGACCCACCGGACGTGGACATACGAAGTCCATCGCGCCGGCCGGGGCGAGGATGTGTACCGCCAGACCGCCTCGTGGACGCCGCTCACCGACACCTCGCGTGCGCGCGCGGCCGGCGCGATGCTGGCACGCCTGCACCGGGCCGCGGATGGCTATCGCGCGCCTCAGCGCAGCACGCATCTGCTGGTGGCGCGCGATGACCTGATCCGCGCCGAGGACCCCATCGCCGCGCTGCAGGCCCAGTTGCACGAGCGCCCCGCGCTGGCGGCCTGGCTGCGGGCGCGCGACTGGCAGGCCGACTTCCAGCGCCACCTGCTGCCCTGGCATCGCGGCCTGGCCGAGCGCCTGCGTGAGGTGCCGCGCCTGTGGGCGCACAACGACTGGCATGTGTCCAACCTGCTGTGGCAATGCGCTGACGATGCGACGCACATCGCCAGCGTGCTCGACTTCGGACTGGCATCGCCCACCAGCGCGATGTTCGACCTGGCCACCGCCATCGAACGCAACGCCATCGCCTGGCTGGCGCTGGAGCGCGGGGCCGGGGCGGTCCACATCGACACTGCGTTGGCGCTGATCGACGGCTATCGCCAGGTGCTGCCGCTCCACGCTGGCGCGCTGCGGCTACTCGCCGATCTATTGCCGCTGGTCCACCTCGATTTCGCCCTGTCGGAGGTGGAGTACTTCCACGGCATCACCCGCTCGCTGGCCAATGCGGACGTGGCCTACGGGGTGTTCCTGCTCGGCCATGCGCAATGGTTCTCCACCGCGCCCGGCCAGGCCCTGTTGCAGGCGCTGCGCGCGGCGGCCTGAACACGCAGGGTGTGCAAAACCCGGCGAAATGGTGTCCAATGCCTGCCTGAAGCGGGGGTGCCCGGCGTTGCCGGGCTGAGAGAGTCCCTTGGAACCTGATCCGGTTTGCACCGGCGTAGGGAGCTTTGAGCAGCACAGCAAGCACCGCCTGGAGAAGGCGTGCCCTGGTGCGCCGTCGCTTCGTCCTTGCCCATTGCCTGGTGACGAACCGATGCCCCGCTCCCGCCCCACGCTGCTGCTCTCCTCCCTGCTGTGCACCGCCCTGCCGCTGCATGCGCAGCAGGCCGATGATGCCTCCGACGCCACCCGCGCCACCGAGCTGGCCGCGGTGCGCGTGGAAGGCCAGACCACCCAGGCCACGCCACGCCCGCAATCCAACAGCTTCGGACCTGGCAGCTGGAAGGACACGCCGGCCTCGCTCAACGTGCTGACCCGCGCGCTGATCGACGCACGCCAGCCGCGCACCCTGAGCGAACTGGCCGTCAGCGACGCCTCCATGGGCGACAGCTACGCGGCGGTCGGCTACTACCAGAACACCGCCATCCGTGGCTTCGCGCTGGACCTGGCCACCGGCTATCGCTTCAACGACCTGAGCATCGCCGGCGAGCAGCGCATCGCGCTGGAGCACCTGCAGCAGGTGGAGATCCTCAAGGGCGAGGCCGGGCTGACCGCCGGCATCATGGCCCCGGGCGGCATCGTCAACTACGTGGCCAAGCGCCCGGCGCGCGTGCAGGACCTCACCGTCGGCACCGATTCCTACGGCTCGCGCTATGTCGCCGTGGACGTGGGCCGCTGGCTCACCCCGAGCTTCGGCCTGCGCTTGAATGCGGCCTTCGATGATACCCAGTCCTACATCGAGCACACCGACGGACGCCGCAACTTCTACGCGCTGGCGGCCGATTGGCTGATCGGCGAGAAGGGCAAGCTGGAACTGGATGGCAACTACCAGAGTAGTTCCCAGCGCTCGGCTTCGGGCTACCAGTTGCTTGGCGCGCGCGCCTTGCCCGGCCGCGTCGACCGCGAGACCTTGCTGGGCTATCAGCCGTGGGCGCAGCCGGTGGCCATGCACACGGCCAACCTCACCGCGCGCTACACCTACCAGTTCGCCCCCGACTGGCAGGGCAGCCTGGCCTTCGGCAACAGCCGCAGCGTGATCGACGACAACGTCGCCTTCGCCTTCGGCTGCTACTACGCCAGCGAATGCGCCGATGGCAGCGTGCCGGGCAACTTCTTCGCGCCCAACGGCGACTACGACATCTACGACTACCGCAGCCCGGACGACACCCGCCACAACCAACAGCTGCGCGCGCAGCTGCAGGGTAGCTTCCAGACCGGCCGCTGGCGTCACCAGCTGAGCTTCGGGCTGGACGGGTTCCGCCGTACCGTGGACCGGCGCAAGAGCGTCAACGAGTACGTCGGCACCGCCAACATCGATGATGCCCAGGTCCCCGTGTTCGCCCCCTCGCCGCTGCAGCCGGGCCAGTCGGCGCGGCGCCTGGACGACCGCCAGCGCGCGGTGTTCGCGCTGGACCGCATCGATTTCGACAACGGCTGGCAGTGGCTGGGTGGGGGCCGCTTCGTGCGCCTGGACGAGTACGCCAACGACAGCAGCAATGTGCGCGAACGCCACACGCGCCTGTCCAGGTTCCTGCCGCAGACCGCGCTGATCTGGCGCGCCACCGAGCAGCTCAACGCCTACGTCAGTTATAGCGAGGGCCTGTCGCTGGGTCAGGAAGCCCCGTACTGGACCTCCAACGCCGACAGTTTCCTGCCGCCGATGCGTTCGCGGCAGACCGAGCTCGGCGCCAAGTTCTCGGTAAGCGACACGCTGGACCTGGGCGCGGCGCTGTTCCGCATCGCCCAGCCCTTCCAGTACGCCCAGCCCGATGCCAGCGAGACCGGCTACACCTTCGTGGAGCAGGGCGATCAGGTGCACACCGGGCTGGAGCTGACCGCCAACGGTCGCCTGACCGATCGCCTGCGCATCGATGCCAGCACCAGCCTGCTGCGCGCGCGTGCGGAGGATGCCGGCAGTGCGGTGATCGAAGGCCACCAACTGGTCAACATTCCCAAGGCCCGCGCCAGCGTCTACCTGGACTACCAGCTGCCGATGGCGCCGGCCTGGAACGTGTCCGGCGGCTGGCGCTACGCCGCGCGCAACGTCGCCACGCCAGATGGCCAGGTGCGCGTGCCGGCCTATCACGTCTTCGATGCCGGCGTGCGCTTCCGCGGCGAGGTCAACGGCCACGCGCTGACCTGGCGGCTGTCGGTGGACAACGTGTTCGACAAGTTCTACTGGCGCGATACCGGCAGCAGCGGCGGGGATTACTACCTGTTTCCGGGTGCGCCGCGCCTGGCGCGCCTGACCGTCACCTACGCGCTGTGAGCATCGAGACGCTGGAGTGGATCGCCGCGGCCGTCAGCATCGCCGCGGTCTGGCTGACCGCGCGCCGGCACCTGCTGGGCTGGCCGGTCGGGCTGGTCTCGGTGGCGCTGTACGCCGGTGTCTTCATCGATGCGCGGCTGTACTCGGACGCGCTGCTGCAGGGCGCCTTCGCCGGTTTCATCGTCTATGGCTGGTGGCGCTGGAAGGCCAACCTGGGCAATGACGGCCGCGTGCGCATCGCACCGCTGCGCGCAGCGGTGATGTGTCGGGATCTGGGTGTCGGCGCGGTCGGTGCGTTGGCCCTGGGCGCGGCCATGCACACCTGGACCGATGCCGCCCTGCCGTGGCTGGATGCGGCCCTTACCGCCTTCAGCCTGGTCGCGCAGTGGTGGCAGGGTCGTCGTCATGTGGCGGCCTGGTGGCTATGGATCGTGGTGGATGTGATCTACATCGGCCTGTACCTGTACAAGTCGCTCAACGTGACCGCCGCGCTGTACCTGGGCCTGGTCGGCCTGGCGATCATGGGCTTGCAGCAGTGGCGCCGCGCGAACGCACAGCCGGCTGCTGTCGCCTAGCGTCCGCGCGGCAGCGAGGATGACGGATCCGGGGTGTGGGGCTCAGGCGCTGGTGAGCCCGGGCCGTCAGCTGCGTGCGGCTGTACCGGGCAAGCCTCTTCGCCGATGAATCGGCTCCCACAAAAGCGCTCGCTCGCATCGGCAATCCGCGCGCACGACTCTAGCGAGCACTTTTGGGGCGGCTCCGTGTGGCCTAGGGCCATCAGCCGCGAAGAGGCTTTCCCGAGCAAGCCGCTTCGCCAATGAATCAGCTTCCACAAGAACGCTCACTCTCATCGGCAATCCCTGCTCTCGCCCACTAGCGAGAAGCTTGTGCGAGCTGTGTGGGCCTAGAGCCATCTGCCGCGAAGAGGTCTTTCCGGGCAAGTCCCTTCGCCGATGAATCGGCTCCCCCCAGAAGACGCTGCTTTGGTAGGCATTGCTGCCCCTGCTGCAACCAAGCGGGTGCTAGGGTGCAGCACCCTCGCCATGACGCGTCCAATGTCCGCACGCCCTGCCCGCTCGCTGACCGAGGGCCCCATCGGCCGCAACCTGCTGCTGTTCTCGCTGCCCATCCTCGGCGGCAACGTGGCGCAATCGCTCAACGGCTCGATCAATGCGATCTGGATCGGCAGGTTCCTCGGCGAATCGGCGCTGACCGCCACGGCCAACGCCAACAGCATCCTGTTCTTCCTGATCGGGTCGGTGTTCGGCATCGGCATGGCCTCGACCGTCCTGATCGGCCAGGCCATGGGCGCCGGGGACATCGCCCGCGCCCGCCAGGTGATGGGCACCAGCGCCAGTTTCTTCATCGCCATCTCGGTGCTGATCGCCTGCAGCGGCGCGTGGTTCGCCCGACACCTGCTCGCGGCCATGGGCACGCCGCCCGATTCGCTGGCGCCGGCCGAAGCCTATCTGCGGGTGATCTTCCTGGCGGTCCCGCTGATCTATGCCTTCTCCTTCCTGTCGGCGGCCTTGCGCGGCGCGGGCGACGCCAGGACGCCGTTTCGCTACCTGCTGCTGGCCGTGGTGCTGGACTGCGCGCTGGACCCGGTGCTGATGCTGGGCCTGGGCCCGTTTCCCAAGCTGGGCATCGCCGGCGCGGCCTGGTCCACTTTGATCACCCAGGCCCTGGCGCTGGCGGCGATGCTGTTGGCGCTGCGGCGGCGCCGACACGTGCTGTGGCTGGGCCGCAAGGACCTGCACCTGTTCCTGATCGATGCGCGCATCCTCAAGACGCTGGTCGCCAAGGGCGTGCCGATGGGGTTGCAGATGGTGCTGGTGTCTCTGGCGATGATCGCGATGATGAGCCTGGTCAACCGCTTCGGCACGCAGACCGCGGCCGCCTACGGTGCGGCGCTGCAGCTGTGGACCTATGTGCAGATGCCGGCGATGGCCATCGCCGCGGCGGCCTCGACCATGGCCGCGCAGAACGTCGGCGCCGGCCACTGGGATCGGGTATCGGCCACCGCGCGCACCGGCGTGCTGTTCAATTTCCTGATGACCGGGGCGCTGATCGCACCCTTGATCCTGCTGGACCGGTGGAGCTTTGCGCTGTTCCTGCAGCCGGGCAGCCCTGCTTTCGAGGCGGCACGCCACCTCAATCACATCGCAATCTGGTCCTTCCTGTTCTTCGGGGTGATGTTCGTGCTGTCCGGCGTGGTGCGCGCGACCGGCGCGGTGATCGTGCCCCTGATCATTCTGGTGGTCTCGCTGTGGGGCATCCGCGTGCCCTTCGCCAACCTCCTGCAGCCCACGCTGGGGGCCGACGCGGTGTGGTGGAGCTTTCCGGTCAGTTCGCTGTGCTCGATGCTGCTGTCGATGGCCTATTACCGCTGGGGCGGCTGGCGCAAGGCGCGCATGGGCGCGGCCGATCCCCGCACGATGGCCGTGCCTTCGGAGGTGCCGGCCACCGCGCCCTCACCGGTGGCCGATCGCGCCGACCCGGTGCCCGACCAACCGCTGCTCAAATCCTGACCCCAACGGCGTCGCCTTACAGCGCGTCGATATCGCCCAGGGCCTGGATCAGGCGGCGTGCCCGCTTGTCCGGCTTGGTCTCCGGCGCGCGGTAGCCGGTGCGCTCGGCCGCGCGCAGGGCACGCTGCTCCTCCCGGCGCTGCCGCGACTCAGCGCTCTCCTCGTACAACGCCTGCGCCACCGGCGCCGGTCCACGCTGATCGGCCAGGCCACGCACCTGCACCTGGAACTGCTCATCGCCCCGCTGCACCAGCAGCTGGTCATTGGCATGCACCGCCCGCGAGGGCTTGGCGCGCTGGCCGTTGACTTCGATCCGGCCGGCGGCGATGGCCGCCTTGGCCAGCGAGCGGGTCTTGAAGAAGCGCGCGGCCCACAGCCAGATATCCAGGCGGACGCCGGCAGCGGAAGTTTCAGCGGGGCTGGTCGTGCTTGAGGTCATCGAGCTTGAAGGTGGAGTCCGAACGGGTGTCGCTGCCAATGGAAAAACGCAGGCTGTCATCGGGCGCGCAACGCATGCGCGGATCGTTCGCACCGGCCTCACGGTCCTGATTGGCCGGCGGGCGCGAGGACGCCAGCGCGCATTCGGGCAGATCGGTCGGCCGCACGCTGGCATCCATCAGGCGCGCATCACTGGCACATGCGGCCAGCGCGAGAGAACACAACACCGGCAGCAGCACGGGCTTGGACATTGGACATTCCCTGGTCATGGTCGTGGCCTCGATCCTAGCGCCGCCAGCGCGTGAAGGCCTGTGCCGGAAGTCCACAAAGCAAGACCCCGGCCGGAGCCGGGGTTTTGCCGACGCTGCAACAGGCGCGCGAGGATTACTCGGCGGCGGCCTGACGGGCAGCCTTGGCGGCGGCGGCGGCGGCCAGGTCTTCCTTGATGCGCGCAGCCTTGCCCTGCAGACCGCGCAGGTAGTACAGCTTGCCGGCGCGGACCTTGCCGCGGCGCTTGACTTCGACCGAGTCGATGGTGGCGCTGTGGGTCTGGAACACGCGCTCCACGCCGTAGCCGTGGGAGATCTTGCGCACGGTGAAAGCCGAGTTCAGGCCGGCGTTCTTCTTGCCGATGACCACGCCTTCATAGGCCTGGACGCGCTCGCGGTTGCCTTCCTTCACCTTGACGTTGACGACGACGGTGTCGCCCTGGCTGAACTGCGGCAGCTCGCGGGTGATCTGGGCGGACTCGAATTCCGCGATGATGGACTTGTTCAACTTGCTCATGGGTGCACCGATATCGTTGTTCGGGTGAGGGTGTCGTTCGACAGCCTGGACTGATGCGATCGCCGGATTGCGTCGCACGTTCGTTGTTATGGGGTCCCTGGAAGCCGAGCCGGCCACAGGAATCGCGCATTCTAGCCTAAGTGGTTCCGTCTTCGCCAGGGGTGGCCACCGGGCCGCCCGCGCCTGCGGTCAGCTCCTCGCGGAAGGCCGCCAGCAGCTTGCGATCGGCCTTGGACAAGGCGTCCTCGTCCAGCAGCTCCGGCCGCCGCAGCCAGGTCCGCCCCAGCGATTGCTGGCGGCGCCAGCGCGCAATGGCGGCGTGGTTGCCCGAGCGCAGCACCGCCGGCACCTGGCCCCAGTCGTGCTGCACCGGGTGGCTGTAGTGCGGGCAATCCAGCAACCCGCCCTCACCTTCGAAGCTGTCCTGCGCCGCCGATTCGGCATCGCCCAGCGCCCCGTCCTGCAGGCGGGTGATGGCATCCACCAGCACCGCCGCGCCCAGTTCGCCGCCGGAGAGCACGTAGTCGCCGATGGAGATTTCCTCGTCGACCTCGGCCTGGATGAAGCGCTCGTCCACGCCCTCGTAGCGTCCGCACAGCAGCATCAGCCGCGGCAACGCCGCCAGCTCGCGCACCTTGGCCTGGGTCAGCGGACGCCCCTGCGGGGTCAGGTAGACCAGCGGCGCCGGCCCTGCCCCGGCCGCACGCGCCGCGGCCAGGCAGGCGCGCAGCGGCTCGATCAGCATCACCATGCCCGGGCCACCGCCGAAAGGCCGGTCATCCACACGCCGGTAGTTGCCCTGGGCGTAGTCGCGCGGGTTCCAGCCATGCAGCTGCAACAACCCCCGCTCGCGCGCCCGCCCGACCACGCCGAAGCTCGCGCTCTGGTCGATGAAATCGGGGAACAGGGTGAGGACGTCGATGCGCATGGGGCGAGGAGTGAGTGGAGAGGAGCAAGGAACGAGAAACGAGAAACGAGAAACGAGTGGAAGCATAGGACAGCGTCGGCCGCGCCCACTCGTTCCTCGTTCCTCTTCACTCGTTCCTAGAAGTCAGGATCCCAGTCCACCCCGATCTCCCCCGCCTCGAAATCCACGCGGGTCACGAACTCGGGTTGGACGAACGGGATCAGGCGTTCCTTGTCCCCGCGCGCCACCAGTACGTCGTTGGCGCCGGTGGAGAACAGGTGCGAGACCGTGCCGAAGGAGCGGCCGTCGGCGTTGATCACGCGCAGGCCTTCCAGATCCACCCAGTAGAACTCGTCGGGCCTGGGCGGCGGCAGCGCCGCGCGCGGCACGAAGATATCCGTGCCCACCATCGCCTCGATGATGTTGCGATCGTCCACGCCGGGGAAGGTCGCCACCAGGTGCTTGCCCTGTGGCTTGCCGCGCACGCCGGAGAGCTCGCGCTCGTTGCCGGCGGCATCGCGTAGGGTCCAGGGCTGATAGCGGAAGATCGCTTCGCGTGGTTCGGTCCAGGACTCGATTTTCGCCTCGCCACGAACGCCAAACGCGCCGATCACCCTACCTAGGAGGATGCGGCGCGTCGGGTCGTTCATGCGAATGCCACTTCAGAGGCTGCGCGCAATGCGCAGCCGCCGGAGTATCAGGCCGCAGCCTGGGCAGAAGCCTTGGTGGCTTCCTTGTAGAGGTTGCGGACCTTGTCGGTCAGCTGGGCGCCGTTGGACACCCAATGGTCCACGCGGGCCAGGTCCAGCACGACGCGCTGCTCGGCGCCCTGGGCGACCGGGTTGTAGTAACCCACGCGCTCGATGTTGCGGCCGTCGCGCGCGCTGCGCACGTCGGTGACGATGATGTGGTAGAACGGACGCTTCTTGGCGCCGCCGCGGGTAAGACGGATCTTGACCATGGTGGTTTTCTCGGTGTTGCCCAGTCGCCAGGATGGCGCGGTAAGCCGGCGATTATAGCGGGCTTGGGCGGCTTGTCCAAGCGGTCAGATCGGGGCCCAGGGCTGGGTGTCCAGCGCGCGCGCCACCAAGGCCTGTAGCTCGCCCCCGTCAGGCAGTGCAGCGCCCTCGATCGCGGACACCGTCTGCACCCCCGTCGCATTCAGGGTGATGGCCGGCAGGCGCTGCGCCTGTTCCAGCGAGAGGACCTGCTCGCACTGGGCCACGCCCAACTGCGCCAGGCCCCGCCGCACCAGCGCCTCGCAAGTGCCACGCAAGGCCTGGGCCCGTGGCCACAGCACCTGCTGGCCGTCCCAGAAGGCCACGTTCCACACGCTGCCTTCGATCACCCGTCCGTCCTCCGGCCCCAGGAACAAGGCATCGTCGTAACCGGCCAACCGCGCCTGCCGACGGTAGTGGAACAACGGCAGGGTCGCCACGTGCTTGAGCTGGGGTAGTGGCCGCTGGAAGACCACGGCCTGCAGGGTCACCGCGCCCTGCCCGGGCGGCGCCGGCGGCGTGAGGGAGATCAGAAGGTCCGGTTGGCAGGGCCGCTGCGGCTGGCGATGATCGAAGCCACGCGAGAACACCGTGACCCGCAGGGAGGCATCGGGCATCTGCGCAAGCGCCAGACGCATCCATGCCCGCAGTTGGGCGGCACCGAGTGGCGCGTCGAACAGCGCGCGATTGCCTTCGGCCAGGCGCTGCAGGTGCAGGTCCAGCCCCTGCACCGCCCCGCCGCGCACCTGCATCGAGGTGAAGTGGCCGTAGTTGACCAGCGCCAGTGCCTGCAGCGCCGCGGCATCGGCCGGCACGCCGTTGCACAACACCTGCGATGCGCTCAAGACCGCGACCTCGCCGCACCGCACTCAGCGCAGGGCACAGGCATCGGACCACCAGCGCTGCAGCAGGGCGCCAGCCGGTTCGGGCCTGGCCATCCAGGCCGACTGGCCGGCCCAGGCCTGCATCGCGGACAGATCATCCTGCTTGGCTGCCTGGGCGCGCATGGCCGCGGTCAAGGCGCGCTGGATGGGGTATGGCGCCATCGGCGGCGCATCGGCAGCGGCGGTGGCGCGCACGTAATCGGTGGCCAGCGCACGGCCCAGGCGCCCGGAAAACGCGCGCGTGGGCCAGGTGTCTTCCGGTTCGGCCGCCTGCAAGGCTGCCGCCCATGCCGGCGCGATCCGCGCCTCGGGGCTGGCCAGCAGGGCGGTGCCGATGAAGACGGCCGATGCGCCCAGCGTCAGCGCCGCGGCGATGCCGCGACCGTCGCCGATGCCGCCGGCCGCGATGACCGGCACCTCCAGCGCATCGGCCAGGCGCGGGACCAGCGCAAGCAGCCCCGTCATCTGGCGTTCGGCCGCGGCCGCGTCGAAGGCGCCGCGGTGGCCGCCGGCTTCGAAGCCCTGGGCGATCACCGCATCGGCGCCGGCGGCCTGGGCCTGGCGCGCCTCGGCCAGCGTGGTAGCGGTGGCGAACCAGGCGATGCCGGCTGCCTTCAGCTCGCGGACCTGCGCCGGATCGAGCACACCCATGATGGTGGACAGCACGTGAGGGCGCGCCTGCAGCACGGCCTGGAACTGCGCCTCGAACGGTGCCGGACGCGCATCGCCGGCCTCGGCCGGCACGGGCGGGCCCCATTGGCCGAGGAACTGCCGCATGGCCGCCTCGGCGGTGGCATCGCGCATCGGTTCCGGGTCGGGCACCCACAGGTTGACCTGCACGGGGCCATCGCACTGGGCGCGGAACTGGCCGACCCAGGCGGTGATGTCATCGGCCCGGGACAGCACTGCGCCCATGGCGCCCATGCTGCCGGCCCGCGCGGCGGCCACGGACAGCGACACCGGGCAGGCGCCGGCCATCGGTGCCAGCAGCACCGGCATGGTCAGGCCGTAGCGCTCGCAGAACGCCTGGACCCGCTGCTGGCGCATGTCGCGCATGGGCTCAGCGGAAAGGCAGGCCGCCGCGACCGCCCATGGCGCCCATCATCCCGCGCATGCCCCGCATCATCCCCTTCATGCCGCCGCCGGAGAGCTTGGACATCATCTTTTCCATCTGCTGGAACTGCTTCATCAGCTTGTTGACGTCCGAAGGCTGGGTGCCCGAGCCCTTGGCGATGCGCGCCCGGCGAGAGCCGTTGAGCAGGCCCGGGTTGCGGCGCTCCTTCTTGGTCATCGAATTGATGATGGCGATCATGCGCGGCACTTCCTTGCTGCCGGCCACCTGCGCCTTGAGGTTCTCCGGGATCTGCCCCAGGCCCGGCAGCTTTTCCATCAGGCTGCCGATGCCGCCCATGTTCTGCATCTGCTCGAGCTGGTCGCGCATGTCGTTGAGGTCGAATTTCTTGCCCTTGGCGACCTTCTCGGCCAGCTTTTGCGCCTTGTCCTTGTCGACCTGGCTCTCGACTTGCTCCACCAGCGACAGCACATCGCCCATGTCCAGGATGCGGCTGGCCACGCGGTCGGGGTGGAACACGTCCAGGCCGTCGGGCTTCTCGCCCAAGCCGATGAACTTGATCGGCTTGCCGGTGATGTAGCGCACGCTCAGCGCCGCGCCGCCGCGCGCATCGCCATCGGTCTTGGTCAGCACCACGCCGGTCAGCGGCAGCGCTTCGCTGAAGGCCTTGGCGGTGTTGGCCGCGTCCTGGCCGGTCATGGCATCGACCACGAACAGGGTCTCCACCGGCTTGACCGCCGTGTGCAGCGCCTTGATCTCGGCCATCATGGCCTCGTCGATGGCCAGGCGGCCGGCGGTATCGACCAGCAGCACATCGATGAAGGACTTGCGCGCATCGTCGATGGCGGCGCGCACGATGTCCTCGGGCTTCTGCGAGGCCTGCGAGGGGAAGAAGCTCACCTGCACCTGTTCGGCCAGGGTCTTGAGCTGCTCGATGGCGGCCGGGCGGTAGACGTCGGCCGACACCACCATCACCTTCTTCTTGCGCTTCTCGCGCAGGTGCTTGGCCAGCTTGCCCACGGTGGTGGTCTTGCCGGCGCCCTGCAGGCCGGCCATCAGGATGACCGCCGGGGCCGGCACGTTGAGGTTGAGGTCGGTGGCGGCCGAGCCCATGACCGCGGTCAGTTCGTCGCGCACGACCTTGATCAGCGCCTGGCCCGGAGTCAGCGACTTCAGCACTTCCTGGCCGACCGCACGCACCTTGATGCGCTCGATCAGGGCCTGCACCACCGGCAGGGCGACGTCGGCCTCCAGCAGCGCGATGCGCACCTCGCGGGTGGCTTCGCGGATGTTCTCCTCGGTCAGGCGGCCGCGGCCACGCAGCCGTTCGATGGTGCCGGACAGGCGCTGGGTCAGGGATTCGAACATCGGGGGCAACCGCGCTTTGAAGACAGGAAAGGGCGAAGTATAGCGGCCCCTCCGGCAGCCACCGAAGGACACGCTGGCGCGTGCTGCGGCGCGATGGGGCATGCGACACTGCGCGGATGATGCTCACGCCCGCCGCGATCGCCCTTTACCTGCTTGCGACCGTGCTGCTGGTCCGTGGCGCGGCCAAGGACACCCTGGAATCGACCCACGGCTGGCGCTGGCCAGCCTGGGCTGCGGTGCTGCTGCACGGCGGCTATCACCTGTGGATCGCCAGGATCACCGCCGGCGGCCCGGACATGCACTTCTTCTCGGCCCTGTCGCTGGTCAGCCTGGGCATGGCGGTGCTGACCACGCTGGTCGGCGCGCAGGGCCGCACCGGCACGCTGGGCGTGGTGGTGTTCCCGCTGGCGGCGCTGCTGCTGGGCCTGTACCACGGCTATGGGCACAAACCCAGCCCGGGCCTGGACTGGCGCCTGCAGCTGCATGCGTGGATGGCGCTGTTGGCCTATGCCAGCCTGGCCGTGGCCGCGCTGCTGGCCTTGATGCTGTGGGTGCAGGAGCGGGCATTGCGCCGCCGCGACTTCCAGCCGTGGCTGCGGGCGCTGCCGCCGCTGACCGAGCTGGAAACGTTGTTGTTCAAGACCATCGCGGTGGGCTTCGCGCTGCTGACGGCCACGCTGCTCAGCGGCGTGCTGTTCGTCCACGACCTGCTCGGCCAGCACCTGATCCACAAGACCGTGCTCAGCGTGCTGTCCTGGCTGGTGTTCGGCGCGCTGTTGCTGGGCCGCTGGCGACGGGGCTGGCGCGGCGCCAAGGCCGTGCACTGGACCCTGGCGGCGATGGCGCTGCTGCTGCTGGCCTTCTTCGGCAGCAAGTTCGTGCTCGAACTGGTGCTCAAGCGGGTGGCCTGAGCGCTGCCGCCGCCGTCGGGGAATCCCGACGGCGGCGCTGCACGGCAAGATGAACAAAAAGACAGCTGAAGGTCATATAACAGACTTGCCGTCACAATAATTGCCTTGACAATTATTGCTCGGGCGCGGAGCATGCGCTCCCCATGAACCCTTGCCCTCTCCCCCCCGCCAGCGGCTCCGCGCTTGGGCTGATGATCCGTCAGGTCCGCGACGGGCTCTGGGCCCAGCTCGAGCACGAGCTGACCAAGCTCGGCCATGACCTGACCTTCAGCCAGTACATCGTCATCAAGAAGCTGGCCGCCGAGGTCACGCCCAGCGCCAGCGATCTGGCCAAGGCCGCCGAGATGAACCCTGGCGCCATGACCCGCCTGCTGGACAAGCTGGAGGCGCGCGGCCTGATCACCCGCGCGGCCGACCCGGCCGACCGCCGCGCGCTGCATATCAAGCTCACGCCTGCCGGCGAGCAGATCTGGAGCGAAATCGGCACCGCCGGGCAAGGCGTGCTCAAGCGCGCGCTGACCGGCATGACCGACGAAGAAAGCGGACAGCTCATGGCCTTGCTGACCCGCGTGCGCGACAACCTTTCCACTCCCACCCCCTGACGCCATGTCCACGAACCTCTCTTTCCCGACCGCACGCCGGACGGGCCGCACCCTGTCGGTGCTGGCGAGCGCGCTGTTGCTCGCCAGCTGCGCGACCAGCGGTGGGCTGGAACCGTCCGCCGTCCTGCGCTCGCCGGACGATGTCTCCGCCACCCGCAGCCTCGCCGGCCACCTCAGCCAGGCCGAGTTCCCGCGGCAGGATTGGTGGACGCGCCTGGGCGACCCGCAACTGGACGCGCTGATTGGCGAGGCCCTGGCAGGCACGCCCTCGCTGCAGGTCGCCGACGCGCGCCTGCGCCAGGCCCGCGCCCAGGCTGGCCTGAGCGATGCCGAACGCCGCCCCAGCCTGAGCGGCAGCGCCCAGTACACCGGCGTGCAGTTGCCCGAAACCCTGCTGGGCGACGAGTTCGGCGGCAAGCTGATGCACAGCACGGTGCTGATGCTCAACTTCAGCTGGAAGCTCGACCTGTGGGGCGGCCAGCGCGCCGCCTACGAGGCCGCCGTTGGCCAGGCACGTGCGGCCGAAGTCGACGCCCAGGCCGCGCGCCTGGCGCTGTCGGCCAACATCGCCCGCGCCTACATCAATCTGGCCCAGGCCCACGAGGCACAGCAGGTGGCGCGCCAGGAGGAACGGCGCGCCTCGCAGCTGTTCGAGCTTGGCGACAAGCGGGTCAAGGCCGGCCTGGACAACCAGCTGCCGCTGCGCCAGTCCGAGAGCGCCATCGCCAGCGCGCGCCAGCAGGCCGAGGCCGCGCAGCAGCAGATCGATGCGCTGCGCAATGCGCTGGCCGCGCTGCTGGGCAAGGGCCCGGACCGCGGCCTGGACATCGCCCCACCCAGTCTGCTGGATGCGCCCTCCCCGGCCGTGCCGAACGTGCTGCCCAGCGAGCTGCTCGGTCATCGCGCCGACGTGGTGGCCGCGCGTTGGCGCGTGGAAGCGGCCAGTCGCGGCATCGATGCGGCCAAGGCCGCGTTCAAGCCCAGCATCAACCTCAGCGCCATTGTCGGGCTGGCCGATTCGGGCCTGTCCGATCTGTTCAGCAATGAGGCGCTGCTGGGCTTCGGTGGCCCCGCGCTGAGCCTGCCGATCTTCGACGGCGGCCGCCTGCGTGGACAGCTGGACGCGCGCGATGCGCAGTACGACCTGGCCGTGGCCGAGTACAACCAGTCGCTGGTGGGCGCCATGCACGAGGTCGCCGACGCCGTGCAGGCGGCGCGCTCGCTGGATGCGCAGACGGCGCAGGCCACCCAGGCCCGCGACGCCGCGCGCGCCGCGCTGGAGCTGGCCACCTCGCGCTACAGCGCCGGCATCGGCAACCAGCTGGAAGTCCTGACCACCCAGCGGCCGCTGCTGCAGTTGGAACAACAGCTGGCCTCGCTGCGCGCACAGCGCTATGCGGCCGCCATCGATCTCGACCAGGCCCTCGGTGGCGGCTTGCCGCTGAGCGCGCCACAGCTTTCTTCTTCTGATTCGGATACTTCCAAGGTCACCCCATGAGCGCCCAGACCTCCCAACCCAACGCTTCCGCACCCGCGCCGAAGAACAAGCGTCGCCGCGCGTTGTTGATCCTGCTGATCGCCGTGCTGGTCCTCGGCGCGGCCTGGCTGGCCTGGTGGCTGCTCCACGGCCGCTGGCACCAGGACACCGACGATGCCTACGTGGCCGGCAACATCGTCAGCATCGTGCCGCAGACCACCGGCACGGTGGTCAGCATCGACGCCGATGACGGCATGCGGGTGGAAGCCGGACAACCGCTGGTGCACCTGGATCCGAACGATGCGCAGGTCGCCTACGACCAGTCGGTGGCCAACCTGGCAGGCACCGTGCGTCAGGTGCGCGGACTTTTCAGCAATGTCGAGTCCGGCGAGTCGGACCTGCGCGCGCGTCAGATCTCGGTGGAGCAGGCACGTGCCGACGTGAAGCGTCGCCAGGGCCTGGTCGACTCCGGCGCTGTCTCGCGCGAGGAGCTGGCGCACGCCCGGGACGTACTGGCCGCGGCCGAGGCCGCCCTGGGCAGCGCGCGCGGCAACCTGCAGCGCACCCGCGCGCTGGTGGATGCCACCACGATCGGCAAGACCCCGCAGGTGCAGGCGGCCGCCTCGCAGCTGCGCCAGGCCTATCTGAACCTGCAGCGCTCGGCCATCCTGGCCCCGGTCTCCGGCTACGTCGCCCGTCGCCAGGTGCAGCTGGGCCAGCGCGTGCAGCCGGGCACCTCGCTGATGACCATCGTGCCGCTGGAGGAGGTCTGGGTGGATGCCAACTTCAAGGAAACCCAGCTGGGCCACATGCGCATCGGCCAGCCGGTGGAAGTGCATGCCGATCTCTACGGCGATGACGTGGTCTACAACGGCAAGGTCGCCAGCCTGGGCCTGGGCACGGGCAGCGCGTTCTCGCTGCTGCCGGCGCAGAACGCCAGCGGCAACTGGATCAAGATCGTGCAGCGCGTGCCGGTGCGGATCGAGCTGGACCGCGAGCAGCTGGTCAAGCACCCGCTGCGCATCGGCCTGAGCATGCAGGTGGATGTCACGGTGAAGGACCAGGACGGCCCGGTGCTGGCGCCGGCGCGCAAAAGCGACAAGCCGCTGCTGGCCACGGCCGCCTACGAAAAGCAGCTGGCCGATGCCAATGCGCTGATCACCTCGATCATCGAAGACAACCTGCCGGCCTCGGCGAAGAACTGAAGCCCCATGTCCACGACCCCTCCCACCGCCACGGGCGGCGCACCGGCTGCGCCGCAGCCGGCCGCAGCGCCGTTCCGTCCGCCGAACATGGCGCTGACGACGATTGGCCTGGCGCTGGCCTCGTTCATGCAGGTGCTGGACACCACCATCGCCAATGTGTCCCTGCCGACCATCTCCGGCAACCTGGGCGCCAGTGCCAACCAGGCGACCTGGGTCATCACCTCCTTCGCGGTCAGCAACGCCATCGCGCTACCGCTGACCGGCTTCATGGTGCGCAAGTACGGCGAAGTGCGGGTGTTCACCTGGGCCACGCTGGCCTTCGTGATCGCATCCTTCCTGTGCGGCATCGCCAATTCGATGGGTCTGCTGGTGGTGGCGCGCGCGCTGCAGGGTTTCGTGTGCGGCCCGATGTATCCGGTGACGCAGGCGCTGCTGATCTCGATCTATCCACCCAACAAACGCGGGCAGGCCATCGCGCTGCTGGCGATGGTGACGGTGGTGGCGCCGATCGCGGGGCCGATCCTGGGCGGCTGGATCACCGACAACTACAGCTGGGAATGGATCTTCTTCATCAACATCCCCATCGGCATCTTCTCCAGCCTGGTGGTCGGCCGGCAGATGAGGGACCGCCCGGTCACGCTGCAGAACCCGAAGATGGACTACATCGGCCTGGCCACCCTGGTGCTGGGCGTGGGCGCACTGCAGATCATGCTGGACCTGGGCAATGACGAGGACTGGTTCAACTCCACCAAGATCGTGTGGCTGACCATCGTGGCGGTGATCGCGCTGGTGGTGTTCGTGATCTGGGAGCTCACCGAGAAGGACCCGATCGTCAACCTGCGCCTGTTTCGCCACCGCAACTTCACCAGCGGCACGCTGGCGATGGTGTTCGGCTATGCGGCGTTCTTCGCCATCGGCCTGCTGGTGCCGCTGTGGCTGCAACGGAACATGGGCTATACGGCGATCTGGGCCGGTTTTGCCACCGCGCCCATCGGCATCCTGCCGGTGATCCTGACGCCGTTCGTGGGCAAGTACGCCTCGCGTTTCGACCTGCGCATCCTGGCCAGCTTCGCGTTCTTCGTCATGGCCGGCACCAGCTTCCTGCGCTCGGGCTTCAACCTGGACGTGAACTTCGAGCGCGTGGCGGAGATCCAACTGGTGCAGGGCCTGGGCGTGGCGCTGTTCTTCATGCCGGTGCTGACCATCCTGCTGTCGGACCTGGAACCGCATGAAATCGCCGCAGGCTCGGGCCTGGCCACCTTCGTGCGTACGCTGGGCGGCAGCTTCGCCGCCTCGCTGACCACTTGGGCCTGGAACCAGCGCACGACCATCCACCACGCCCAGCTGACCGAGCACATCGACGCCTATGACCCGGCGATGCAGCAGGTGGTGTCCCAGCTGGGCCAAGGCAACACGCAACGTGGCGCGGTGGCGCTGAACCAGATGATCGGCCAGCAGGCCGCGCAGATCGGTTTCAACGAGATCTTCCATCTGCTCGGCATCATCTTCCTGGCGGTGATCGTCTTCGTGTGGTTCGCCCGTCCGCCGTTCGCGGCCAAGTCGGGGGGCGCGGCGGCGGCAGGCGGTCACTGATCGGTTCGCCCGCGCAAGCCTTCAACGCAGTCCCGAAACGGCCGCCCCCATGCGGCCGTTTCGCTGTGCGCCGCCCGTGCAATCCCGCTTGCGCGCACCTAAAAACTTTAGATCGCAGGCAAGCCTGCGCGCGACGCCGGACCGCGACGGCTTTGCCCCCTTTTGCCAGTTGCGCGACGCGCCAGCGCCCGTATCCTGCCTGCTTCCAAACGCAAAGCATGGGACGAGCCCCTGATGTATCTGGTCTGCGGAGAAGCGCTGTTCGACGTGTTCACCGATGGTGAGCGAGGTGACGACGTGCCCATGCTGGCGCGGCCGGGCGGCTCGCCGTTCAACGTGGCCATCGGACTGACCCGGCTTGGGCACCGCGCCGGCCTGTACACGGGCCTGTCCACTGACGTGCTGGGCCGCCGCCTGTACCGCCAGCTCGAACGCGAGGACGTGTGCCTGGACTACATCGTCGACAAGCCCAACCGCACCACGGTCGTGCTGGTGGCGCTGGACGATGCGGGCGTGGCCAAGTATTCCTTCTACGGCGATCACTGCGCCGACCGTGAGCTGACCCTGGCCGAACTGCCGGCGCTGGACGGGAAGATCGCCGGCCTGCACTTCGGTTCCTACACCCTGGTGGCCGAACCCACCGCTTCGACCTTCTTCGCCCTGGCCCAGCGCGAGCGCGGCCAGCGCCTGATCTCGCTGGACCCCAATGTGCGCCCCACGGTGGAGCCGGACATGCAGGTGTGGCGCGAGCGCCTGGCGCAGTGGCGCAGCATGGCCGATGTCATCAAGGTCAGCGATGAGGACCTGGAATTGCTCTACCCCGGCGTTGGCATCGACGAGGTCGCCAGCCAGTGGCTGCAGGCGCCGACCCAGGTCCTGGTGGTCACGCGTGGCGCCGAAGGCGCGGTGGGCTACAGCGCGCAGGGACGCGTGGAGATTCCCGGCGTCAAGGTCACCGTGGCCGACACCGTGGGCGCTGGCGACAGCTTCCAGGCGACCTTGCTCTCGCAGCTGCCGGACCGCGCCGCGCTTGAAGCCGCTGCCTCGTCCAGCGAGCGGCTGCAGCAGATCCTGACGCGCTCGGCGCAGGCCGCGGCCATCACCTGCAGCCGTGCGGGCGCCAACCCGCCGTACGCGCGCGAGCTGCCGTAGCGGTCATCAGCGCAGCGCTGCCGGCAAGCTGGTGGAACTTGCCAGCTTGTCGGTTGGCCTCGCGTGGAGCTGATCAACGCGTAGCGCTGGGCAACTCTTAGTGCTGGTCAACTTGTGGGAGCGGCTTCAGCCGCGAAGGGGCTTTCCGGGTAAAGCCTCTTCGCGGCTGAAGCCGCTCCCACAGTTGTTGGCCCCACAGTTATCGGCCCCTCAGTGCTCGCTCCCCCTGATGTCGCTCACCTGATGATGTTCGGGAGGTGCCCTCACTTCCGCGCACATGGACACCCTGCCGCGCCGATGCACGCACGCCTGCAGACGGCCCATGACGCAACGCGTATCATCGCCCGCCCTCTCACGCGGCAACATCCATGCACCTCCGTGATGCCCGCCTCGTCCATCCGATGTGGACGCGCCATTGAGAAGCAGCGATCAACCGGACCTGTGGTCGGCCGACCACGATCCGCAGACATCCGCATCGCGTCCACGCCGGCGCCCGTCGCGGGCGCCGCAGCGCGAAGCGGTCCAGCTCTGTCTCGACCTGCAGCTGCCGCGAATGTCGCGCAATCCAAGCGGACGCGGGTTCCCGCGGGTGACCATGGATTCGGCAACGGCGCAGATGGCGCTGTTCCGCTGACCGTGCGCTATGCACGCGTCAGGCGTGCTCGATCGCCTGCGACAGTCGCTCCACCGCGATCACTTCCAGTCCCTTGAAACTGCCGGCCTTGGGCGCATTGGCCTTGGGCACGATGGCGCGTTTGAAGCCGTGGGTGGCCGCCTCCTTCAAACGTTCCTCGCCATTGGGCACGGGGCGAATCTCACCGGACAGCCCCACCTCGCCGAAGGCGATCGTCTTCTCAGGCAGCGGCCGGTCGCGCAGGCTGGAGAGCACCGCCAGCAGCACCGGCAGATCCACCGCGGTTTCCTGCACGCGGATGCCGCCGACCACGTTGACGAACACGTCCTGGTCGCCGACCACGATGCCGCCATGGCGGTGCAACACCGCCAGCAGCATCGCCATGCGGTTCTGTTCCATGCCCACGGCAACGCGGCGCGGGTTGGACAGCGGCGAGGTATCCACCAGGGCCTGCACCTCCACCAGCAGTGGGCGGGTGCCCTCTCGGGTCACCATCACACAGCTGCCGGGCTGGTGGCCGCTGCCGGAGAGGAAGATCGCCGACGGGTTGGGGACCTCTTTCAGCCCCTTGTCGCCCATGGCGAACACGCCCAGCTCGTTGACCGCACCGAAGCGGTTCTTGATCGCGCGCAGCACGCGGAAGCGGCTGCCGCTCTCGCCCTCGAAGTACAGCACCGCATCGACCATGTGCTCCAGCACGCGCGGGCCGGCGATGCCGCCTTCCTTGGTGACATGCCCGACCAGGAACACGGCCGTGCCGGTCTCCTTGGCATAGCGCACCAGCCGCGCGGCGCTCTCGCGCACCTGGCTGACCGAGCCCGGCGCGGCGGTCAGCGACTCAGTCCACAGGGTCTGCACCGAATCGGCCACGATCAGCTTCGGGCCCGCCGAGGAGGCGTGCTGCAGGATGGTCTCGATGCCGGTTTCGGCCAGCGCGTTCAGGCCTTCCAGCGGCAGGTCCAGGCGCACGGCACGGCCGGCGACCTGGGCCAGGGACTCCTCACCGGTGACGTACAGCACCGGCAGGCTCGCGGCCATCTTCGCCACTGCCTGCAGCAGCAAGGTGGACTTGCCGATGCCCGGGTCGCCGCCCACCAGCACCACCGCGCCTTCCACCAGCCCCCCGCCGAGCACGCGATCGAACTCACCGATGCCGGTGCTCACGCGCGCTTCCTCGCTATGACGCACGTCCTTGAGCGCGGTGATCTTCGGCGCCTCGGCGCGGCCGGCCCAGCCGCTGCGGCGCGCGGCCGGCGACTTGGCCGTGGCCGCGCTCTCCAGCACGATTTCGCTCAGCGAATTCCAGGCGCCGCATTCGCTGCACTGGCCCTGCCACTTGGTGAATTCGGCACCGCATTCGCCGCACACATACGCGGTCTTGGCCTTGGCCATGACGTCCTGCCACTGGTTCGATGACCACAGGATATCCGAGGCCATTCGCAGCCAGCGAGACGCACGCGCATGCGCAAACGACGCAGGGCGCCGATCGCTCGGCGCCCTGCTGGCGTGCCCTCAGGCTGCGATGCGACCTACTTGGCCTTCAACAGCAGCGACAACGTGTCCGGCTTGCCCTCGATGCGCTGCAGCGAGGGATACTTCAGACCTTCGTGGTAGTCGATGCGGAAGGTGTCGTAGCGGTTCCAGCGCTTGACCAGCAGTTCGATCGGGGTGGTCGTGCCCTTGGCCGCGGTCACCGCATCCTTGAGCGCGTCGCTGGAGTACTCCATGCCGTTGACCGCCACGATCTTCATCCCCGGCGCGACGCCGGCCTTGAAGGCCGGGCCGTCCCACAGCACGTCGCCCACCTCGCCGTCGCCGCCGGCCATCAGGCCCAGCGAGTACGTGAGCATGGCGCTCTTGCCGCGCGTCTCGGCCGCCTTGACCGCATCGTTGGGCTTGTCGTTGTAGACCAGCTTCCAGCCGCTGGCCTCAAGGCCGCCGGTGAGCGGGTCATGGCCATCGACGCGGCTGCGCAGGAAGGTCGACCAGTCGTAGGCGGCAATGCCGTTGAGCGTGGCGACCACCTCTTCGAAGTCGTAGGGCTTGACCGTCCAGCGGCCGTTGTCCATGCCGAAGAACGCCTTGGCGAAATCGTCCAGCGAGCGCTTGCCCTTGCTCAGCTCACGCAGCTTGGCATCGGCTTCCAGCCACACCATCAGGCCACCGGAGTAGTAATCCTCGCTCAGCTGCCAGTTGCGGTACGGCTGCGGCTTGCGCTGGTTGATGGTCGGGTCGTTGGTGGTGTCCTGCAAGGCGCGCCAGGACAGGCCCGGACGCCCCTTGTCGTAGGTCGCGGCGGTCAATGCCAGCGAGGTCAGGGCCTGCTCCTTGGTCCACAGGCCCGAGCGTGCGGCCAGCACGTTGCCGTAGAACTGGGTCTGGCCCTCGTACAGCCACAGCAGGCTGTCGCCCATGGGCACGTTGAAGTTGGGCGTGGCCAGGTCCTTGCCGCGCCGGAACTTGCCGTTCCAGGAGTGGTTGTACTCGTGCGCCAGCAGATCGCGGCCGGACCAGGTCTTGTCCCAGTCGGTGAAGTAGCCGGTCGCGCCGCTGTTCTCGCTGGAGCGGTGGTGCTCCAGACCGATGCCGCCCATCTGGCTGGTCAGGGCAAGCAGGAACTCGTAGTGATCGTAGTGACGCGCCCCGTAGAGCTTGTCGGCCTGCTCCACCAGCGCCGCATGCGCCTTGATCTGCTCGGGCTTGGCCTCCAGCGACTTGGCCTCGTCGGCGAACAGGTTCAGGTGGATGGGCTGCTTGGCACCCGGGTCCAGGTCCACGCGCTTGTAGTAGCGCCCGGCGAACATCGGCGAATCCTGCAGGTGCTCGAAGTTCAGCGTGCGGAAGTTCACCGTATCGCCCTGCTTGCTGTCGGTCTCCAGGGCGGTGGCATAGGACCAGCCCGGTGGCAGCTTGACCGTGGCCTGCACCGGGATGCGGCTGGCGTAGTAGCCGGCCGGGTACAGCGTGGTGAGGTTCCACTGCAGGTTGAGCATGGACGGCGTCATCACCACCCGGCCCTGCGCCGGCGCCAGCGGCGAGAGGTACTGGAACTCGGCCACCAGCTCGGTCACGCCCTGCGGCACCTCGACCTTGAAGGCATAGACGTCGTACTGGTCGCGCGTCCACTCCAGGCGCTTGCCATTGGCGGTGATGACCAGCCCGGCCAGCTTCTCGATCTGGCCGCTGGGACGGTGGTTGCCGGGGATCCACTCCGGGTACAGCAGCGTCACCGGGCCGGGCTGCACCGGGATGGTCTCGCGCACGCGGAACACGCGGCGCAGCGTGTCGGTGGCGTCCACTTCCAGCTTCACCGTGCCCGGGTAGTCCACGTCCTTGGGCGCCGGCGTCTGCGAGGTCTGCGCGCTCGCCTGGGTCGTCGTCCACAACAGCACCGCGGCTGCCAACACTCGCATCTTCATCATCTGGCCTTTGAGGTCCGGCTGGAAACAGCCCCCGACTATACGACCGCAATGCGCGCCCGGAGGGTGCCTTTGGTTGGGGCGCCCGGCTTCATGCATGTCAACAAAAAGGCCGCCCGGAGGCGGCCTTCTTGCAGAGCTCCGACCTGATCGGTCAGTGCATCATGTTGGCGTTCATGTTGTGCAGCACCCACAGCGAGCCGACCACCACGATGGCGATGATCAGCATCGAGAAGGCGAACACCATGACGTTCCAGCGCTGGGCCGAGGAGCGGTCCATGTGCAGGAAGTACACCAGGTGCACCAGCACCTGCACGGCGGCCAGCACGAACATGGTGATGATGGTGACACCGCGCGGGAAGGCCCCGCTCATCACCATGGCGAACGGCACCACGGTCAGGATGACGGCGTAGACGAAGCCCAGGACGTAGGACTTCAGGCTGCCGTGGGAAGCGCCGGAGGCGTCGTGCGAATGATTGTCGGCGGCCATTACAGGGCTCCCATCAGGTAGACGACGGTGAACACACCGATCCAGATGATGTCCAGGAAGTGCCAGAACAGGCTCAGGCACATCAGACGCGTGTTGTTGGTCGGGGTCAGGCCCTTGCGCGCGATCTGGATCACCAGCACCAGCATCCACAGCAGGCCCGAGGTCACGTGCAGGCCGTGCGTGCCGACCAGGCCGAAGAAGGCCGACCAGTACGCGCTGCGACCTGGACCTGCGCCTTCATGGATCAGGTGGTTGAACTCGTACACCTCCATCGCCAGGAAGCCCAGGCCGAACAACGCGGTCACCGCCAGCCAGCCGAACAGCGCCGGACGGCTGTTGCGGTTGGCCGCCATCACCGCCAGGCCGAAGGTCAGGCTGGACAGCAGCAGCAGGAAGGTCTCGACCAGCACGAACTTCAGGTCGAAGAACTCCTTGCCGGTGGGGCCATCGACGGTGGCCCCGGACAGCACGGCGTAGGTCGCGAACAGGCCTGCGAAGATCAGGCAGTCGCTCATCAGGTACACCCAGAAGCCGAAGACCGTATTGGCGCCGGCGTCGTGGTGCTCATGATGCCCGTGGGCATCGGCGTGGTGGTGCGTATCGACAGTGGTCGTGGTCATGGTCATACCGCCTTCTGCGAGGGCGAGGCGATCGCCACGCGCTGCTGTTCAAGCCTTGCGAAGTGCTCGTTCTCGATGCGCTCCACCTCCGCCGCCGGCACGTAGTAGTCCACGTCGTCGTCGAAGCTGCGGGCGATGAACGCACCGACCATGCCCACCAGACCCACGATCGCCAGCCACCAGATGTGCCAGGTCAGGGCAAAGCCCAGGACCACGCTGAAGGCGCCCATGATCAGGCCGATGCTGGTGTTGCGCGGCATGTGGATGTCTTCGTAGTGGGTCGGACGCACGTAGCCGCGACCGGCCTGCTTGTCGGCCCAGAACTGGTCGATCTGCCTGAAGTCCGGCAGGTGGGCGAAGTTGTAGAACGGCGGCGGCGAGGAGGTGGCCCACTCGTGCGTGCGCGCGTCCCACGGGTCGCCGGTCAGGTCCAGGTTGTCCTTGCGCTTCCAGATGCTGTAGATGATCTGCCACAGGTTCAAGCCGATACCGCAGGCGATCACGCAGGCGCCGAAGGCGGCCACGTACAGCCACGGCACCCACTCGGGGTTGGTGTAGCTGTTGAGGCGACGGGTCATGCCCATGAAGCCCAGCACGTACAGCGGCATGAAGGCCAGGAAGAAGCCGATGATCCAGCACCAGAACGAGGCCTTGCCGATCTTCTCGTTGAGCTTGAAGCCGAAGGCCTTGGGGAACCAGTAGGTCAGGCCCGCCAGGTAGCCGAACACCACGCCGCCGATGATGGCGTTATGGAAGTGGGCGATCAAAAACAGGCTGTTGTGCAGCACGAAGGACACGGCCGGGATCGCCATCATCACGCCGGTCATGCCGCCGATGCTGAAGGTGATGATGAAGCCGATGGTCCAGTGGATCGGCACGGTGAAGTGCACGCGGCCGCGGTACATGGTGAACAGCCAGTTGAAGATCTTCACGCCCGTGGGAATGGAGATGATCATCGTCATGATGCCGAAGAAGGCGTTGACGTTGGCCCCCGAGCCCATGGTGAAGAAGTGGTGCAGCCACACCAGGAAGGACAGCACGCCGATGGCCGAGGTCGCATAGACCATCGACTTGTAGCCGAACAGCGGCTTGCGGCTGAAGGTGGCGACCACTTCCGAGTACACGCCGAAGGCCGGCAGCACCAGGATGTAGACCTCCGGGTGGCCCCAGATCCAGATCAGGTTGACGTACATCATGGCGTTGCCGCCACCGTCATTGGTGAAGAAGTGGGTGCCCAGGTAGCGGTCGCAGCCCAGCAGCGCCAGGGTCACGGTCAGGATCGGGAACGCGGCGATGATCAGGATGTTGGTGATCAGCGCGGTCCAGGTGAAGATCGGCATGCGCATCAGGGTCATGCCCGGGGCGCGCATCTTCATGATGGTCACGAAGAAGTTGATGCCGGTCAGCAATGTGCCCAGGCCCGATATCTGTAGCGCCCACATGTAGTAGTCGACACCGACACCCGGACTGTATTGCAGCCCCGACAGCGGCGGATAAGCTAGCCAGCCGGTCTGGGCGAACTCGCCCACGAACAGCGAGAGCATGATCAGCACCGCGCCGGCCACGAACAGCCAGAAGCTCAGCGAGTTCACGAACGGGAAGGCCACGTCGCGCGCGCCGATCTGCAGCGGCACCACCAGGTTGACCAGGCCGGTCATGAACGGCATGGCCATGAAGAAGATCATGATCACGCCATGGGCGGTGAAGATCTGGTCGTAGTGGTGCGGTGGCAGGATGCCCTCGCTGCCGCCGTGGGCCAGCACCTGCTGGGTGCGCATCATCAGTGCGTCAGCGAAGCCGCGCAGCAGCATGATCAGCGCCACGAAGATGTACATCACGCCGATCTTCTTGTGGTCGACCGAGGTCAACCAGTCGCGCCACAGCCAGCCCCAGACCTTGTACTTGGTCAGCAGGGCCAGGACCACGATACCGCCGATGACCACGCCCGCAAGCGTCGCCATGACGATGGGTTCGTGGTACGGAACCGCCTCGATTGTCAGTTTGCCAAGCATTACTTCTTCTCCGAACTCGTGTCCTGGGCGGCACCCATGTCATGGCCCTCGTGCCCCGCATGCGCGCCCTCGGCTGCTGCATCGTGGGCACCGGCGGCCGCCGGCATTTCGTGGTTCATGTGCGCGCCGTGCTTGGCGCCGCCCATCATGTATTTGTCGATGATCGACTGGTACAGGGTCGGGTCGACCGAGGCGTAGTAGCGCACCGGCTCCTTCTCGCTGGGCTTGGCCAGCTCGGCGTACTCCACCGCCTGCAGCGAGTCCTGCGATGCCTTGACCTGGGCGACCCAGGCGTCGAAGGCGGCCGGGTCGGTAGCCTTGGCGGTGAACTTCATGCCGGAGAAACCATGGCCGCTGTAGTTGGCCGAGATGCCCGGGTAGTCGCCGATGTGGTTGGCCACCAGGTGCAGCTTGGTCTCCATGCCCGCCATCGAGTAGATCTGCGTGCCCAGCGCCGGGATGAAGAACGAGTTCATCACCGAATCGGAGGTGATCTTGAAGTTCACCGGCGTATCGACCGGGAAAGCGATCTCATTGACCGTGGCGATGCCCTGCTCCGGGTAGATGAACAGCCATTTCCAGTCCAGCGAGACCGCCTCGATGGTCACCGGCTTGACGTCCGACTGCAGCGGCTTGTACGGGTCGAGCGCGTGCGAGGAGCGCCAGGTCAGCACGCCCAGCACCAGGATGATCAGGCAGGGGATGGTCCAGACCACGATTTCGATCGCGGTGGAGTGCGACCAGTTCGGCTCGTAACGGGCCTTCTTGTTCGAGGCGCGGTAGCGCCAGGCGAACAAGAGGGTCATCACGATGACCGGGATCACGACCAGCAGCATCAGCACGGTCGCGGTGACCAGCAGGTTGCGCTCGTCGATGCCGACCTGGCCTTTGGGATCGAGGATGGCCGACTTACAGCCGGAGAGAAGGGCGAGGCTGGGCAGCAGGACCCAGGAACGCAGACGTCCCAGGAGGTTCGACGCAGGCATGGTTCAATCCAATCGCGAAGGGAAAACCGGTTTGGCGCGTGCAATCCCCGCCAGTGGCGGGCATTGCGCGGCCTGGTCGCGCGATTTGCCGGCTAATGCTCCGCAGATCATTGGGCGGACGGTTGGCGCGACGACCCCCTATTTTATGGTGCCGCGCACCATTACGGAATACCTGAAACAGCCGAAGTGTTGAAGGATTCACGTCAATCGAGCCTTGCAACTGTGTCACGTTGCGCGCGCGCGCGTGGCGACTTCGCTCCCAGATCGCGCAACGCAACGAACAAGGCCCCGATCGCCAGGCGATCGGGGCCTTGGAAAGACGGCTGGTGCCGGAAATAGGAATCGAACCTACGACCTACGCATTACGAATGCGCCGCTCTACCAACTGAGCTATTCCGGCGAACCGCGAATTCTAAGTACTCGTTACGGGCAGGTCAATTGACCAGCTGCAGGCGCAGCTCCTTGGGCAGGGCGAAGACCATGCTCTCCGGCTCGCCCTGCAGCTCGCTGACGCTGGCCGCGCCCAGCTCGCGCAGGCGCTGGATCACCCCCTCGATCAGCACGTCCGGGGCCGAGGCGCCGGCGGTGACGCCGATCCGCTGCTTGCCGGCGATCCAGGCCGGGTCGATTTCGTGCGCGCCGTCGATCAGGTGCGACTCCACGCCATCGCGCTGAGCCAGTTCGCTGAGGCGGTTGGAATTGGAGCTGTTGGGCGAGCCGACCACCAGCACCAGGTCGCATTCGCGCGCCAGCTCGCGCACCGCGTCCTGGCGGTTCTGCGTGGCATAGCAGATGTCGTCGTTCTTCGGCCCCTGCAGGGCCGGGAACCTGGCCCGCAGCGCCTCGATGATGCCGATGGTGTCGTCCACCGACAGCGTGGTCTGGGTGGTGTAGGCCAGGTTGTCCGGCTGGTTCACCTGCAGGGCATGGGCCTGCTCGATGTCCTCGACCAGGTAGATCGTCCCCACCCCGCCCTCGCGGGTCCACTGGCCCATGGTGCCCTCGACCTCCGGGTGCCCGGCATGGCCGATCAGCACCACGTCGCGGCCGGCGCGGCAGTGGCGGGCCACCTCGAAATGCACCTTGGTCACCAGCGGGCAGGTGGCGTCGAACACCTTCAGCCCGCGGCGCTCGGCCTCGTTGCGCACGGCCTTGGACACCCCGTGGGCGCTGAAGATCACCGTCGAGCGGTCGGGCACTTCGTCCAGTTCCTCCACGAAGATGGCCCCACGCTGCTTGAGGTCGTCGACCACGAAGCGGTTGTGCACGACCTCGTGACGGACGTAGATGGGCGCGCCCAGCGTCTCGATGGCGCGCTTGACGATTTCGATGGCCCGATCGACACCGGCGCAGAAACCACGGGGATTGGCGAGCAGGACATCCATCGTGCGGGGACAGGCCATCGTGAGGGAGGCCGGGCATTATCCTCCTTTCCCGCCGCGGCTGCCGGGCGGCGATGGCCAGGCTTCAGCCGCGGGCTTGCCCTGCCCGCGCACGGCCCCATCTGCAATGAAAGGCTAGAATCACCCGCGCGCCGCCCACGGCGACGCCACCATCCGGATTTTTCAGAGACTTCATGACGCAGGACGGCCGCGACCGCTCGCCCCCAGCCCCGCTCGCGACGGGCGAAACGCTGATCGAGGCGGCCCAGCACACGGCCTCGGGCGCCTCGACCGTGCCGCAGACGCTCGACGCCCTGCGCCTGCGCTCGGCCTTTGGGCTGTTTCCGACCGGCGTGGCCGTGGTGACTGCCCGTGGCAGCGATGGCGCGCGCCTGGGCATGACCATCAACAGCCTGTCCTCGCTATCGCTGGATCCGGCGCTGCTGACCTGGAACATCGCCCGCCGCTCACGCAACCACGAGGTCTTCACCCGCGCCCGTCACTTTGCGATCCACGTGCTGGGGCAGGACCAGGCGGCGCTGTGCAAGGCGTTCGTGATGACCGACCAGGACCGTTTCGGCCAGATCGCCACCACCGACAGCGTCGAGGGCGTCCCGTTGATTCGGGGCTGCCTGGCGCGCTTCGAGTGCCGCACCCACCAACTGGTGGAGGGCGGCGACCACACCCTGGTGGTCGGCCAGGTGCTGCGCATCGCCGAGCAGCCGGGACAGCCGCTGGTGTTCTTCCGCGGCCAGCTTGGACAACTCGCCCCGCGGGATTAGGCCTGTTCGATTCCCTGGGCCTGCCGCGCATAGCGGTTGGCCAGCCAGGCGCAGGCCATCAGCTGCACCTGGTGGAACAGCATCAGCGGCAGCACGATCATGCCCAGCGCCGGGCTGCCGGCGAACAGGATGTTGGCCATCGGCACGCCGGTGGCCAGGCTCTTCTTGGAACCGCAGAACAGCAGTGTGATCCGGTCCTCGCGGGCAAAGCCCAGGCGGCGCGCGAGCAGCTGCGTCAGGGCCAGCACCAACATCAGCAAGCCGATGCACACGCCCAGCAGCGCCAGCAACATGCTCGCCGAAAGCTGGCGCCACAGGCCGCCCACCACCGCTTCGCTGAAGGCCGAGTAGACCACCAGCAGGATGGTGCCGCGGTCGAACAGGGTCAGCACCGACTTCCAGCGCGCGATGAAATTGCCGATCCAGGGCCGCAGCAGGTGCCCGGCCAGGAACGGGATCAGCAGCTGCAGCAAGATGTTGCCGATGGCGCTCAGCGGCGAGCCCATATGGCCCTGCGTGGACAGCAGCAGCCCCACCAGCAGCGGGGTGATGAAGATGCCCAGCAGGTTGGACGCCGAGGCGCTGCACACCGCCGCCGGGACATTGCCACGGGCGATGGAGGTGAAGGCGATGGAGGACTGCACGGTCGAGGGCAGCGTGCACAGGTAGAGCAGCCCGGTGACCAGCGCCGGGGCCAGGAACAGCCCGACCAGCGGCTTCAGCGCCAGCCCCAACAGCGGGAACAGCAGGAAGGTGCAGCCCAGCACGGTCAGATGCAGGCGCCAGTGCGCCAGTCCCGCGACCACCGCCTCGCGCGACAGGCGCGCCCCGTGCAGGAAGAACAGGATGGCCACGCCGATCACGGTGGCCCAGTCGCAGACCTGCGCCACCGTGCCCTGCGCCGGCAGCAGCGTGGCCAGCAGCACCGCGCCCAGCAGCAACAGGGTGAAACGGTCGAACATCTGCCTCACCCGCGCGCCACCGCTCGATGCAAGGTGGCCTGACCCGTCATCGCGTGGCGCCCGCCTTGCGCTTGCCGTCGAACAACCCGAACAGCGCGATCCCGACCGCGCCACCAACGATGGCCGAATCGGCGATGTTGAACGAGGGCCAGTAGTGATCGCCGACGTACCACTGGATGAAGTCGATCACGTGCCCGTGGATGATGCGGTCGATCACATTGCCCAGGGCGCCCCCGATCACCAGCGCATAGGGCAGCGCCGCGCGCCAGTCGCCGCGCGCGGTGCGCGAGAGCCAGAACGCCAGCAGCCCGCTGATGCCCACCGCCAATGCCGAGAAGAACCAGATCTGCCAGCCGCCGGCATCGCTGAGGAAGCTGAAGGCCGCGCCGGTGTTGTAGGTACGGAACCAGTTCCAGAAGCCGTCGATGACCGGCACGGCGCGGTACTCGGGCAGGCTGGCCAAGACCCAGGCCTTGGACCACTGGTCCAGGCCGATCACCAGCACCGACAGCAGCAGCCAGACCAGCGCGCTATGGCGCCGGGACCCGGGAGAGCCGGAGCCTTCCTGCTTGTGCAGTTCCCCTGTCGCCGGTCCCCGGTCCCCGGTCCCGGCCGTCTTCAGAACCATTGCCGATCCTCGCCCATGCCTTCGATGTTGCTCACGCAGCGCCCGCACAGCTCGGGGTGGTCGGCGTTGGCGCCGACATCGCCGCGCTTTTGCCAGCAGCGCACGCACTTGGCCTTGGTGGTCGGTTCGGCCAGCACGGACAGGCCCTGGACCGGCCCCTCCACCACGGTGACATCGCCACTGATCAGCAGGAAGCGCAGCTCCTCGGCCAGCGGCGACAGGCGCGCGGCGGTGGCGGCATCGGCGGTGATGGCGATTTCCGCGTCCAGTGCCGCGCCGATCGCGCCGCTAGCGCGCATCGGCTCCAGCACCTTGGCCACCTGCTCGCGCAGGGCCAGCAGCTGGTCGAAGTCGGCCACCGACAGCGCCGCATCGGCCTCCAGCGGCGCCAGCCCGTCGTACCAGGTGGAGAACAGCACGTGGTCCAGGCGCTTGCCCGGCAGATAGCCCCACATCTCCTCGGCGGTGAAGCTCAGGATCGGCGCGACCCAGCGCACGAAGGCTTCGGCGATGCGGTACATCGCGCTCTGCGCGCTGCGGCGCCCGCGCGAATCCTCCGGCATGGTGTACAGGCGGTCCTTGGTCACGTCCAGGTACAGCGAACCCAGGTCCACACTGCAGAAGTTCAGCAGCGCCTGCACGATGCTGGCGAAGTCGTAGCGCTCGTAGGCGGCCTTGATCTTCTCCTGCAGCTCGAAGGCGCGGTGCACGATCCAGCGGTCCAGCGCCACCATGTCCTCCAGCGGACGCAGGTGCACGGACGGGTCGAACCCATCCAGGTTGGCCAGCAGGAAGCGCGCGGTGTTGCGCAGGCGGCGATAGGCATCGGCGTTGCGCTTGAGGATCTCCTGCGACAGCGACATCTCGTTGCTGTAGTCGGCCGAGGCGATCCACAGGCGCAGGATGTCCGCGCCCAGGGTCTTCATGATGTCCTGCGGCTCGATGCCGTTGCCCAGGGACTTGGACATCTTGCGGCCGTGCTCGTCCACGGTGAACCCGTGGGTAAGGCACTGCTTGTAGGGCGCGACCTTGTCGATGGCCACGCCGGTCAGCAGCGAGGACTGGAACCAGCCGCGGTGCTGGTCCGAGCCTTCCAGGTACAGGTCGGCCGGCTTGCCGAAGCCGCGCTCCAGCAGCACGCCCTCATGGGTCACGCCTGAATCGAACCAGACATCGAGGATGTCGGTGACCTTCTCGTAGTGCGCGGCCTCATCGCCCAGCAGCTCGGCCGGGTCCAGGTCGTACCAGGCGTCCACGCCGCCCTGCTCCACCTTGCGCGCCACCTGCTCCATCAGCGCCACGCTGTCGGCATGCGGCTCGTGGGTTTCGCGATGGACGAACAGGGCGATCGGCACGCCCCAGGTGCGCTGGCGGCTGATGCACCAATCCGGGCGCCCTTCGACCATGCTGGCGATGCGCGCCTGGCCCCAGGCCGGGAACCAGCCGACATCCTTGATCGCGGCCAGCGCATCGCCACGCAGGTTGGCCTGCTCCATGGAGATGAACCACTGCGGCGTGGCGCGGAAGATCACCGGCGTTTTGTGGCGCCAGCAATGCGGGTAGCTGTGGGTCAGTGGGTGGAACGCCAGTAGCGTGCCATTGCCGCGCAGCAGCTCGACGATGAGCTCGTTGGCCTTCCACACGTGCTGGCCGGCCAGGGTCACGCCATCGGCCGCGGGCACGGACGGCAGGTAGACGCCGCGCCCGTCAACCGGCGTGATCTGCGCGGCGGTGTACTTCTCGATCAGGCCGTACTTCAGGCAGACCGCGTAGTCCTCCTGGCCGTGGCCGGGCGCGGTGTGCACCGCACCGGTACCGTCCTCGTCGGAGACGTGCTCGCCCAGCAGCAGCGGCAGGTCGCGCTCGGGGTAGAACGGGTGGGCCAGCAGCAGGTTTTCCAGAGCAGCGCCCTTGGCGTGGCCCTTCACCACCACCTCGGTCACGCCGTAACGGGCCAGCGCGCGCTCGGCCAGCGCCTGCGCCAGCACCAGCCAGCGCGGCGCGCCGTCGCGGGCCGGGCCCTCGACCAGCACGTAGTCCAGCTCCGCGCCCACACTCACCGCCAGCGAGGCCGGCAGCGTCCACGGCGTGGTGGTCCAGATCGGCACGGCGACCTCGACCCCGGCCGGCAGTGCCGCGCCGAAGGCGGCGGCCAGGGCCTGGGGGTCGCGCGCGACATAGCCGACGTCGATCGCCGGGGACTGCTTGTCCTGGTACTCGATCTCCGCCTCGGCCAGCGCCGAGCCACAGTCGAAGCACCAGTGCACCGGCTTGGCGCCGCGCACCAGATGGCCGTTGGCCACGATCTTGGCCAGCGCGCGGATCTCGTCGGCCTCGAACTTGAAGTTCAGCGTCTTGTACGGGTTGTCCCAGTCGCCCAGCACGCCCAGGCGCTTGAAGTCGCGACGCTGGATGTCGATCTGCTCCTCGGCGTACTCGCGGCACTTCTGGCGGAACTGGCGGGCATCCAGCTTGGTGCCGACCTTGCCCCACTTCTTCTCCACCGCGATCTCGATCGGCAGGCCGTGGCAGTCCCAGCCCGGCACGTAGGGCGCATCGAAGCCGGCGACGTAGCGCGACTTGACGATGATGTCCTTGAGGATCTTGTTGACCGCATGGCCCAGGTGGATCTGGCCGTTGGCGTAGGGCGGGCCGTCGTGCAGCACGAACAGCGGGCGGCCCTTGGCGTTGGCGCGCAGCTGGCCGTAGAGATCATGGTCGTACCAGGCCTGGACCATGCCCGGCTCGCGCTTGGGCAGGTCGCCGCGCATCGGGAACTCCGTGGCCGGCAGGTGCAGGGTCGCTTTGTAGTCAGTGCTCACGGATCGCGGTTCTCAAGCAGTTGTCTTGGTGGCGCCCGCCGTGACCTGCGGGCGCGTATTCGGTTGCCGATGCGCTCAGGCCGTGGCCCGCGCGCGCTCGGTGGAAAGCAGTTGCCGCGCCAGCGCCGCGTCGCGGTGCATGGCCGCGGTCAACGATTCCAGCCCGTCGAACTTCTCCTCGTCGCGCAGCTTGGCCACGAATTCCACGCGCAGGTGGCGCCCGTACAGGTCGCCCTCGAAGTCGAACAGGTGCGCCTCCAGCAGCGGCTCCACGCCATCCACCGTCGGCCGGGTGCCGAAGCTGGACACCGACGGCCACGGCCGCTCGGTCAGGCCATGGACCCAGGTGGCATAGATGCCCGACAGTGCCGGCGTCTTGCGAAAGCGCAGGTTGGCCGTGGGATAGCCCAGGGTGCGGCCCAGCTGCCTTCCGCGCACCACGCGCCCACCGATTTCGTAAGGACGCCCCAGCAGACGCTGGGCGTGTGCGAAATCGCCCGCGCGCAAGGCGGCGCGGATGCGGGTGCTGGACACCCGCTCGCCGTCGTCGCAATGCACCGGCTCGATCTGCCCGGCGGTGAAGCCCAGCTCGGCGCCCATGGCCTGCAGCAACGGCAGGTCGCCGCCACGCCTGTGGCCGAAGCGGAACTCCGGCCCGATCCAGACCTCGCGCGCCTGCAGCCGCTGCACCAGCAGGCGGCGCACGAAGTCCTCGGCCGGCATGGCGGTCATGCGCGCGTTGAAGCGCAGCAGGCCGATCAGGTCGGCCCCCTCTTCCTGCAGCGCCTGGATCCGCGCCCGCGGCAGCGACAGGCGCGGCGGCGGCGCATCGGGCAGGAAGAATTCGCGCGGCAGCGGCTCGAAGGTCAGCGCCACCAGCGGCAACCCCAGCGCCCGGGCACGCGCATGCGCGTGCCGCATCAACGCGCGATGGCCCAGGTGCAGACCGTCGAAGGCGCCGATGCAGACCACGCTACCGTGCGGGGTCAGCACCCCGCCATCGACGTCACGGAACAGCCTGCTCATGTGCTTGTTGGCCGCCAGGCCTGGCGGCCCTGGCGGAACTGATGCCTGATCATGGGGAAACCCATGAAGTATAGCCGCCGCGCGCCCAGGCAAGCCCCTGTGACCTGCCAGCGCGCATCGGCGCTCAATGTTCGCGCAGGTCCCGCGGGCGAAAGCCCAGCGCCAGCTGCGCCAGCGCATAGGTCAGGCCGCCGGCCGCCACCAGCCCCAGCAGGCTGCCGATGCGCGGCCACTTGGGCAGCGCCGTGAAATCGCCCACCCACTGCAGCCCGCCCCAGACCACCGCCGCCATCGCCAGGCAGGCCAGCGCCAGGCGCAGCAGGAACTTCTTCCAGCCCGGCTTGCGCTGGTAGACGCCCGAGCGGCGCAGCCACATCCACAGCAGCCCCAGGTTGATGTAGCTGGCCAGCGCACTGGCCAGGCCCAGCGCCAGGTGCAGGCCCGGGGTCCTGGCCAGGGCCTCGAACAGCCCAAGCGCGCGCACCGGCGCCGGCACCATCAGCTGATACAGCACGGCCAGGAACAGCAGGTTCAGGGCCATGTTCGCCACCAGGGCCACGATGCCCGCGCGCACCGGCGTGCGCGTGTCCTGGCGCGAATAGAACGCCGGCAGCACCACCTTGAGCAGGGCGAAAGCCGGCAGGCCGAAGCTCAGCCCGAACACGGACATGGCCGCCATTCTCGAGTCGAAGGCGGTGAACTTGCCGTACTGGAACAGCGTGGCCACCAGCGGCAGGCTCAGCAGCATCAGGCCGATCATGGCCGGCAGGGCGATCATCAGGGTCATGCGCAGGCCCCAGTCCAGCGCCGCGGAAAACCCGGCCGTGTCGGTCTTGACGTGATGGCGCGACAGCGCCGGCAGGATCACTGTGCCCAGGGCCACGCCGAAGACGCCCAGGGGCAGCTCCAGGAAACGATCGGCCTGCGAGAGCCAGCTCTGCGAGCCGGCGAACAGGAACGAGGCGATCACCGTATCCAGCAGCAGGTTGATCTGCGCCACCGACGAGCCGAACAGCGTCGGCACCATCAGCCGCAGCACCTTGCGCACATCCGGATGCGACCAGCCCCAGCGCGGCAGGGTCAGCAGGTCGATCCCGCGCAGCGCCGGCAGCTGGAACAGCAGCTGCAGCGCGCCGGCGGCCAGCACCGCCCAGCCCAGCGCCAGGATCGACATCCCCATCAGCGGCGCCAGCCACAGGGCGCCGGCGATCATGCACAGGTTGAGGATCACCGGGGTGACCGCGGGGATCGCGAATCGATGGAAACTATTGAGCGCCCCGCCCGCCAGCGCGGTCAGGGAGACGAACAGCAGGAAGGGGAAGGTCAGCCGCAGCAGCTGGACGATGGTGCCGAACTTGGCCGGGTCATCAGCCGAGCCGGGGTTGAACAGCAGCGCCACCTGCGGGGTGAAGATCAGCCCCAGCGCCGTCACCAGCAGCAAAAAGCCGCCCAGGGTCCCGGACACCCGCGACATCAGCTCGCGCAGCTCCGGATGCGGGCGGGTTTCCTTGACCTCGGTGAACACGGGCACGAAGGCAGTGGCGAACGAGCCCTCGGCGAAGAGCCGGCGCAGGAAGTTCGGGATGCGGAAGGCCACCCAGAACGCGTCGGTGACCGCATTGGCCCCGAAGCTGTAGGTGATGGACTGGTCGCGCACCAGTCCCAGCACTCGCGAGACCATGGTCATGCTGCTGAAGGACAGCAGCCCCTTGAGCATTTTCGGCTTGCTCACGCCCTACCCCATCGTTCGCGGTTGACGCAAGTCATTGAACACCTCATAATTTCCCGTTCCATTTTCGCCCGCCGTCAACCCCAGAATCTTCAGGATCACACCGTGGCCAATATCAAGTCCGCCAAGAAGCGCGCCAAGCAGACCGTCGTGCGCAACGCGCGCAACGTCGCCCAGCGCTCCATGCTGCGCACCGCCGTCAAGAAAGTCATCAAAGCCCTGGACGCCAACGACGCCGCTGGCGCCGAGGCCGCCTTCGCTACCGCGCAGCCGATCCTGGATCGCTTCAGCGCCCGTGGCCTGATCCACAAGAACAAGGCCGCCCGTCACAAGAGCCGCCTTACCGCGCGCATCAAGGCCCTCAAGGCCGCTTGATGCGGCATTGACGGCGAAGAGGGCAACAGGAAACCCGGCGCAAGCCGGGTTTTTTGTTGCCCTGGCGCCATCGGTGGCGCGCACTGCCCGCCCCGCGCCCGCCACGGCATACGGCCAGGCACGCCAAAGCCCCGCAGGGGCCAGGGCCCCGGCGGTTGGCAAGGCGAATGCTTCGGGGAGGCACGCCACCGGCGCGCGCTCAGCCTGCGTGATCGGCCGCTTCGGCCGCTTCCTCACGCTGGCGGTCGAAGAACGCCATGATGTCCTTCATGATCGGAAAAGTGCCCTCGCGCGAGATCGCCGAGGTCATGTACCACGGGCCGGTCCAGCCCAGTTCGGCGACCACCGCCCTGGCGCGTTCGGCCGCCTCGTCCTCGAACATCAGGTCGGCCTTGTTGAGCACCAGCCACCGCGGTTTGCCCATCAGTTCCGGGTCGTGCTTTTCCAGCTCGCGCTCCAGCGCGCGGACCTGCTCGGCCGGCGACACGGTCACCCCCGACTCGGCGAACTCCTCGGCCACCGGGGCCATGTCCACCAGGTGCAGCAGCAGGCGCGTGCGCTGCAGGTGACGCAGGAACTGCGTGCCCAGGCCCGCCCCTTCCGCCGCACCCTCGATCAGGCCCGGCACGTCGGCGATCACGAAGCTGCGATGCGCCTCCACGCTGACCACGCCCAGGTTCGGATACAGCGTGGTGAAGGGGTAATCGGCTACTTTCGGGGTGGCCGCCGACACGGCGCGGATCAGCGTGCTCTTGCCGGCATTGGGGAAGCCCAGCAGGCCGACGTCGGCCAGCAGCTTCAGCTCCAGCTTCAGCAGCCGCGCCTCGCCCTCCTCGCCCGGCGTGGCCTGGCGCGGGGAGCGGTTCACCGAGCTTTTGAAGTGCATGTTGCCCAGCCCGCCCTTGCCGCCCTTGGCCACCAGCAGGCGCTCGCCGTGACGGGTCATGTCGCCGATGACCTCATCGGTCTCCACGTTCATCACCACGGTGCCGACCGGCACGCGCACGACCTTGTCCTCGCCGGCCTTGCCGTACATCTGCCGGCCCATGCCGTTCTCGCCGCGCTGGGCCTTGAAGCTGCGCTCATGGCGGAAATCGACCAGGGTGTTGAGGTTCTCGTCGGCCACCAGCCACACGCTGCCGCCGCTGCCGCCATCGCCGCCATCCGGCCCGCCCAGCGGGATGAACTTCTCGCGCCGGAAGCCGACGCAGCCATTGCCGCCGTTACCGGCAGTGACCTGGATTTCTGCTTCGTCTACCAACTTCATGGGATTCGGGATTCGGGATTCGGGATTGGGGATTGGGAAAAAACTAACGGACAATGCTGTTTAGGGCTCTGGTAAGGCGCGGAGGCGAGGCGTCGAGGGAGCACTGGAACCCGCCTTTGCGAATCCCCAATCCCCAATCCCGACATCCCGAATCCCCACATCCCGGCCACCAACGAAAAACCCCGCCGAAGCGGGGCTTTCCAGTCGAACACTGGTGCCGCCGAAGCCTCAGGCCTCGGTCACCACGCTGACGGTGCGACGCTTCTGCGGGCCCTTGGTCGAGAACTCGACCTTGCCATCGACCAGCGCGAACAGCGTGTGGTCGCGGCCCAGGCCGACGCCCGGACCCGGGTGGAACTGCGTGCCGCGCTGGCGGACGATGATGTTGCCGGCGTCGATCGCCTGGCCACCATAGATCTTCACGCCCAGCATCTTCGGGTTGGAATCGCGGCCGTTGCGCGAGGAACCTACGCCTTTTTTGTGTGCCATGACTCGTTCTCCTTACTTGTTGTCGCCGGACGCGATGCCGGTGATCTCGATTTCGGTGTAGTGCTGACGATGACCCTGACGCTTCATGTGGTGCTTGCGGCGGCGGAACTTGATGATGCGCACCTTGTCGGCACGGCCATGCGACTTGATCGTCGCGGTGACGCTCGCACCCTTGAGGGCATCGCCCAGCTTCACGCCATCGCCGTCGCCCAGCATGAGGACGTTGTCGAAGGTGATCTCGTTGCCAGCCTCGGCGTCGAGCTTCTCGACGCGGATGGTCTCGCCTTTCATCACGCGGTACTGCTTACCGCCAGTGACCAGAACTGCGTACATGTTGAACCTCTGATTCTGTAGTTATTTTTGGTCCATCGACCCATCGAAGGGCAGACAGAAGCGGAATTATAGGGAGTTCAGTGACTTACGGTCAAGTCACCCCCTGGACCGGCTGAATCGGCTCCGCCGGGCGCGCCTGGCGGGGTTCCTTCCGTCGTAATTGCCCCCATACAGGTGACTCGCTAGGCTGGGTGATTGGCTGCCCGTCACCGCCGCGGCCACCCCCAACGACGAGCACGCAGGTCCCCATGGCGATGGATTTCATCCGCATCCGCGGCGCGCGGACGCACAACCTCAAGAACATCAATCTCGACCTGCCGCGCGACAAGCTGATCGTGATCACCGGCCTGTCCGGTTCCGGCAAGTCCTCGCTGGCCTTCGACACCATCTACGCCGAGGGCCAGCGCCGCTATGTCGAGTCGCTCTCGGCCTATGCGCGCCAGTTCCTCAGCGTGATGGAAAAGCCGGATGTGGACCACATCGAGGGCCTGTCGCCGGCCATCTCCATCGAGCAGAAGTCGACCTCGCACAACCCGCGCTCCACCGTGGGCACGATCACCGAGATCTACGACTACCTGCGCCTGCTGTACGCCCGCGTGGGCACCCCGCGCTGCCCGGACCACGGCTACCCCCTGGAGGCGCAGACCGTCAGCCAGATGGTCGACCAGGTGCTGACCCTGGACCCGGAGCAGCGCTACATGCTGCTGGCGCCGGTCATCCGCGAGCGCAAGGGCGAGCATGCCCAGGTGTTCGACCAGCTGCGCGCGCAGGGCTTCGTGCGCGTGCGCGTGGACGGGGAGCTGTACGAGATCGATGCCGTGCCGCCGCTGGCGCTGCGGGTCAAGCACACCATCGAGGCGGTGATCGACCGCTTCAAACCGCGCGAGGACATCAAGCAGCGCCTGTCCGAGAGCTTCGAGACCGCGCTGAAGCTGGGCGACGGCATGGCCACGGTGATGTCGCTGGACCAGGCCGAGGCGCCGCCGCAGCTGTTCTCCTCCAAGTACTCCTGCCCGGTGTGCGACTACTCGCTGCCCGAGCTGGAGCCGCGTCTGTTCTCGTTCAACTCGCCGGTCGGCGCCTGCCCCAAGTGCGATGGCCTGGGCAACGCCCAGTTCTTCGATCCGGCGCGCGTGGTGGTGCACCCGGAGCTGTCCCTGGCCGCCGGCGCGGTGCGCGGCTGGGACCGCCGCAACGCCTATTACTTCCAGCTGATCGCCTCGCTGGCCAAGCACTACCGCTTCGACGTGGACGCGCCGTGGATGCTGCTGCCGGACAAGGTACAGAAAGCCGTGCTGTACGGCAGCGGCGATGAGGTCATCAGCTTCACCTACCTCACCGAGGCCGGTGGCCGCAGCCAGCGCAAGCATCGCTTCGAGGGCATCGTGCCCAACCTGGAGCGTCGCTATCGCGAGACCGAGTCGCCCGCCGTGCGCGAGGAGCTGAGCAAGTTCATCAGCGAACAGCCCTGCCCCGAATGCGGCGGCACCCGCCTGAACCGTTCGGCCCGCAATGTCTTCGTCGCCGACCGTCCGCTGCCGGAGCTGGTGGTGTTGCCGGTGGACCAGGCGCTGGCCTTCTTCCGCGAGATGAAGCTGGCCGGCTGGCGCGGCGAGATCGCCGCCAAGATCATCAAGGAGATTGCCGAGCGGCTCGGCTTCCTGGTCGATGTCGGCCTGGACTACCTCACCCTGGAGCGCAAGGCCGACACCCTGTCCGGCGGCGAGGCCCAGCGCATCCGCCTGGCCAGCCAGATCGGCGCCGGCCTGGTGGGCGTGATGTACGTGCTGGACGAGCCGTCCATCGGCCTGCACCAGCGCGACAACGAGCGCCTGCTGGGCACCCTGACCCGCCTGCGCGACCTGGGCAATACGGTGATCGTGGTCGAGCACGACGAGGACGCGATCCGTTCGGCCGACTACGTGCTCGACATCGGCCCCGGCGCCGGTGTCCATGGCGGCGAGATCGTCGGCGAAGGCACGCTGGAGGACTTGTTGAAGGCGCCGCGCTCGCTGACCGGCCAGTACCTGTCGGGCAAGCGCCAGATCGAGGTGCCCAAGCTGCGCCACAAGGCCAACCCGAAGATGACGCTCAAGCTCAAGGGCGCGCGCGGCAACAACCTCAAGGGCGTGGACCTGGAGATCGCCGCCGGCCTGCTGACCTGCGTCACCGGCGTGTCCGGCTCGGGCAAGTCCACGCTGATCAACGACACCCTGTTCTCGCTGGCCGCCAACGAGATCAACGGCGCCTCGCACCCGGTGGCCCCGCACGACGAAGTCACCGGCCTGGACCTGTTCGACAAGGTCGTGGACATCGACCAGTCGCCGATCGGCCGCACGCCGCGCTCCAACCCGGCCACCTACACCGGCCTGTTCACGCCGCTGCGCGAGCTGTTCGCGCAGGTGCCCGAGGCGCGCGCGCGTGGCTATTCGCCCGGGCGCTTCAGCTTCAACGTGCGCGGCGGGCGCTGCGAGGCCTGCCAGGGCGATGGCCTGATCAAGGTGGAGATGCACTTCCTGCCCGACGTGTACGTCCCTTGCGACGTCTGCCACGGCAAGCGCTACAACCGCGAGACGCTGGAGATCCTGTACAAGGGCTTCAACATCAACGACGTGCTGGAGATGACGATCGAGGATGCGCTGAAGCTGTTCGAGCCGGTGCCCTCGATCGCGCGCAAGCTGGAAACGCTGATGGACGTCGGCCTGAGCTACGTCAAGCTGGGCCAGAGCGCGACCACCCTGTCCGGCGGCGAAGCCCAGCGCGTGAAGCTGTCCAAGGAACTCTCGCGCCGCGACACCGGGCGCACGCTGTACATCCTGGACGAACCCACCACCGGCCTGCACTTCCACGACATCGAGCACCTGCTGGCGGTGCTGCACAAGCTGCGCGACGACGGCAACACCGTGGTGGTGATCGAGCACAACCTGGACGTCATCAAGACCGCCGACTGGGTGGTGGACCTGGGCCCGGAAGGCGGCAACCGCGGCGGCACCATCCTGGTCACCGGCACCCCGGAGGACGTGGCCGCGCATCCGACTTCCTACACCGGCCGTTTCCTGGCGCCGATGCTGCCCAAGTCCAAGGCCAGCACCGGTACCAAGCCGGCCGCGGTGGCCAAGCCCGATGTCCTGCCTCCGCGCATGGCGGCCAAGAACGCCGCCAAGAAGGCGGCGAAGAAAACCACGAAGAAGAAGGCCTGACCATGAGCCAGAACACTGCCGCCGATGCCAGCCACCCGGTCCTGGCGCGGATCCCGATCAGCCTGCGCTGGCGCGACATGGACGCCTACGGGCACGTCAACAACGCCAAGTACATTTCCTACCTGGAAGAGGCGCGCGTGCGCTGGATGCACGGCGTCACCGGCGGTCAGCGCCTGGGCAGCGGCGTGTCGCCGGTGGTGGCCAACACCAACGTCAACTATCGCCGCTCCATCACCTGGCCGGGCGAGATCATGGTGGAGCTGTTCGTCGAGCGCCTGGGCAACTCCAGCGTCACCATCGGCCACCGCATCACTGACGTCAGCGACGAAAGCGTGCTGTATTCGGACGGTAACGTCGTGGTGGTGTGGATCGACACCGCCAGCGGCAAGAGCGCGCCGATTCCGGACGCGGTGCGCGAAGCCTGCCGCTGACGGGCATGGCATGGGCCGGCGCCGCGCGCGCAAGAGCCCATTGCCGTTTTTTATGATGCGATCGTCTTGCCGCGGAGGGGCCGCATGTCATTGATCGAACTCCACGATCACACCCATGGGGTGCGCGAGCTGCGCATGGCACGCGCGCCGGTCAATGCACTCGATGCCGCGCTCTGCCAGGCGCTGGTCGATGCGCTGGCCCAGGCCGCAACCGATGGCGTCCGCGGCGTGGTGTTGTCCGGGGCTCCAGGCATCTTCTCCGGCGGCATGGACGTGCCCTGGCTGCTGTCGCTGGGCCGCGACCAGGCGGCGGTGCTGGACGCCTGGGAAGCGTTCTTCCGCCTCGTGCGTGCCCTGGCCGACGCGCCGATGCCGGTGGTGGCGGCGCTGACCGGGCACGCGCCGGCCGGTGGCTGCGTGCTGGCGCTGTGCTGCGACTACCGGGTGATGGCCGCCAGCCCCGAGGCCAGCAAGCCCTTCACCATCGGCCTCAATGAGACCCAGGTGGGCCTGGTCGCCCCGGAAGGCATCCAGCGCCTGCTGCGTCGCGCCGTGGGCGAGCACCGCGCCGCCTGGCTGCTGATGCGGGGTGAACTGGTCAGCGCCGAACATGCGCATCGCATCGGCCTGGTCGATGCGCTGGTGGAGCTCGTGGAGGTGGTGCCGCACAGCGTGGAATGGCTGCAGGCCCTGCTCGCCCGCCCGGCCGCGGCGATGCTGAGGACACGCCAGATCGCGCGCGCCACGTTGATCCAGGCCGTGCAACCGGAGCTGATCGAGCTGGAGCGCTTCGTGCAGGCCTGGACCGCCGAGGAAACCCAGCAGGCGCTGCAGGCCATGGTCGCCCGGGTCAGGAAGCGCTGACCGCCACCGGCCGCGCCGGATCGCTGATCCAGCCGCTCCACGAACCGGCATAGACGCGCGGGCCCTGCAGGCCGGCATGCTCGAAGGCCAGCAGCAGATGGCAGGCCGTCACCCCCGAGCCGCACATCAGCACCAGCTCCGAGGGGTCGCGCGCGCCCAGCAGCGGCTGCAGCAGCGCGCGCAGCTCCGGCGCGGGTTTGAAGGCCCCGTCTCGCAGATTCAGCGCGAACGGATGGTTCATCGCGCCCGGCACGTGCCCTGCCACCTGGTCCACGGGTTCGGCCTGCCCGGCGTAGCGCTCCGGCGCGCGTGCATCGATCAGCCAGCCTGGGGCTTCGCCCAAACGCGCGTGCACCTGGGCCGCATCGACGATGCCGGTGGCATTGAAGCTGGCCGGATACGGCGCCAAGGCCTGCACCTGGGCCGGCTCGGCGGTCAGCGCGCCGGCAGCTGAGCGCCAGGCCGCCAGACCACCGTCCAGCACCGCCACGCGCTGGTGGCCCAGCAGCTTGAGCATCCACCACAGGCGCGCGGCAGCCATGCTGCCATCGCCGGCGTCGTAGACCACGACCTGATGCGCCGGGCCGATGCCCCAGGCCCCCAGTCTGGCGGCGAACCGCGCCGCATCGGGCAGCGGATGCCGCCCCTGCCCCGCCACGGACAGATCGGCCAGATCGCCATTGAGGTCGGCATGCGGCGCATTGGGCAGATGCGCCTGCGCGTAGGCCTGCGCACCGGCAGTGGGATCGCTCAGCACGAAGCGCGCATCCAGCAAGCGCAGCTGCGGGTCTTGCAGGTTGGCCTGCAGGGTCGTGGCATCGACCAGCGGGGTCCAGCTCATGCGGTCGCCTCCAGGCGTTGGCGCAGGTTGTAGAGGATGGACGCGGTCGCGCCCCAGATGCGCTGGCCGGGCCAGTCGTACTCCAGCACCGTGCGCGGCCGCCCCTTCCAGTCGTAGGTCACGTGGCGCAGCGTCTGGTGGTCCATCAGATAGTCCAGCGGCACTTCGAAGACTTCGGCCACTTCCCCGGGGTTGGGAAACGCTTCGTAGCCCGGGTCGATCACCGCCACCACCGGCACCACGCGAAAACCGCTGACGGTCACGAACGGATCCAGATAGCCGAGCGGCTGCAGCTGGCGCGGCGGGATGGCGATTTCTTCGCCGGTCTCGCGGATCGCCGCGGCAATGACATCGGCATCGCCGGGATCGACACGGCCACCCGGGAAGCTCACCTGGCCGGCGTGATTGCGCAGGCCGTCGTTGCGTCGTGTCAGCAGCACCGTCGTGCCCGCCGGCCGCGGCACCAGGCCGGCCAGGACCGCCGCATCGACCGGCTCGCCTGGCGGGAGCAGATCGGCCAGCTCGGCCACGTTCCAGCCCTGCCCCGGCGGCAGCCCGTCGAGCGGGTGCAGCGCCCTGCGCAGCGCGGCCAGTTCCGGCAGGAGGGTATGCAGGTCGTCACGCATCGGCGGCCATCGCGCGGGCAGGTCCTCCTGCATGATGCGCAGCCGCTGCGCATTGTCCAGCTGCGCCCAGCTGGCGATCTCCTCGCCCGTGCGCAGACAGCCCACGCACAGGCCGTCGCGCCCCAGCTTGCAGATGCCGATGCAGGGCGAGAGCGCAGCTGCGGGGGTGGACACGAGCGAAGACATGTCTGGAACTCGATACAAACAGGAAGCCAAAAAAAGATGCGCCGGCTCAAGGCCGGCGCATCTTCGAACCACCTGGCGCGCATCGCTGCGCGGGAGGGGACTTACTTGACGCTGACCAGCTTGACGTCGAACACGACCGCCTGGTTCGGGCCGATCGGCGACTGCGGCGTGTTGCCGTAGGCCTTGTCCGCCGGAATCACCACTTCCCAGCGCGAGCCGGCCGGCATCTGGGTCAGCGCTTCGCGCAGGCCCACCAGCGGGATCTCGCTGAGCTTGATCGCCATCGGCGCCGGGGCCGGCTGACCGTTCTGGCCTTCGAAGGTGTTCACGAAGGTGCGGCCGTCGGTCAGCGAGCCCTTGTACTGCAGGGTCACTTCGCTGGCCTGCGCCGGCTTGGCGCCGGTGCCGGTCTCGACGATGCGGTACTGCACACCGCTCGGCAGGGTCTTCACGCCCGCCTTGGCCTTGTTCTGCGCCACGAAGGCATCGGACTTGGCCTTGTTCTCGGCCGAAGCCTTGTCGAACTGGGCCTTGGCCTTTTCCATCTGACGCTTCTGCATGGTCTCCACGGCGGTGCGCAGCTGCTCGACCGGCACCGTGGGGTCCTTCTTCGCATAGCCCTCCTGCAAGGCCTTCTGGACGGTCGCCAGATCGACGGACTCGCCGCTTTCGATCAGGTTGCGGCCCAGGTCGTAGCCGAGCGCGTAGCTCAGGGCATTGCGGTCGGGGGCCGGCGTCGGGCCCTGCGCAGCGCGCGGGGCGGAAGCGGGAGCGGTCTGCGCGGCGGCGGTGCCTGCTGCCAGAGTCATGGCCAGCACGCTGGCTGAAAGCAAACGCAACTTCATGTTTCGACAAACCTCCAAGATGGGAAAGGGCGGTAAAACCGCCCTAGCAGGACGGGTTAGCATAGCGCTCCGCTGACTTAACGGCCAGTGAGGCGACGGCGTTGGGACAGCCCATCCGTCGAGAAGTTCCACTTTACTTTTTCTTTACTTTCCGAAGGTCCTGCCATGACCGACAGCGTCGTGCTCACCCACCTGCAGGATGCGGTGCTGCGCATCACCGTCAATCGCCCGGATAAGCTCAATGCGCTCAACGCGCAGACCCTGCAGGCCGTGCACGCTGCGTTCGAAGCCGCCGCCGAGAACCCGGAGGTTCGCGCCATCGTCCTGACCGGTGCCGGCCTGAAGGCCTTCGTGGCCGGCGCGGATATCGCCGAGATGTCCAAGCTGACGCCAGTGCAGGCGCGGGATTTCTCGCTACGCGGCCAGCGCCTGATGCGCGCCATCGAGACGCATCCCAAGCCGGTGATCGCCATGATCAATGGCTTCGCGCTCGGCGGCGGGATGGAACTGGCGCTGGCCTGCCATCTTCGCCTCGCCTCGGACACCGCCAAGCTGGGGCAGCCGGAGATCAACCTCGGCCTGATTCCCGGCTTCGGCGGCACCCAGCGCCTGTTGCGGCTGAGCGGGCGCGCCGCGGCGCTGGAGCTTTGCCTGCTGGGCGCGCCCATCGATGCCCAACGCGCCTTCCAGCTCGGCCTGGTCAATCGCGTGGTGCCGGCCGATCAGTTGGAACCGCAGACGCTGGCCCTGGCGCAGCAACTGGCGGCGGCCGCGCCGCTGGCCTTGCGCGGCATTCTCGATGCGATCGTCCACGGCGGCGAATGCGCGATGGACCAGGGCCTGCAGCTGGAGACGGCGCAGTTCGGCCTAGTGTTCTCCACTGAGGACATGCGCGAGGGCACCCAGGCGTTCCTGGACAAGCGCAAGCCCCAGTTCAAGGGCCAGTGACCGCGGCCATGCAGCAATCGCGACACGACTGCGCGCAGGGCGAACACCTGTTTGCCCTGCTGGAGCGCGATGCGGTGGATGCGGCCATCGACGCCGGGCTGATGCAGTTCGTCGGCGCGCACTGCACGCAGTGCCCAGCCGCATGGCTGGCGCGCATCGCCGCCGCGCAGCGGCAGCTGCAAACCGCCTGGGACGCACGGCAGCGCTATCGCGCCCGCCAGGCCCGCCTGCAGCAGCGCGCCGAGGCCCGTGCCCGCGCGCGCCTGCAGCGCACCGACCCGGCACCGTCGACCAGTCCCAACCCTCCTGCCCTGCCGCCGGCCGTGGCCGCCGCGCTGGCGCGTGCCAAGGCCAGGGCCGCCGGACGCGCCACGTGAGCAAGACCCAACGCAGTCGCCTGACCCGGGCGCAGATCGAAGACCTGTTCTCGCGCCTGGCCGAGCTCAACCCGCACCCGAAGACGGAACTGGAGTACCAGACGCCGTTCGAGCTGTTGATCGCGGTGATCCTGTCGGCGCAGGCCACCGATGTCGGCGTCAACAAGGCCACGCGCCGGCTTTACCCGGTCGCCAACACCCCCAAGGCGATCCTGGAGCTGGGCGAAGCAGGCCTGAAGTCCTACATCAGCACCATCGGCCTGTTCAACGCCAAGGCCAAGAACGTGATCGCCACCTGCCGCATCCTGGTGGAACAGTACGGCGGAGACGTGCCGCGCGACCGGGCGGCGCTGGAAGCCCTGCCCGGCGTCGGCAGGAAGACCGCCAACGTGGTGCTCAACACCGCTTTCGGCGAGCCCACCATGGCGGTGGACACGCACATCTTCCGGGTCGCCAACCGCACCGGCCTGGCGCCTGGCAAGGATGTGCGCGCCGTGGAGGACCTGCTGGTCAAGGCCGTGCCCGCCCACTTCCTGCAGGATGCCCATCACTGGCTGATCCTGCACGGGCGTTATGTGTGCAAGGCGCGCAAGCCGGACTGCCCGCAGTGCGTGATCCGCGATCTTTGCCGCTTCAAGGACAAGACCGTCGGCTGAGCGGGGTGCGTGTTTGCGAAATGTGACTCGCCTTCGGCATTACCGCCTTGGTTCCCTGACTTCGCCAAACAGCCTGGACCTGAGCCGGGCATGGCTCCTCGGCTCGGTCAGCCCTCCATGGCTGACTCGCCGCCGCGGGCCATCCTGGCCCGCTTTCCGCCATACCCGGCTCAGGACCAGGCCCGCAACCTGATAGATCTGGAGTTCTTCTGTCCGAAGCCTAAAACATCACGCGTGCAGCAGCGGCCCGGCGGCCGGTCGCTGCGGCAAGCGAGGCAGGACGCCGAGCGCATTGAGGCAGGGCAGGATGCCCTGACCGAGGGACGAGCGGCTACCGGCTTGCGGACCGCTGCCCTCCGAACGTTAGAAAGCGACGCGCACGCCGCTGCTCTTCGTTTGCGACGAGCAAAAAAAACCGGAAAGCGATCCATCGCTTTCCGGCACTACCAACTGGCTCAAGTCGAATGCGGAGTTGTGGGTGCGTCAGGCAGGTTGATGCTGGGCCGGCCCTTCCACGCGCCGGCCGAGTTCCTTCCAGTCCACGATCATCTCGCTGCCGCGCGCGCCGGCGTTGCGGTGGAAATCGCGCAAGAGCTCGATGTAGGCGTGATCGACATGCTGCAGGCGTTCCACGTCCAGGTGCAGCTTGGTGCCCGGCGGCAGGCGCTCCAGCGTGCGCGCCATTTCCGGCACGCGCAGGAAGGTAGCCGAGCCCTCCAGCGACATGGTGACTTTGCCGTCGTTGTCGCCGTCCTTGACGCCGATCTTCAGCTTGGAAGACTGCAGCGACAGGCGGAACAGCGACAGCGCAAAACCGATGATCACACCGGTCAGCAGGTCGGTGGCGACGATGGCGAAGGTGGTCGCCAGGTACACGAACGCAGTGCCCTTGCCGTAGGCCGCCAGGTCCTTGACCTGCCCCAGCTTGATCATCTTCACGCCAGTGAAGACCAGGATGCCGGCCAGGCAGGCCACCGGAGTCATGCGCATCAGCCACGGCAGCAGCATGGCGAACACCAGCAGCCAGCCGCCGTGCATGATGGTGGACATGCGGGTGGCGGCGTTGGCCTGCACGTTGGCCGCGCTACGCACGATCACGCCGGTCATCGGCAGGGCGCCGAGGAAGCCGCAGATCATGTTGCCCACGCCCTGCGCGGTCAGCTCGCGGTCGAAACGGGTGCGCGGACCATCGTGCATGCGATCCACCGCCGCGGCCGACAGCAGCGTTTCGGCGCTGGCGATGAAGGCGAAGGTGATCGCCGCCAGCAGCAGGGTCGCATCGAACACGCCCAGGATCTCGCCGACGCTGGGGATGGACACGGCCGAGAACAGGTTGGCCGGCACGTCGACCCGGTTCACCGGCAGGTTCTGCAACTGCACCACCGCGGTGATGATCACCACCGCCAGCAGCGCGCCGGGCACGAACTTCAGTTTGGCCGGGCGGAGTTTTTCCCAGCCCAGCATGATCGCGATGGTGCCAAGGCCGACCATCAGCGCGGTGCTGCCGGCGCCGCCGGTGACGGCCTCCCACAGCACCGCCGGCAGCGCGGCGAAGTTCTCAAGGCCACGCGCCTTGGGCGCCGCATCCATGAGCACGTGCGACTGCGAGGCCACGATCAGGATGCCGATGCCCGACAGCATGCCGGCCACCACGGCCGGCGAGGTCATGCGGAACCAGACACCGACCCGGCACAGGCCGGCGATGAGCTGGATCAGGCCGGCCATCAGGATGACCGGCCCCAGGGCGGCGGCGCCGTGCTCACGGACGAGCTCGAACACCAGCACCGCCAGGCCCGCTGCAGGTCCACTGACCTGCAGCGGCGAACCGGCGATGAAGCCGACCACCAGACCGCCTACGATGCCGGTGATGAGACCGGCTGCCGGGGGCATGCCCGACGCGATCGCGATGCCCATGCACAGCGGCAGCGCGACAAGGAACACCACGACCGAGGCCAGGAGGTCGCGCCCGAAGAACCCCTGGGCGAAGTAGCCGCTGGTGGCGGTGGAGGAAGCGGTGGAGGTCGACATGGGGGGCTCCTTAAGCCGCGGCCTTCTCGCCCTTCACCAGCGACAGACGCGCCGGCGGAGTGGCTTCGGGCGTGCGGCCGGTGTCGGACAGCAGGGGCGCGAACTTGCCGGTCGCGGCATCGAAGGCGCGGATCTCGCCATGGCCGATGTCGTAGATCCAGCCGTGGATGCGCAGGCTACCCGTGGCAAGACGGGCAGCGACCACCGGCTGCGTGCGCAGGTGGTCCAGCTGCGAGACCACGTTCTCTTCGGTCAGGCAAGCCAGCTCGCCGTGCGGGTGCTCGTGGGCGTGCTCGGCGGCGACATGGCGCGCGGTCTCGGCGTGACCCAGCCACTTGGCCACGGTCGGCACGGCGCTGAGCGAGGACGGGTTGAGTACGGCCTTCATGGCGCCGCAATCGGAGTGGCCGCAGATGACGATGTTCTTTACGCCGAGCACGGCCACGGCGTACTCGATGGCCGCCACCACGCCGCCCTGCTGGGAGAACGGCGGCACGATGTTGCCGATGTTGCGATAGACGAACAGCTCGCCCGGCTGGGCCGAGAAGATCAGCTCCGGCATCACGCGCGAGTCGGCGCAGGTGATGAACAGCGTGTGCGGGCTCTGGCCGGACGACAGCTCCTGAAAGCGGGCTTCGTGCTCGGGATAGACGTTGTTACGGAAGTGATCGTAACCCTCGACAAGACGTTCCATGGATGGACCTCAGGTAGGTAGTAAAAGAAAATTGGCAATGGACGGCCGCGCTGGCCCGTGCGGGACAGTGGGCAAGAAGCAATGAACGCGCGCGCGAAGGGCGAAGCGATCGGCTTCGCCGCGTGACGCGGGAGATCAGGCGATGGGAGGCCTGTGGCCAGGTGTCGGCGTCAGCGACGCGCGTTGCGGCTCACGCCGGCTGTCGTACGCGTGCAGCGCCAGGCCGGTGTGCAGTGCGCCCATGTACCAGAGCGTGGCATGGTCGTCGAAGCCGGCGAAATCGTAAGGCGTCGGCGGATCCTGGGGGTCTTCCAGATCCCCTTCCGGATCGGTTTCCTTCTCGGCCAGCATCGCCAGGACCCAGCGCGCGTCGTCCGCGGCGCCGTCATTGGCGCCGATCTGCACGCCCGCACGCGCGCTCAGCGGCATGATCCCCAGGAGAAAGAGGATCGCCACAGAGAACAGCCACTTGCTGGCGAGGGAGACGGGCATGCCAGGAAATTGCCAGAGGCCCATGCCGATAACAAGCGGGCTGGGGCGTTTATGTCGGCAATGTAATGCTGTGTTCGGGTTCCGTTCGGATAACCGCCGCGCGCGGCCAATTCCCCTGCGCGGCGGTGGCGCGGGCTAATCAATAAGTCGACTGCCGCAGCCACTTGGTGGCGATCCACTTCTCGCCCGCGACCACGGGCGAGCCTGCGTGCAGCGAGCGTGTCACCGGGTGCGGGCGGTCGTAGCTGAAGAACACCGCATTGCCTTTGACCGCGGCCACTTCCATGTGCGCATCGGGGAACGCGGTGGAGCCGCCGCGCTCGGGGGTGTTGAGGTACATGACCAGCGAGGCCACCCGCTGCCCGCCGCGCTGGACCACGACTTCCGTCCCTGGCGCCTCGGGGTCGAAATAATCGTAGTGCGGCCGGTACTCGGCGCCCACGCCATAGCGCAGCACCTGCAGGCCCTCGCCGCGATCGACCGGCCAGTCCAGCAGCCGTGCGATGCGCGCCTCGATGGCGGCGCACAGGGCGTTCTCGCCACGGGTGAAGAACATGCTGTCGCTGGTGCGCGCGGCGTGGACGGAGTTGGCCCCGGTGGCGGGGTCGACCGTGGTCGAGCGCGCCAGGCGCTTGCCGGCCAGCTCGCACAGGCCATCGCATTCGGCATCGCTCAGCAGGCCGCCGAAGAGGGTCACGCGTGGCAGCAGCAGGTTCATCAGCACTTGTACCTGGTGGCCGTCCACGGCGATCGCCGACACGTCGTTGAAGCCGACCGGCGATGGCACCGGGTGCGCAGGCGGCAAGCCCTGCTCGGCGGCGCGGCGCTCGACGTGCTCACGCACCACCGTTTCGATCGCATCGATCGCGGCCTGCTCGTCCCAGCCCTGGGCCTGCATGGCCTCCAGGACTTCCTGCGGCGCACGGCCGGCGCTGGCCTGCTCGATCAGCCATTGGGTCAACTCGGGGGTCAGGTCGGGTCGGCTCATCGTTGGATTGTGACGGTTTGCGGGCAAGGAGACGACAGGATGCCGGCGCCGTGTGACAGCCAGCGCCATCTGTCGCGAAGGCGTCATACAGCGCCCCTATAAAGCCGCAGGGGATTTTTAGCTCTCGTTCACTCCGAGCGGGCAGCCCTCGTCCAGCCATCGAACCGGAACCACCCTGGAGACCTTGAGCATGTCCGTTCGCAACAACACCAAGACCCTGCTGATGACGTTCGGCGCCGCCCTGGCGCTGTCGGCCTGCGGCGGTGGCGCAGACCGCGTCGCCTCGCCGGGCGAAGGCGCGTTCCCGCCGGCGCCGACCCCCACCCCGACGCCCACGCCGACCCCCACCCCCACGCCGAGCCCGTCGCCGGGCACCCCGGCGGCCGACTGCCCGATCGGCACGGCCAACGTGGGCACCGTGGCCAATGGCACCCTGCGTGCGTGCCAGCTGCCCAGCCTGGTGACCGGCAACCTGGTGCTGCCCAAGCGCAGCGGCACGGTCTACTCCATCAGCGGTCGCGTGAATGTCGGCACCGATGCCGGCGGCAACATCAATGCACCGGTCAACGGTTCCCAGCAGGGCATCCTGACCATCGAGCCGGGCGTGACCGTCTACGCCTCCTCCGGCAACGACTACCTCGTGGTCAACCGTGGTTCGCAGCTGTACGCCAATGGCACGGCGACCAGCCCGATCATCTTCACCGCCCGCCAGGACGTGGAGGGCACCATCGCCGATAAGACCAATGCCATGGGCCTGTGGGGCGGCATCGTGATGCTGGGCCGCGCGCCGATCAACAACTGCCAGGGCACCGCCGTCTCCGGCACGCCGGAATGCCAAGCGCTGGTGGAAGGCACCGAAGGCTTCTACGGCGGCAACGCGCCAGCCGACAACAGCGGCTCGCTGACCTATGCGCAGGTGAAGTACTCCGGCTTCACCATCTCGCCCAACAACGAACTGCAGGCCATCACCTTCGGCGGCGTCGGCAACGGCACCCGCATCGAGTACGTGCAGACGCACAACAGCTCCGATGACGGCATCGAGTGGTTCGGCGGCACGGTCAACGCCAAGCACATGGTCATCACCGGCGCGGACGACGACTCCTTCGACACCGACGCGGGCTGGAGCGGCGGCATCCAGTACGGCATCGTGATCCAGCGCGCTGGCGGCGGCGACCGCACCAACGAGTGGAGCGCGCTGAACCGCACCCCGGCATCGATGCCGAAGGTGGCCAACATCACCTACGTGGGCAACGCCCTGCGTGGCGCGATGATCTTCCTCAACCAGGGCACCAACGCCTCGTTCTACAACAGCGTGTTCACCCGCCCGGCCGGCGGCACCGGCGATGGCCTGGTGTGCTTCAACATGGATACGGCCAACGCCGCGACCACCGCCACGTTCCACTCGGTGTTCTTCGCCTGCCCGACCGCGTTCGGCAACACCACGGCGCAGAACCTGTTCAACGCCGGCACCAACAACCTCTCCAACGGCACCTCGACGCTGACCAACGTCTTCATCAACGGTGCCAACGAAGCCGCGCGCCCGGCCTACGGCAACCTGAAGGCCACGTACTCGTTCTTCGACCAGGTCGACTACATCGGCGGCGTGCGCAACGCCAACGACACCTGGTGGCAGGGCTGGACCTGCGGCCTGCAGGCCGATCGCCCCTGCTGATGCGGCACCCGGCGCCGGGGCGGATCCTTCGCCCCGGCGTTGTCGTGTCCTACCACCCACAGCTTCAGCGGACTCTGGTCACCACCCATGCGCAACGCTTCCCACGCTCCCACGCTCCACACCGGCCTGTTCCTGGCCATCTCCGCCCTGCTTGCGCCCAGCGCAGCACTGGCACAGAACACCGCTGATGCCGGCCCGGCCGTCGATCAGCCCACCCAGCTCGACCAGATCACCGTGCGCGGTGAATTCATCCCGGCCCCGATGGCGCAGACCTCGGAAGTGGCCTCCTTCATCACGCGCGAGGATATCCAGCGCACCGGCGACAGCGACGCGGCCGCGGCGCTGACCCGGGTCACCGGCCTGAGCCTGATGCGCGGCAAGTACGTGTACGTGCGCGGCCTGGGCGAGCGCTATTCCTCCGCCTTGTTCAATGGCTCGCCGCTGCCCAGCCCGGAGCCGATGCAGCGCGTGGTGCCGCTGGACCTGTTCCCCAGCGAGGTGCTGCAGCAGGTCACGGTGCAGAAGACCTACTCGGCAGATTATCCCGGCGAGTTCGGCGGCGGCGTGATCGACCTGAAGTCGCTGGACATCCCGGACGAGCCCTTCCTCAACCTCACCATCGGCGGTGGCGGCAACAGCAAGACCACCGGCGAGAAGGGCCTGACCTACTACGGCTCGGAAGACGACAAGTGGGGCATGGACGATGGCACCCGCAAGATCCCAGTCGCGCTCAAGGACGCCATGGCCACCGGCCAGCGCGTGGACCTGGGCAACTTCTCGCGGGAAGACATCCGCCGCATCGGGCGCAGCATGAACGATGCGAACCTGTACCTGCTGCAGGAAAACGACAGCATCAATCCGGACTTCAAGGCCGGCGCCAGCGCGGGCTACGGCATGGACATCGGCCAGGCGCGCCTGGGCGTGGTGGCCGTGGCCAAGTTCGACAACCAGTGGCGCACGCGCTTTGGCGAGCAGCAGGATGCGATCTTCACTGGCGACACGGTGTCCTACAACTCCGATTACGACTTCCTGGCCACCCGCAACCAGGTGCGCAGCAACGGCATGCTGGGCCTGGGCTGGGAATACGGCAACCACAAGATCGGCTGGACCACGCTGTACGTGCAGGACACGCTCAAGGAAACCCGCAGCCGCAGCGGCCGCGACGAGCTGGCCGGCATGGACGTGCGCGACGATTTCACCGAGTGGTACGAGCGCCAGCTGGTGGACAACCAGCTGCGCGGCTCGCACAGCTTCGGCGAGTACCAGGACCTGAAGATCGACTGGCGTGGCTCGGTGGCGCGCGCCAGCCGCGACGTGCCCTACCAGACCGGCATCCGCTACGAGAACGTCGAGGGCTACTGGGCCCATGACGCCTCGCGCGTGCAGAACTACACGCGCTTCAGCGGCGTGGAAGACCAGATCGCCAGCGGTGGCGTGGATGTCACCTGGCGCCTGCCGATCGACCGCGAGCTGACGCTGAAGGCCGGCCTGGCCTATTCGGACAACGACCGCAGCGCCTGGAGCCGCGAGTTCCGCCTGCTGGCGCTGGATAGCCCGCTGCCGTTCTACAACCAGTTCCAGCGCGTGGACTACCTGTTCTCGGACTACAACCTGAGCAACGACCTGCTGCGGCTGCGCGAGACCACCGGCGCGTTCGGCGCGGCCGCCTACGACGCCACGCTCAAGACCAAGGCCGCCTACGTCCAGGCCGAAGGGGAGATCGTGCCGGCCCTGCGCGCCACCCTGGGCCTGCGTTACGAGGACGCCACCCAGGCCGTGCACCCGTATGACATTTTCACGGGCGCGCGCGAGCCCTCGCCCGCGCCGCTGCGCAACGACTACCTGCTGCCGGCGCTGACCGTCACCTGGAACTTCGACGACAACCGCCAGATCCGCTTCGGCGCGTCCAAGACCATCGCCCGGCCGCAGTTCCGCGAAATGGCGCCGCAGCAGTACCAGGACCCGGATATCGACCGCCAGTTCTTCGGCAACCCGTTCCTGGTGGACAGCGAGCTGCTGAACTTCGACACGCGCTTCGAATGGTTCTTCGGCGAAGGCGAGTACTTCGCCGCCGGCGCCTTCTACAAGCAGATCGATCGGCCGATCGAGGCGCTGGTGAACGATGCGCCGGGCGGCGGCATCATCCAGACCTACATCAATGCGCCAGAGGCCACGCTCTACGGCGCGGAGATCGAGGCCAAGAAGTACTTCGACCTGCCGGTCCAGGCCAAATGGTGGGGCGACAACCGCCTGTTCGTGTCGGGCAACTACACCTACACCAACTCCGAGGTCAGCGCCTCGGCGGGCGATACCGTGCACCCGTACGGCTTTGCCGACCCGGTGGATGCCACGCTGTTCGTGCGCGACGGCAGCCGCCTGCAGGGCCAGTCCGACCACATCGCCAACCTGCAGTTCGGCATCGAGAGCCAGGCCACAAAGTCCCAGGCCACGCTGGTGGCCAACTTCGTGGGCGACCGCATCTCGGCCCGCGGCCGCCCCGGCCAGCCGGATTACATCGACCACCCGGGCACCACGCTGGACCTGGTGATCAACAAGGGCTTCAACATCTCCGGCACCGAGATGCAGTGGTCCTTCTCCGCGCGCAACCTGCTGGACACCAAGTACCAGGAGTTCCAGGAGCGCGGTGGCCAGAAGGCCTATCTGTACCGCTACGAGCCGGGCGTCACCTACGACATGAGCCTGACCGCGCGCTTCTGATCCACGCGGCGGCAGGCGCTTGTGGCACGCCCAGTCCGGCCCTTCGGGGCCGGACTTTTTTTTCTTCCGATTGCGCAAGAGCGCGCCGTAGGGTGGATGACGCTTCTTCATCCACCATCGCCGCGAGATGGCGACGGGGTCACGGCGGCGTCGCATGCTCGGCCGCGGCGGGACCCTTGGTGGACAAGCTTCGCGTTGTCCACCCTACGTGGGACCCCAGCGGGACGCATTGTGACAACTGGCCGCAGGTGTCTCTGTACGGTCACATTTCTGTCGCATCCTGCCCGCGTCCACCGGATCCATCACGCGGAGTCGACGTGCCCAGCCTTTCACGCATGCCGCTGCCAACCTGGCCGAGCAAGGAGCGCTTGCGTGCCGTGGCCGAGGTGGCGTTGCTGCTGGCGCTGGCGGTGCAGGCGGCGCGCCTGCTGTGGCTGGCGCTGGCACCGATCGGCCCGATCGGCGTGCCCGCCTCGGCGGGATCCGCGCAACACGCGCAGCGTCTTCGCGGCGAGCTGTTGTTCGCTGAGGCGACGATTCCGGCCGCGAGCCTGGAGGGCTACACCCTGCACGGCGTGCGCACCGGCGTGGGCGGCGGCAGCGCCATCATCGCAGGGCCGGCCAAGCTGCAGCGTGCGTATCGTCGTGGCGATGCGCTCGCCCCGGGGCTGCGGCTGGAGCGGATCCAGGCCGATCACGTCATGATCAGCAGCGGCGCAAGCCAACGGCGCCTGGACCTGGACACCCGCGCAGCGGCCAGCACCGCCGCACCGGCCGCGCTCGCATCCACACCGCAGCTGCCTGCCGACGTCCCCGCCGCAGCACCGGCCACCGCCGATGTCTCGCCGGCGCAGCTGTTGGACCAGGCCGGGCTGCGTGCCAACACGCGCGACGGCAAGGTCGATGGCTACACCCTCATGCCGCGCGGCGACGACGCCCTGCTGCGCCAGGCCGGACTGCAGCCCGGCGATGTGCTCACCAGCGTCAACGGCCTGGCCCTGGATGCCGAGCATCTGCAGGAAGTCCAGGCGCAGCTGCGCGACGGCGGGCAAGCCCGCATCACCTATCAACGCGACGGCCAGAGCCGCGTCCTCACCCTGAAGGCCCCATGATCGCGAACCGCTTCAAAGGCGTGCTGCTCGCCGGCGCGCTGCTGTCCGCTGCCCCGCTGCCTGTGCCGGCGCAGCAGCAGAACGCCATGCGCCTGCAGAACGCCGACATCAAGGCCTTCATCGAGGACGTGGCGCGCTCCACCGGCACCACCTTCATCGTCGATCCGCGCGTGCAGGGCACGGTCAACATCAGCCGCGACCAGTCCATGGACGAGGCCGACCTGCTGGGCACGCTGCTGGCCGTGCTGCGCGCCAACGGATTGATGGCCGTTCCGGCCGGGCCGGCGACCTACCGGGTGATCCCCGACGACACCGGCGCGCAGCAGCCCGGCGCGGCAGGCGGGGCGCAGGGCTTTGCCACGCAAATCCTGCCGATGCAGCGGGTGGATGCGCGCGTGGCGGCCGAGACGCTCAAGCCGCTGGTCGGCCGCGGCGGGGTCATCACTGCCACCGCGCAGGGCAACAGCCTGCTGATCGCCGACTACGCCGACAACATCCGCCGCATCCGCGGGCTGGTGGCGCAGATCGACCAGGACCGCGCCAGCATCGACACGGTCACCCTGCGCAACACCTCCGCGCGCGAACTGGCCAACACGCTCAACGGCATCTACGCCAACGGCGGGCAGCGCAACGCCCTCCTGTCGATCCTGCCGGTGGAGAGCAGCAACTCGCTGGTGATCCGTGGCGATGGCAGCCAGGTACAACAGGTGGCGAAGATGGCCCGCGACCTGGACCAGCGCGCCGAGCGCCGCGGCGATGTCAGCGTGGTGCGCCTGCAGCACGCCAGTGCCGAACAACTGCTGCCGGTGCTGCAGCGCCTGGTGGGGCAGTCCGGCGATGCTGGCCAGGCCGGGGACAACGCACAGGCTGGCGGCAGCGCCGTGGCAAGCGCGGGCGGCAGCGGCGATGTCGCCCGCGATGCCCAGGTCATCACCCCCGCTGGCGGCAAGCGCCCGACCATCGTGCGCTACCCCGGCTCCAACGCGCTGGTCATCAGCGCCGACCCGGACACCCAGCGCGTGCTGATGGATGTGATCCGCCAGCTGGACGTGCACCGCGAGCAGGTGTTGGTGGAGGCCATCGTGGTGGAGATCTCCGACAGCGCCGCCAAGCGCCTGGGTGTGCAGCTGATCGCCGCCGGGCGCAACGGCAATGCGCCGCTGCTGGCGACGCAATTCTCCGGCGCGCCGGTGGGCATCAATGCGCTGGCCGGCGCGGTGGCGGGCGGCCGCGGCAACAACCGCAACGACGACGATGAGGAAGGCGACTCGGCGCTGGAGCTGGCCCGCAACGCCGCGGCGCAGTCGCTGCTGGGCCTGAGCGGCAGCCTGATTGGCCTGGGCGGGCAGACCGACGACCACGTCTTCGGCATGATCATCGACGCGGTCAAGAGCGACACCGGCTCCAACCTGCTGTCCACGCCCTCGATCATGACCCTGGACAACGAGGAGGCCAGCATCCTGGTCGGCCAGGAAGTGCCGATCACCACCGGCGAGGTGCTGGGCAACGCCAACGACAACCCCTTCCGCACCATCCAGCGCAAGGACGTGGGCATCCAGCTGCAGGTCACCCCGCAGATCAACAGCGCCGGCGGCATCACCTTGAAGATCAAGCAGGAGGTCTCAGCCATCGCCGGCCCGGTCAGCAGCGGCTCGAGCGAGCTGATCCTCAACAAGCGCGAGATCGAGACCCGCGTGGTGGCCGCCAACGGCGCCATCGTCGCGCTGGGCGGCCTGCTGGACCAGAACGAGCGCGGCACGGTGGAGAAGGTGCCGCTGCTTGGCGACATCCCCGGCCTGGGGGTGCTGTTCCGGCACAAGTCGCGCGAGCGCGAGAAGACCAACCTGATGGTGTTCCTGCGTCCGACCATCATCGGCAACGAGGTCGATGCCCAGCGCATGACCGCCGCGCGCTACGACAGCATCCGCAGCCAGCAGCTGCGCGATGGCAGCGGCGAAGCCGCACTGGATGCGCTGGTGCGCGACTACCTGCGCACCAACCCGCCGGTGGCGCCGCCCGTCGGTGCGACGGCGCCCGCAACCACGCAACCGCGGACGCCCTGACATGAACCAGTTCGGCGCCCTGCTCGCCTATCCCTTCGCCAAGCGCCATGGGGTGTTGCTGCTCGATGCCGGCGAGCCTTCGCGCGCGGCCTTGCGCGAAGGCGGCGATGCCGCCGCGCTGGCCGAGGTGCGACGCGTGGCCGGCGGCGCACTGGAGGTCGAGGTAATGCCGCGGGCGGTGTTCGACCGCCGCCTGTCGGAGATCTATGCCGATGCGGCGGGCCTGGACGAGACCGCCGGGATCGACCAGCTGGAGCGGCATGGCACGCTGGATGCCCTGGTGGAAGACATTCCCGCCACCGCAGATCTGCTGGAGAGCCAGGACGATGCGCCGATCATTCGCCTGATCAATGGCGTGATCGCCGAGGCCGCGCGCCTGGGCGCCTCGGATGTGCATATCGAGCCATTCGAGAACACCTTGAAGGTGCGTTTTCGCGTGGACGGCATGATGCGCGAGGCGGTGACCCTGCCCAGTCGCATCGCGCCGCTGCTGGTCTCGCGCGTGAAGGTGATGGCGCGGCTGGACATCGCCGAGAAGCGCGTGCCGCAGGACGGCCGCGTGTCGCTGGCGATGGGCGCCAAGGTGCTGGACGTGCGCGTGTCCACCCTGCCCACCCGCGGTGGCGAGCGCGTGGTGCTGCGCATCCTGGACAAGGAACAGGGCGCGCTGTCGCTGGCCCAGCTGGGCATGCCGCCGCCGGTGCTGACCGCGCTGCACAAGGCGCTGGCCCAGCCCAACGGCATCATCCTGGTGACCGGGCCGACCGGCTCGGGCAAGACCACCTCGCTGTATGCGGGGCTGGGCCTGCTCAACGACGGCGCGCGCAACATCCTCACCGTCGAGGACCCGGTGGAATACGCGGTGGAGGGCGTGGGCCAGACCCAGGTCAACAGCCGCGTGGGCATGACCTTCGCCGCCGGCCTGCGCGCGATCCTGCGCCAGGACCCGGACGTGGTGATGGTCGGCGAGATCCGCGACGTGGAAACCGCGCAGATCGCGGTGCAGGCCAGCCTGACCGGCCACTTGGTGCTGTCCACCGTGCACACCAACGATGCCGCCGGCGCCATCACCCGCCTGCGCGACATGGGCATCGAGCCCTTCCTGCTGGCCTCCAGCCTGCGCCTGATCCTGGCCCAGCGCCTGGTGCGTCGCCTGTGCCCGCACTGTCGCGCGCCGCGCGTGGAGGGCGAGACGGTGGCCGGCACCGGTTTCGACGTGCCGCAGTATCGGGCCGTGGGCTGCAGCGCCTGCCACCACACCGGCTACGCCGGCCGCATCGGCCTGTACGAGGCGATCACCGTCGATGAGGGCCTGCGCCGCCTGATCGGCGAGAACGCCGATGAGGATGCCCTGGCGGCGCACGCCTTCGCGCAGTCGCAGCGCCTGGCCGCTGCCGCGCGCGCGGCGGTGGCCAGCGGCCTGACCACGCTGGAGGAAGCGCTGCGCGTGACCCGACAGGAGGACGCCGATGCCGACGTTTGACTATTCGGCGCTGGACCCGCAGGGCCGCCCCCGCAACGGCAGCATCCAGGCCAACGATGCGCAGCAGGCGCATGCGCGGCTGAGCGGGCGGCGGCTGTTGCCGCTGCAGGTCAAACCGGCCGTGCCGCGCCGGGTCGGGCGCTTCCGCACCAAGGAACTGGTGCTGTTCACCCGCCAGCTCGCCACGCTGGTGGCGACCACGCCGCTGGAGGAGGCCCTGCGCACCATCGGCAGCCAGTCCGAGCGCCGTGGCCTGCGCGAGGTGACGCTGGGCACGCATGCGCGGGTGGTCGAAGGCTTCCGCCTGTCCGAGGCGATGGCGCGCCAGGGCCAGGCCTTCCCGCCGCTGTACCGGGCGATGGTGTCGGCCGGTGAAAGTTCCGGCGCCCTGCCGCAGATCCTGGAGCGCCTGGCCGACCTGCTGGAGCGCCAGCAGCAGGTCCGCGCCAAGCTGCAGACCGCCCTGGCCTACCCCATCGCGCTGGCGGCCACGGCGGTACTGGTGGTGATCGCCTTGATGAGCTTCGTGGTGCCCAAGGTGGTGGAGCAGTTCGACTCGATGGGACGCGCCCTGCCGCTGCTCACGCGCATCGTCATCGGGCTGTCCGATGTCCTGGTCCATGCCGGCGTTCCGCTGCTGGTCGCGCTGGTCGCGGCGGGCATCGCGCTGGGGCGACTGCTGCGCCGCCCCTCCTTCCGCTTGGCCTTCGACCGCGGCCTGCTGCGCCTGCCGCTGCTGGGCCGGCTGCTGCGCGATGTGCACGCCGCGCGCATGGCGCGGACCCTGTCGATCATGGTCAGCAGCGGACTGCCGCTGATGGAAGGCCTGGCCATCACCGCGCAAACGGTCAGCAACCGCGTGCTGCGTGCGGCCACCGAGACCATGGTCGCCTCCATCCGCGAAGGCGGCAGCGTGTCCTCGGCGATGCGTCGCGCCGCCGTGTTTCCGCCGACCCTGCTGTACATGGTGTCCAGCGGCGAGAACAGCGGGCGCCTGCCGGAGATGCTCGAGCGCGCGGCCGACTATCTGGAGCGCGAGTTCAACACCTTCACCAGCGCCGCGCTGAGCCTGCTGGAGCCGGCGATCATCGTGGTGCTCGGCGGGGTGGTGGCGGTGATCGTGCTGTCCATCCTGCTGCCGATCCTGCAGTTCAACACCCTGGTCGGATAAGCCCCGCTGCGTCTCAGAACGTTTTTTTCCTTGAGGTTTCCGTCATGCCCACACCCGCCCGCCACCTCACCAAGCGCCGCAGCACCGCCGGTTTCACCCTGGTGGAGCTGATGGTGGTGATCGTCATCATCGGCCTGCTGGCCACCGTGGTCATGATCAACGTCATGCCCAGCCAGGACCGCGCCATGCAGGAGAAAGCGCGCGCCGACGTCTCCACGCTGGAACAGGCGCTGGACACCTATCGCCTGGACAACCTCAGCTACCCCACCACCGAGCAGGGCCTGCAGGCGCTGCGCCAGGCGCCGAGCGGGCTGGCACGCCCGGAGCGCTACCGCAGTGGCGGCTACATCCGTCGCCTGCCGGACGATCCGTGGGGCCATCCCTACCAGTACCGCACGCCCGGCCGCGAAGGCGCCTTCGACGTGTTCTCCCTGGGTGCCGACGGCGCCGAGGGCGGCGATGGCGACAACGCCGACATCGGCAACTGGGGCTGAGTCCGCATGGCCGCCACCACGCACATGACCAGGCACGCAGCGCCTTGCGCGCGGTCGCGGCATGCGCGTGGCTTCACCCTGATCGAGCTGCTCGCGGTGCTCACCATCCTGGCCCTGTCCGGCGCGGCCATCCTGCTCACGCTGCCCGACGAGGGCGCGCGCCTGCGCCAGGACAGCGAGCGGCTGGCAGCCTACCTGGGGCATGCGCGCGATGAGGCCATCCTCAGCCTGCGCACGGTGGAAGTGGTGGCAGGCACGCGTGGCTACCAGGTGCGCCGCGAGGATCATGGCCGCTGGCAGCCGCTGACCGACAAACCCTTCCGCGCGCGCAGCTGGGAAGACGGCGTGCGCCCGCTGCTGCCGCGCGGGCAGGCGCAGCTCAGCGTGCGCTTCGACCCCACCGGCATGACCGAGCCGCGCAGCGTGGCGCTGGCCATGGGCGCGCGGCAGGCCCGGGTGGCGGTGGCAGCCGACGGACAGGTGAGCATCGATGCCTCCGCGCCCTGAGTTGCGGTGCCTGCCGCGCCAGGCCGCGGGCTTCTCGCTGCTTGAGATGACCGTTGCCATCGCCGTGTTCGCGCTGGCGGTGCTGGCCCTGCTCAATCTTTCCGGCGAGTCCACGCGGACGGCGGCGCAGCTGGAGGAGCGCACGCTGGCGAATATCGTGGCCGACAACCAGGCCGCCGAGGCCAGCCTGATTGCGGGCGATGCCGCGGTGCCCGCCCAGGGCGACGTGGAGCTTGGCGGACGCCGCTGGCGCTGGTCGCGGCGCGCCGAGGCGACCGGGCAGGATGGCCTGCTGCGGGTCGATGTGGAGGTCACCCCGGGCGACACCGCGCAGGTGATCGGCACGGCCACGGTGTGGGTGGCACCCCCATGAACCACCGTTTTGACCGGCCCACGCAAGGCGGCTTCACCCTGATCGAGATGCTGGTCTCGCTGGCCCTGTTCGCGCTGCTCGGCGCGGCGGGGGTGTTCGTGCTGGCGCAGTCGCTGGACGCGCGCGAGGTGGTCGATGCACGCGTGGCGCGGCTGGGCGAACTGCAGCGCGCCCGCGCCCTGCTTCGTGCCGACCTGGCGCAGGCGGCGGTACGGCGCACGCGCCGCGAGGACGGGGCCACCGAGCGCAATGCCTTCAACGCGCAGCCGGCCGGCGCCAGCGGGCCGCTGCTGTCCTTCGTGCGTCGCGGCTGGAGCAACCCCGACGGCGCCCCGCGCGCCTCGCTGCAGCAGGTGGAGTACCGCATCAGCGAGGGCCGGCTGGAGCGGCGCACGCGCCCGCTGCTGGACGGCGCACCGGCCAGCGCACCGCTGGTGCTGCTGCGCGACGTGCGCGAGGTGCGCACATTCTTCTACGACTACGCGCAATGGAGCGATGGCTGGGGCGGCGGTGCCGAGCGACTGCCCGCGGCTGTCGCATTGGAAATGGACGTGGCCCAGTTCGGCCGCATTCGCCAGGTGTTCCTGCTGCCGGGGGGGCGCCAGTGAGCCGCGCCCGCCACCCGCGCACCCAGGGCGGCATGGCCCTGCTCGCGGTCCTGCTGCTGGTGGCCACCATCGCCGTCGTCATCACCGTGCTGCTGGAGGACATCCGCTTCGGCCAGCGCCGCACCGGCAACATGCAGGCCATCGAGCAGGCCCAGCGTTACGCGCTGGGCACCGAGCTGCTGGCCAGCCAGCGGCTGACGCGGCTGATGCAGGCCCATGCCGGCGCGATGCCGCCTAACAGCGGCTGGAACGACAAACCGATGGCCTATCCCATCGATGATGGCCTGATCCGCATCCGCCTGCGCGATACCGGCGCCTGCTTCAACCTCAACGGCGTGGTCCAGGGCGCGATCGGCATGTGGGCGCGCAGCGACCTGGGCGCGCGCCAGTATGCAGCGCTGCTGGAAGCGGTGGGCATCGAACCGGCACGCGCGCAGGCGCTGAGCGACACCCTGGTGGACTGGATCGACAGCGACCAGCGCCGTCAGCCACAGGGGGCCGAGGATGAAGCCTACGCCGACGGCCTAGCGCCTTATCGCACCGCCGATACGCTGTTGGCCGAGGTCAGCGAGCTGCGTGCGATCCGCGGCTACGACGCCGATGTCTACGCGCGCCTGCGCCCCCATGTCTGCGCCCTGCCCACCCCTACCCAGTCGATCAACCTCAACAGCCTGACGGCCGAGGATGCGCCGGTGATCGTGGCGCTGACCACCGGGCTGGTGTCGCCGACCGAAGCGCGGCGGGTGATCGCCTCGCGCCCGGCCAACGGCTGGTCCAGCGATGCCGCCTTCTGGGATGACGCCGCGATGCGCCAGGCCGCCGGTGCGCTGGACCAGGGCATCTACCAGCAGGTCGATGTCCGCAGCCATTACTTCACCCTGCTCAGCGAGGTCGACTATGCCGGCGCGCAGGCGGTCATGACCTCACTGCTCGAACTCGATGGCGGCAACCGCGCCCGCGCGGTCGCACGCCGCTGGACCCTGGACGAATGAACACTCGCCTGATCTTCCTGCCCGCCCAGGCCGATGCGCCACCGCAATGGCTGCAGCTGCAGCCTGGCGGGCATCGCACCCACGGCCACGGGCTGCCCCTGCCCGAAGCCGAGCGCACGCTGCTCATCGTGCCCGGCGCGCAGGTGCGCATGTGCTGGCTCAGCCTGCCCGCAGGCACGCCGCCTCAGGTGCACGCCGCCGCGCGGCTGGCGCTGGCCGAGCACGTGGCGCAGGACCCGCAGGGCCTGCACCTGGCGCTGGGCCAGGCAGAGGCGGGGCAACCGCGCCTGGTCGCGGCACTGGCGCCGGCGCTGCTGCGCGACTGGCTGGAGCAGGCGCGGCACTGGGGCATCGTGCCCGATACGGTCGTGCCTGACTGCCTGATGCTGGCCCCGGCCGCCGATGGCGGCACGCGCGCGGTGGCCTGGGACGGCCGCTGGCTGCTGCGCGGACCGCTGCTGGCCGCCAGCCTGGAACCTGAGCTGGCGCGGCTGGTCAGCGGCCGGCCCGACCTGCAAGCTGAGGACAACGCCCTGGCGCAGTTCGCCAGGGGCACGCCCGCATTGGATCTGCAGCAGCACGCATTTGCGCGGAACACCGCACCGTCTGGGCACGGGCGCACGCGCCGCCTGCGCTGGCTGGCCGCGGCGGTCCTGCTCTCGCCGCTGGTGCTGCTGCTCGCGCAGATCGCCCGCTACGAGATCGGCGCGCGTGTGCTGGAGGCGCGCGCCGCCGCCGTGGTCGGCCAGGCGACCGGCCGGCCCGCGGGTGATGACCCGCTGCGGGCCTTGTCCGAGGCGCGTCGCGACGATGCCTCCGCACGTCTCACGCGACTTGGCAATGCCGTGGCCGACAGCCTGGTGGCCACGCCCGGCACGCAACTGCAGTCGCTGGATTATCGGCAGGACGGGACCATGAAACTGCAATTGCTGCACCCCGACGCTGCTGCCCTGCAGCGCCTGCGTCAGCGCCTGCAGGCCGCCGGCGTGCAGGCCAGCCCCGGGGCTACGCAAGCGGCCGAAGACGGCAACCAGCGTACGCCGCTGGACCTGGTGGAGGGCGCATGAGCTCGCTCATTTGTCAGGCCACGCAGTGGTGGTCCGCGCGTGCGCCGCGCGAGCGCTGGATGCTGGGCACCATGTTCGTGCTGATCGGCGCGTTCGTGCTGTGGTACGGCGTGCTGCTGCCGCTGGACAAGTGGCGCCTGCTCAGCCAGCGCGAGTACGACCAGGCAGCCGCCCAGCTGCAGGCGATCCAGCAAGCGCTGGGCCCGCCGCAGGGCGGCGCGCGCGCGCCCGTGTCGTTGGCCCGCATCGAAAGCAGCGCCAAGGCCGCCGGGCTCCAGCTGCAGCGCGATGCGCAGGGCGCCGGGCCGCTGGCGTTTCGAATTGAGGGCGCCAGCGCACAGGCCGTGTTCGGGTGGCTGGACAGCTTGCGCGAGGAAGGCGCCGCGCCGCTGAGCCTGCATGTCGCACGTTCGGAGGACGGGCTGCAGGCGCGCGTGGTGTTCGCCGGGGCTGTGCCATGACGCGCACGCGGACCCTGCTGTGCTTCGCCCTGGCCTTGGCGCTGGCGCTGCTGCTATGCCTGCCGCTGCAATGGCTGGCCGCCCGCCTGCTGCCCTCGGCCATGCCCAGCGTGACGGCGCTGGAAGCCACCGGCACGCTGTGGTCGGGCCAGCTGCGCGGCGCACGCTGGAACGACATCGCCCTGGGCGATCTGGCCGTGCGCCTGCAACCACTGCAACTCCTGCGCGGTCGGATCAGCCTGCATCTGGACGGGTCGGCGCTGTCGGCCGATCTGGTTCGGGGACTGCGCCGCGGCATCGACCATGCCGAGGGTCAACTGGTGCTGCCGATCATCGCACCCGAGGTCCGCGCCCGCCTGGAAGCACGTGACCTGCACCTGCTGTTCGACGCCCAGGGCTGCGAGAGCGCCGGTGGCACGCTGTCGCTGCAGGTGCTGCGCACGGGGCAGGACAAGGCCGACATCCCGCTGGCGCAGTTGGCCGGCACGCCGCGTTGCGAGGGCAGCAGCGCGCGGGTGGAACTGCGCGCACCGACCGACGCACCGCCGGGCCTGCGCGATGGGCTGCTGGACATCCTGCCCAGCGGCCGCTATCGCCTGATCCTGCATGCCGAGGCCAACGCCGCCGAGCTTGGCGCTGCCCTGCAGCTGGCCGGCTTCACGCCGACCGCCGATGGGCGACTGGAGCGCAGCATCGAGGGGTCGTTGCTGCGCTGAGCCGTGGACGGCACGGGTTCGATCTTTGGAAGCCGCTCAAGGTGGTCTGGGGGCAAGCGGCCGCGATGAGCTCGAGCGGCAAAGCCCCTTCGCCGATGAATCGCTCCTACAACGACGCCGGGCGCGGGGAACCATCGCCGTCCGTGGCGGCACCCTTACTTTTCGACGCGAACCACCGGGTACAGGTTGAGCGCGTGCTCGGCCGAGCTGTGGCGCTTGGCGAAGAACTCCAGCCGCTCGGACGGGCTGGCGGCAAAGGCCGGGTCGCTGTCCAGGCGCTGCTGGTAGGCCTTGGCCAGCGCCGGATCGCGCAGCTGCACGCGCGCGACCTCCTCTGCCACGTAGCCTTCCATGTACTCCTGCTGCTGGAAGCTGCTGTTGAACTGGCCCCAGGACAGCAGGGAATCCGGCCCCAGCGGCTCGAACAAGGTCACCACCAGCCGCGCGCGCGGCTGCGCGATCGGCACGAACAGCGAGCCGGCAAGCAGGTCGCGGGTGTCCGGCGCCCAGGCACCGGTCACCGTGGCGCGCTGGCGGCTTTCGAAGGTCGTCGGCGCCAGGGCCACGCTCTGCGCGCGGAAGGATTCCACTTGCGCCTGCAGGCGCGCCTGCTGCAGCCGTTCGTAGCGCACGCCGTGCAGGTCCAGCAGCGCGGCCACCTGCGCGGCGTACGCCGCCGGCACGATGTAGCCACCGGCCGGGGCGTCGGCCGACACCGCCGGCACCAGTTCGTCGTACAGCGGCACCTTCCACACCTGCGGCTTGCGGTCGTCGTAACGGGTCCACGTGCCGCCGGACACCTCCGAGGGGGTGCGCGTGTAGGCATAGCCCTGGAAGTCGATGGTGCGGAAGCGCTCGGTGGGCTTCCAATCCAGCACCACCTGCAACGGCGCGCCCTGGGCTGCACGCGCATCGGCCGCCTTGGCCTCGGCCAGCCACCGGGCGCCCTGGCGCGCGGCCATCCCGGCCAGGTCGACGATGATGTTGCGGGCGATCTGCACGCGCTCGCCGTAGGGCTTCCACGAGTGCGTTTCCACCAGGATGCTGTAGCGGTTGCGCAGCTGGAAATAGCCGGTGGAAAAGCGCGGCGAGTACACGTTGTCGGCGAACCCGGAGGACGGGTCGTCGCGCTTGAGGAAGGTGGGATAGAACGGCAGCGGCTTGGAACCCTGCCCGCGCAGCTGCCCCAGCAGCTCATCGCTGATGCCCTGGCCGAGTTTCATCAGCGCCGCATCGCCTTCGTGCAGGGGCTCCATCTGCACGGCCACATCGTGCTGGAACTTGGCGCCATCGGTGGCGTGGATGTCCAGGTAGACGATCGGGTCCCAACGTTCGACCAGCGCCAGCATCGCTTGGCTCTCCGGCGCGTCCTGCTTGATGTAATCGCGGTTGAGGTTGAGGTTCTGCGCGGTGGCGCGCTGGCCCATTTCCGCCGGGCCGTTCTGGTTGGGCCGGTTCCAGGCGTGGAAGCGCTCGTGGCCATCGATGTTGTAGATCGGCACGAACACGATCACCACCTTCTCCAGCGCGTCCTTGCCGGCCTTGTCTTCCAGCATCTGTCGCAGGGCGATGAAGCCGGCGTCCTTGCCCTCGATCTCCCCGGCATGGATACCGCCCTGCACCAGCAGCACCGGCAGGTTTCGCGCGCGGGCCTCGGACGCGGTCAGCGCGCCGCTGCGGGTCACCACCATCGCCAGCATCGGCCGGCCCTCGGGCGTGGTGCCGAAGGATTCCTCGCGCACCGCTCCGGGGTAGCGCGCCTGGAACTGGGCGATCAGCGGCGCCAGTTCGGCATAGCGCCCGGTGCGGACGAAGCCGCTGCGCTCGGCCTCGGTCCGCAGGGCCTCGACCTGCGCGGCCTGCACCGGCATGGCGGCCAGCCACAGCCACGGCACGCATCGCAGCGCGCCCTGTATCACCTTCCTGCTCTTGCCCACGATGGTCTCCGATTTGCGCGCATGCGACCCGACACCGCGCGGCAGCCATCGGCTGCGCCGCGTTCGGGATCGACTGAAAGTCCCCTGATGGTTCGAGGATAGGGCGACACTGCGGGGAGCGGAAGTGTGGCCGCTCCGCCGATGCATCGGCTCCTACGAAGAGCGCTCTTCTCGCGGGCAGTCAGCCTTGCGATCCATCAGCGGCTCAGGGCGGCCTAAGGCCGTCAGCCGCGAACCGGCTTTCCCGTGAAAGCCCCTTCGCCGATGAATCGGCTCCCACAAAAAGCAAGAGCGCGCTTGCGGGGACCGGGCGACAGAGAAACCGCCTGCTGACTGCGAACGCGTGGATTAAAGAAGCATCTCGATAGAGCCTGGGAACGCACGCTTCGACGACACCCTGTTCGCAAGGTTCTTGCTCGATCAATCTTCCCGCACCCAGCCCAGCCGGGGCAGACGCCGGGGGGCGACCGCCAGATCGCCCGAAACATGACAGACCCGTCATGTCATGAGCTTGTAACAAAAACATCATTTCATAGCGCCATCGCCGGCGCCGCCGGCCTTTCCCGGTGACTTTCCGATGAACTTCAAGCTGGCCCGTCTGGCCCTGCTTCCGCTCTCCCTCAGCCTGGTCCTGGCCGCTTGCGGCGGCTCCGGCGACAGCGCCCCGGGCAATGGCGCCCCGCAGGCCGCTGGCGACAGCGCCGCCGGCGCGGCCAACCCCAAGGCGGCGCAGATCTCCGGCGCCGGTGCGTCCTTCATCTTCCCGCTGGTGTCCAAGTGGTCGGCCGACTATGCCGCCGCCACCGGCAACCAGGTCAACTACCAGTCCATCGGCTCCGGTGGCGGTATCGCCCAGATCAAGGCCGGCACGGTGGACTTCGGCTCCTCGGACAAGCCGCTGTCCAGCGACGAGCTGGCCGCGGCCGGCCTGGCCCAGTTCCCCTCGGCCATCGGCGGCGTGGTGCCTGTGGTGAACATCGAGGGCGTGGAAGCGGGCAAGCTGCGCCTGACCGGCGAGCTGCTGGCCAACATCTTCCTGGGCAAGATCGGCAAGTGGAACGATCCGGCCATCGTCGCGGTCAACCCGGACCTGAAGCTGCCCGACGCCAAGATCAGCCTGGTGCACCGCTCGGACGGCTCGGGCACCAGCTTCAACTTCACCAACTACCTGTCCAAGGTCAGCGCCGAGTGGAAGGACAAGGTCGGTGAAGGCACCTCCGTGCAGTGGCCCGGCGGGGTGGGCGGCAAGGGCAACGAGGGCGTGGCCTCGTACGTGAAGCAGATCAAGAACTCGATCGGCTACGTCGAGCTGGCCTACGCGCTGCAGAGCGCCATGCCCTACACCGCCATGCAGAACGCGGCCGGCCAGTGGGTGCAGCCGAACGACGAATCCTTCGCCGCCGCGGCCGAAAGCGCCGACTGGGCCAATGCCAAGGACTTCAACCTGGTCATCACCAACGCGCCGGGCGAGAAGTCCTGGCCGATCACCGCCACCAACTTCATGCTGATGCGCAAGACCGGTGGCGATGCCAAGCGCAACGCCGACACCATCGCCTTCTTCAAGTGGTCCTTCGAGCAGGGCCAGGCGCAGGCCAAGGAACTGCACTACGTGCCGCTGCCGGCGCCGCTGGTGCAGCAGGTCCAGGCGTACTGGGCTGCCGAGTTCAAGTAAGGCCACCGGGCGCCCGCGGCTTGCCGCGGGCGCTGGCCGTGATGTCGTTCGACCCGGCCAGGGGCCATGCCCTGGGCATTGGATCTTCCGCGGCGGCGCGCATGCGCCACCGGCGCTCGGCAAGCACCTGACTCGTCCTGCGCTGCCGAGCGGGCGGAGACGGGGCCAGCGCCCTTACGCGCGATCAGGCGATGGTCCAGGTCCGTAAAGACCCCCGCCTGCGTCCCTGGAACGCCTGCCGCGATTTATCGCCCGCGCGGACGCGGGAATGACATGCGCCGTTTGAATACTTCCGGACCGACGTTCCATTTCCAGGCCCTCCATGAACTCAGCTTCGCTTCCCGCCCCCAACAGCAGCCGTGACGCGGCCGACGCGCGCGCCGACCGCCTGTTCCGCTGGGTCCTGGTGGCCACGGTGGCCTTCGTGCTGGTGGCCCTGGCCAGCGCGGCGCTGTCCATGCTCTGGGGCGGACGCCATGTGCTGATGTCGCAGGGCCTGAGCTTCTTCACCTCCGCCGAGTGGAATCCGGTGGAGAACAAGTACGGCGCGCTGGCGCCGATCTACGGCACCCTGGTCACCGCGGTGATCGCGATGGTGATCGCCGTGCCGGTGAGTTTCGGCATCGCCTTCTTCCTGACCGAGGTCGCGCCGCGCTGGCTGCGCGGGCCGATCGGCACGGCGATCGAACTGCTGGCCGGCGTGCCCTCGATCATCTACGGCATGTGGGGCCTGTTCGTGCTGGTGCCGGTGATGACCGAGTACGTCACGCCCTGGCTCAACGATCATCTCGGCACCCTGCCGGTGATCGGCCGGCTGTTCCAGGGCCCGCCGCTGGGCATCGGCATCCTCACTGCCGGCTTCGTGCTGGCGATCATGGTCATCCCCTTCATTTCCTCGGTGATGCGCGAGGTGTTCCTGACCGTGCCCACGCGCCTGAAGGAATCGGCCTACGCGCTGGGCTCGACCAAGTGGGAAGTCAGCTGGGACATCGTGCTGCCCTACACCCGCTCGGCGGTGATCGGCGGCATCTTCCTCGGCCTGGGCCGCGCCCTGGGCGAGACCATGGCGGTGGCCTTCGTGGTCGGCAACAGCGTCACCCTGTCGGCCTCGCTGCTGGAACCGGGCACCACCATCGCCGCGTTGATCGCCAACGACTTCGGCGAGGCCACCGAGACCTACCGCTCGGCCCTGCTGCTGCTGGGCTTCGTGCTGTTCCTGGTGACCTTCGTGGTGCTGGCCATCGCCCGCTACATGCTGATGCAGCTGGCGCGCCGGGAGGGCAACTGATGTCCGCTTCCGCGCTCTATCTGCGCCGCCGCGTGGTCAACTTCGTGGCGCTGGTGCTGTCCTGCGCCACGGCGCTGTTCGGCCTGGCGTTCCTGGCCTGGATCCTGTGGACGCTGGTGTCCAAGGGCCTGCCGGGCATCACCCTGGACCTGTTCACCAAGAACACGCCGGCCCCGATGCAGGCCGGCGGCCTGCTCAATGCGTTCTTCGGCAGCGCCCTGATGTGCGCGCTGGCCATCGCCATGGGCACGCCGCTGGGCGTGCTGGCCGGCACCTGGCTGTCCGAGTACGGCCATGCCCGCAAGGCCGGAACGGTGGTGCGTTTCGTCAACGACATCCTGCTGTCGGCCCCGTCCATCGTGCTGGGCCTGTTCGTCTACGCGATGGTGGTCTCGGTGATCGGCTTCTCGGCCCTGGCCGGCGCCATCTCGCTGGCCTTCATCGTGCTGCCGGTGGTGGTGCGCACCACCGACGAGATGCTGCGCCTGGTACCCACGCAGATGCGCGAGGCCGCGCTGTCGCTGGGCATCCCGCAGTGGAAGGTCACTGTGCAGGTGCTGTACCGCTCGGCCTCGGCCGGCATCGTCACCGGCATCCTGCTGGCCCTGGCGCGCATCTCCGGCGAAACCGCGCCGCTGCTGTTCACCGCCTTCGGCAACCAGTTCTGGAGCACCAATGTCATGCGCCCCATGGCCTCGGTGCCGGTGGTGATGAACCAGTTCGCCGGCAGCCCCTACGCCTCCTGGCAGACGCTGGCCTGGGCCGGCGCGCTGGTGCTCACCTGCTTCGTGCTGCTGGTCAGCCTGGGGGCGCGCGCCTTCCTGCTGCGCAATCGCATCTCCAATGACTGACCCCTTCCGGACCCCCGCCATGAACCACACCCAGCACGCCGCGCCCACGCCGTTGATCGCCACGACGACCCACGACCGCGGCCTCCTGCCGGCCTCACCGGTGAAGCTGGAAGCCCGCGGCCTGGATTTCCACTACGGCCAGTTCCATGCGCTGAAGAACATCCACCTGCAGATCCCGGAAAAGCGCGTGACCGCGCTGATCGGCCCTTCCGGCTGCGGCAAGTCCACGCTGTTGCGCATCTTCAACCGCATCTACGCGCTGTACCCCAAGCTCAAGGCCAGCGGCGAGGTGCTGCTGGACGGGGAGAACATCCTCTCGCCCAAGTACCCGATGAACCGCCTGCGCAGCAAGGTCGGCATGGTGTTCCAGAAGCCGGTGCCGTTCCCGATGACCATCTTCGAGAACGTGGCCTACGGCATCCGCCACCACGAGAAGCTGTCCAAGGCCGACATGCGCGACCGCGTCGAGCACGCCCTGCGCCAGGGCGCGCTGTGGGACGAGGTCAAGGACAAGCTGGGACAAAGCGCGCTGGGCCTGTCCGGCGGGCAGCAGCAGCGCCTGTGCATCGCCCGCGCGGTGGCGCTCAAGCCCGACGTGCTGCTGCTGGACGAGCCGACCTCGGCCCTGGACCCGATCTCCACCAGCCGCATCGAGCAGCTGGTGGAAGAGCTCAAGCAGGACTACACCATCGCCATCGTCACCCACAACATGCAGCAGGCCGCGCGCGTGAGCGACTACACCGCCTTCATGTACCTGGGCGACCTGATCGAGCACGACGCCACCTCGACGATCTTCTCGCGTCCGTCCAAGCAGCAGACGGAGGATTACATCACGGGGCGGTTTGGGTAGGTGGAGGAACGAGTGGAGAGGAACGAGAAACAAGTGGCAGCGCAAGCGCTTCACTCACTGTTCGCCTCACCACATCCGTTGCCCGATGTATTCCGCTTCACCCTCTCGTTCCTCGTTCCTCCTCACTCGTTCCTGAACTCATGCCCATGAACAACGCCCCCCACGACCACATCGTCAAAAGCTACGACGAGGAGCAGCGCCGGCTGATCGGCGAGATCCTGCACATGGGCGAGATCGCCGCCGCGCAGCTGGAGGCCGCGCTGGACGTGGTGGAGCGGCGCGACGATCGCGCCGCGCAGCGCATCATCGGCAACGACGAGGCCATCGATGCGCTGGAGCGCAAGGTGAGCCACGACGTGATGCAGCTGGCGCTGCGCGGCCCGATGGCGCGCGACCTGCGCGAGATCCTGGCCGGCCTGCGCATCCCCACCGACATCGAGCGCATCGGCGACTACGCCGCCAACGTGGCCAAGCGCTCGCTGGCGCTGAACACCGTGCCGCCGGTCCCGCACACCACCACGCTCAAGGCGCTTGGACACCTGGCCGTGCGCCAGCTGCGCGATGTCATGGAGGCCTACCGCGACAACGACGCGGAGAAGGCCGTGCTGGTGCGCGAGCGCGATGCCGAGCTGGATGCGGCCTACACCTCGCTGTTCCGCGAGCTGCTGACCTACATGATGGAAGATGCGCGCAACATCACCCCGTGCACCCACCTGCTGTTCATGGCCAAGAACCTGGAGCGCATCGGCGACCACGCCACCAACATCGCCGAGAACGTGTGGTTCCTGGTCAAGGGCGATACGCCGCTGCCGCCGCGCGAGAAGCGAGACACCACCAGCACCACCGGCCAGCTCTGAACGCCGCTCCCGGTTGCCAACGCGCGGGAGCGAGCGACATGTCTTGCCAGGATGACGGCGGCATCACCTGACTGAATCGAAGCGACAAAGTGTTGCCAGTGCTGCGCCAGACTCTCGCCCTATTCAGGTTTCTCCGCCTAGGGTGGTCCTGCGGACGTCATCGGGGCGTTCCGCAGCTGCTCACAGGAGACTTCCGCCATGAAACGCACCCGCGCGCTTGCGCTCTTGCTGGGTCTGACTATCAGCGGTTCCGCCCTGGCCGCGCCGCATGATCGTCATGACGACCATCGCCACGACCGCGACCACCGCCACGCGCATCACGACAAGGGCCCTCATCGCGGACCGCCCGCGCACGCCCGGGCCTACGGGCACGACTACCATCGCGGCGACCGCTACCGTGGCGATGGCTACGTGGTGGACTACCGCCGCTACCACCTGTCGCCACCGCCGCGTGGCCACGAGTGGCGTCGCGATGGCGACAAGTACCTGATGGTGGCGGTGGCCACCGGCATCATCGCCAGCGTGATCGCCGCGACCAACTGAGTCCGGCGTTTCTGCGAACAGGCGCCGCATCCGCAGGGGTGCGGCGCTTTTTTTGTGGATGCCGTTTGCCCTGAGGGAGCGCCTTCAGCCGCGAAGAGGCTTTCCCGGTAAAGCCCCTTCGCGGCTGAAGGCGCTTCCACAGAATGCTTTCCAGGTTATTCGAGTTCGTCTGATACCCTGCGCGCCATGCAGAACACCCCCGCTTCCGAGGCCACCGCCGTGGCCGCATCCGCCGTGTCCGTCTCGCCCCTGGCCAAGCGCTTCCGCGGCTACCTGCCCGTCGTGGTGGACGTGGAGACCGGCGGCTTCGACTGGAACCGGCATGCGCTGCTGGAGATCGCGGTGGTGCCCATCGACCTGGACGAGCGCGGCCTGCTGGTGCCGGGCCAGACCTCCAGCGCACACCTGGAACCGGCGCCGGGCCTGGACATCGACCCCAAGTCGCTGGAGATCACCGGCATCCAGCTCGATCACCCCTTCCGCCTGGCCAAGCCGGAGAAAGAGGCCCTGGACCATGTCTTCGCCCCGGTCCGCGCGGCGGTGAAGAAGCACGGCTGCCAGCGCGCGATCCTGGTCGGGCACAACGCTCACTTCGACCTGAATTTCCTCAACGCCGCGGTGGCGCGCACCCAGCACAAGCGCAACCCCTTCCACCCTTTCAGCGTCTTCGACACGGTGACCCTGGCCGGCGTGGCCTACGGGCAGACGGTGCTGGCCCGCGCGGTGCAGGCCGCGGGCATGGAGTGGAACGCCAACGAGGCGCACTCGGCGGTCTACGACACCGAGCAGACCGCGCAGCTGTTCTGCACCATCGTCAACCAGTGGCCGCGGGCCGGCTGACCCACCCACGCACGACGGCGGCGCACCTGCCCGGCAGCGGCGACCCGTTTACTCGAGCTCGACGCGGTCGCGCCCGCCGTGCTTGGCGCGATACAGCAGGCGGTCGGCGCGCTGGTAGAGGTCGTGTGGCTGCGCATCACCCGCGCGCAGCTGCACCAGGCCGGCGCTGAAGGTGATCCGCATCCCGGCCACCCCGCCCCAGCCCAGCTGCGCATGGAACAGCCGGCGCAGGCGTTCGCAGGCGCGGGCGGCCTGCTCCTGGGTGGTGTCGGTCAACACCAGGCAGAACTCCTCGCCACCGGTGCGCGCGGCCATGTCCGAGGCCCGCGAGGCCTGCAGCAGCAGGCGGCCGACCTGCTTGAGCACGGCGTCGCCCACGCTGTGCGAATACTGGTCGTTGACCTTCTTGAAGTGGTCCACGTCCAGCGCCACCAGGCACAGCGGCCGGTCGCTGCGCTGGGCACGGGCCATCTCCACGGACAGACGTTCTTCGAACGCGCGCCGGTTCGGCAGGCCGGTCAGGGCATCCTCGCGTGCCTGACGTTCGAAGGACTCGGACTGATGGCGCAGGCGCTCCAGCAGCGTGCTCTTTTCCTGGTCGGCCTGGCGCAACCGCTCGGCCTGGGCCTGCAGGTCCTGCGTGCGCGCGGTGACCACCCGCTCCAGCCGCTCGCTGCGGCGCGCGTAGCGGCCGACGCGATAGCGGTACAGCGCAAACAACAGCAGCCCGGCCAGCACCATGATGACGGCCTGCACGCTGCGGCGCTGCCACCACAGCGGCATGATGGAAAAGCGCAGGCGCGCTTCCTGCTCGCTCCAGCTTCCGTCCGGATGGGCCGCCGCCACGTGCAGGGTGTAGTCGCCGGGCGGCAGGCCGATGAACTCGACGCTGCGCAAGCGCCCACGCTCGATCCAGCCATCGTCCAGGCCTTCCAGCCAGGTGCGGTAGCGGGTGCGCTCGGGCAGCAGATAGCTCAGCCCCACGTAGTTCACCGTCAGCCGGTGCCCGCCTTCGATGCGCAGCCGGCCCGGGGTATCGCGCCAGGCCACCGGCAGCGAATCCAGCGTCACCGACTCGATCACCGAGGGCGGCGCGGGCCGGGACTGGAACCAGCGCAGCCGCGACGGATCCACCGTGGCCACCCCGCCGGCGGTGGCGAACCACAGGCTGCCATCGCGACGCACCGCGACCCCGGGGCCGGAGCTGCCGTTGCCCTGCGCGTTGGCCATGCCGTCCATCTCGTTGTAACGCGTCACTTCGATGCGCGCCTGCACGCCATCGGCCACGCGCGTCAGTTCCGCCGGGTCCACCCGCAGCATGCCGCGGTTGCTGGTGATCCAGTCGTTGCCGGCGCGGTCGGCCACCAGCTGGAACACGGTATCGACCGGCAGGCCCTGCTCCAGGCCCACGCGCGCCAGCTTGTCGCCACGCAGGCGGTACAGGCCGCGATCGGTGGCGATCCACCGCGCATCGCCGATGCGGGTAAAACCGAACACCGAGCGTGCCCCGCCGATGTCGTCGAAGCGGTACTGGCTGAGCTTGCCCCCGCGCAGCACCTCGGCGCCTTCCAGCGTGCCCATCCACACTTCACCCTGTCCGGCCTGCACCGCGGTCATCAGCCCCTGCGGCATGCCGGGGACCTCGGGCGCGTGCACGAGATCGTCCTGCACGTAGCGCACGCCATGCTGGGTTGCGACCCAGACGCGGTCCTGCTCGTCCACGCTGATGCCACGCAGCGTGCCTTCCGGGATGCCCTGGGCCGCCCGGAACCGGGTCACCGCTCCACTGCGCTCCAGGCGGTACAGCCCATCGGCGTAGCTGCCGATCCACAACCTTCCCTTGCGGTCCAGCGCCAGGCTGAGCACCGAAGGCGGTTTGCCGGTAGAGGTCGGAAGCGGCACGTCGTGCAGCGCGCGCCGCGCGTCCAGGCGCTGCAGGCCGATGCTGGTGCCGATCCACAGATCGCCGTCCGGGTCCTCGATGACCGCGCGCACGTAGTCCGAATGCAACCCGTCGCGGGTGGTGGTGTTGGTGAACAGCGTCTCGCGCAGGCGCGCCAGGCCGCCGTTGATGCCGATCCAGATGCTGCCCTCGCGGTCCTCCTGCAGGCTCACCACGCGCCCCTGGGGCATGGCCTGGGCCGGGCTCAGGCGTTCGACGCCGTGGCGGCCGGCGCGCAGGACGCCGTTGTTCTCGGTGCCGATCCACAGCTCGCCATGGCGATCCTGCAGCAGCGCGGTCAGCCGGCCCATGCCCTCCAGGCGGTGCACCAACACCGCGCGCTCGCCTTCCAGGCGGTAGATGCGGTCTTCGACCACCAGCCACAGCGTGCCGTCGGCGGCCAGGTAGGGCCAGGCGTAGCCGGGCGGCAGGCCAAGTTCATGGGAGGCGTTGTGCACGCGCCCGTCGGTGTCGCGATACGCCGCCCCCTGCAGGGTGCCCACCCAGATGCGCTGGCGCGCATCGATGGCGATGCGCATGTAGGTGTCGTTGAGCGGCGACTGCGGCGGTGGCGCCTGGTAGACGTAGTCGCCTTCAGGCGTCAGGTAGCCCAGGCCGCTGCCGTCGTACAGCAGCCATAGCCGGCCCTGCGCGTCCATCGCCATGCCCTGGATCAGCACGTTGGGCACCTTGTCCGGGCGCGGCCACACCTTGATCCGGCCGTCGGGCGAATAGCGGCTGACATTGCCGCGCGAGTCGCTCAGCCACAGCGCGCCGTGCGGGTCCACATACAGCGCGCCAACGCCGTTGTCGGCCAATGCGGGCTTGCTCTGGCGGTCGAACAGGGTGAAGTCCAGGCCGTTGTAACGGGCCACGCCCTCCCAGGTGGCGAACCACAGATAGCCATCGCGGGTCTGGGCGATATCGCGGATGGAGTTGTGCGGCAGGCCCTCGCGCGAGGTCCACACGTCCAGCGCATAGTCGCGCAGCGGCGGCGAAGGGGGCTGCGCCGGCGCGGCTGCATGGGCCAGCTGGGCAGCGCCCGCCAGTGCCAACTGCAGCGCCAGCAGCAGGACCAGCAGGCCCAGGCGCAGGCGCGCGCCCACGGCCAAGCGCGCGGAGATCCGCCCGTCTCGAACCTGGCTCGAATACTGCATCCCCATTACGCCGATTCCCCAACCAGCACGCCGTCGTCCAGCCCCTGTCTAGTCCCGGGCGCAGGTGCGGCCGGGGCGGGTCTGGACGAGCGCGGACAGCGCCAGGCGCTGGCGGACGCGCCTGCCAAGCCGAGGGCGCGTCACCGGCACCGACGGTCGATCAGGACGCACGCTGGCGCACCGCTTCGAACAAGGTCACCCCGGCGGCGACGGAGACGTTGAGGCTTTCGATCTCACCGGGCATCGGGATCTTCACCAGGCCGTCGCAGTGCTCGCGGGTCAGCCGACGCAGGCCGTCGGCCTCACCCCCCAGGACCAGGGCGACATTGCCCTTCAGGTCCAGCGCGTACAGCGACCCATCGGCTTCGCCGGCCAGGCCGTAAATCCACACGCCCTGCTTCTGCAGCTCGCGCAGGCAGCGCGCCAGGTTGGTCACGCTGACCACCGGCAGGCGATCGGCGGCGCCGGCCGAGGTCTTGCGCACGGTCGCATTAACCGGCGCGGACTTGTCCTTGGGGATCACCACGGCCGTGGCGCCGGCCGCGGCCGCGCTGCGCAGGCAGGCGCCGAGGTTGTGCGGGTCCTGCACGCCATCGAGCACCAGCAACAGCGCCTTGCCTTCGGCCGCCTCCACCAGGCCGGCCAGTTCGGACTCATCCCAGGTCCGGGCCGCGGCGTAACGCGCGGCCACGCCCTGGTGGCGGACCTGGCCGCCCACGCCATCCAGGGCCTGGGTGTTGACGCGGCGCACGTCGATGCCCTTGCGGCGGGCGTTTTCCTCGATCTCGGTCAGCCGCGGGTTCTTGCTGCTGCCGTCGATCAGGACCTCACGAACGTGGTCGGCATCGTTGTCGATGGAGGACGCCACGGCGTTGACGCCGACGATCCACTGGTTCTGTTTGCTCATGGGGGGGAAGTCTTGGAAACTTGGGGCTGCGGGGGCGGGACTGCGGGCCTGGGCGCGCGGGACAGCGCGGCACCACACCATCGGCACGCGGGGCTCATCGCTGAAGCCTCCCCGCGCGGCAGGCCTGGTCAGGTGTCGTGGTCGGGATGCTGGAAGGAGACCAGGCGGGAGCGGAACGCAAGGGAGGCGGCATCCTGCTCGAGGCGATGCTCGGGCACCGACGGCAGCGTGTCGGTGAACGGCAGCCGCCCCTCCAGGCCGTATTGGATATGCGGGGGAAACAGCGCCGGCGTGTCGAACGCGCCAGCGGCCAGCGATACCCCATCGGGCGCCTCGTAGGTCAGCGGCGTGCCGCACTGGCTGCAGAAGCCGCGCTGCACCAGGTTGGAGGAGGCAAAGCGCGCGGGCTGCCCGCGCGTCCATTCCAGGGTGGCGCCCACGGTGGAGACCAGTGGCGCGTAGTACGCGCCAAAGGCCTTCTGGCACATCCGGCAATGGCAGATGGAGGCATCGTCCAGGGTGCCGCTGACGCGAAAACGCACCGCACCGCACTGACACCCGCCGCTGTACTCGCCCATGCTCGCCCTGCCCCGCTCAGTACTTGCGCTTTTTGCGCTTGGCCGGTGCCGCGCGCTGCGCTTGGTCGGTGTCGCTGAGCGCCGGGCCCTGCTCGCCGCGCTCTTCCACCAGCTTGAAGTCGATCTTGCGCTCCTCCAGGCTGGCCTTCATCACCACCACGCGCACGCGGTCGCCCAGGCGGAAGCTCAGCCCGCGGCGCTCGCCCGAGAGCGTCTTGCGGATCGGGTCGAAGTGGTAATAGTCGTGCGGCAGCTGGGTCACGTGGACCAAGCCGTTGACCTTGGACTGGTCCAGCTCCACGAACAGGCCGAAGCTGGTCACGCCACTGATCACGCCCTCGAACTTGCCGCCGACGTGCTGCTCCATCCACGCCGCCCGGTAGCGCTCGTCGACCTCGCGCTCTGCCTCGTCGGCACGGCGCGCCCGCTCCGAACACTGCAGCGACAGCGCGGCCATCTCCCGCGGCGAGTACTGGAACTTCTCGACCTTGCCGCCGGTGAGCGCGTACTTGATCGCACGATGCACCAGCAGGTCGGGATAGCGCCGGATCGGCGAGGTGAAATGCGCGTAGGCGTCCAGCGCCAGGCCGAAGTGACCGCCGTTGTCCGGCGTGTAGACCGCCAGGCTCTGGCTGCGCAGCACCACCGACTCCAGCAGCGCCACGTCCGGGCGCTCGCGGATCTTCTTCAGCAGGGCGGTGAAGTCGCGCGGGGCGACCTTGCTCCAGGGCGGCATCGACAGCTTGAACTCCTTGAGGAATTCCAGCAGGTCGGCGTATTTGGATTCCGGTGGGCGCTCATGGACGCGGTACGGCGCCGGGATGCCCTTTTCCAGCAGGAAGCGCGCGGCCTGCACGTTGGCCGCGATCATGCATTCCTCGATCAGCTTGTGCGCATCGTTGCGCACCTGCATGCCGGCCTGGACCACCTCGCCGCGGTTGTCCAGCACGAAGCGCGTTTCGCTGGTCTCGAACTCGATCGCACCGCGCCGCTCGCGCGCCTTGGACAGCAGGCCGTACAGCTCGTGCAGGCGCTTGACGTGCGGCAGCACGTCCGGGCCGATCTGCGCCTGCGCATTGGCATCGTCCTCGCCCACGGCCTTCCACACCTGGTCGTAGGTCAGGCGCGCATGCGAGCGCATCACCGCCTCGTAGAACTTCGCGCCGGTGACCTCGCCGTTCTTGTCCACCTGCATGTCGCAGACGAAACACATCCGGTCGACCTTGGGGTTGATCGAGCAGATGCCGTTGGAGATGGTCTCCGGCAGCATGGGCACCACGAAGCCGGGGAAATACACCGAGGTCGCGCGCTTCTGCGCTTCTTCGTCCAGCGGCGTGCCGGGGCGCACGTAGTGCGACACATCGGCGATGGCCACCACCAGACGGTAGCCGGAGCGGTTGCTGATGCGCAGGCCCTTGCGGTTGGACTCGCAATAGACCGCGTCGTCGAAGTCCTTGGAGTCTGCGCCGTCGATGGTGACCAGCGGCAGGTCGCGCAGATCCACGCGGCCGCCGATCATCGAGGCATTCACCTGCAACGGCACCGCCGCGGCCTCGTCCAGCACCTCCTGCGGGAACTCGTACGGCAGGTCATGGCCGTGGATCGCCGTTTCCACCACCAGCGAGGGGGTGAGCTTGTCGCCCAGGACCGCGACCACCTTGCCGATGGGGTCGCGGCGCCCGTCGGGCGCGTGGGTCAGCTCGCACACGACCAGCTGGCCATCGTGCGCGTCGTTGCGCGCATCGGCAGGAATCAGCAGGTTGCGCTGGATGCGCTTGTCGTCGGGCACCACGAAGCTGACGCCGGCCTCCATCGAGAAGCGGCCGATCAGGCGGCTGACGCGACGCTCCAGCACCTCCACGATCGAGCCTTCCTTGCGCCCGCGCCGGTCCACGCCAGTGACGTTGGCCAGCACGCGGTCGCCGTGCATCACCTTGCGCATCTCGAACGGCGGCAGGAACAGGTCGTCGCCGCCACCTTCAGGACGCAGGAAACCGAAGCCTTCCGGGTTGGCGATCACCGTGCCGGGCACCAGGTCCATCTGCGCGGCCGGCGCGAACCCGCCGCGGCGGTTCTGCAGCAGCTGGCCGTCGCGCACCATCGCCCCCAGGCGCTTGGCCAGGGCTTCGTAACGGTCCGGTTCGGTCAGCTGCAGGCGCACGGCCAGCTCCTCGGCCAGCATCGGGCCTTCGGAGGCGGCCAGCAGCGCCAGGATCGCCTCGCGGCTGGCGATGGGCTGGGCATAGCGCTCGGCCTCGCGCGCGGCATGCGGGTCGGCCACCGTCGTGCCCTGGCCCAGCTTGGCCTGGATCTTCTCCATGGCGGCCAGCGCCTTGGGCGAAGGGGCCGCGGCGCGTGGCATCGGGGGTCCGCCGCCACGCCCGCCGCGGCGGGGAGGCGCTGGTGGCAACCAGCCCGGCGCCTCGCTGTCCTGCTCGAGCGTGGAATTGGGCGTCTTGGTCCTGTTGCTCCGGGAACCTGCCGACGCCTTGCCCGGCGAGGCTTTGCGCCCGCCGCCTTCGGTCTTTTTCGTCATCCGTGCATGGTACCGCGCCACCCGTGCCGGCGTCCGGTCCGGACCGGGCGCAATGAAATAGTTGCGCGCAAGCGTTGACATTGCCGGAGGTGCATCGCACCATACGCGCCCCGTTGCCCAGGTGGCGGAATTGGTAGACGCACTAGTTTCAGGTACTAGCGGGTAAAACCGTGGAGGTTCGAGTCCTCTCCTGGGCACCAACGGGAAAGCTGAGAAGGCCTGCGCAAGCAGGCCTTTTTTGCGTCTGGCGTCCACGCGCGTCGATCGCCGCGCAGATGTAGATATTTTCGATGCCCATTGACGCCGCGTCGCGCAGCCCGCAGAATGCGCGCCCTGATTGCCCAGGTGGCGGAATTGGTAGACGCACTAGTTTCAGGTACTAGCGGGTAAAACCGTGGAGGTTCGAGTCCTCTCCTGGGCACCAAACACCTTGCAGCGATGCAAACCGAAAACCCCGCCAGCGCGGGGTTTTTTGTTTTTGCGCCCATCTGCCCGGCGCCGCGGCGCCTGCACGGCGCCCGCTGCGGCCGATGTGCGATAACCGTCCCCTGACTTCGCGCCGGATGTGCCAGCTTTGGAATACCAGCAGATCCTGTTCCTGGTGATCCTGACGATCACCCTGATCCTGTTCATCAGCGAAAAGCTGCGCGTGGACCTGATCGCCATGCTGTCGCTGATGGCCCTGACCCTGACCGGCATCCTCAGCCCGCGCGAGGCCTTGTCCGGGTTCTCCAGCGAACCGGCCATCATTGTCGCGGCGGTGTTCGTGCTCTCCGCGGGCCTGGCCGCCACCGGCATCACCGACCGCATCGGCCATGCCATTGCCCGCGCCGCCGGTGGCAGCGAGTGGCGCACGATCGCGGTGGTGATGCCGGCCACCGCCGCCCTGTCGGCCTTCTCGCACCACCTGATGGTCACCGCGATGATGCTGCCGATCCTGATGCGGCTGGCGCGCGAGCAGAAGCTGGCGGCCTCGCGGCTGCTGATGCCGATGTCGCTGGCGGCCTCGCTGGGCACCACCCTGACCCTGATCAGCGCCCCGGCCTTCCTGCTGGCCAACGACCTGCTCAAGCGCTCGGGCAACGAGGCCCTGGACCTGTTCGCCATCACCCCGATCGGCGCGGTGCTGGTGCTGCTGGGCGCGGTGTACATGCTGCTGGGCCGCTGGCTGGTACCCAAGCGCACCGGCGAGGCCAGCAACGAGAGTTACCTGCGCCTGGAGCGCTACTACACCGAACTGGTTGTGGATGAGGATTCGCCCTGGATCGGCAAGACCTACGGCGAGTTCCGCGCGCATTTCACCGACCGCCTGCAGGTGGTGGACTGGCTGCGCTACGGCATGCGCCGCCGCTATCAGCAGACCGACAGCCCCCTGCAACGCGGCGACGTGCTGCTGGTGCGGGCCGCGCCGGAGGAGATCGCCTCGATCAAGGACGAGCCCGGGCTGTCGCTGCACGCGGTGAGCAAGTACGGCGAAAAGCCGCGCGAGGGCGAAGCGCGCAAGACCGAGGTGCTCGGCGAGGAACAGCTGGTGCAGGCGGTGGTGGCGCCGAATTCTGAATTCCTCGGCCGCAGCGTGGCCAGCATCGACTTCCTGCATACCCTGGGCGTGGTGGTGGTCGGCCTGTGGCGCAAGGAAGGCTGGCTGCACGGCGAGCTGGCCGAGCTGACCCTGGAGGAAGGCGACCTGCTGGTCCTGTGGGGCCGCCAGCACACCTTCGAGAAGCTGTCCCAGCACCACGGCTTCCTGATGCTGATGCCGTTCCAGGCCCAGCAGCGCACGCGCAGGCGCGCCCCGCTGTCGCTGGCCATCATGGTGGCCGCGGTGGCCGCGGCGGCCACCGAATGGCTGAGCCCGCAGATCGCCTTCCTCACCGGCGCGGTGGCGATGGTGCTGACCCGTTGCGTGAACATCGAGCGCGCCTACCAGGAGATCGACGTGCGCATCTTCGTGATGATCGCCGGCGTGATTCCGCTGGGCATCGCGATGGAAAAGACCGGCACCGCGGCCTGGTTCGCCCAGCTGCTGTCCGAGCACGCCCAGGGCTGGCAGCCGATGACCCTGCTGCTGGTGATGTTCACCGCCGCCGCGCTGCTGACCCAGATCCTGTCCGATGCGGCCACCACCGTGCTGCTGACGCCTATCGCCCTGTCCATGGCGCAGGCGCTGGGCCTGCCGCCGACGCCGTTCGTGATCTGCATCGCCATGGGCGCGGTGGCCTCGTTCCTGACCCCCATCGGCCACCACGGCAACCTGCTGATCCTCAACCCGGGCCAGTACACCTTCGGCGACTTCCTGCGCGTGGGCGCCCCGCTGACCGCCCTGATCGCCTACGCCACGGCCTGGATGGCGCGGCATCTGTGGCTGGGCGGGCCGTTGCTGCCGTTTGGCTGGGGCGCTTGAGGGCAGGAGCTTGAGGCCAGGAGTGAGCGCAGAGGAGTGAGGAGTGAGCGTGGGCGCCTGAAGCGCTCGTGGCAGCCACCGCCGAAGTGCTGGGAAGTGCTGTGGGAGCGGCTTCAGCCGCGAAGGAGCGTTCCCGATAAGCCCCCAGCGTCCCACTTGCTGCTTCTGCTTTCCCGCCTAACCCCCGGCCTCGCCTTCGTCCCCCATCGCAAGCGCTGCGACGGGCGGGAGGCTAAAATCGACCGGTTCACTGGAGATGTCGTACCCGCATGACCGACGAGACCATCCGCCCCACCTTCCACGGCTTCGAGCAGATCCCGCTGCGCGAGTACGCCGAGCGCGCCTACCTCGATTACTCGATGTACGTGGTGCTGGACCGCGCCCTGCCCTTCATCGGCGACGGCCTCAAGCCGGTGCAGCGCCGCATCATCTATTCGATGAGCGAGCTGGGGCTCAACGCCGCCTCCAAGCCGAAGAAATCCGCGCGCACCGTGGGCGATGTCATCGGCAAGTACCACCCGCATGGCGATTCGGCCTGCTACGAGGCGCTGGTGCTGATGGCCCAGCCGTTCTCCTACCGCTATCCGCTGATCGATGGCCAGGGCAACTTCGGCTCCACGGACGACCCCAAGTCCTTCGCGGCCATGCGCTACACCGAGTCCAAGCTGACCCCGATCGCCGAGGTGCTGCTGGGCGAGCTGGGCCAGGGCACCACCGACTGGTCGCCCAATTTCGACGGCACCCTGGAGGAACCGACCTGGCTGCCGGCGCGCCTGCCGCACCTGCTGCTCAACGGCACCACCGGCATCGCCGTGGGCATGGCCACCGACGTGCCGCCGCACAACCTCAATGAGATCGTCAGCGCACTGATCCGCCTGATCGACGATCCGGACGCGACCGTGGCCGACCTGTGCGAACACGTGCGCGGCCCGGACTATCCGACCACCGCCGAGATCATCACCTCCCCGGCCGACCTGCGGCACATGTACGAGACCGGCAACGGCAGCGTCCGCGCGCGCGCGACCTTCACCAAGGAGCAGGCCAACATCGTGGTGACGGCCCTGCCCTACCAGGTCTCGCCCTCCAAGGTGATCGAGCAGATCGCCGCGCAGATGCGCGCCAAGAAGCTGCCCTGGCTGGAGGACATCCGCGACGAGTCCGACCATGAGAATCCGGTGCGCGTGGTGTTGATCCCCCGCTCCAATCGCGTCGATGCCGAGCAGCTGATGGGCCATCTGTTCGCCACCACCGACCTGGAGAAGAGCTACCGGGTCAACCTCAACATCATCGGCCTGGATGGCCGCCCGCAGGTCAAGCACCTCAAGGCGCTGCTGACCGAGTGGCTGGGCTTCCGCTACGACACGGTCACCCGCCGCCTCAAGCACCGGCTGGAGAAGGTCGAGCGTCGCCTGCACCTGTTGGAAGGCCTGCTGGTGGCCTTCCTCAACCTGGATGAAGTCATCCGCATCATCCGCACCGAGGACGAGCCCAAGCCCGCGCTGATCGCACGCTTCAAGCTGTCCGAGGAACAGGCCGACTACATCCTGGAAACCCGCCTGCGCCAGCTGGCCCGCCTGGAAGAGATGAAGATCCGCGGCGAGCAGGACGAGCTGGCCAAGGAACGCGAGCGCCTGATCGCCACCCTGGACTCCAAGATCAAGCTGAAGAAGCTGGTCAAGGACGAGCTGCTGGCCGATGCCAAGAAGTTCGGCGACGAGCGGCGCTCGCCGCTGGTCTCGCGCCAGGCCGCCCAGGCGCTGGACGAGACCGAGCTGGTCGCCAGCGAGGCGATGACGGTGGTGGTCTCGGAGAAAGGTTGGGTGCGCGCGGCCAAGGGCGGCGATATCGATACCGCCAAGCTGTCCTACCGCGACGGCGATGGCTTGCTGGCCGCGGTACGCGCGCGCAGCAACCACCAGGTCGCGTTCCTGGACTCCACCGGCCGCGCGTATTCGACTGCGGTGCACACCCTGCCCTCGGCGCGCGGCAACGGCGAGCCGCTGACCGGGCGCTTCTCGCCCACGGCGGGGGCCTCGTTCCAGGCGCTGGCCTCGGGCGAGAACGACACCCGCTTCGTGCTGGCCACCAGCCATGGCTACGGCTTCGTGACCCGCTTCGAGAACCTGACCAGCCGCAACAAGGCCGGCAAAGCCATGCTCAACCTCACGCCCAATGCCAAGGTGCTGCAACCGGCGCTGCTGGCCAGTGCCGCCAGCGACCGCATCGTGGCCGTCACCAGCGCCGGCAACCTGCTGGCCATTGCCGCCAGCGACCTGCCCGAGCTGGACAAGGGCAAGGGCAACAAGCTCATCGACATCCCCAAGGCCAAGCTGGCCACCGAGCGAGTGGTGGCCATCGCCGCCATCGCCCCGGGCGGCACGCTGGCCATCCACAGCGGCGCGCGGACCATGACGCTGTCGTTCAAGGATCTGGATGTGTACACAGGCACCCGCGCTACCCGCGGGATGCTGCTGCCGCGCGGCTGGCAGAAGGTGGACGGGCTGGAGGTCCAGTAAGCCAGCCCGTGCATGTGTGGGCATCGGCGCCACCGACCTGATCGCGTTGCCCCAGGAGGCGCTGTGATGCAACCGGAGTTCTGGCACAAGAAGTGGCAAGCCAACCAGATCGGCTTTCACCAGGACAAGGTGCTGCCGCTGCTGCAGCGGCACTGGGCGTCGCTGGCGCTGCCCGCTGGAAGCCGCGTGTTCGTGCCGCTGTGCGGCAAGTCGCTGGACCTGGCGTGGCTGGCGGCGCAGGGCCACCGGGTGCTGGGGGTGGAGCTGTCGCCGCTGGCGGTGGAGCAGTTCTTCGCCGAACACCGCCTCACGCCGCAGGTCCACAGGACCCGATACGGCCTGCATCACGTGGCCGGCAATCTGGAGCTGATCTGCGGCGATGCCTTCGGCCTGGATGCCGCATTGCTGGCCGACTGCGCCGGAGTCTACGACCGGGCGGCCCTGATCGCCCTGCCCGAGGCGATGCGCCAGCGCTATGCCCGGGAGCTGTATGGCGCGCTGCCCGCGCACTGCCGCGGGCTGTTGCTGACGCTGGAATACCCACAGTCGCAGAAGGCCGGCCCGCCTTTTTCCGTGGTGACCGATGAGGTCCACGCGCTGTTCGATGCTCACTGGCAGATCGAGCCGCTGGAGCGTCGGGACATCCTCGCCCAGGAGCCCCGGTTTTCGGCCGAGGGTGTCACTGCGCTGGACACTGTGGTGTATCGGCTGGCGCGGCGCTGACGGTCGCGCGTGAAAAAAAGGTCCTCTCAGAAATATTGTGGGAGCGGCTTCAGCCGCGAAGGGGCTTTACCGGGAAAGCCCCTTCGCGGCTAATGGCCCGAGGCCACCTGGAGCCGCTCCCACAACTCTCTCCCGCGGTCTTTCCGGCAGCTCATTTCCGGCAAGCCACCTGGAAAAAAAGAAAAACGCGACGCCTTGCGACGTCGCGTTTTTTTTCACCACTCGGCCAGGCCGACACACGGCATGGCTCGATCGGCGACCCGGCTCAGCCCGGCGTCTTGCCGTCGATCTTGGACAGCTGGTAGTTCTCCAGGCCGATCCGCTTGATCAGGCCCAGCTGCTGCTCCAGCCACCAGGCATGATCCTCTTCGGTATCGCGCAGCTGGGCCAACAACATGTCGCGGCTGACGTAGTCCTTGTGCGATTCGCACAGCTTCATGGCATTGGCCAGGTCGGCGCGGACCTTGTACTCCACGGCCAGGTCGGCCTCGAGCATCTCCACCACGGTCCTGCCGGGGGTGAAGGCATGCGGGCGCATGTCCGGGTCGCCTTCCAGGAACAGGATGCGGCGCAGGATGGCATCGGCGTGCTCGGTCTCCTCCTCCATTTCATGACCGATGCGCTGGTACAGCGCCATCAGGCCCTGGTCCTCGTACCGGCGCGAATGCAGGAAGTACTGATCGCGGGCCGCCAGCTCGCCGCGCAGCAGCTCGATCAGGCAGGCGACGACTTCGGGATGACCTTTCATGGGCGGACTCGCATGGAGAAACTGCGCGCATGGTGACCGATCGGCCGGCGCCGTGTTTTAAACGGAATCACTTTCAGTTGCACTGTCAACCGCGGCGGCCGCCCATCGCTGCCACACGCAGGCCATTGGCGCCGAATAGAATCAGGCCTCCTTTGCCCGGCGCCTGACGATGCTCAAGTGGACGCGGCGCCTGCTGGGCGCCTGCCTGATTCTGGTGGTGCTCGCCGCCCTGTCGGTGTGGTGGCTGCTCAAGGCGAGCCTGCCCACGCTGGAGGGGGACCTGCCGCTGGCGGGACTGTCCGCGCCGGTCAGCGTGCAGCGCGACGCACTTGGCGTGGTCACCATCGAGGCCGGCAACGAGGCCGACATGGCGCGCGCACTGGGCTTCGTGCACGCGCAGGAACGCTACTTCGAGATGGACCTGATGCGTCGGACCTCGGCCGGTGAACTGGCCGAGCTGTTCGGGCCGGTCGCGGTGGACGTGGACCGCCGCAACCGCCTGCATCGCATGCGCGCGCGGGTGGAGGCGCAACTGGACGCCTTTGCCGGCCCGCATCGGGACGCGCTGCGCGCCTATACCGAAGGCGTCAACGCCGGCTTGCAGGCCCTGCGTGTGCGGCCCTGGCCGTATCTGCTGCTGCGCCAGGCGCCGCGGCCCTGGAGCGAGGCCGATTCGGCCCTGACCGGCTACGCGATGTATTTCGATCTGCAGGACGCGGGCAATCGACGCGAGCTGCAACTTGCCCAGCTGCGCGCGCGCATGCCCGATGCGCTGTATCGCCTGCTGACCCATCCGGGCAGCAGTTGGGACGCGCCGCTGCTGGGCGAGGCCTTCGGCGATGCCGCGCTGCCCACCGCCACGGAGTTGGACATGCAACGGATGATCGAGGCGCCCGCGCGGACGGTGAAGCCCGGTGCATCCGCCCGCGTGAGGCCGCCAGCTTCAGGTGCGGTCATGACCGCTTCCGCCGCCGAGACCCCGGCCGCTGGCAGACCGCACGCGGCAGAGGAATCCGCACCAGGGAGCAACAACTTCGCCGTGGCCGGCCGCCTGAGCGCCACCGGCAGCGCCATCGTCGCAGACGACATGCACCTGGCCCTGCGCGCGCCCAACCTGTGGTTCCGTGCCCGCCTGCGCTACGCCGATCCGCACGCAGCGGGCGGCCAGGTGGATGTTGGCGGCTTCACCCTGCCCGGCCTACCGGCGGTGATCGTCGGCAGCAATGGCCACGTGGCCTGGGGCTTTACCAACGCCTATGTCGACACCGCCGACTGGTTCGCGGTGGCGCCGTGCCGCGACGGTGGCCGAGCGCCCTGCGATGCCGTCCAGCGGCACCGCGAGCGCATCCTGGTCGCCGGTGCCGCGCCGGTGGACCTGGAGATCGTCGACACCGCCTACGGCCCGGTGCGGGAACCGGCCGCCGGGCAGCCGGCACTGTCACTGCGCTGGGTCGCGCACCTGCCCGGCGCGCTGAACCTGGGCCTGATGGAGTTCCCGCGCGCTGGCGACCTGCCGCAGCTGCTGGGGATTGCCGATCACACCGCCACGCCCGCACAGAACCTGGTTGCCGGCGATGCCCGCGGGCACATCGCCTGGCGCGTGCTCGGCGCGCTGCCGCAGCGCGAGGGCACCTGCAACACCCAGACCCTGATCGAGCCGCTGGCACCCGACGGTGCGCGCTGCGCGCCCTGGGGCTTCAGCCTGGCGCGCGCGTCGCAGTTGCTGGATCCGGACAACGGCCGCCTGTGGACCGCCAATGCGCGCGTGGTCGATGCCGACGGACTGGCGCAGGTCGGCGATGCCGGCTACGCCCTGGGGGCGCGTGCCAGGCAGATCCGCGATGACCTGCTCCAGCGCGAACGCTTCGACGAGCAGCAGCTGCTGGCGATCCAGCTGGACGACCGCGCGGTGTTCCTGCAGCGCTGGTGGGCGCTGCTGCAGCAGGAGGCGGCGCAGCCCGGCAGCGAGGCGCTGGCCCAGCTGGCGCAGGCCGCGCACCGCTGGAGTGGCCAGGCCAGCATCGACTCGGTGAGCTACCGGCTGGTGCGCGAATGGCGCGACGCGGTGCATGCGCGCGTGCTGAACGGCTTCATGGCCGCGGCCGACGTCCAACTGGACACGCCGCTGTCCGCGCCGCAGCTGGAAGGCGTGGTGTGGCCGCTGCTGCAGCAGCGCCCGGCGCATCTGCTGCCCGCGCGCGAGGCCTGCGGTAGCGAGCCGACGCCCGCCTGCGATGCGCGCGCCGGCTGGCATGCGCTGCTGGAAGCGGCCGCGCGCGAGGTGACCGAGGGCCATCCTGCCGCCGCACTCGGCAAGCGCAGCTGGGGCCAGCGCAACACCGCCGCGATCTGCCACCCGCTGGCCGCCGCCCTGCCGGGCATCCTGCGCTCGCACCTGTGCATGCAGGCCGAACCGCTGCCCGGCGACATCCACATGCCGCGCGTGCAGGGGCCGAGCTTCGGCGCCTCGCAGCGCATGGTGGTCTCGCCTGGGCATGAGGCCGCCGGGCTGATCCACATGCCCGGCGGCCAGAGCGGGCACCCGCTGTCGCCCTTCTGGGGCGCCGGCCACGAGGACTGGGTGCATGGGCGTCCCACGCCGTTTCTGCCTGGTGCCAGCGTCTATACGTTGACCCTGCGGCCTGCTGCTGGGGATTGATGCGGCGCTTTGGTTCGGCCTGGCGTGGGCGGACGTGCTGGCTCCTCGGCGAGGGGTGGATGGAAAAGCCCCATCCACCCTACGGGCTCGCTGGCTTGTTCCTTGGCGAGGGGTGGATGGGAGAGCGTCATCCACCCTACGGGCTCGCTGGCTTGTCCCTTGGCGACGGTGGATGGGAGAGCGCCATCCACCCTACGGGTTGCGTAGGGTGGACAACGCGAAGCTTGTCCACCAAGGCGCTCGCTGCGGCGTTCCGTCGGCCAGCGGCGCTTCCGCTGCTCAGCCAGCGTGCCAGGCGAATACCTGGTCCACATCAAGCCAGGAGGGCCGCCGAATCATCGGCGGTCCGTCTGCGCCGTCGCCCCGGGCGCGTGACGTCACCCGCCATCGAACTACGAGGCGATGGCCTGCGCGTGCACACCGGCCACGGCACGGCCGGAGGGGTCTGCGGCATTGGCGAAGCTGGCATCCCAGGCGATGGCCGCCGGCGAGGAGCAGGCGATGGACTTGCCGCCCGGCACGGTCTCGGCCGCGGCCGGCGTGGGGAAGGCCTGCTCGAACAGCGTGCGGTAGAAGTAGGCTTCCTTGGTCAGCGGCGGGTTCACCGGGAAGCGCTTGCCCGCGGCGGCCAGCTCGCGATCGCTGACCTGCGCCTCGGCGTGGGCCTTGAGGCCGTCGATCCAGCCATATCCCACGCCATCGCTGAACTGCTCCTTCTGCCGCCACAGGATGGACTCGGGCAGATAACCTTCGAACGCTTCGCGCAGCACCGACTTCTCGATGCGCTTGCGACCATCGGCACCGACGGTGATCATCTTGTGCGAGGCATCCATGCGCATGGCCACGTCCATGAACTCCCGGTCCAGGAACGGCACGCGCGGCTCCACGCCCCAGGCCATCATCGACTTGTTGGCGCGCAGGCAGTCGTAGTTGTACAGCGCATCCAGCTTGCGGATCAGCTCCTCGTGGAACTCGCGCGCGTTGGGCGCCTTGTGGAAGTACAGGTAGCCGCCAAAGATCTCATCGCTGCCCTCGCCGCTGAGCACCATCTTCACCCCCATCGCCTTGATCCGGCGCGCCAGCAGGAACATCGGCGTGGAAGCGCGAATGGTGGTGACGTCGTAGGTTTCGATGTGCTTGATCACCTCCGGCAAGGCGTCCAGGCCCTCCTCGAAGGTGTACTCGAAGCCGTGGTGCACGGTACCCAGCGCCTGGCCGGCGATGGCCGCGGCGGCCAGGTCGGGCGAACCCTTCAGGCCGATGGCGAAGGAATGCAGGCGCGGCCACCAGGCCTCGGTCCTGTCGCCATCCTCGATGCGGTGGCGCGCATAACGCGCGGCCACGGCGGCCACCAGCGAAGAATCCAGACCGCCGGACAGCAGCACGCCGTAGGGCACGTCGGTCATCAGCTGACGATGCACGGCGGCCTCGAAGGCCTCGCGCAGCTCCTGCCTGGACACCTCCACCCCCTCGACCGCGCTGTAGTCGCGCCAGGGACGCTTGTAGTACTGGGTCAGCTCGCCGGTGGCGGTGTCGTACCAGTGGCCCGGCGGAAACTGCGCCACGTCGGCGCAATGCTCGGCCAGCGACTTCATCTCCGAGGCCACGCGCAGGCGGCCTTCGCGGTCGTGGCCCCAGTACAACGGGCACACGCCCATGGTGTCGCGGGCGATGATCGCCCGGCCGCCGGTCTTGTCCCACAGTGCGAAGGCGAAGATGCCGTTGAGGCGGTTGAGCCAGGATTCGATGCCGTCCTGGCGATACAGCGCATTGATGACCTCGCAGTCCGAACCGGTCTGGAAGGCGTAAGGCTGCTGCAGCTCGGCCTTGAGCTCGCGATGGTTGTAGATCTCGCCATTGACCGCCAGCGCCAGGCTGCCGTCCTCGCTCAGCAGCGGCTGCGAGCCGCCGGCCGGATCGACGATGGCCAGGCGCTCGTGCACCAGAATCGCGCCGTCATCGACGTACACCCCGCTCCAGTCCGGGCCGCGATGGCGCTGGCGCTGCGAGCACTCCAGCGCCTGGCGACGCAGCGCACCAAGATCGTCGCCCGGTTGCAGGCCGAAGATGCCAAAGATCGAACACATGGAAAAACTCCTGGAGAAAGTGGCGGTGAGCTGGCGAAAAAAAACCCGCATCTTGCGATGCGGGTTTTCTGGTTCCTTGGCTGTTCCGTTCTTTGCCTAGTCGCAGACCCGCATCGGCCGCGCACGATTGTTCGCGCGCAGATTGTTGCGGTTGTTGTTGTTCACGAGGTTGGCGCGGCTGGACAGCATGGGGCGAACTTAACCCGGGCCTTTGCGGCGGCGCAACTGTTACGCGAGCAACCGTTGGATCAGTGCGAGGTACAGCGCTGGCAGTCGCTCGAGATCGGCCACGCGCACGTGCTCATCGACCTGGTGGATGCTGGCGTTGACCGGACCGACCTCGATGCACTGCGCACCCAGCGGGGCGATGAAGCGTGCATCGGAGGTGCCGCCGCCGGTGCTTTCTTCCGGCGGCGCGCCGGCGAACTGTCCCAACACCTCGCGGGCGACGCTGCGCAACGTGCCTTCCGGCGTGTAGAACGGCTCGCCGCTGCGGTGCCACTTCAAGGTGTACTCCAGGCCGTGACGGTCCAGCAGCGCGGCGATTTCCGCCTCCAGCTTCGGCGCATCCCAGTGCGGGTTGTAGCGCAGGTTGAACAGCACCTGCAGCTCGCCGGGGATCACGTTGCTGGCGCCGGTGCCGGCGTGCAGGTTGGAGACCTGCAAGCTGGTGGGCGGGAAGCTTTCATAGCCATCGTCCCAGTGCCGCGCGGTCAGCTCGGCCAGGGCCGCGGCGGCCTGATGGATCGGATTGCGCGCCTTGTGCGGATAGGCCACATGCCCCTGCACGCCCTTGACCACCAGCGTGCCGGTCAGGCTGCCGCGACGTCCCACGCGCAACAGGTCGCCCAGCGTCTCGGTGGAAGACGGCTCGCCGGTGATGCACCAGTCGATGCGCTGGCCGCGCTCGCCGAACAGCCTGGCGACGTGGCGCACGCCGTCGATGGCATCGCCTTCCTCATCGCTGGTCAGCAGCACGGCCAGCGTGCCGGGGTGACCGGGATGGGCGGCCACGTATTGCTCGGCGGCCACGACGAAGGCGGCCACGCTGCCCTTCATGTCGGCGCTGCCACGGCCATAGAGCACGCCCTGGCGCACTTCCGGCGCGAACGGATCGCTGCTCCACGCCTGGCGCGGGCCGGGCGGCACCACGTCGGTGTGGCCGAGCAGCACCAGCACCGGCGCGCCGCTGCCGTGGGTGGCCCACAGGTTGTCGACCTGGCCCAGGCGCAGGTGCTCGCAGGCGAAGCCCGCGGCCTGCAGGCGCGCGTCGATCAGCGCCTGGCAGCCGGCGTCCTCGGGGGTGACCGATGGGCGGGCGATCAGGTCGCAGGCAAGTTCAAGAACGTCGGACATGCAGGGAGACCGTTGGAAGACAAGAAAGGGGGGCGGCGCAGGCGGCATTGCTGCGCCATCGTCCGGCGGCGGTTTCAGCCGCGCGCACGCCGGGCGGCAGCGGCAGTGTACGAGCGGCAACGCTGGAATCCGAGCCTGTGCCTGGCCCACCGGGCCCGCGTGCCGACGGCCATGTCAATCCAGCGCCCCGGCCCAGCGCATGCACTGCACACGTACCGCAAACGTCTCGTTTCCGGGCATGCGTCCACGCTGCATACCGGTTTCGATGAAGCCGCAGGCGCGGTAGAAGGCAAGCGCCGCCGCATTTCCTTCAAGCAGCTCCAGGGCCAGCCCCGCGGGCTGTGCGGCTTGCACCGCGGCCACCAGCGCCTGGCCAATACCGCGTCGACGCGCGGAGGGATCCACGTACAGCCAGGCCAGCTCGGACCCGTCATCGGCGACGAAGCCGAGCACCTGGCCGTCGGACTCGGCCACCTGCACCCGGTAATCGAACAAACCTTCGCGCTCGGCCGCGATCGGCAATGGCAGGAATGCATCGGGCATCCCTGCTGCCTGCAGCTCTTCCATCCGCGCCGCATCGTGGATCGCGCAGAGCCGCTCCCAGTCTTCGGCCCGATATGGGCGAATGTTCATGCCTGACCGAAGCGCTTCTTGAAGCCATTGTCCGAGAACCCCTGGCTCAGCACGCCGTCCTCGGTGATGACCAGCGGGCGCTTGATCAGCTGCGGATACTCGCGTAGCAGCAGCTTCCACTCGGCCTGCGAGCCGGGCGCCTTCTTGTTCTCCGGCAGCTGCCGCCAGGTGGTGGAGGACTTGTTGACCAGCGTCTCGAAGCCGCCGGCCTTGTCGGCCCACTCCACCAGGGTTTCCGGCGTGGGCTTGTGGTCGCGGTAATCGACGAAGGTGTAGGCGACACCGAAACGTTCCAGCCACTTGCTGGCCTTCTTGCAGGTGTCGCAGTTCTTCAATCCGTAGAGCGTGGTGGTCATGTGCGTTCTCGAAAGCCGATGCTTGCGAGGACGCCGGTGTTCACGGCAGCGGATGCGCCTTGACGCCCTCGTGGGTGATCTTCACCGGCAGGATATGGCCCTGCGCGTCGAAGGTCATGTGTTCGATGGAGGTCACCCGGTGATCGCGGGTGTTGTCCCCCAGCGGGCGACGATGGTAGACGATGTACCAGCTGTCGTCCGGCGTGTGGATGACCGAATGGTGGCCGGCGCCGCGGGCGATCTTGTCGTCCTGCTGCAGGATCTTGCCGATGCGCTTGAAAGGACCGGTCGGCGCATCGCCGATGGCGTAGGCCACCGCGTAGTCCGGGCCGGTCCAGCCGCCCTCGGACCACATGTAGTAGTACTTGCCGTTGCGCTTGAACATCAGCGAGCCTTCCACGTACTCCGGCGCCGGCGTGATCTCCTTGAACAGCGTGCCGTCGGCCATGGGCACCACGGCGGTGAAATCGTCCTTCAGCTTGACGATGTTGGCGTGCTTCCAGCCGCCGTAAATCATGTACCAGGTGCCGTCGTCGTCCTTGAACACGAACTGGTCGATCGGCTGGGCGCCGTTGTGGAACTTGCCCACCAGTGGCTTGCCGATCAGGTCGCGGTAGGGGCCTTCTGGTTTGTCGGCCACCGCCACGCCGATGCCGCCGAACTCCTCATCG